>Ga0206955_1002_pt1 | contig 60979 bp, 48 predicted proteins | sample Alteio_BWOrgHeat_34_FD_153247 | JGI IMG/M metagenome (GOLD analysis project Ga0206955, IMG submission 153247) | Enriched cells from forest soil in Barre Woods Harvard Forest LTER site, Petersham, Massachusetts, United States -... | ecosystem: Environmental > Terrestrial > Soil > Temperate forest >...
GTATATTTTTTATCCTTTCGAGCAGGAAGCTGGATGACGAAAGCGCAAACGCTGCCCTGCTGGAAAAATATAAACCGGTTAATGAATCACTTATTCAGTCGGCATAAATCGAAAGCAGTATTTGTATAAACCAAAACGGCACGATGCAACAGGTGCTGTTAACCACTGTTAGCTGGTGTGTCTTGTCCTGAAATAGGTTTACACATTAGGAGTAAACAAAATGAACCAGAAAGTAGAAGTTCAGATCATGCATGATCATGGAGTAAACGGATTAAGTTATCGTAGCTTAGGAAAAAAGTATAAGATTAACCATGTATCCATTTACAAGATGATCAAGTCCAAACAGAAGGAACGTGCAGCGGCAGAAGAAATTCGGCGGATAGAAACGGAGGAAGCAAAACCGCTGCCAGAGGATATAAAGACGTTAAAAGAAGAACTGCGTAAAGCGCGGTTAATAATCGAGTTGCAGGATCTGATGATTGATATATCCAGTAAGGAGCTGGGTATTGACCTGCGAAAAAAACATGGCACCAGGCAGTCCAAATGAAAATGCAAAGCCGCTCACGTGGACTTCGTGAGTTTTGCAGGCTGCTTGGTTTCTCTCGACAAGCCTATTATCAATATCAAAACCTGTTGGGTAAACGAAAGCTGGAGGAGGACCTGGTAATTGGTCAGGTACTTTATCACCGCCTCCTGCAACCCAGGATCGGCGGAGGCAAGTTACATGAAATGCTGGAACCATTTATGGAGGATCACGGCATAAAGCTTGGCAGGGACCTGCTTTTTGATTTATTAAGAGAGAATGATCTTCTTATCCGAAAGAGAAAGCGTAAGCAGCCTTTTACTACCGATTCCAACCATTGGATGAAGAAGTACCCGGACCTGATCAGGAACATCCGCCTGAGCCGGGCAGATGAATTATGGGTAAGTGATATTACCTATATACACTTGTCAAAGAAGGAGTTTGCCTACCTGAGCCTGGTAACGGATGCTTATAGCCGAAAGATCGTTGGCTATTGCATGTGCAATGACTTGTCGGCCCGTGGCCCGGTCAATGCCCTGGAGATGGCCCTTAAAGGCAGAACAAGCCATGAGCCGCTGATACATCACTCAGACCGTGGCTCCCAATACTGCTCGGATAGTTATGTGAGTTTATTGAAGGGCTGCGCCATCAGTATTAGTATGACCCAGAGCGGCAATCCCCGGGATAACGCTATTGCTGAAAGGGTAAATGGTATCCTTAAACAGGAATTGCTTGAGGATGTATATTCCAATATTAAACGGGCACAACAGGCGGCCGTAATAGCCATTGACACCTATAACCGGCTAAGACCGCATAGTAGCATAGACATGATGACGCCAGAGAAGGCGCATACCCAAACCGGCCAGATCAAACGCCGATGGAAAAGTTTGTTTAAACCCGCGGCGATAATTGGGGCGATATAAATTTCTAACAAAAGAAGGAGGTCTGACAAAAAGAAAAAAAGAAGCAAAAAAAGAAAAACGTGTTGAAATATGGAAAACTCTCTGAGTTTCCCACATTCCAACACGACAAGCAAACAACAATGGCTTTTTCTTTATCTTTAAAAAGTGTAAAGCCATTATAGTACTAAAACAAAGTGTAAACTCATTAAAGTATTAATCATTAAAAGTGTCAACTTTTTTCAGGATGATACACTGTTAGGCAGTGTTAGCACTGTTAGCCTAACACCGGCGGGCATCAGCAATTCAATTTGCTGCTTACATAACCACTTTTACCTTCAGCTGCCCGTTTGACAATGTGCGGATAATCAGCTTATCAACAGTGGGGTAAATAGCCTGGATGTCCATATCCTGTATGGTTACTTCGGAGGTAATATTGTTGCCGTAGTCACGGCTCATTTGTTTCTGGATGCGGGCTTTGCTGCTCGCCAGGAAATCAGTAAAATTATAGGTGGCCTTTTGGCGGATAACATCCACTATTTTGCCGTTAAACATCCATTTGGCCACTTTAAGCATCCAGGCCTTTGTCTGCAGGTCGAAGCTGAGGTCGGGGAACGAGAGTATGTGCGTTGCCGAGTCGTAGGTAGGCGTCGCCACCAGGTAAATAGTACCGGTTGAGGATCCGCTGAAATCAATCTGCATCACAATCTGTTTGCCCGTGCCGAAAACCCGGGCGTGGTCTACAATAAATTCATTGCCTGCAACTTTGGTTTTCTGACCGGCAACCTGCTGGTTAACCATATTGGTAAGATGATCATAGTTTTCCAACAGGTCGAGATAAACATTAAAACCTTTGGCGGGCACATAAGTAGTTAAGTTTGGCAGCGGTTTTGGCGGTGCAGCAATGCTCACCGTAGTTACAACAGGTTTTGCCGAGAGGCCAACCGAAAAGTTAAGTTGCGAACCGGTTAAACTAAAGCTGCTTAAGCGTACCGTTTGGGGATTGATGGAAAGGTACCCGATGTCTTCCATTTTATATTCGGTGGCGAGGTTCTTCCATAATAGCTCCACCATAGGCCGGATATTATAAGCCGCTATTTTGGTATCAACCTGTTTACCGAGGTCGTTTAAAGGGCCGCTGAGGTATTGTATCAACCGGTCGGTAACGTCAATATTTCCCAACAGGATATTGCAGCGGTCGATTGGTTTAGGAGCTGGGAACAATATAGTTTTGGACCGTAAACGGTAATCGGGCATTACATTTATAGTCGATTGATAGGAGATCACCATTCTTCGTTGCGGTTCGTCCCCCCAGCCGCATTGGGCAGAAACAGTGGGCACGATACATTGTGGCCCTGACCCAAAAAGAGCCGAGCATTTGGCGCAATAGGATGCACTGATGCCATAACTGCCTGTAAATTTAAGCCCGACAACATTGTTACTACCTGTGATGGTAAAAGGCGTGCGGGTAAAGGTATAAGCATAGCTTAAACCCTGGCAAGCCTGCTGGTTATCGGCGAATTTAAGCGGAACCGCGTTTTCTGCCTGCACAATATAGCTTTTCAGATCGACCGAAACCGGTACCTCCACATTTGAGACAGGCTGAACTATATTGGGAATGGCAGATTCCTCATTGACTGGCGCAAGGGGCTTAAGGGTTTTGCAGGAATAGAACGTGAACAGAAACAGAATAAGTGTATAAAAATGTTTGGGGTTTAGTTTCATATAAAGGGATAAATTTAATCGGGACTCAAGTAATAAACAAAGGGCTCAACTGCCGTAAAAATAATAAAGCTTTCCGTTTTTCATTTGAATAATTTAAGAAAATAATAGCCCTGGCTGTTATTTGATTCTAATAAAATATATTTGTTATATGAGCCATCCCGCCAACCAGTTAAAAGCCGCCCTAACCATTTCGAAATACAGTTTACTTGCTACTTTAAGAAGCCCAACATCCATTGTTTTTTCATTATTATTCCCGCTGATTTTTATAACTGTTTTCGGGTCAATAAACGTCGGGGCGCCCTCGGCAATTAAGTTGGCTGTAACGCCAGGGTGCGATACCAATAGCATTATCTATAAAGCCATCAAGACTATTCCTAACCTTAGGTTGCTTACTGGATTGTCCGAAGCAGCGCAATCTGAACAATTACGAAAAGGGCAAATAACCGCTATCCTGAATATAACTGCCGACCATATTTTCACCATGGCGCCACATTACAACGTTCATTTGCGTGCTTCCGGTTCGTCCGGAGACAACCTTGGCCTTCTGGAAACATTGCTTAACGAAACGATCAGTAAAATAGATCATAAAGCATTCCCGCATAATCCTTCAATCGCTATGTTGCAGGTGACCAAAACGCCCGGTCGTATTTATCGCAACATCGATTTTATATTGCCCGGCCAGTTGGGCTTTTCATTGCTAATGGCAGGGGTTTATGGCTCCTCATTCCTGTTGTTCAGCCTTCGTCAGAACATGGTACTAAAGCGTTTACGAACCGCTCCGGTAAAACGTCGTGCTATTATCGCAGGTGAGATGCTGAGCCGCTTGTTTTTCCATATCCTCAGCTTCCTGGTAATGGTAGCTATTGGTTATTTTGTTTTTAAGTTTACGCTGATAAACGGCATCGCCACATTGCTGGAAATGCTGGTCTTCTCACTTTTTGGCTTAAGTATCTTTATGGGAATAGGGTTTATCATCAGCGGGTTGGTACAAAATGAAAACTCCATCACCCCTATCGCCAATACCGTTGTGCTGCCGCAGATTCTGCTTTGTGGCTTATTTTTTCCGGTATCCAATTACCCGCACTTTATGGAACAACTATGCAGTGCGCTTCCGCTAACCCTATTTGTAACTGGTCTTCGTAAAATAGCCTTTGAGGGTACTCATATCTGGCAAATGCCGCTAACCGTTGCTGGCCTGTTGTTATGGACATGTGCGATCATCCCCCTGTCCATCAAATCTTTCAAATGGGAATAAAAATCTCACGATGTTATAAGTATGAATACAAAACATCTTTGATAAGTGCTACCTGGTTAGCACCGTTTCGTACAATACTTTCCCTTCTGTATTTATCGCTTTAACATTCAGGCTTGCCGGACCTACTGAAAAATACATAAAACCGTGCACCGATGCCTCGAATCGACTTTCGGGGATACCGGCTGTAACTGCGGTAAGTTCGGAACCTGCCCCCGAAATAAACTGGTGAGTATAACCCTCCGGCTTCAGGTGTTGCAGTGAATGTTCATGACCCGAAAGATAGATATCAACTTTATTATCTTCAAAAACCTGTGACAATGCTTTCCTCATCGTTAATGTATCATAATTGTTGATCCGCGGGCCAACCGTGTGAAAAGGATGATGCCCGATGACAATTTTCCAGGTAACATCCGGTGACGCCTTTTTAAATGTATCATTTAACCAGGCCATTTGCTTTTCTACATAGTCCGCCTTTGCCTCGTGCAGAAACGGATCTGTATCCATAAATATCAAAAGGGCCTTTGCTTTGGTCTTTGGTGTTTTGTCTTCCTTTACCGGGCCGTCTTCCTTATCTTTCCCTTTACTCAAACTAATCTCCTTTGAATAATAGCGGGCCGGCATATCCCAGCGGCGGCTAATTTTACCGTATTTTATCTGTGAATCTACATCCGAATGATAGTCATGATTGCCCAATACCGGATACCAATCGCACTGAAGGGAATGTGCAGTATAAATGTTTTCAAAAGAATAATGCCATAAGGGATCAAATTCGCTTACAACCCCTTTAGGGTAAAAGTTATCCCCTACTGAAATAACGAAATCCAATGGATGTTCAGTCCCCCAAATGCCCATTTGCTTTGCAACCTCCAACTGGTCGTATTCGCCATTTCGGCCCCAATCGCCCAAAGCCATAAAATGCAGCGCGTAATCATCTTTTATTTTAGGGATAAGCGTAAGGTCTTCACTATTAAAATGAGTTATTCTATTTTCAGCAAGTGAACCGAAAGGCGCTAAAAGATAGGCACCAATGGCGCTAAAGGCGGTGTTTTTAACAAAATCTCTGCGTTTCATATCAATTATTTAAAATGAGTTGTAAATAAGAAAGGATTTGCCGAAACAAACCCTTTCTTAATATGATGAAATTTAGGGTGATTAGTGCTTGTTGCCTTTACCGTCAGAAGTATAGGCGCCCATATCAGCATTGTATGCCGGGTTTCCATGCCCAATAGCTGGTGAACCTGCCTTTAAATGGAAATCATTGTTGTTAGGAGCTCCGTTTGGATTCAAAAATGAATTATCAAAGCTTACAAACATCGGGTCTCCATTCCCAACAGAGGTAGATATAATATCAGTTGACTGGGCAACACCAATCGCACCGGCAGGATAGTAACCCGCTCTCAGGTTAACTGTTATTGGCGGCGGTAAAGTAGCGTCAACAAATGTAAGCGCTGTTGAATAAAATAAGTTATATCCATAGTTAACATTGTTAGCGCCGTCATCCTGAAATATTTCTAAACCGTGGTAGCAGTTTACTATGATGTTATTATATACATTGCCTTTTGCACTTACGCCTGCAGAAACTCCTCTGCCTGGTTCTGCCTGACCTCTTCTCCATCCGCATGATACCATTGTATTGTTATACACATTAACGTTGGTTAGTGAAGTGGTTACTACTGACGCAGTTTCCAGTTTCACCCCGGTACCGGCCTGGCTAAATATCACATTATAAGCTACGGTACCTGTAGAGCCGGTTTTAATATTGATAGCTTCGCCATCTGTGCTGCCTTCAGACTGAATGGTGTTTCTTAAGATAGTGATTTGGGCGCCGCCAAATAAACTTATACCATCATCCTGGCCGTTCTCAAACCAGCTGTCTTCAATATCTACTTTTATAGGATGGTTTATAACGAAACTTCTTCTTGCGTTCCCCGTCTTGTCCGGACCGCCTGTATTAAATACTTTGGTCCATTGAACAGTTACAGCTTGTGCACTATCACAGGCAAAACCACCCCAGGTACCAGGCTTATTAGAGTCTGAATTAAATGTTACCGGGCTTGCTTGTGTTCCTAAAGATTGAAACACCCCTTGTATTTGAAATTGAGAATTGTTTTTAACAATAATATTAGCCCCTGGCTGAGCCAATAAGGTGTCGCCTGGTTTAACATATATGTCGGCTGTAACGGTATAAGTGGAACCCGTTAACAATGTTCCTTTTACAAAGCCGCTAATATTGCCGGCTGCAATAGGATGTGAAGGTGGCAATACCGGTTTTATAACAGCGGTGTTTTCCTTTTTTGAGCAGGAAGCCATAGAAGCCGCTAAAGCAACAGCAGCAATCCAGAATGTAATTTTTGTTTTCATCTTGATAAATTTAATTTTCCGTTTTTTAGTAATTGTAGCGCATACCAACAAGGTAAGTAGCCTTTGTTATTTCGTTGCCGTTTTGAAAGTTGTGCAACACAACGGTAGTATGGGTATTTAAAAGGTTATTAAGTTTGGTGAAAACGGTAAAGTGTTTGCCGATGCCTTTGTCGGCAGAAAATGCCAGGACTGACATTGGTTGCTGTATATAATTATCACCATTGTCGGGATAGCGACCTACTAATGTTTTCCCTAAATATTGAAAAGCAACCTGGGCATTTAGGGCTGCTTTTTTGTTTCTATATAAAAAGGAAACGTTTAGGTCATGAACAGATGCGCCGCTAAGCATCCTATGCTCAATAGTATCCTGGGTAGGGTTCAGCCGGTTTATTTTCCTATTATCAACATCATCAGAATAATTATAAGCATAATTACCACTCAGGCCGAAATCACCGATAAATTTGGTAAAAGCCAGCTCAATACCGGCTACCTTCGCTGATCCGGTATTGATGGGCATAATCACACTGCTGTTTCCACCGACATACGCAAATTCAATAGGGTTAGTTAATTGTTTATAATAGGTCCCAATAAATATCTGCTCATCCGCCTTTGGAAAAATCTCGTACCTTAAATCATAATTATTAGCAGTTGTATGTAGTAAAGCGGGGTTACCTACTGTTGAAATACCACTACTTGCACCAGTGGAAACTGTAGGAGATAATTCAAAATAAGCAGGCCTGGATATTGAAGCGTAATAAGCCAATCTTAAATTGGTTATTTCAGTCAGTTTATATTTTAAGTTAATACTGGGCAACATATCAGTATAGTTTTTGGTTATATCGCTGGCGTTGGTAATATCCTGTATAACATGAATATCCTGTGAAGTGGTCTCTGCCCTAAGTCCGGCTATGATCTCTAATTTAGGGAACGTAACTTTCGCCATGCCATAGTAGGCGCTAACATCTTCGGTAGCGGTATAATTATTTATATTATTTGTACCCGCACCATATACATTGTAAACAAGCCATTGCACCGTATAAATATTGGTAAACTCCGGTTTACCGCCATTTGCGTTCGGAACATTTTGCAGGGTGTACTCGTCTTCATAATTATACCTGGTTTTATGCCGGTATAAGCCACCTGCCTTTATCTCAACGAGTGCATTTTTTACTTTGGTTTTATAGCTGATTTTACCGGCGCCATCAAAATCTTTATCATTATTATGTGCCCAGATACGATCAATATTGTCAAAAAATTCAGGGGTTTTTGTAAAGCCGGTGGCAGGGTCATAAGAGATTAATATATTTGAGTTGATGGCCGCCTGGTCGGGGGTCCTTACAAAAGCGTCAGAGAATGCGCCATACCAGTCAAACAAAAAATGTTCGCCTAAAGCGTGATTACCGGATAACTTTAAATTTTCAATATACTGGTTGGTTACCGTAGATTGCCTGGTGATGCTTACAGGCCCGGTTCCGGAGATGGTCCTGCCGCCATTACCTCCTGTAATAGAAGTATCCGCGTTGAATAAAGCCTCCTCAACACGTGAATACAGGAAAATATTATCCAACATGATCTTATTTTTATCATTTATTTTATAGTCCAAATGAGCGATTACGTTATTCAGGATTTGCCGGCTCGATACGGCTCGATTATAAATATCGTTTATTCGTGGCCGTTTATCGGGGTCGTTCGGATCGGCGTTCCCATCATTACCCTCGGTATTTGAACCGAAGTAATTATTTTGATAGCTGTTCCCTATAATAAAACCAAGCTTGTTGTTTAAAAATCTTTCTCCATAACTTACCGAAAAAGTCTCTGAGGGCGGGGCCTGGATATTTTTAAAGTCGAGGTTCGACCTTGTAAAATCACCGGGCTGGGCTATGTAGTTGGGCCCGTTCATTTCAGATGGGCTATAGGTATGGATATCCTTCTTTGAAAAATCAACAAATTTCCGGTCAATAAAAAGTTATTCATACCCTATTGAACTTGTCGCGGAAATTTCCCTTTGATCGGGCGCATCTTTAAAAACCATGTTTACCGTTCCGCCAATGGCATCACCTTCCATTTCCGGCGTTAACGTTTTATCTACTTCTATCCTCGCCAATAAGTCAGAAGGGACTACACTTAAGGAAACCTCCCTGGTTTTATTATCCGGGCTTGCTATCTGTATCCCGTTTATTAAGGTATTATTATAACGTGGTTCCAATCCCCGAACAATCGCATAAGCGTCGTCGCCGTTTCCGTTACGTTGAATGGTAACCCCCGAAACGCGCTGCAAAACATTTGCCGCATTTATGTCCGGCGATTTGGCAATAGCCTGGGCGCTGATTACGTTTTTTAAATTATCTGAATTTTTCTCGTTTGCCCTCGAAGCTGCTTCATCTTCGGTTGGCAGTCTGCCAACAACGCTTACCTCATTTAAATTTTGAGTGTTTTGATCTATTTTTATATTCAGCACTAATGTTTGGCCTGCATCTACGTTAATGCTTTCTGAATAATCCAGGTAACCAATATATTTAACCGATACCTGGTGTTTTCCGGGTGCTATATTTACAAATGTATATTCACCCTGTAGGTTAACTACCACCGAGCTTTTGTTACCGTCAATGCTGATTACGGCACCTGTGAGAGGCTCATTATTATTTTTGTCGTTAACATGGCCTTTAATGACAGCAGTATTTTGAGCAAATGCTGCTCCTGAGAAAAGTAAAAAAAAAGCGAGTAAGTAAAGTTTTGAAACCATTGCGATTTTCTGATTTGCATCAAAAAACCCGGTCGATTCTGGATAAATCCTGAATTTTTTACCCCGTTTTAAAGGCTTAATGTATTAGTAATAACACTGTAACAAACGGGCAGTTTACAGACGTTTTCGAAACAGTTTTATCAGCAAAACTTAACTAAAACTTAAAACGTCAAAATTCACTTTAAACAATTTAATGATTATATAAGAAATCCTTTTATCTCCCCTATTTTCTCTCCCAAAAAAGCATTAAAATGTAAAGTGCACATGGTTAATTACCTGCTGTAATAATCATCAGCCCGTAAATATTCAGCCATAAACGACACAGAAAAAAGATCGGGAGGAAATAAGGGTAACAATAGCGCTTTTAATGATCCAAACTAATTTATAACGGAGCAATAGTTGTTTCTTATTAGTTTTTTTTCTATCATTATTAAATATTTAGCCTCCTACCCTTAAAATCAACATCATGCCAAACCATTTGTCAACGCTTGGAATTATCCACACCGCAATCAGCATATTAGCTATCCTGGTTGCGCTTTATGCCTTGTATAAAGATGGAAAAATCAACCCGGCAAGCACCCCAGGGAAATTATATATTTTGTTAACGGCTATTACCTGTATTACAGGTTTCCCTATCATGAGATTCGGGCACCCTACGCCGGGCCACTATCTTGGCATTATTATACTGGTATTGCTTGCAGCCGGGATCTATGCAAAGCGTATTTTTGGGAAAGCCGGAGAATATATACAGGTTATCCTGTTGTCAACAACAATATTTCTGTCATTCATCCCCGCTATAGTTGAAACATCAACAAGATTGCCGATGGACCACCCGTTAGCGGCCGGCCCCAACGATCCGCTTGTACAAAAAGCACAATTGGTATTGGTAGTTATTTTTTTAATTGGTGTTATTTACCAGGTGATAAAACTAAAAAAGTCAAGAACTGCCGCTTAGACGCTGGCTTGCCCTTAATGCCCTATTAAAGTATGCTCAATATCTTCCAATGATTTCCCTTTTGTTTCGGGCATCATTTTCCATACAAACAGTAACTGGAAAACCATCATAATAGTAAAAAACAAAAAGGTGTTTCCGCCGCCAAGCTTTTCCGTAAAATATGGGAAAATAAAGGTGATGAGCGCAGCCATAAACCAATGAGTGAAACTCCCCAGCGTTTGCCCCTTTGCCCTAACCTGGTTAGGGAAGATCTCTGAGATAAACACCCAAATAACCGCTCCCTGTGAAAACGAAAAGAATGCGATAAACAACGACAGATATATAATAATATAATAGCCGCTAAAGTTTTGCGTAAAAAAAGAAAAGCTTACCAGTCCCAATGTGAGGATCAGTCCGAACGACCCGATAAACATCAGTTTTCTGCGGCCTACACTGTCGATAAACCGGATGGCAATCATCGTGAACGTAAAGTTAACAATGCCTAATCCCAGTGACGAGGCCAGCGAAGCATTTTTGCCAAGGCCGGTCATTTCGAATATGCGCGGCGCATAGTAAAGTATCGCGTTAATCCCCGAAACCTGGTTAAAAAAGGCGATCAAAACAGCAAGCCTTGCCGGCACTTTATACCTGCCGCTAAACAGCTCCTTGCCTCCCGGTTCTTCCGCGTCTTCTTTATTACTTTTTACTATCGACTCCAATTCTCCTTCAAAACCAGCTGGGTTAATGACTTTGAATATTTCTTTAGCCTCGTCGTACCGGCCCCTTAAGAGCAGCCAGCGCGGGCTTTCCGGCACCAATTTGAGTAAAAGTAAAAATATAAGCGACGGCACAGCCATTACGCCAAGCATATACCGCCATGCATCGTTATGTGCCGGGCCAAGGATACGAACGATCACTAAGTTTGAAAGTAAAGCGATCACAATACCAAATACAATATTAAACTGGAACAGTACCACTAACCTCCCTCTAACAGCTGCCGGCGAAATTTCGGATATGTATATCGGAGCTATAATTGACGAAGCGCCCACCCCTATCCCGCCGATAAAGCGGAAGATCATGAACAGGTACCAATTGGTGGCGAAGGAGGAGAACAATGCCGAAAATAAAAATATGAGCGCAATGATAATGAGCGATTTTTTTCGCCCGAGTGCATCCGCAGGTATCCGGCCAAAAAAAGCGCCGCAAACGGTGCCAACAATTGCTATTGAAGTGGTAAGCCCGTGCGCCAATGACCCCAACTTCCAGTAAGCCTGGATGGCCTGTTCGGCGCCGGATATTACAACGGTATCAAACCCAAAAATAAAGCCGCCAATAGCGACGATGACAGACCAAAGGATAACTTTTCTCTGAATCATAATAAAGGTTAAATAATTGAAGGTTGTTCAAATATAACCTTTTTTAATTGGTTGAATAAGTTGACTGAGTTGATTAGGTTGAATAAGTTAAAAGAACCTTTTGCTCAACCATTCTCTTAATCAACTCAGTCAACTTAATCAACTATCTCACCCCACAATCAATTTCAGGTCAGCCTGTAATGCTGCCAGGTCAAATCCGCTGGGGGCGGTTTTTGCACCGGTAAAATCGGTACTGATAATGGCATAGGCTTCATCACAATAGGCAGTCCAAAAAGACCAGGTCATTTTTTTGGTTGCACCCCAGGTAATAATGGTTAACCCATGGCTATCATAGCCCACTACGCAAACCGCGTGGCCCCCCCATGATCCGGGCGCCCCTTTCCCTGTTGCCCCGCCCGGTGGAACCGACCAAACTTTTTGTTTTTGTGCAGTTACCGGTAATGACAGCCCGATATAACATCCCCCAAATAAAAATGTCCCCAATTTAATATGGGTTTCATTTTTGGGTTCAAGGGCTGCATAGGCTGATATCTGGTGCCCTGCAATACCTGTTTTCCTCCAATAATTCAACACATCGGTTTCAACGGCCCCATTATCGTTTTTACCTGTAGCCGGATCATACCCCGTTATAGCCGAATATGCACTGATAATTTGCTGGTCTGACGGTGTATACATGGCGCTGTTATCGTCTGTCCACTCCATTATTAAATGTCCGGCAGCGGCACAGGTACAATCTCCAATTTTGTCATTATCCATCATTCCCCATCCCATTGCAGGTATATTTTTTGCATACATATATGTCGCGGGGGTAGGCGGCAATGCGTCGGGGGTTAAATAGTTGGCCATAAGCAATGTCCGCGGGTCATGAACGGGCGTTGATTTTCCAAGTTTCATTTTGGAATGATCTGTTTTTTGAGCTTCCATAGTATTGAGTTTTTTTGCGTGAGCTAATGAATGGATAAATCTATTTAAAATATGAGAAAGCTTATAAAGGGTTTTTACGATATTAACCTGCGTAGTTTTACGCAATTTGATTAATATCAGCGTTTATCCGAAGGGCTCCCCGGCAATCATTTTTAACTGAAAGCGTAATTTTTATACACTTTTTGTAGCGAATTCCACAAGGCTTTCGTAATGTCAACATAATTATTTACAAATTTTCTGCATTATGAAAACGTATATAAAAAAAACGAAAAGAGTGATATTGGGAATAGGCGTGCTGGGTTTATTTTCTTTATCGTTGAGTTCATGTTTGAAAGACAACTCCAATAATGTTCAACCGCCAACCGCCCTGGTAACCTTTTACCAGGCCTCGCCGGACGAACCCGCCATGAACCTTGATTTTAACAGCAACCAGGTTAATCAAAATGCCATTTACTATGGTGATGATATTGACTATTTCAGAGTTTACGCGGGCCAAAGAACTGTTAATCTTTTTTATACCAACTCCATGAATACAATTGCTACAGCTCCCGTTACAATTGTTGCCAACAATGCATATTCGCTCTTCCTGGCAAATACCGCAGCACATCCTGAAATAGTTTTATTAACCGACACCCTTAACAGGCCCGCAGCAGGCTATGCAAGCGTGCGCCTGGTAAATCTAAGCCCTGATGCGCCCGCGGTAGATCTGAAAGTACAAGGCGGTTCTGTTTTGGTCTCTAACCGGGGTTTTAAAGGGTATTCTTCGTTTTTGCCTATTAGCGGGCAAACAAATTATACTTTCCAGATATTGCAAACCGGTACCAGCAATATTCTTGCTACATTACCCAACGTTGCCATTAACAGTGGTTTTGTGTACACCATTTTGTTTCAAGGCCTTGTCAATACCACCAATAGCGGGGATAAACTGGCTGCCAACCTGATAACAAATGCCTATTTCTATTAACAACAGGAGTAAGTGTTGGGCACTGATAAGAACTGACCCCTCATTATTATAAATAAAACCCGGTTCACATAAGTGGATCGGGTTTTATTTTTTTTATTTTGGTGGGATATAAAATCCGCCAATGCGCAGCGACACTTTACAAAGTGAATACGAAAAATTGAATGTGCTGATTGTAAGGGTAACCTGCTTGTGCTGGCTGCCGGCAAAATTATTAGGCTGGCGAATGTTTACCACAAGCAGGATATTTCCGACAGCCCCGGTATTTGAAATTTTCGATCATCTTCCACCGGCGATACATGATATTTTATTTGGCCTGTCTGTTTTGTCGCTTATTATACTTTTTATCGTGCCAAAAAACAAGCTATTTATAGTTGTTTTACTGGCAGTTGAAATACTATCCTGCCTGCTCGACCAAAACAGGCTTCAGCCCTGGGATTACCTGTACATGTTCACCCTTTTTATTTTTATGGTAAATCCTGGCAAGCCAAAATCAGCAGTCATCGCTTTTTCCTTCATCATTGTTTCAACCTACTTCTACGGTGGTTTGGGCAAAGTTAACGATGGTTTTTTGCAAACGATCTGGAGTAAAATGATACTCCACTTATTTTTAAAGATTTCGACAAAAACCACTCAGCAACACTGGTTGCTTTACGGCGGGCTATGTGTCGGTTTTTTTGAATTAACGGCTGCTATCGGACTGCTATTTTTAAAAACAAGAAAGGTATCAGCCGCGCTGTTAATATTAATGCACCTGTTTATCCTTTTATTTTTAGGTCCGTTTGGCTTAAATTATAATCGCATCATCTGGCCGTGGAACATCGCAATGATCCTTTATTTATACTTCATCTTTTTTAAGGAAGAAGGGATCATTCTCTCTTACAAATTAATTTTTTCGGGCAGGAATATACCGGTGTTTATTTTTTGGGGGATTTTGCCTGCTTTAAACCTCGTGGGTTACTGGGATAATTATTTATCGTCGGGTTTGTATTCGGGTAAATTACCCCAAATGCTCATCTGCATTAAGGATACAAGCAAATGCCGCGGATTAAAACCGTTTTGCAAACCCGATTACCGGCATCTTTGCAACGGCTGTAACACCGTCGACCTTGGCTATTGGGCGTTATCAGAAACAAATGTAGCGCCATATCCTGAAATAAGGGTTTATAAAAAGCTTCAGCGTAAACTGGAATTGCAATATCCGGCAGCCGGCCTGAGCTTTATTTACCTGCTGAACGGGAAGAAACAAAACTGATTTAGTTTAAAGTTATGCCCAATATAATTATAAGTATAAGCCCCAAAAGTTAATAATATTACCAAACCGATCTTTAATTATACCGAATATTAAACCAATTAGCATTTGCGCACTCAAACCCACCAGAAACCCGGATAAGATCAAAGCAAAAAATACCGGCACTGATATTTGTAGCAAGCAGAAAACCCCTGAATAATATTTATAAACACATTTAATAATATATTTTTTATGTCTTATATCATTTTCCAAAAAAAAATAGTTTTTACCTTTGACAGCATATAAAAATGGCTACATTTATCATCCCCCATTGTTTTACCATAAATCCTGATTTAAATAACCCGTTTACAGTTTCACAATTATTTTAACACTTACTTTTATGAAATCACTTTTTATCGCCCTGGCTATGTTTGCTTTTTGCAACTTAAGTTACGGGCAAAATCCGGTTGTAGACACCCATCCCGGATCTCAAATTTACGTTATCGACAACCAGTCGGGCCAGGAAACGCCTGTGGCTACTGATTTGGCTGTATTGTTTAAAAATTCGCTTATTGACTTTGTACAAAGCACCTACAGGGCCAGAATGGTTGAGTCGAGGGTAGCTCCCGAATACAATAACAGGGTTTTTACTATTACCCAAATGGGCGTAGAAACAAATATTAACGGGTATCAGATCGTTCTAGAGCACTGGGCACAGGACCCAAGCCAAAATGTCAATATCTACACCTTTGTTTATCATGTTGATGACAACACCTTATATTTTTATGACCCGCGCACGCAATCATGGCTGCTTGAAAGAATAATGCCCAACAATGTATTTAACTTAAGGCGGGCAGCGATGTATGCGCAAAAGTTTAATGTCGAACTGGCAAACCAACCCCAAAACGGGCAGGTCGCCATTGATGCTTCTGTTGATTTGAACCAGCCTGTTGATGCTGATGTAGCGGCCAATACACCTCCACCAGCCATGCCTGACTATGAGCAGCCTGAATGCCCCAGCGATGGATATTTATGGCAGCCCGGTTACTGGGCATACGCTCCCGGCAGGAGTGATTATTATTGGGTACCCGGTGCCTGGGTTGCCCCCCCAACTGCGGGTGTTTTATGGACCCCTCCTTATTGGGGTTATGAGGGCAACCGTTATGTTTTCCACATAGGTTATTGGGGAGACCATATCGGGTTTTATGGTGGTATAAATTATGGCTACGGCTATGGTGGCCATGGGTACTATGGTGGAGAATGGCACGAAGGTCATTTCAGGTACAATACAGCAGTTGTACGGGTAAATACAACCGTAGTGCATAACACTTACATCAACAAAACTGTTATTAATAACGTTACGATAAACAATCATAACAGCTTTAACGGCGGGCGCGGCGGAGTTGACGCCAGGCCAACGTCAGAGGAAATATCAGCAACACATGAACACCATTACCAGCCCACTGCTGAACAAAACGGAAACCAGTTAGCAGCGAGAGGAAATCCCCAACAATTTACCAAAGGAAACCCTGGCGGCAAACCTGCTAATTTGGCTACACCAAAAGTCACCCCGTTCCATCCGCAAAATAATAGCGGGAACAGAGGTGGTAACCCTGGTATTGGGGGTAAACCTAATCAAACACAGGGAACAACCCCGGGAAGGCCAAACGGGCAGGGAAATAACCCGGGCAAGCCTAACGGACTATCAGGTGGTAACCCCGATAAGCCTAACGTGCAGGGAAATACCCAAGGCAAACCTACAGGGCAACCTGCTAACCCTAACGGGCAGGCAAATAACCCGGCCAAACCTAACGGACTAGCGGGTAACCCTGATAAGCCAAATGTACAAGGAAATACCCCGGGCAAACCTACCGGACAACCTGCTAACCCTAACGGACAGGCAAATAACCCGGCCAAGCCTAACGGACTTTCGGGCAACCCCGGACAAGGCAATAACCCTGTTAAACCGATCAGTCAACCTGCAAACCCGCCGAAACAGAATGGGCAGGGAAATAATCCGGCCAAGCCTAACGGACTGCCAGGTAACCCTAACGGACAAGGCACCCCCGGTAAACCGATTGCTCAACCTGCTAACCCACCGAAGCTGAATGGACCGGGAAATACCCCGGCCAAACCTACCGGACTGCCGGCAAATCCAGCTAACCCGGGCAAGCCTGTTAAACCGGCTAAAACCAAACCGAAACCGAAAGATCAACCGGTGCAACCGGCAAATCAACCGGCTAAGCAGTAATTTAAAACAATGTTCTAACTAAAAAAGGCTGCACTGAATATTTCAGTGCAGCCTTTTTATTGAATATTATGTCAGTTCCGTTGACACATTTCAGGCGAAACCTGAGAGGTTAGTAAGCCCCCTGTGTATCGAAGAAAAGCTTTGTAGTAACAGCATCGCCCCCGATGGCAGCTGCTGCCTGATTGTAATTAACCACATTTACGTTCTGTTCGCTTATCGGGTAGGTAAAACGTACAGGGAATGCACTATAGGCATTCGGTGGCGCAACTAATGCGGGATAATCAAGCCGGCGGTTTATTATCCATGCATCCCAGCCTCTGTTATACAAAGCTAAATACTCTTGCAAGGCAATTTTTTGTAATGGCGTTGTACCTGTAGCGGTAGCAAAAGCTACCTGCGGAAGCAACAAATAAGTACTTGCCTGTGTAGCAGTCCCGCCCCAATAAGTTATTGACGCAGTTATGGCGGCATTATAGTGCGACGCTACCGTGCCGCCTACGTTGTAGCCTCTTTCAACCGCTTCTGCAAGGTTAAATTCAGTCTCTGAATAATCCAGCAGTAATCCCGGGAAATCCGGATTTGTTACACTACCTATTGATTTTGGCTGTGGTGAGCTCGGCGGCCCTGGTGTTAACAGCGGCCCGGAAGGCAGCGAAAAACTGCTATAAACTATACCACCGTTTCCTGAGCCGTTGTCTGCTCCTAAGTATACACTGTTTTTATTTTCGGCAAAGAAATAAGGTAAACGCGGATCCTGCGTGGCCGTGTTCGGATCTAAAAGGTTAATAAACTGGCTGGTGCCCACAAAATCGTGCCTTCCGCTTTGTACCAGGTCAACCCAAACAGGGTTAGTATTTGGTGGTGTTGTTACATACCTGAATAGCGCGTTATCATCATTTGAGGTAAAAACGCCGGCTATAACGGCTGCTTCAACTACAGATTTAGCTTTAACATTGTCAAAATCAGAAATGGTTATACCCATCTTCAATTTAAGCGTATTCGCGAATTTTATCCAGCTTGCAGGTATCCCGCCATATACAATGTCTGCATTACCATAACTGCCTGCCGATGGATTAATCGCAGCGATGTCCGCATCCAGTCGTGTCAACAGGTCGTTATAAATAGTGGCTGCATCATCATATTTTGGAAACGGCTGATTGATATCCAAAGCTTGTGAATACGGTACGTTACCAAAAGTAGTAATCAGGTAATAGTAGCTGTAAACCTCCATTATATCGGCAATCGCTATCTCATTTTTTTGGGTTCCGGCATCCTTCACATCAGTGGGAATCAACTTTTTAGCCCTGTCAAAATTGATAAGGGCACCGCTATAGATAGCGCTCCAGATGGCATCAGGCTGGTTACGCGCGGGTAGCTGATAATCTGTTTCATTTAAATACGTGGTCTCGGTCCATTGCTGCTCTATTAAACGAAAAATATTTAAATTGACATTGGACGACGTAACAGTATTGGTTATCGACCTTTCAGCTTCTGTAAACAAGCTGTACGACGGAACATTAACCGGATTCTTTGGGTCGATATTTAGTTTGGTTAAATCTTTTGTACAGGCCGAAAGTATAGAGACGAGTACAAAAATAAATGCTGTTTTTTTCATGTCTGTATGATTAGAAACGTAATTTTAGGTTGAACGAAATGGTACGCACGGTCGGATAAGCACCTTCCTGTATACCCTGCAAATTACCTGCACTCAGCCCTTCTTCAGGGTCGGCATAAGGAAGATTCTTATGGATAATCCATAAGTTTCGGCCGATCAATTGGAATGTAACTTCCTTAATCGGGCCTAATTTGCTGATTACATTTTGCGGCATAGTATAACCTATTAATGCTTCGCGCAGTTTCACATAGCTTGCGTCGTATACAAAAGCAGACATTGGCAATAAACCCGATCCATCACCAAAGTCGCCATAATTGTAGGCCGTTACCCTCGTAGTATTTGGCTGTCCGTTAGCATAAACGCCAGGCCTTATAAAACCACCGCCATCCGCCAGTGTATTACGCACCGGTTTGCCCAGGTCATTTGTATATGCCGTTAAAGGATAAATACCATCAGCCAAACCATAAGCCATATCATTCGAGAACACCGAACCACCGTGACGGATGTCGATCAGGAAGCTCAACGAAAAGTTTTTATAGGTAAAGCTATTGTTGATACCACCTGTCCAATCAGGGTTGGTATTACCGATGTTGTTGTTGGATGTGGCCGTGATCAGGTATTGTCCGTCGGAACCAACAATTTTTTGACCTTTAGAGTTATAAATATAATCGGTTCCGCGGATAGTACCGAATGGCTGGCCAAGCGGTGCATTAAGCGACTCGCCATTCTGGTAGCTCGCCAATTCAAGGTTACTTGCTTCTTTTCCGGTGGCGTCGGTATATAAAGATGTTACTTTATTTTTGGCGGCGGTAAAGTTTACGTTAATTTTCCAGCTAAAGCTATTTGTTAAAACAGGTGTGCCGTTTAACGAAAACTCAATGCCTTTATTTTCAACCGAACCCGCATTTAAATATTTAAAGCTATACCCTGTTGCCCCCGAAACATTTACCGGTAATATTTCATTAAAAGTATTGGTACTGTAATAGCTCGCATCAAAACCGATCCTGCTTTTCAGGAATGCAAGTTCAATACCAACTTCTTTACTTTTGGTTTGTTCCGGTTTTAAATCAGGATTGTTTTTTGTGGTGTTAACCAATGTTTGCGGGTTTGCACCAAACGGGGGAACGATTGAATAGGTATCGTTAACTGTATAAAGCGGCGCATCGCTGCCCACCTGCGCATAATTCGCCCTTATTTTTCCGTACGAAAGCCATGTGTAATTTTTCAACAGTTCTGAAAAAACGAAGCCGGCAGAAACAGATGGATAATAATAGGAATTATTTGCGGCCGGCAGTGTGGATGACTTGTCCCTTCTGATGGTACCATCTAAGGTTAGCATCTTTTTCCAGGTAAGGGTAGCTCCGGCAAAAATACCGTCAACCTCTTTGGTGGCATCATACTCCGTTGGTGATAAAGGTGCGTTTACCGTATTTGAAAGAGAATATAATCCCGGGATGATCAAGCCGCCGTTAGTGCTTGCAAAAATGCTGTTTTCGTAATCGCGACGGATATTTCCACCCAGCAATGCCTTCAGATTAAAATCGTTCGAAATATTCTTATCTACATTCGCTAACAGATCATAGTTAGTCTCGGAGTAAGAATGGTTGTACCTGGAATAATATGGAACACCTATACTGCCAACGTCGTAACGCTCCTCGTCAAGTTCCGAATAGGAATCCAGGGAAGTACGGCCGGTAATATTTAACCACGATGTCGGTTTATAGTTTACATTGATATTACCAAGGTAGCGGTTACGGGTATCTGTCTCATAGTTGTGGTCAGTTACCCAATACGGGTTATTCCAGTAAGCAGGAGCTGTATTGCCATCAATCGGGTCGGCCATATTCCAGCTTACATTTGATTGGGTTCTTTCGTAAGCCGCCTTTAATTCCTGTACATCTACGTTTGTTTCCCACCACTGCCTGAAATTTGTCATCACGTTCCGGTTATCAGAGTTGGTACCATCATAACCAGTACCACCTCGGCCTGTGCCGTTGGTGTTATAGAAATTAATCTCGGCTCCTACGGTTAATTTGGGGGTAATATTGTAGGTAGCGCCAAAGTCAACCAGGTTTTTATCAAGCTTGCTGTTTGGTATCACTCCATTTTCAATACTCTTGGTATAACCTAATTTAAAAGTGCCGGTTTCGCCGCCACTTGTAATCATGATACTTTGATTAGTAGATACCGGTTTGACAAAAAATGTCGAAGGGTTATTTTTTGCTGCCACCCAGGGAGTTGCCTTGCCGTAATTAGGTGATGTGGGGTCAAATGCATCCCATTGGTAAATTTTTAAATTTGGATTAAAAGCTGTTCCATTCGACGCATCATCAGATGTAGGCGCAACCTGGGCATTAGGATTACCAAATATATTGCCCGTATTAAAATATTGCGCATAACCGGCACCATATTGCGTTTGATATTGCGGGAAAGTTGATTTATCAATTTCACCAACACTTACCGTTGAATTAATAACTATACCAAGACCTTTTTTTGCCTTTTTAGTAGTTATTAATATAACGCCATTGCTTCCGCGCGACCCGTAAAGAGCTGATGCACCAGCACCTTTTAATACAGTAATGCTTTCGATATCATCAGGGTTAAGGTCTGATGCCGGGCTGCCATAGTCATAACCTCCGCCACCCTGCTGTTGGTTGCTTCCGTTTGTATTTTCATTACCAACGGGCACCCCGTCGATAACAAAAAGAGCCTGGTTATCACCTGTAATCGATTTTACACCCCGAAGCACAACGTTAGTAGAACCACCCAGGGCGTTGTTCTGCTTGATTTCCAAACCGGACACCTTTCCAGACAAACCATCAATAAAATTATCAGAGCGCTGTTTGCTAACCTCTTCGCCGCTAACTTGCTGGGCTGCATAACTTTGCTGGTTTCGGGTGCGCGTAATACCAAGCGCACCGGTAACCACCACCTCTCCAAGTTGTTGGCTTGCCGGCGCCAGCATTACGTTCATAACGCCGCCCTTAACCGGTAAAAGCTGCGTTGTGTAGCCAATAAAACTGAATGATAATGTTGCGCCCGCCGGTGCTGTTAGCGAGTATTTACCATTAACATCGGTTTGCGTCCCGATGGTTGGGGAGCCTTTAACACTTACGCTTACGCCCGGTAAGGGCAAGCCATCGTCCTTTCCCGTAACCTTTCCGGTAACGGTTAGATTCTGAGCAAATAACTGGTTTCCAGTTAATAGCAATATGCACAAAATCAATAGTAGATTTTTTGTCATAGATAATATAGTTTGTTTATTAGTTAATAATAATTGAGGGGGTAAAGCTACTATCTGCTTTCGTTAATTCTTTCAATTCTTTGTAATTTATTAATTACAAAGAATTTTATTAACTGTAACGATTTTTTTACGAATGTATTGTAAAATTAAATCACATTTTTGGCGTCCTAAAAAAACTAGCAAATTATTACCTATGAGATAAACTAAATTGTAGTTAATAAGATGACAGTTAATAAGTTAATTAGAGCCGGGAATTACGCGAGGTATTTCCCGGCTTTTTTTTAAAGAAAAAGCACCATAAATTGTCATTAAAAATTCGCAAAAACGACAAGAGCCTCTGCTCAACAGCAGAGGCTCTTAAATAATTTACTTGATACCGGTCTAATACTTACCCGATATCATCCCGGGTTAATACTTAATTCACTAATTCAGGTGAATTTAAAAATACAAACTGGTTATCAAACATATCCAGCTTTATTCTACTGTCTTTGTCCACCTTGCCGGCTAATATTTGTTTCGATAATTCGTTCAATATCTTTTTCTGGATCACACGTTTCAAAGGCCTGGCGCCAAATTGCGGATCGTACCCTAATTGTGCCAGCCAATCCAATGCTTCTTCCGATGCTTCCAGGGTTATTCCCATTTCGGCAAGCGTTTGCTGCACCTGTTTAAACTGCATCTTAACAATATCAGTGATCTCATCCCGGCTAAGCGGTGTAAACATGATGATCTCATCAATCCGGTTCAAAAACTCCGGACGGATTGTTTTCCTTAAAAGTTCAAACAACTGGTTTTTGGTTTTCGACATAATTTCGTCTTTCTCATACTCACTATAATCCTGGTAGTTTTCCTGGATGATGCTTGAGCCGATGTTTGATGTCATGATGATGATCGTGTTTTTAAAGTTCACTACTCTGCCCTTGTTATCGGTCAGGCGTCCATCATCTAAAACCTGCAGCAGGATATTAAATACATCCGGATGTGCCTTCTCTATCTCATCCAATAATACCACGCTGTAGGGTTTACGTCGTACGGCTTCGGTTAACTGACCGCCTTCATCATAACCCACATAACCCGGAGGCGCACCTACCAGCCTTGATACAGAATGGCGTTCCTGGTATTCAGACATATCTATCCTAACCAAAGCGCCTTCGTCATTAAAAAGGTACTCAGCCAGGGCCTTTGCTAACTCGGTTTTACCAACACCTGTTGTTCCTAAAAATATGAACGAACCTATGGGTTTCCGCTTATCCTGTAACCCGGCCCGGCTGCGGCGTATAGCATCGCTTATAGCTTCAATCGCTTCTTCCTGCCCTGCCACCCGTTTATGCAATTCATCTTCCAGGTGCAGTAGTTTTTCGCGCTCACTTTGTATCATTTTTGAAACAGGAATACCAGTCCACCTCGAAACCACTCCAGCAATGTCTTCCGCTGTAACCTCTTCCTTCAGCATACGGCTGTCGCTTTGGTTTTCTAAAAGGGCGGCTTTCAGTTGTTCAACTTCCTGCTGGGCTTTTACAATAGTTCCGTAACGCAATTCGGCCACTTTACCATAATCACCGGCGCGCTCGGCCTGTTCGGCTTCCAGTTTATAATTTTCTATCTGTTCCACTTTCAAGTTGATGCCGTCAACCAGGTCTTTTTCCCCCTGCCATTTGGCGCGTAAAGAGTCTCTTTCTGCTGATAGATTGGCTATTTCTTCGCTTAACTCTTTAACCTTTTTGTCATCCTTTTCGCGTTTGATTGCTTCACGCTCAATTTCAAGCTGCATGATCCGCCTGTCCAGCTCATCAACAGCTTCCGGCACCGAATCCATTTCCAAACGCAGTTTTGAAGCAGCCTCGTCCATCAGGTCAATCGCTTTATCGGGCAAAAACCTGTCGGATATGTAACGCTGAGACATCTCAACAGCGGCGATGATCGCCTCATCCTTTATCCGCACTTTGTGGTGTGTCTCATAACGTTCCTTTAAACCACGCAAAATGGAAATAGCGTCGGCAGTATCAGGCTCATCCACCAGCACCATCTGGAAGCGGCGCTCCAGGGCTTTATCCTTTTCAAGGTATTTCTGGTATTCATTTAAAGTAGTGGCGCCTATGGCCCTTAACTCTCCGCGTGCCAGGGCCGGTTTTAGTATATTAGCCGCGTCCATGGCTCCTTCACCCCCACCGGCGCCTACCAGGGTATGGATCTCATCGATAAATAAAATGATCTCGCCGTCGGCTTGGGTAACTTCTTTTATTACAGCTTTTAAACGTTCCTCAAACTCACCCTTGTATTTGGCGCCTGCTATCAGTGCGCCCATGTCCAGGGAATAAACAGTTTTTGTTTTAAGGCTTTCAGGAACATCCCCTTTTATTATTCGGAATGCAATTCCTTCAGCGATAGCTGTTTTACCGACGCCGGGTTCCCCAACCAAAATAGGGTTATTTTTGGTTCTGCGGGATAAGATCTGAATTACCCTCCTGATCTCTTCATCACGACCGATCACCGGATCGAGTTTACCCGATTCTGCAAATTCATTCAGGTTGCGGGCATATTTATTTAAAGCGTTATAGGTTGCTTCAGCATTTTGGTCTGTTACCTTATTATCACCGCGCAAACTTACAATGGCCTTTTTCAGATCCTTTTCATTTACACCGTAGTCCTTCAGAGCAGCACTTGTTTTATCATTTACCGATAATATACCGAGCAAAATATGTTCAACAGATACAAACTCATCTTTAAATTCCTTTAAATACGATTGGGCTTTTTGTAAAGCTGAGTTGGTGCCCGATGCCAGGTAAAGATTACTGCCGCTTACTTTGGGAAATGCATTGATCTGATCGTCAAGCGTTTCATTTAAACGGTTAACGTTTACGTTCAACTTCTTCAGTAAATAAGTAATTACGTTTTCATCAACCAGCAACAAGCCTTTCAACAGATGCGCCGTTTCAATCGCCTGCTGCTGGTTTCCGGTTGCTATTTCGGAAGCTTTTTGTACCGCTTCCTGTGCTTTTATGGTAAAATTGTTAAAATTCATGGTATTTGTTTTTATGATAGGAAATTTAGAGACTAACCCCATGTATTTGACCCTACAGTTGTAAAAGCCGGCCTGATTTTTACTTGATCAGCCTATTTAACACTATCGCTTTTAACCAATCAAATCGCCTGCCATAACCCCTATTCTGCTAAAATGTCTTTTAAAAAACAATTTATAAGTTATTTTGTCACAGTAGTTTTTAAGATTTTTGATTGTTTGTTGAGATATATAATTTATACTTTTGTGTCCCCTGGTAAAAACAAACACCTTGAACAAAGCACAATTGAAAAACTTAGGCAATAAGTACAAAATTAACTGGCGGAATTACTACACCGGGCAAAATCTTGTATCAGTCCGCATAGCAGCGCTGATTTTCTTATTATTAAATGCTGTCATCAGGGTGCTCTACCTGATTTTTCCTTTAAGTCTTACCCGGGCCGATAACTTTCCGGAATTTAACATTACTAATTGGGTGTTCTTAGGGTCAAGCCTTTTATTTTACCTGCTTAGCCATCTGATGATAGATATTTACAGAAAAAGCCCAAAATCTACTGCCATAATGTCGCTGTTTATTTTTGGTTTTGCAATGTACCTCATCGTGTGCGGCATGTATTCCAGTTTTATCGCAACATCCGATCCAAAAAATGCCCTGGTTCTTTATTTAATTGCCTTATCAACGGTAAGCATTTTATTTGTATTTGAATATTACGAAACGATCATGCTCATCGTTGCGGCGGCGCTTGTATTTACATCGCTTTTGATCTGGGCGCAAACCGACCCTACAGAAATGGTTTATAATGAACTTATATCCTTTGTTTTACTGGGTGGTTTTTATTTGATCTCACGTTATTTCTTCTCTTACAAATTAAATTACTACCTGCAATTAATTGAGATAAAAGAGAAAAACCTGGAAATAGAACGCAGCAGCGATTTTAAAAGCCAATTGCTGGGGACGGTGGCTCATGATCTTCGCAATCCTATTGCAGCAGTCGAAACATTGGCCATGGTGATGGAAATGGATGAAATAGACGCTGAATTACAGGAAAACCTGAATATGATAAAAGCTTCGTGTGTACAGGCGCGTACTATAATTGAAGAATTACTTGAATCTGCCCGCAATGCCAATACTGCTGAGTTTGTTACGGTAAGGACTGAGTTAAACCAGTTTATGGAAGGAATCATAAACAAATGGGAAAATCAAAAAGGGAGTAAAACTATCGAGCTGAACTGCCGGGTTGTGCCTGCCTGGGTGCAGCTTAACCACGAGAAGTTTCAGCGCGTAATTGATAACCTTATTGGCAATGCCTTAAAATTTTCGAGAGAAAGAAGCACAATTGAAATAGATATTAGTAAAAAGGATTTTCAAATCGTCATTGAAGTTAAAGACCAGGGTATCGGGATCCCAAAAGATAAATTACCCATAATTTTCGAAGCTTTCACCAAAGCAGGCCGCCCCGGCCTTAAAGGCGAACAATCCACCGGCCTGGGCCTTAGCATTGTTAAACAAATTGTTGAAAAACACGATGGAAAAATCGAAGTGGAAAGTGACGAGGGGAAAGGGTCTGTGTTTAGGATTCTATTGCCTTCAACAGATGCCTGAAAGTAGGTTAAATAATTCACGATAAAAATTCTAACTCCTCCAATACACCTGTCCAAAATAAAAAGACAAATAAATCGTGTCCATTTTTGCAAAAAATGATAAAATACCACCCCATTCCAGGCACAAATTTCTAATCAAATTTTAATATTTTTTTGAAAACCTTTCCGGCCGACTGTTGTACTATTGATTAAAAGAAAAAATTTATGAGAAATTGTGTATTGACTATCATTTCGCTTGTTTTTTTGGCAAGTTGTTCACCGCAATTGCAAACTGGTGTATACGTAAGTAACAGGCCGGCCGCAGAGGGACAGCCTGTTACACCCCCGCCGCCAGCTTCAAGTTACCAAACTTTTTATGACGAACTCAGCCCATACGGAAGCTGGATCGACTATCCAAATTATGGCTATGTATGGCGCCCAAATGTAGAACCCGACTTTAGGCCATACGCAACCAATGGCCATTGGGTTTACAGCGACGCCGGCTGGACCTGGGTATCCAATTACTCGTGGGGATGGGCTGCGTTTCATTACGGCCGCTGGTTTTATGAAGGCGGATATGGCTGGTTATGGCTGCCCGGCCATGAGTGGGCTCCTGCCTGGGTAACCTGGGGCAGGTCGGGAAATTATTATGGATGGGCCCCTATTGCCCCTAAAGTCAATATTTCAGAAGGTAGATGGACACCACCTGAAAACTCCTGGAATTTTGTCCCTGCTGAACATATTACTAAACCTAATGTTGTTAATTATGTAGTAGCACATAATAACACAACAATAACTAATAACACAACGATTGTTAAAAATGTTACCATTATTAATAATGTGACTAATAATCACATTACAAATAACAACGTGACAAACAATGTCACTAATAACAATATAACGAATAATGTGGTTTACAATAAAGGGCCCGAAGTTACCGAGGTTGAAAATGTTGCTAATATAAAGGTACAACATGTGGTAATCAATGAAAATGCCAAACCTGGCGCGGCGTCTTTATCAAACAACAAATTGTTCGTATACAGGCCGGTAATCAGGCCCGCAGTGGAAACTGATGCGAAAAAACCGGCACCGCAAAGGGTGGAAACCTATAGGCAGGGCAATGGAAATTAAATAACAATTTATTACCCAATAAAAGGGCAGACATTGACATGCCTTTTTATTGGGTAATACCTATGCAGGCCTTAAGGTAAATTCGATGGCTGCAAAGATGGAAAACGTTTAGAGCAAGCCCCCCCTATTTACGTTTGAATACCAGTTTATTGATCAAACCATTGCCGGCTACTATAAACAAAGGTGATCAGCGTTTGCAACCCCGCAAATATTTACAGATATGGGCATACCCAAAGTGCTTGGTAAGTCGACGAGAGATCCCTAGGCTAAACCATATTATTCCTGAAGAATGCCAGCGTCATGGCCCAGGCTTCTTTGGTCGCACCGGCATTATAAGAAGGCCTTTCATCGCAGGCGAAAGCGTGGTCAGCGTACGAGAATTTCACATTAGTATATTCTTTTCCCGCCTTATCCAATTCACCTGTAATAAGATCTATCTGGTCCTGGCCGATATGTTTATCCAGCCCGCCCCAAAAGAATAAATGCCTGCCGCTGATATCGGCTGCTTTATCCGCTAAAATTTTAATATTGCCTCCATAATAACTCACGCCTGCACTTAATGGAAGTGTGGCATTTGCCAAAAACGAAACTCTGCCGCCCATACAATAGCCTATGCTGAAAATATTTGCGGGGTTTACCAGTTCGTGGTGTTTCAGAAAATAGTATGCAGCTTTCACATCTGCCTGGTTACCTTCGATGGTCAGGCCGTTCATATGCGGCATCAGCGATGGGAAATCAGTATAACTGCCCTCAAAATACGGCGGCGCAGTACGGTGGAATAACTCGGGCGCCACCACTACAAAACCCTGCGCGGCAAAGCGATCAGCTACGTCGCGGATATGGTGATTGACGCCAAAAGCTTCCTGTAATAATATTAGTCCGGGTGCATTCCGGCCCAGGGCATCCGCAGGCATTGCGGTATAGGCTTCCATATCGGTGCCATCATCAACTTTCAGGTTTACATACTTTTCCATCGTCAATTTTAAACATTGTATTTGATGATTGGTTTATGGTATTTTAAATTTTACAAATGCCGGAGGACTATCTTTTTGATATGTTTCTCAGTTCCCGCTTCAATATCTTACCTGTGGCATTCATAGGCAGTGCCGCAATAAACTCAACGCTGCGCGGATATTTATAGGATGCTATCCGTTCTTTCGTCCAGGCGATCAGTTCGGCTTCTGAAATGGTATAGCCCCCTTTTAACACCACAAATGCCTTAACTTCCTCGCCCATTTCTTCATGATGCGTGCCGACAACAGCTACCAGGGATACGGCATCGTGTTTGATCATCAACTCCTCCACCTCGCGCGGGTATATTTTCATGCCCCCGCGGATAATCATATCCTTGGTCCTGTCTACAATAAAATAAAAACCATCTTCATCCTTTAGTGCGATATCGCCAGAGTGCATCCAGCCGTTCCTCAGGGCTTTTTTTGTTTCTCCGGGCTTTTTATAATAACCTTTCATCACGTTATGCCCGCGATACAGCAATTCGCCTTTTTCGCCGACGGGCACCTCGACACCATCAGCATCAACCAATTTCACCTCAACTCCCCAAAAGGGTTTACCAATTGACCCTGGTTTCCTGACAGTATTTAACTGGTTAAAAGTAACCACCGGCGAACCTTCCGACATCCCGTACCCTTCAATTATCGGTACATTAAACCGTTTTTCGAAATCCTGCAATACCTTGACCGGCAAAGAAGCGCCACCAGAACAACATACTTTTAGTGTTTTCGCAATGCTCTCGTAATCGAACTTTGGATCAGTATAGTTCAATAAGCCCCAATACATGGTGGGTACCCCTGCAAAAAGGGTCACTTTGTGCTTTTGCATAGCATCAAAAACCGTTTCGGCATCAAAACGGATTAGCATCACACCCGAACGCCCCTTGTAAATACCGGCATTCATCATCACGGTCATTCCAAAAATATGAAACAGCGGCAAAACAATAAGCGCGATATCATTATCATCATTGTGCATCAGGTCGCATATGGCAATAGCATTTAAAAGCAGGTTTGAATGAGTCAGCTCTGCCCCTTTCGGCTGGCCGGTGGTTCCCGAAGTGTAAATAATCACGCAGGTGTCTTCGGCATTGGTTTGGTGCATTTCAAATGAGGGGGATTGACCAGCCATAAAGTCGCTCAACGTTGTTATACCTTCAATACCTGAAGGCATGCCCGGTTTGGGCATTATCATTAAAAAATGCGCACAGCTGTCTCCCTCTTTAAAAGCCGCATACCCGGCTTCACCCATCGGAAAGTCATTCGTGCCGGCAAAACAGAAATAAGCCTTTGCATCGCTATCTCTGAGGTGATAAACAATTTCATCCTTTTTGAGCAACACGTTTAGTGGAACAACAACGGCCCCCATTTTTATAATACCAAAATAAATAATGGGGAAATAGGGCAAATTCGGGCAGCCCAGCGCTACTTTATCACCGGCCTTAATTCCCATCGACCTTAAACCATTGGCAACGCAGTTGGCATACTCATTCACCTGGCTAAAAGTAAGCATGGTATCCATAAAAGTAAAAGCAGGCTTTGCCGGATACCTTTTGGCGCTGTCTTCCAGAATTACCGATAGGTTTAACATAGATTTCTTCTTTAGAAATATTGATACAAACCTGTGTACTACGATGTACCGACTTATTTGCAGTATAACTTAGGTCTCAGGATATAATTGGTTGAATCAAATATATTTAAAAAGAAAAGGAGACGGGAACTATTTGCGGAGAGAATATCAAATAAAAAAAATCCCCGCGAAAACTCGCGGGGATCAATTCAATTGTATTAACTATTAAAATTAAAAGTTTTTAGGCACTGCCTGGCCTTTATTGGTATCCCACCAAACAGGTGTTCCGCCGTTATCAGGACCACCCAGTAACGATACGCCACCCTGAACGCCTGCAGCGTTGCTGGTGTATTCGCTGGATGGGTATTGGATCCTGCGGATCTGTAAAGCTGTGCTGATTGTACCACCGCTGTTATTCACAACAACAGGGAACAACCTTGGATAACCTGTACGGCGATATTCTGTCCACGACTCCCAACCACCGGATGGAAAATTAGCCAGCCACTTTTGGGTAATGATACGCTCTAAATTTTGTTCGTTGGTGGCAGTGTTATCCCACGCAATGGTAATGGTCGACATTGCTTTGATGCTGGCATTAGGAACGCCCGCTGATGGAGTTAACGGATCAACATAATCAGCTTGCGTACTGGTTTTGTCACTCAAATAATTACCAATAGGTGCACCCCATTGAGACATTGACGTTGAGATACCAGTTTCATAATCAGTTTGGGCACTTTCAGCGGTCCAGCCACGTAATGCAGCTTCTGATTTTAAGAACCAAACTTCAGCGGCATTCATCAGTATCATTGGCGTGAATTCCTGTATAACGGAAAAATTAGGGGTTGAATACCCACTGTACATCGGCTTGCCTCCAACAGGCGTACCCGCCCTGATCCCAACATATTGACCGGCTATACTCGCGGGGCTTGTGGCAGGAGCAACCATTTTTGACATGCGCGGATCATTGTATCCGTTAAGATAAGAAGTTAACGAGGCACCACAGGCCAAATCCGTCCAACTGGTGCCAACCCACCATATTGGACTATGGTAGCCATACCCTGATAGGGTAGCATTGTCAGCATTGGTAGTAAGCAAACCTCCAGGATCAGCGATTGCTTTTAACGCTTGTGTTTTAGCAGTAGCGGGGTCAGCATTCACGATGTGCATGGCTAATCTTAATCTTAAAGAATTTGCATATTTTAACCATTCCGGATAGCTTCCGCCATAAACCATATCAAATTTTGCAAAAGGCGCAGCACCTGGATTGGCAGTAATATACGTATGAAGATTAGTTACAGCCGTATCCAATTGCGCAAAAAACTGATTGTATACAGCCTGTTGCGAATCGTAAGGTGTGGTACTACCTGCACCAACTTTGCTATAAGGGATCGGGCCATAATAATCGGTAACCCTGCTCATAGCCTGTACCTGCAATATTAAAGCAACGGCCCAAAAGTGTGGAGACGAGGTGCGGGCACCCGCCAGGGCGATGAGACTTACCGGCCCCATTACCTTTTTGAAGCCCATACTATAAACATCCGAATTCCAGCCATCTACCAAAGAGTAACTCTGGTTATTAATATTACCCCTGAATGGGTCGGGCGACATATAATAGCCACTGTAGCAATCTGAATTCAGGTTTTGGCAAAGCTGGTAATCGCCTTCCTCACCAAAAATATTTTGTTCAATACTGGGATAATACAATCCTATGTAGTTAAAATCCGGTTGTAATTCCGCATTTGTTATGCCCGAAGGGTCGGTATTCAATTTGTCAAAATTCTTGGTACAACCGCCCAATAGAATCGGGATTATAGCAATCAGGATACACTTACTTAAAGTATTAATCCCAATTAATTTATTTTTTAAAAAAGTTAGATTTTTCATCACAATTATTTTAAAGATTAACTATTTATTAAAATGTAACGTTCAGTGAAGCACCAACTCTGCGTGTAGTGGGTTGATTAAACACATCTACGCCCTGGAGTCCATTGCCGGTTGACATCGTAATTTCAGGGTCAAAAGGCGCTTTTTTGTAAAAGTAAATTAAGTTGCTGCCTATAAGAGATAATCTTACGTTTTTAACAAGGCTATTACTAACCGGGAAATTGTATCCTAATGATGCCGAACGAAGCCTTACAACTGTTGCGCTATACATATAGGGTTCGGCGATGCCCGAACGTCCGCCAATTGCTGAATACCATGTTTGCGCGTCAACTTTTGTTACGGTTTTGCCGCTTGGGTCAACTGCATTAACAGTTACCCCACCTGCATCACGGGCTTGTCCGCTCACCAATGATGTACCATAGCTGTCCATCATCATTTGGGTCATTGATAATACCTGGCCACCAAATTTACCATCAATTAAAAATTCAAGAGAGAATTTGTTATAGTTAAACGTATTATTCCATCCCATCTGGAATTTCGGATCCGGGTTGCCAACTTTCACAAAGTTACCATCATTTATTGGCGCGTCGCTGCTGTTTACCATAATCTGCCCTGCTGCATTTCTTTCATATTTAACGCCATAAATATCGTCATATGAGCCTCCGGTTATCAATACCGATTCATAGCCATTATTGCCCGAAGAAGTTAAAGTAATAGGCGCGGTTGGCTGAGCCGGATTAAGTTGAATAATAGAATTCTTGTTGGTTGAAAAATTGATAGCAGTGTTCCAGCCAAAAGCCTTGGTCTTTACAACGTCATACCCCAGCCTTATTTCAACACCAGTATTTTGTATATTCCCGGCATTTATATAACCGTACACAAACTTTTGTGAACCTGCAAGAGGATACTGGATAAACTGGTTGTAGCTATTGGATTTATACCAGGTAAAATTGAAAGTAAAGCGATTATCAAATAACCGTAGATCGAGGCCTGCCTCATCTGTTTTGGTATTGGTAGGTTTCAAAGTATAATCAGGTTGCGTCGTATTGAAATTAACGCCCCCGCCACCTGCCAGGTAACTTACCGGGTTGGTAGCATACTGAGCAACAGGAATGGCTACTTCAGCGTAAGAACCGCGTATTTTTGCATAAGTAATAAACTTAGGCAAAGTTAACATGTCTGACAGGATAAATGATAAACCAACCGATGGGTAAGAGTACGACTCTTTATTAGTAAATGCCAAAGCAGACGACCAGTCGTTTCGATCGGTAAGGGTTAGGTATGCCCAATTCTTGTACGATAAGTTCAAGCTTCCGAAAACCGATTGTATCTGGCTTTGATTTGAAGGCAAGTTGAATACATTACTGGTTGTGGATGTAAAAACATTTTGCTGGATAAACACATTCGGAATATCAAGACCCAAACCGGGGCCATAACCCATTCCAACGGTATTGTTATCTGTAATACTTCCGCCCACCAAACCATCTAATTTAAATGCGCCCTTCATTGGCACTTTAAAATTGGCTATCAGGTCGCCGTAGGTCTGTGTAAGCGTTTGATCGGTGCGGGTATATGAGCCATTGCTGCCGGTTGCTAACACCGGATTGGTGCCTGCATAGAGGTCTTGCTCATATATATCAGCAACCCGGTCAACATTTCCGCGTGCCTGAATGTTTAACCAATCGGCCACATCGTATTTCACACTCGCATTAATGAGCATTCGGTTACGGGTGGAATAATTGGGGTTTTTATTCAGGATCCACCATGGGTTCTGCTGCACATCTTCGTTAGCCACCCAATTTTGGGTTAGCAAACCATTCCGTGCAGGTTGTGGCGTACCATAATCATTTTTATATTGAGTGATATCAACACCTACAGGAAACAAATACAGACCAGTAAGCGTATTGTAATATAGCCCCTCCCCTGGTGTATTTGTTATTTTTTGATTAATGTAATTTGTATTTACATCAACTGTCAATTTATTATTTAAGAAATGACCTGTTTCCTTGAAAGTAAAGTTATTGCGGTGCAGATCATTGGTGGGTTGTATACCGTTAGAAGAAGTGTTTGCATAAGAGAAATAGCTTTGGGCCAGTTCTGAACCTGCAGACAAATTAAACGAGTTGGTAAAATTATTCCCGTTTTGAAAAAATTGAGACAGGTTATCAGCTGACGAAGGAGTTGATAACTTTGCGCCCCAGCTTTGGTTACCATTTGGCGTTTCGCCGTATTCATTCTGGAATTTTGGTTTGTAGGAGATCACATCATTCATGTAAGATGATGAAAAATTAATCTGGGCAGCACCGGCTTTGCCTTTTTTAGTAGTAACCAATACTACGCCATTTGCTGCCTGGCTACCATAGAGCGCTGCGGCTGATGCACCTTCAAGAAAGGTAATGCTCTCGATATCATCCGGGTTCAAATTCGAGATACCGTCGCCGCCATCCGGCGAGCCGCCGTAAGTACTGCTTGGCTGGCCGTTTGCATTAGAAGTGTTTGTCATGGGTACCCCATCTATCACATATAATGGCTGATTGTTGCCTGCAGCACTTTTACTACCGCGCAAAATTACCTTAACAGAACCACCAACGCCTGATGAGCTTGGTGAAATATCCACGCCGGCAACTTTACCGTTCAGGGAGTTCATCAGGTTATCGTTTTTTACGGTGTTCAATTCACTGCCGCTAACCACCTGGTTAGCATAAACAAGCGATTTTTCGGACCTTTTAACACCCAAAGCTGTTACCACAACTTCAGTTAGTTGTTTTGAGTCATCTGCAAGAACAACGCTTAAGGGTTTTGTATCAGTAACGGTAACTTCCGTCTTAGTAAAGCCGATATAGGTAAAAACCAGTACATCGCCGATGTTGGCCTGTAGTGTAAAATTACCGTTTACATCAGACTGAGTTCCTTTATTTGTTCCTTTAACAGTAACGCTTACGCCGGCCAAAGGCTCGCCTTTGCTATCTTTTACCGTTCCTTTAATGGTTTCTGCTGATTTTATAGCTTTTACGGAGTAATTTTCCGTGTATTTGCTATTTACGCCGCCTGTGTTTGCTTTCATATCGGCTTTCGCTCCAATAGCCAAACAGGGCATAATGAGTGTGAATAGTAATGATTTTTTCATTTTTGATTAGTTTAGTTAGTTGTTGTTATTGATTTTTTGTTTGGTTGATTTTTACTGTGTTTTATCCATACTTGATTGTTTTAGGTTATTAGTTAATTGTTCATTATCGAAGTGTTCCATCACCAAAGCTGATGCGCCGATAATTGCACCATCAAAGCCAAGGGTTGAAATCAATAATTCGGTATTTATTGCCAGGCGGGGAATACAGTATTTATTTAAAGCCTGCTGAATTGGCGCTAACAATATTTTTCCGGCGATAGCGCCGCGGCCGCTTAACACGATGGTTTGCGGGTTCATGATGTGGATCAGGATAGACAGTGCTTTCCCGATCTTATAACCTGCATCTGAAAGCAGGTCGATCACAAACTGGTCACCTTTATTAGCGGCGTCAAAAAGAGCATCGCCCATTAATTTTAGTGGGTCGTCAATAAAAGAATTTAAAGTGGAGATATGGCCGTTTTTAATGCCCTCAATCGCTTTTTGGGTAACCACTAACATAGAAGCTTCCGCTTCCAGGCAGCCCTTTTTTCCGCAGCTGCACAACGCACCCTCTTCAAACAGCGGGATATGGCTAAATTCACCTGCAAAACCATTATGCCCGCGATAAATGTTTCCATTAACGATCATCCCAAGGCCAATGCCCCAGCCCAGGTTAATCACCATCACGTCCGGCTGAGATTTTGCCACGCCAAACCTTTGTTCGGCCAGCGCTATTAAACTTGAATCGTTATCAATAAAAGTTGGTAAACCCGTAGCGTTAAATATGTAGTCGGTTAATTTTTGCCCGCCCGCTTTCAGATAAGTATAATTAACCCCTTCTGTAACGCTTACAAAACCAGGCATCCCTATCCCTATCCCCAATACACTTTTCCTTGAGACCCCGCTTTTAACCAGGTAATTGTTGATGTAAATGATAAGTTGCTCAAGCGCTTTGGGGTTATCTTTCAATAACAGTTCCACCAGTTCAACTTCCGCCACGGGGGTGTTATTTAAGTCGACAATAGCAATGCGGGTTGAAAGCTGGTCAACTGCGATAGCCATAATATACATGGCATCCGCCTTTAACGCGTACATCACCGGCCGCCGACCGCCCGATGAAGTGGCAAAGCCAATTTCTGTAACCAGGCCTTCCTCTATTAATTCATTGATCGTTTTTGTAATAACTGGCACGCTCTTATTAAAAACCAGGCTTAACTCGGCACAAGAAAGCGCCTTTTCAAAATAAAGGGACCGGATAATGCTGCTTTTTAAACTAAGGCTATTGGCATGCCTGGGAGTTACTTTCATTTAAATTAATAGTTACTTAACAAACATATAAAATTGTTTTATAAAACAAGTAATCTTTTTAAATAAATTTAAAAAGATATTTAAGTTAAGTAATATGAATTATAAACTATTGATGTTTTTTAAATTTTAAGTGTTATTTCAACAACTAATTAAATTTATATGGGTCTATACTTGCCCCGGGGGAATTCACAGCAAAAGCAATAAGGGATTTGAAAGAAAAAAAACAGAGGCATTTAAAACATTGATTTGCAAGAAGATTTGGAAAAGAGCCTGCCTTTGATTCAGCAGTTAAAACAACGTCACAGGTACAATGATCTCGAAGCGGCTATGTCCGGTACCGCCAAAAATATCTGGGTCAACAAGATAACTGTAACGGAAGCCGAAAGAGATAGCTCCCTGGTTAAATAGCTGCGAATCGAAGTAAACCTCGGCGCCAGCCGAGCGAAAGGTGCCCTTAAACTTGCTGCCATCGGTATTAAAATCAGTAGCATGAGTGTAGTCATAAAAGGCATCACCGCGAATCCGCGAAATATAAAAGGCATTGGCAATGCCTGCGTCAGGATAAGCAACCGGGAAATGGTAGCTAACCCCGGCTTTGTTCATATCGTACAGATTTTCGGCTGTATAACCGCGGGAAAAAGGGAAATCATTTGAAAAATCGATCACGTCGTTTTTGTTTTTCTGCTGATGCGCCACATTAAACACCAGGTTGTGGTTAACCATAAAACCCGGCAGGTATAAAAACCCATTCGCCAGGAATTGCTCTGATGCTATCCCTGAAATAGCCGATTTATAATTCAGATAAATACTTTGTCCCAAACGGGGATAAATATTTTGTTTAGCCTGCTGGATAGTATTGCTAAAATTGAGGTAGTAATTAAGATAAGTATAAGTCCTGTCGGCGAAAAGACCACGGTAGGGCTGCTGAAAGTTTACGGAAGTATAATACAGATCGCTCCCGGCCTGTAAATAGGTTAAATTTTTACCCTCGCTTAAGTTCAATGGCAGTTCAAAGCCGCCGTGCAGGTCGGTTTCATTCCAGTAAATATTACTCCCTTTATAATAGCCGCGCCTTCCGATGTAATAATCGGAGCCACCCGAAATATAGGGGAACAATGAACCATAAATGGCATCAAAGCCAAACTCCTTATAACCTTCGTCCCGGTTATAAGTGAAGGAGAGTTGTGATTGCAGCGTATTTAATACATTCTCCCCAGCCAGGCTAATGGTATAATCAGGGTCAACAAAATTGGGGATCAGGCTGTGAAAGTTTAGTAAATGGTGCGATTTATGATACTTGGTGATCGGCAGCGAATCATTTTTTACTTTAGCCAGCAAGTCAGTTGAACTATCGCGGGTTAATGCGTGGATACCAAAATTTGACAAACCACCGCGAGCTGCAGCCGGTGCTATTTCGGCCCATTCAAGTTTACTTTTATCCAATTCATTTAGCCTGTACCCAAATGCAGTAAAACCTACCCAGGCAAATTTATTGTCACTTACAGCCGGTTGGTAATTACCTATTGAGCCATTTAGGTTATACTTTTTTAGCTCAGACAATTTGCCTGTTTTTAAACTCAAGCCAAATAAACGATCATCGATACCAAGCGTCGCCGAAAAATAAACCGTGTCATTTTTCACAATTGGGAAAGCTATTGGCTGATAAGAAAACGGCAACAAATATTTGTTTTGCCCGGTTTTTATATCGATCAGATCCAAACTCATTTCGCCTTTGGGTGTTCGTACAGCCGCAATCAATTGGCTTTCCCCATAAAACTTAGGGTAGGTATAAAACAGATTTTCTTTATTGGGGACGATACTGATCAAACTGCCATCAGCCACATTTATTAAGTGAATATCGCACTTCCCGTTAGTTCCTTCTTTTACTGCGACAATGGTTTTGCCATCTGGACTAAAATCAGGCGAAAAATATTTGGTACCTTTAGTTAGGCGGTGTTCCTCACCAGTATTTAAATCCAGCAACATAAGTTCGCTGTAATCGCGGTAATTCCAGCGCAGGTCGGGGCGATAAGCCGCATAAACAACTTTCCCCTCGTGATAGGCAAAATAAGTATCTAAAGAAACACTCCTGACTGCTATTTTTCGTTCACGACTTCTGGTTTTCACGACGAATACAGGGATATGATTGTAAGTACTTTTCATATAAATGAGCGTACTGTCGTTTATATAAGCAGGATATTCCCGGTCAGCGTCAAAATGCTCATTAATTAGTGATTTAGTGTCCCGATGGCTATCGGGAGAGTGATTTAGTGAATTGTTAGTTGTTTGCTGAAAGCCAAATTGTTTTTTATAAAAATCAAACCCATCTGCCCGGAACTGATCAAAATCTTTACCTGAATATCTTTTTATGGCCTTATCCAGCGGAAAGAACACGCCTTTATAAGCAGCCGCATCCTGGGTTACCTTTTTCCAAAAGTCATCGCCATACTTTTCGCGTCCATAGCTAACCATCATATAACCCAGCGGGTACCAATCAGGGATATAGTCGCGAAATGATCCATTGCGCAGTTTCATATAACTGTAATCCCTGCCATCAGCCCATAAGGCCCGGTATCCATTAAAAAAGAAAGGCAGCCTGCCCCTGCCCTGTTCACTTACATGGGTTTCATTAAAAACGGCATCACCCTCAAAAAACCAATTGGGTATGGCAATATCATTACCAACCGCCTGCCCGCCTTCACCAAAAAGCACTTTCAACACATGCGAAAACCCGACATTGAAATTATTGTACTGTTGTACATGCCTGAACTCGTGAATCGCCAGTTGCTCCGGCCAGGAAAGGCTCCCAATATCAAAACTGTTTTGTTCGGGCGTTAAATAAAATTCACTTCGGAATGGCGCGAGGCCGACATAAGCATTGGCTATAGTGGTTTGATTTTGAAGGATAATGCTGATCTGCCGCTGTTTAAAGCCGATAGTCGGTTGTATCGATCCGTTCATCCGGCGGATAATGTTCGCTACCCGTAACCCAGCCGAATCCAGCCCGTTTGGAAAGATCACTTTTGCAGCCGGCATATCTATCTGTTTCCATTTAATAGATGGTGGGTTGCCGCCGAATTCCTGGGCTTTACTTATAGTGGCAGTTGTAGTGATGAGTAGCAATAACAGAAGGTAGAAATGACTTTTCATTGGGGTGAAAATAAGGAATAATTATCTGAATCAGAATTTACAGAATTTTAGAGTGAGCAGAATTTCAGCCGTTATTGCTTTATTCTGAGAATCCTCTAATTCTGTAAATTCTGATTCGGACATACACTCTTATGACACACCATTCTTTAAAACTTCCTACATTTGCCGCTGTTATACATAAACATGGCTAAAGTTTCTATCAACCTGGCAACAGGTTCTATACAAAAGGAAGAATTAATTGTCGGTATCGACCTGGGGACCACCAATTCGCTGGTGGCTTTTATCAACCCGGATAAAGACCCGCAGGTAATAAATGATACCGGTAAAGGCGTTTTAGTGCCATCAGTGGTACATTTCGGGCCCACCGGGGATATAACTGTTGGCAACGAAGCGAAGGAATATTTGATAACTGACCCACAGAATACCGTTTTTTCAGTAAAACGTTTGTTGGGTCGCTCCTATCATGATATTGAGAATTATAAGGATTTCTTCTCGTACAAAGTAATTGACGACGACAGCGAAAGTCTGGTAAAAATAAAGGTTGGCGATAAGTTTTATACACCAATAGAACTATCTGGCCTGATATTAAAAGAATTAAAAAACCGTGCCGAACATGCATTAAAAACGCCGGTTAACCGTGCAGTGATCACCGTTCCTGCTTACTTTAATGATTCACAGCGGCAGGCCACCCGTGATGCGGGCAAACTGGCAGGACTGGATGTGTTGCGCATTGTAAACGAGCCTACTGCCGCAAGTTTGGCCTATGGCATCGGTTTAAATCCTGAAGAAACAAAAACCATCGCGGTTTATGATTTAGGGGGCGGTACATTTGATGTATCTATCCTGCAAATACAAAACGGCATCTTTGAGGTACTTTCAACCAATGGCAATACTTTTTTAGGTGGCGATGATTTCGACCGGGCCATTGTGGATTACTGGATCGAGAAAAACAACCTGAACAAATCCGAAGTCCTCGCCGATAATAAACTGGCGCAAAAGCTTCGTTTGAAAGCCGAAGAAGCCAAAAAAGCTTTTGCGCATCAAAGTATGGTGAATGATAAGATCGGCGAGATCTGGTGCACTATTACCAGAGAGGCATTTAACGAGTTGATTCTACCAAAGGTAGAAGAAACCATCACCTGCTGTAAAAACGCGCTAAAAGATGCCAAACTGGATATCAGCCAGATTGATGAAGTGATTATGGTTGGGGGTTCAACCCGTACTTCGTTAGTTAAAAAAATGGTGGCTGAGTTTTTTGGCCGCCCAGTGCATGATGATTTAAACCCTGACGAGGTAGTTGCCCTTGGCGCTGCTATACAGGCGGATATTTTAGCCGGTAACCGTACCGACATTTTATTGCTTGATGTTACTCCACTTTCGCTGGGTATTGAAACCATGGGTGGTTTGATGGATGTGATCATCCCGCGTAACTCCAAAGTACCTACTAAAGCAGGCAGGCAATATACCACCAGTATTGATGGTCAGGTAAATATGAAAATCGCCGTTTACCAGGGCGAACGCGACCTGATCAAAGAAAACCGTAAACTGGCGGAGTTTGATTTGAAAGGCATTCCGTCCATGCCGGCAGGCTTCCCCAAGGTGGATATTAATTTTTTGCTGAATGCCGATGGTATTTTAAAGATCCAGGCGATGGAACTTCGCTCGGGCGTAAAACAGGAAGTGGAAGTAAAACCTACTTATGGCATTACTGACGACCAGGTGGAACAAATGCTGATGGACAGCATCACCCACGCTAAAGAAGACGTGAGCCAGCGCATGCTGATAGAGGCCCGCGTTGAAGGCGAACAAATGGTGAAGACCGTTGAAAGCTTTTTGCGGAAAAACGGTAACTTTTTATCAGAAGAGGAACTTAATAAAACAAATAGCTATACCAATGCTTTAAAGGAAGTACTGGCCGGTGGCGACAAAGATAAAATTCACGCGGCGGTTGACGCGCTGAACGAATTTACCCGCCCGTTTGCCGAGCGCCTGATGGACCATGCGATAAGTGTGGCCATGAAAGGGAAGAGTATTGAATAACATACTTGTCATTTCCGACGAGCCTGCCTGCCGGCAGGCAGGGAACGAGGAGAAATCTATGCATGTTCCCCGCTCTCGCCTGGTGAAAGTGCTATGTATAGATTTCTCGCTATCGCTCGAAATGACAACGTTTTGTATTAGTTCACAAAAAATAACCTGATATTTTGAAAAACATCCTGTTTGCCTGCGTTTTGCTTTTGTGCTCCTACCACCCTACCAAAGCTGCTGATCATCCAAAATTTACCGATACCGTTGTCCGTAAGCCGTTAGATACCCTCGTCTACGATTCGCTGATGCATCAGCTGGCGAATGGCGATAAAACGGGCAGATGGCCGGTTAAAAATACGCCTAAACCTTTGCCGGGCGCTCTTTTGCCGTTTAACCGCATTGTGGCCTATTACGGTAATATGTATTCAAAGAATATGGGCGTATTGGGGCAATATCCGCCCAAAATAATGCTGGCTAAATTAAAGGCCGAAGTGAAAATTTGGGAAAAGGCTGATACCACCACACCGGTAATTCCTGCATTGCATTACATTTGCGTTACTGCCCAGGCAGATGCAGGGAGCAATGGACTGCATAACCTGCGGATGCCGTTTAAACAGATAGATAGTGTGATCCATATGGCACGATCTATTCATGCGCTTATTTTTCTTGATGTTCAGGATGGTTTCAGCACCGTGCAAACGGAAATACCAAGGCTTGAAAAATATTTGCAGATGCCAGATGTTCACCTGGGGATCGACCCGGAGTTTTCTATGAAAGAGGGCAGTATACCGGGCAAACGAATCGGCACTTTAGATGCCGAAGACATCAATTATGTAAGCAAATACCTGGCCGACCTGGTAAAAAAATACAACCTGCCGCCTAAAATATTTATCATCCACCGCTTTACCCAGCGTATGGTAACCAATTATCAAAAGATTAAATTACACCCCGAAGTGCAGTTTGTAATGGACATGGACGGCTGGGGCGGTATAAGTTTAAAACAGGGCACTTATCGCCAGATAGTGGCCCGCGAGCCGGTACAGTTTACTGGCTTTAAGTTATTTTACAAAAACGACATTAAAAAAGATACCCACCGGATGTTAACGCCGAAGGAAATTTTACAGTTGAAGCCAAAACCGATTTATATCCAGTATCAATAACCGGAGTTGGTTGCCGTATATTAACGATCAAAAAAAATCCCCGTTGCCGGGGATCTGTTTCTTTAGGCTTTGTCAATCGCTTCCTGTTCCTTCAAGGCTGTGATATTATTTTTATCACTGTATTGATCGGTTTGCGCGGCAAAATCTTCCAGTAAACCGGTAATGGTATCAAGGTTATCGGTTACCCGCTGGTGCATATCCGGCAAATCCTTTTCCAGCCTTTTGTTGCCAAGTTCCATATTATCCACTTCAACTTTTGCCAACTTTACGATGATGGCCTGCTGACTATTCCTTAAATCTTCCAATTCATGGACAATTTTTTCCATCAACCCGAATTTCTTTAACTTATCCATAATTACTGTGTTTTGGTATATGGTAATACAACAGCATTTAACCAAAATTGTTTAAAATTTAGAGGTGTCTCTGGTTGAATTTAACTTAACTTTTCCATTAATGAGCAGCTTTTCGATTAAAATATCAATTTCGATAAACTTGTTGGCAATCTTTAAAATATCTTCTATCGGAAAATCTAAATTAACTATTATCCATCCCTGCATCAAAGTTTGCGGCCCGAATTTCATACTAACGTTTGGCCAATTGTGTTCATGACGTTTAAATTGTTCTCTAAAGTCGTCAGCAAATTTTCTACTGGTTATAGCATAGCTATTAAGCTTTCTTAACTTTAGTGCATGGATGTTGTAAAATAATTTATGCTCTTTGATATCGGCATTATTAATCCAGATAGAAAAAAAAATCGCAGGGCCCGTTTGCGGTTTTGCATCCGGGTTATTTGCCCAATGCTGTTTGTGTAATCTTAAAACGACAGAGTCTAACCAAACGCCCGTTTCTACTTGCAGTTGCTTTTGATTCAATAGTCTTTTGTCAAGTTTATCAACAACTTGCTGAAATAAGGATAAATAAAAAGTGGTATCCATGCCATGCTAACCTGAAATGTAATAATACATCAAAAATAAGTTAAATTTAAACTGAGACACCACCTAAAATTTGGATTTGTCATTTATAACTAATAATTTAGTTTAATGAAATCGCTATACATAAGCCTCATCATAATTTGTTTTATTCCGGCAGTGTACGGGCAGCAAGGCGCCAAAGCCGATGACGTCTTGCTGCTGGAATATTATCAAAACCAGCGCTTTGCGGATGTTGCAGATTACCTCAAAAAAACATACCCGGAACCTGTAGTGGATACCAAAATATTGGGCAGCCTGGCTTATTCATCACAAATGGCTGGCCGGCTGCCGGATGCAGAAGCTTATTATGAACGAATTTATTCGGCAGACACCACCAATACAACTGTTATATTTAGCCTGGGTAATATTATGGCACGGAGGGGCGATAATGTTAAGGCGTTGTTTTATTTTAAAAAGATTCTGTTTAGCGACAGCACGAACTTTAGCGTTTATAAGCAAATGGGAAGAATGGCACAAAACGCTGGAAACTTGCAGGACGCCATAAAATATTATGAGAAGGCGAATCGAATTAGCCCGGGGGAACCGGATGTAGCTTACGACCTTTCGTCGTTCTATATCAACAACAAAAAATATAACAAAGCCGACACGGTACTAACAGTAGCACTGAAAGCCGATACCGGAAATTTATTACTATTACAAAGCAAGGCTGAGGTTGATTACCACCTGGAGAGATACCCGGCAGCCGTTATGGAATGCACAAAGCTGATAAATTATGGCGATGGCGAAAGCCATGTGATCAATACTTTAGGTACCTGTTACTATAAGCTAAAAGATTATAACAATTGTATCAATACTTTTAAACTTTTGGAAGAGAGTAATACAGCAACTGAAATTTCCTACTACTGCACCGCCATGAGCTACAAAGCTTTGGGTGACCAGCAAATGGCCATCAGTTATTTTGAAAAGGCGATAAAGGAGGCAATCTCGAACAATGTTAACTCCTATTACGGCGAGATGGCCGATTCATACAGCCAGGAGCACCAGGTAAAAAATGCAGTAAGCGCTTACCAAAAAAGCCTGCTATATGGCATGATGCCTTTAACCTATTATGATATTGCCAGTTTGTATGACGTACAGCTAAAAAAGAAGGATCTGGCATTGCAATACTATAAAAAGTATGTAAAAAGCGACCCGCCGGAAGAACAGAAGCCTTATCTCGCTTATTCTAAAAAAAGGATTGGCGAATTATCCCGTTAGCGTTGCATCAACCTTGCCACATATTTGCCTATAATATCAAACTCAAGGTTCACCACAGAGCCTTCCCTAACCTGCTGCAGGTTGGTATGCTCAAATGTGTAAGGAATAATAGCGACCGAAAAACTATTGGCTTTTGAATTTACAACGGTGAGGCTAATGCCGTTAACGCAGATGGAACCCTTTTCTACAGTAACATTTCCGGCGGCGGCATCATATTCAAAGGTATACTCCCAGCTGCCGTCAAGCTCTTTAAAGCCTATGCAAACAGCGGTTTGATCCACATGGCCCTGTACAATGTGGCCGTCGAGCCGGGCATTCATTTGCATGCATCGTTCAAGGTTGACCAGGTCGCCGGTTTTTAGCTGACCCAGGCTACTTTTATTTAAGGTTTCTTCGATAGCGGTTACGGTATGCGCGCCATCAGCAAGGGCTATCACCGTTAAACAAACGCCGTTATGTGCAACCGACTGGTCGATTTTTAATTCAGCGGCAATTGCCGATTCAACAGTAATGTGCAAATTGCTTTGTTCGTGCCGCAGCGCAGTTACTTTTCCTAAAGTTTCGATGATTCCTGTAAACATAAACTACAGCCCCCCGGCCCCCTAAAGGGGGAGGTTATTTTTTTGGTAAAAATAACTATTTACCGCTGATTAAAAGTCATTTTAAAGTGGTTTTGGAAAAGATAAAATATATTTGCGGATGCCCGCTTTGACATTTGATATTAAGGAAGAACGACTAACCGGACTTCAGGATAAACAAAATACCATAAAAGACTTTATTGAAAGCGTTCTATCCGAGGATAACGAAAACGCGTTTACAGCAATTGCGCCCTGGCTTGTAGAATTTCATAGACAAGATGGTGGCTCACCTGTCACGTCGGAAATAAAAATAGCCAATGCTGAATTCGATCATGCAACTCATGCAGGCAAAGTAAAACTGGCTTATAAAGTTTCTTTTACTTACGGCTGTGCAGATATTTTCAGGACGGATGATTATGCCGAAACCTGTAAATTCAACATCGATCCGGAAAAAAATACACTAACACTTTTTATAACCGATCAGCTTCATCGTGATACCATTGACGAATTTTAACTTATCCATTCTATCCATTTGAGTTCCCCCTTTAGGGGGTTAGGGGGCTTGGGCTTGTTTTCCTATTTAAAATTACTGCTTACTTCCAGCTTTTTATTCCTCAGGTCCAGGCCGCCTTCAAATACCGATTTCAGGTTAGCAAAATAGAATGTCCACCCCACCTGGCATTGCACAAACAGGCTTTTGGCGGGGTCTTCTTCAATAGCGATATTTTCCTGGGTAAGTTCGACAAGATATACCCCATTGCGGCTGCTGATATTTACAGAAACAATGTTATCTTTTGCGAAAGTAAATTTTATAAAATCGGTGCCGTTGGCTTCCAGTATCTCGCCTTTTTCGCAGGTTTCGTCACCCCAACCATGCCAGTACCATTCGTAAGTATCTTCTTTCGCAATAAATTCTTCCGGCTCACGCTGACGACCAACGATAGTATAAAAATCCCCTTTTCTTAAAAACCATTTTTCCAGCCCGACCGGGGTAGCCCAGGCTTCATAAAGCGTCCTGATATCTATATTAAAATCGCCGGTTACCTTAAAGCGGGTCCATTTATCATCCATAATAGTGTTGCTATTAATTACAATTAATCAAAGTAAATTTAACGATAATAGTTTTGCATTTTGTTAACTTGCCTTTAAATCTTCCTCATGCCGAAACGAAGTGCTGGTATATTATTGTACCGTAAAATTAATAAGCTTTTTCAATTTTTTTTGGTTCATCCGGGCGGTCCGTTCTTTAAAAATAAAGATTTGGGCGTATGGTCGATCCCAAAAGGCGAATACATGGATGATGAAGAACCGCTTGCCGCCGCTAAACGGGAGTTTTATGAAGAAACCGGCCAGCCCGTTGATGGCAACTTCATTCCGTTAGACCCAGTTACCTTAAAAAGTGGGAAGATCATTCATGCATGGGCTTTAGAAGGCGACATTAACCATGAAACCATAACCAGCAACCTTTTTGAGATGGAATGGCCGCCGAAATCAGGCAGAATGCAATCATTCCCGGAGATTGACCGCGCCGGCTGGTTTGATGCGGAGGAAGCAAGGATAAAAATTAACGCAGCGCAAGCAGCGCTGATTGATTATTTTTTGAGCAAAAATCAGTAGCCTTAATATCTTTTAAAAACGTTGCTAAAACTCTTTCCTGTATTTTACCCAATTTTTTAAATCACCACCTATAACTTCGGCGGTATATACTTTTTTTTCACTTAAAAGCTTTTCCATTATAAGCGCCGCTATCATTGCTTCGTCATCAGTGCTGTTTTGCAGTGATCCGGGTGCAAAATATTTCTTTACAAAGTGTGTATCAAAGTTTCCTGAGGTAAACGCCGGGTGCTGCATCACAAACGTGCCAAAGCCGAGGGTTGTGGTAATGCCTGTTATATTATATTCATCAATGGCGCGCAGCATTCGCTCAATGGCTTCACCTCTGTCTTTGCCGTAAGTGATCAGTTTGGCGATCATCGGGTCGTAATAAATCGGGATCTCCATTCCCTGCTCAAAACCGTCATCAACCCTAACGCCCGGCCCTTTTGGAGTAACATAGGTTTGCAGGGTGCCTATGTCCGGTAAAAAGTTATTGTCCGGGTCTTCCGCATAAACCCGCAGTTCAATAGCGTGTCCTTTTATTTGCAGGTCTTCCTGTTTAAAACTGATGGCCTCCCCCCTCGCTATCCGGATCTGCTCTTTCACCAGGTCAATCCCGGTGATCAGCTCAGTTACCGGGTGTTCTACCTGCAGGCGGGTGTTCATTTCTAAAAAGTAAAAGTTCAGTTGTTCGTCCATAATGAACTCAACCGTACCTGCACCTGTATAGTTAACTGAACGGGCCACATCCACCGCGCATTTACCCATTTGCTGCCTGATCTCCGGTGTTAAAACTGATGATGGCGCCTCCTCAATTACTTTCTGGTGGCGGCGCTGTACCGAGCAGTCGCGCTCAAACAGGTGCAATATATTGCCGTGAGTATCACCCAATACCTGTATCTCAATATGGCGGGGTGATGAAACATAACGTTCAATAAAAACGGAACCATCTCCAAAAGCCGAGGTCGCTTCTGACACCGCCAGGGCCATTTGTTCTTCAAAATCAGCGGCGGTGTCCACTATGCGCATACCTTTACCACCGCCGCCAGCTGCGGCTTTTATGAGTATGGGAAAACCTACCTCAACTGCTCGCCGCTTTGCTTCTTCAATATCCGTAATAGCTTCCTCTGTACCGGGGACCATGGGGATATCGTATTTTAAAGCCGCTGCTTTTGCCGAGAGCTTGTTACCCATAATTTCCATAGCCTCGGGCGATGGGCCGATCAAAATCAATCCCGCCGCTCTCACCATGCGTGCAAAAGCCGCGTTCTCGCTCAAAAAACCATAACCGGGATGTATCGCCTCCGCTCCTGTTTGCTTACAGGCCGCAATAATCTTTTCACCCACCAGGTATGATTTGGCTGAGGGTGATTCGCCAATATGAACTGCCTCATCAGCATAGCGCACATGCAATGCATCCCGATCTGCATCAGAATATACAGCAACGGTTTTTATACCCATTTCACGCGCGGAGCGCATTACCCTTAACGCTATTTCGCCCCGGTTGGCAACAAGAATTTTTTGCATAGTGACAAATGTAATGGATTAGGCGGAAAATTAATTGCGAAACCTGCAATACAAGGCGGGGATATTTTAATAATGGCAAACTATTTCTTTACAATTAGTTTTAACAACTGGATATCAGCAAATTATCAACTCAGTTTAATTCCCTCATAAATCTTTCTCATAAAAATTAAAATAACTGCAACTTAATAAGCATCGTTGTCGTAAAACACACAAAAACCAAACAGCATGGACGCTTTAATATTTTTCGCTAAAATCCTATTTGCTCTGGCAGTGTTTTTATTTGTTGGAGTTTTATTCTTCAGCTACATAAAATACTTAAAAAGGACATATTTCCCTAACTGGAAGTTCCCTGATTATATCAGTGTTGGATATGCTGAATATTTGTATAACAAATACCTTAAAAAGACCATCAAAAAATAGGTCCGGGATTATTATCTATTAGTAGTTCTAAAAAACTTAAGGTCGAGCCAACGGCCGAATTTATACCCAACTTCTTTAAAGTTTGCTACCTCCTTAAAACCAAAGGACTGGTGAAGCTTGATGCTGATTTCATTATCGGCACTTATACCGGCTATAACGGCATGTATGTTCATTGCCCTGGCACGGTCAATTAATGCGCCGAGCAATATTTTGCTGATCCCCTTTCCCCTGAAAGATTGTTCTACATAAACAGATACTTCTACTGTATACCGGTAACATGGCCATGCCCTGAAATGGCCAAAACTGCTAAACCCGGCTATTTTTCCATTTGCCTCAGCTACATACACCGGGAAATTATTATTCACCCTTTCACGGTACCATTCTTTACGCATTTGCAGGGTATGCGGTTTTTCGCTGTAAACAGCTGTGGTGTTAATGATAACATCATTATAAATATCCAGAATAGCCGCGAGGTCTTCCTCTCTGGCGTCACGTAATTTTATTTCTTTTATCGCCATAATCATATAAAGCGAAACACCCTGAAGTAATTAGCTGCAGGGTGTTTCCTATCGGTATTTTAATTATGTTTCTCAGGTCCGCCTGGTCCACCCTGACCGGGACCTCCGGGGCCGCCTGGTCCACCAGGGCCGGGTTTGTTCATCTCCGGAAGTTTAGTTTCGGGATGAGAATTTCCCCGATGGCATGTATAACAATTTATACCCGAACGCATCATCATTCCCAGTGAGTCTTTTTTTGCTTCAAAAAATTTCTGGTTGATCTTGTTCATCATTTTGAACATATGGCGGGCCGCTTCCTTTTCAGGTTTGGCATCACTTGCAAAATCCAGGCCTTTTCCATCCGCATTCGGTGCATGGCAAAAATTGCATCGTACCCCTAATGAAATTGACCATTCGCGCATAACGCCATGCAATTGCTGGTCTGTGAGGCTTTTGGGCAGTACTTTTACATTTTTAAACCCCTCCTTTTCTTGTTGGGGCGCCATGGAGGTTAATGCCACAACAGATATTACAGATGTAATAGCCAGCGTAGCTAAAAATTTTCGGTTGATTAACATAGAGTTGTGATTTTAGTCAACTAAATTAAATTATAAAAGCGAATGTTCCAAACCTGAGTATAATTAATGTCTCTCCCGATGTAAACTGCACCCAATTGTAACAATTATTATACTTTGTTAAAATAAATTTGGTTTATTACGAAGTATTCGTAGATTTACGAAACAATCGTAAACAAATGGAGAAATTATCAAAACAAGAGGAAGAAGCCATGCAGGCGGTGTGGCAAACGGGTACTGGTTTTATTAAAGATTTTCTGGACCAACTTGACGAACCCAAGCCCCCTTATACTACCCTGGCATCAACCATAAAAAACCTGGAGAAAAAGGGATTTTTAAAAGCCGAAAAAATGGGGAACTCTTTCAGGTACGCCCCGGCCATTAATGAGCAGGAATACAAGAAGAAATTTATGAGCGGTTTTGTAAACGATTATTTTCAAAACTCTTATAAGGACCTGGTCACTTTTTTTGCGAAAGAGAAAAAAATAAGCGCCGGCGACCTGAAAGAGATCATTAACCTGATTGAAAACCATAAACCCTAAAGCCATGCCCGGATTATTTGTTTTTTTGATAAAAGTGAATATAGCGCTACTGTTTTTTTGCGCAGGCTATTATTTAGTGCTGCGACAACTTACCTTTTATACGCTCAACCGTATTTACCTGGTAACAGCTATCATATTCGCATCGGTTTACCCGAAGATTAACCTGGCTGGCTTTTTTGAGCAGCACCAAAATATTGCCAGCCCTGTGCAAACGATAGTTTATAACTTGCAGGCACCGGCAAAGGAGTTAATGAAGCCACTTAGCAAACCAGATTACTGGCAATGGGCGGGTATCATTTTCTGGCTGGGCGCTGCCGTGTTTGCTGTACGATTGATCGTCCAGTTTATATCCTTATTCAGGATCTACCGCAAATCACGAGCAGGCCGACTCAATGGGCATGCAGTAAGGCTCATTGATGGCAACTCAGGGCCATTTTCATTTTGGAAAAATATCTATATCAACCCTGAAATGCATGATGGCGCTGACCTTACCTCCATTTTATTGCATGAGCAGGTACATATTAGCGAGTTACATACCCTGGATATCCTGCTGGGCGAATTCAGCACTATTTTTTACTGGTTTAACCCAGGCATCTGGCTGATGAAAAAAGCAATCCGCGAAAATATTGAGTTTATTACTGACAGAAAAATATTAAAAAACGGCATCGACACCAAACAATACCAATATAGCCTGGTAAACGTAAGTTTTTCGGCCACGCCGCAGGGAATAGTCAATCACTTTAATATTTCAACCATTAAAAAAAGAATTATCATGATGAACGCAAAAAGATCTTCGAAAATTAAACTCGCTCGTTACGCGTTTTTAGTGCCAGCCGTAGTGGCTTTGTTGCTGGTATTTAGTATATCAAAGGCGGCCCTAATAAAAAACGGCAACATTGCGCATAAAGCATTGATATCAATAATGAAATTAGATATCGGCACTAATAACAATATTGCAACGGTTGTAAAAAAGACGAGCGCAGCTTTAAGGAATAAAACAGGTATCGTCACTCCACTGGTTAAAGTAAATGTTACTGACACCGCCCGAAACGAAAATTTACTGATCGGTACCAGCCAGTCTACTGATTCATTAAAATATGTGATAAACGGCGTTAAAGCAACAAAAGCAGATTTTAAAGCGATTGATCCCGATCATATTTTCAGTATCGACCTTGTATCGGCGGAACTGGCTAATACGCTTTTAAATGAGACTGATAACAAGCATGATGTAATGTTTGTGACAACGGACAATTCGGAAGCAGGCAAAAACATGAAAGAAAAAATAGATAAGCTAATTCACAATAGTGCAGTTTCTGGTAACGGTTCGGTGGCAATTGCCAGTTCCTCGTGGGACAGCAACGGGGGCGGCAGTAGTGTAAGTACTGGATCTTCGGGTAGCTCTGGATCTGATATAATTATTGTTCAGTCAGCTCCTAAAATTTATAAGATGAGGCCAAAGAAATCACGAACAGTGAGGTTAAAAAGTGACAGCGTTGCTTTCGTTACCAGGGATCCGCTGGTTCTTGCAGATGCATCTGCTGAACCCGATACAATCAGAGTATTAAATTTAAAAGTTGACAAAGGAGCATATACCATATCACCTAAATACAAAATTGATACAAAACCCCGCATTGCTTATAGTTATAAAGGATCCGGTAGAACCTATACCAATTTTTCAGGAAAAACTATTACAATCAATTCAAATGGCAATAACGAAACAAACATCGAACATCTTTCCGCTAAAATGATCATGATAGACGGCAAAGAAGCCACAGAAAAGGACCTGAAAAAGCTTTCGGCAGCCGAAATTGAAAGTATGAGTGTAAAATCGGGCGATGAAGTAACCAAAAAATACGGCGATAAGGCAAAGAACGGCGTGGTTTTTATAACTACAAAAAAGGGAGATAAATAATTTTTCAGGATCATATATTTTTAATCGGCAAGCATATCTATAAATAATCACGTTTTAGGCTTGTTGAAATAGATATATGATCCTCGTTATTTCATAATCATTCCTTACAATTTGCCTGTTTATTAAAAACAGCGCCGCCTAATCAGGAGGCAAAAAACAACTTTTTCATCATTATTTACTTTTTCAAAATAATCATACGGGTATGAAAGGAATTGTTATATACTCATTTTTTGTATTGATCAATTGTTTTTCGGACGGGCTTTATGCGCAGGTAAATCATCCTGATTCCGCAACATCAAAAAAAATAGCTGTAATAGTTGACGAAAGAACCGAACTGATCACCACAATGCAGCTCCTTTTTGAATACCCTTTGGTTGGCAGGGCTGAGATAAAATATAAAGATGATGTGCAAAAGTATTTTTCAAAACATAAGGGAGACACTTCGGTCAATTACTTTTTGGGTATAGCCGAAAAATATTTATCCTTCATAAGGCCGATAAACTATGCATACCACTTTACCTTCCCCGGGCTTAAACAAAATGCTGAATTTACGCCATACGAAAACAACAACCTTGGCTTTGCCGCGCACAGCAGCGATTCACTGAAACTTTACCTCAATGCATTAAAGCAATTTTATAAAGACAGCAAATTCCACGCTTTTTACAAGGAACATCAAATGTTTTACGACAGCCTGGTAAATAAGGTAAAAAAGACTGTTGACAGCGTGGACCTGGCTGGCATTTTAGAAAAGCATTATGGAACAACACAACATTCGTACACCCTTGTTTTAAGCCCTTTATTTTTAGATGCGGGTATGTCAACCTGGATAAAAAGGAATAATGGCAACGATCTTTATTCCATCATAGGGCCGGACGCGGATAGTAAGATCACTCCAAATTTTGATACCCGATGGTTGATGCAGTTCCTGGTAATTCACGAATTCAGTCACCCGTTTTGCAATCCTTTGATCGACAAATATTATTCTTCGCTTGCTGAAGACAGCTGCCTTTGGCTACCAATTAAAAAACAAATGGCCAGGGAAGGCAATGGCACCTGGAAAACAGTTTTATATGAGTTGCTAACCAGGGCTAACGAAATAGGCCTGGTTAGAGAAATTTACGGCAAAGCCGATGCTGACAAGATTTATAACGATTATATCAAAAAGAATTACATATACCTGGAAGGCCTGGTTCCTATTATCGATGAGTATAACAGCAACAGAGATAAATACAAAACGCTTGACGATATAATGCCAAAAGTGGTTGATTATTTTGATGCCGCGGCTAAAAATTACAGATAAATGTGCTGTGATTTAAAACCGGCTGGGAATAAAAACAGCCGAATTGATTTTATTCGTGAAATTCGTATCAATTCGTAAAGTTCGTGTTTACTCTTTTTTACCCTCACCTGACCAACCATTCGCAACAAAAATCCCAACTTTACTTTCATAACAAAATCATCAAACTTATGAAATACAATTTTTTAGGAAACACCGGCCTGGTGGTTTCCGAACTGTGTTTTGGCACCATGACCTTCGGCGGTAAAGGTTATTGGGAAGCCATCGGAAGTGTTCAGCAAAAAGAAGTTAACGACCTGATGAAAGTTGTGATTGACTCGGGCATTAACTTTATCGACACCGCCAATGTTTATTCATTTGGAGAATCGGAGACCCTTTTAGGACAATCGATCAAGGACCTTGGCATTAACCGCAATCAATTGGTAATAGCAACTAAAGTTCGTGGCCGCATGGGCGAAGGGGTGAATGATATGGGGCTCTCCCGTTATCATATTTTCCAATCAGTTGACGACAGTTTAAAACGCCTGCAAACCGACCATATCGACATGTTATATGTTCATGGCGCCGACCCCAAAACCTCAGTGGAAGAAATCATGCGCACATTGAACGACATCGTATTGACCGGAAAAGTTCGTTACATAGCTGTTTGCAACTGGCCGGCATGGATGGTAATGAAAGGACTTGGTATTGCTGAAAAACATGGCTGGAACAAATTTGTGGGCATGCAGTATTTTTATTCGCTTGCCGGTCGTGATATTGAGCGCGAGATTTTGCCCTTAGCTACCGATCAGAATATTGGGGTAATGCCATGGAGCCCATTGGCCGGCGGTTTTCTTGGCGGTAAATACTCCCGAGATGCAGATACAGCTGTAGGCTCACGCCGTGCTACTTTCGATTTCCCGCCCATCAATAAAGAAAGAGCCTATGATATTATTGATGTAATTACGGAGGTTGGCAAACAAAACAATATCACCGTTGCCGAAGTAGCCCTTGCCTGGGTGCGTCTTCAAAAAGGCGTTACCAGTACAATTATAGGTGCTAAAACGGTGGATCAATTGAATGCTAATATCAAATCAACCGGGGTTGAACTGTCCGCTGATGATCTGCAAAAGATAGATGAGGTGAGCGCCCTACCGCGCGAATATCCAGGCTGGATGGTTGAAAGGCAATCGGCTGACAGGGTGGTGAAGTCCTGAATCAAAAGTCTTAAGTTCTAAGTCAGAAGTATCATTCTTTTGGCTTAGGGCTTGACTTTAAATTGTTTCTATTACTTAAAATACTCCTTTAATATTTCCTTCAATTGCTTAACCGCGTCAATCTTTTTGATTGTAGACGCTTCAGCTTTATCGAATATATTTAACAAAAGCATTTCAATGCCCTCATTAGTCTTATTCAGATGATAGTATAGTACTCTGAATCCGCCACTTTTGCCTTTTCCTTTGCTCTCATCAGCGACCCTGACTTTATAAATTCCTTGCCCATAAGATTCTCCTAAATAAGGATTTTCAATCAGGTCACTTTCAAGATTTAAGATACTTTGTTTAAGAGTTCTATATTTTTTCAGAAGAGATTTTAAATCCCGCTTAAATTCCGGAGTAGGTTTTACAGTATTACTCATCCCAAAGATCGTTCATTGATAAAGGTTTAAGTTCACCTTTCTTAATCATCGAGGCTTCTTTTAAACTTCTTTTTAATGCTTCAAATTCCCCTTCGGTAAATCCATCATCCTCGCTATCAATATCAATCCGGCCACCCTTCACATTTTTAACTATATCTTTTATAGTCGTAATGATGCCTGTTTCATTTTCAGGTAATTGAATAGTTATAGTGGTCATTTTTATTTCACTTAATGCTCAACACAAAGATAAATATAAAATAATTCACATTTTTCAGTTCAAACATAATACTCAAATTGTAAAGGCAGGTTATCGATCTCTTAATTTCAAGCTTCAAATGTTTTTAGGGTATTTACAACGTATTCCACCTGGTCGGCATGCACATCCAGATGTAAAACAAACCTTATGCGGTTTGGCCCGGTTGACAGCGCCCTGACGCCTTGTGCAGCAAGTTTATCTAAAACTACAGCAGCAGGTTCAACGGTATCAAATACAACAATATTAGTTTCTGCAGGCAATACGTTGGCGACCCATCCGCAGTTAGCAAGCTCGTCCGCCAATATTTGGGCATGGCTATGATCAATCTTCAGGCGTTCTACATGATGATCAAGCGCATATATCCCGGCCGCAGCCAAAAAGCCGGCCTGGCGCATTCCTCCGCCAAAAACCTTACGAACCCTGCGCGCATATTTGACAGTTTCTTTACTTGCCAAAAACACTGATCCGACCGGAGCGCCAAGTCCTTTGGATAAACAAACTGAAATACCGTCGAAATATTTTCCGTAGTCTTCGGCCCTATCTCCCGTTTTGGCCAGGGCGTTAAATATGCGGGCACCATCCAGGTGTAGTTTTAGTCCTTTGGCTTCGCACAAGTCTGCTATTGGTTCAATATCCGCCAAAGTATAACAACTACCGCCTCCCCTGTTCACCGTGTTTTCGAGCACCACCAAACTGGTGCGGGGGTAATGGTCGTTAATGGCATTGATCTCCGGCTCAATCATTTCGGCAGTTATAATGCCCCTGTAGCCATTTAAAAGCCGTGTTGATACAGAAGAGTTAAACGCTATGCCCCCCCCTTCGTAGCGGTAAACGTGTGCCGTTTGATCGGCGATTAATTCATCCAGTGGCTGGGTAAAGCATTTGATGCCGATCTGGTTGGTCATGGTGCCTGATGGGCAAAAAATCCCGGCTTCCATACCAAACATAGCAGCAGTTTTTTGCTCCAGTTCATTAATAGTTTCATCCTCGCCAAAAACATCATCCCCAACCCGGGCGTTCATCATCGCCTCCATCATTCCTGGAGTAGGTTTTGTAACAGTGTCACTGCGTAAATCAACATTCATCATATTAAACAGGCTAAAAATGCGTTATTTGTGTTTTAATAATTATGCGCCCAATTTTAATCATTTTATTTTTTATACTGACGATTGTATCAGCAAAATCATACGGTCAAAAATGGCTGCCTGGTCACTTTACTGACGTGAAAGGCAATATCGAAACCGGGTTCATCCGTTTCGGTGCTGGCAAGGCGCCCACAAAGGGCGAGGCCTTTATTGAATTTAAAGAAGACAACAAAGCCGAACCCTTTAAGTTAAGTGCAAGTGACTTAAAGTCGTTTGTTGTTGCCCGGGATAGTTTTGTAGTGGCCCATGCACCCGGTAACGAAACCTGGGCACATAATGATTTTGACTTTGTAAGAGTTGTGTTGGATGAAGATATTAAACTGTATGCCGCAGGTGGTGTAAAAACCGGTGGCGGCGGCAGCGGTATAAGTGTTGAGCCGGGTATTGGTGCAGGTGTGGGCACCGGCGGCGTAGGCGCAGGTGTTGGCGGCGGCGTATCTATCCCCATAGGCGGCGGTGGTGGTGGCGGCACCTATCAAAAACTGGTTTATTATTACGGCGATAATACCGCCAATATGAAACGACTTAACGATAAAAACTTTGAAGACATTATGTGCGATATGATGGGCGATTACCCCGACATCGTAGATAAAATACACGCCAAAGTTTATATGCTCGAAAACATCGACAGGCTGATAGCTTATTTTAAACAGGTAAAAGGAGATGGAAAAAGCAGTCGATAGACCATGGACCATAGTCAATAGTTGAAAAAAAGTTTTTATTGGAGAAAATCTTGCCATGGTCCATGGACTATCGACCATGGACTAAATCCCCTGCGCTATCACAAACCCGCTGGCCCAGGCCCATTGAAAATTGTAGCCCCCCAGCCAGCCGGTAACATCCACACATTCACCTCCGAAATATAAACCAGGCGCTTTTTTAGTTTCCAATGTCTTTGAGGAGAGTTCGTCAGTAGACACCCCACCACGCATTACTTCTGCCTTATCGTAACCTTTGTCTCCCGCCGGTTTTACTTTAAACTCATGGATCAAGCCGTTAATATTTTCTATGTCAGTTTTTGTAAGGGAGGCCAGATTTTTCTCAACAGGCAATCTATCACTCAATGCCTCCGCAAATTTGCGGGTATACAAACCGGCAAGGTAAGCCAATAACATTTTTTTACCGTTGGCTTCGCGTTCCTGCTGGATCAGTTCGGCGATGTTTTGATTGGGCAGCAGGTCGATACAAATATATTCGCCGGGCCGCCAGTACGACGAGATCTGCAGGATAGCCGGGCCGCTAAGTCCCCAATGGGTAAACAGGATATTTTCCTCGAAGCTGGCCCTGTCGTTCCAAACCCGGCAAAAGATACTATTGCCCGATAACTGTTCAAACCAGGGCTGATCCTTTCCTGTTATAGTAAGTGGAACCAGTGCAGGCGCCGTGTCATTTATCTTAAGGTCGAATTTACGGGCGGTACGTAATCCAAAGTCAGTAGCGCCCATTTTAGGAATAGGCAACCCACCCGAGGCAATTACAACTTTTGAAGCTAATATCTTTTCCGTTATCCCGTCAATTTCCACAGAAACAATAAAACCATCCTCCACCTTTTCAAGGCTTTTAACATCGGCATTGCAAATAATTCCCTGGCCCAGGTCATCACACAAATCGGTGAAAACCTTCACCACATCTTTTGCTTTATCGCTTTCAGGAAACAATTGTCCAAGCGTTTTCTCTTTACCGAAAATACCGTAAGCTTCAAAAAAACTGATGGTATCCTCAACCGTCCACTGGGACAGGGTTGATTTGCAAAAATGTTCGTTTTGCGATATGAATTGCTGCGGTGAAGCATAGATGTTGGTATAATTGCAACGCCCTCCCCCGCTGATCAGGATCTTGGCGCCGGGTTTATCATTCTTTTCAAGCACCAGCGTACGTTTGCCTAAAAAGCCGGCCTGTACGGCGCACATTAAACCACAGGCGCCGCCGCCAATAATTATTGCATCAAAATGGGTTTGTTTGTTTATTTTTGCTGTCATGGCAGGTGTTCCGCAAATATCAGAATTTGGCAAGATACTTATCTTTCTTATTACGGGAATAATTATGGTGGGCTTTACCTTCTTTATTACCCGACTCATCGCCCCAAACAAACCCAATCCCGAAAAACTTACTTCATACGAATGCGGCGAAGAACCAACCGGCAATGCATGGCTGCCCTTTAATACCCGTTTTTATGTTATAGCTCTGGTTTTTTTGTTGTTTGATGTAGAAATGGTTTTCATTTTCCCATGGGCAATTGTTTTTGGCAGCCATGCGATGAATGACATAGATTCGCGCTGGAGTGTATTATCATTGATTGAGATGTTCGTTTTCCTGGGCATCCTGATCCTCGGACTGGCATATGTTTGGGTTAAGGGTGATTTGAACTGGATAAAACCCGATCCTATCAGGCCGGTTTCGGGGACAAATATCCCTTCGTCCCTTTATAATAAGCTAAACGAAGAGCAAAGCGCCTATAAAGTAAAGGAGTTCACTGTCGATCTACTATCAGCCCCGCAAGAACCTACTGCTACTGCTACCCCGCCCCCTATAAGAAAGCCAATGTTTAAACCAACTTTTAAAAAACCCGGCAATGAGTAACGATTTAACCAGCGAAAGCGGCGGCGTAGTGGTCACCAAAATTGATGACCTGCTCAACTGGGCAAGGTTGTCGTCTTTGTGGCCGCTTAGTTTTGGCATTGCGTGCTGCGCGATAGAGTTGATGGGCGGCTTTGCCAGCACATATGACCTCGACCGTTTTGGTGTTTTCCCGCGGCCCTCGGCCCGGCAGGCGGATGTGATCATTATTGCAGGCACAGTAACTTTTAAAATGGCCGAGCGCATCAAACGGCTTTATGAGCAAATGCCCGAACCTAAATACGTGATCTCTATGGGTTCCTGCTCCAACTGCGGCGGGCCTTACTGGCAGCATGGCTATCATGTGGTAAAGGGTGTTGACAGGGTGATACCGGTTGACGTGTACGTGCAAGGCTGCCCGCCCCGTCCTGAATCTCTTATCGGCGCAATCCTCGAACTCCAGAAGAAGATTGAAAGCGAAAGCCTGATAGGAGCCCGGAATTCAGAAAGATCCGGAAGCCCGGAGGCTGTTTAACACCTGCTAGCATTTGGCTTAATGGAAGCTAACAATTGCCCTGAAACAGAAAAACTGCTGACAATATTTTGTCAGTGACAAATATTATCAGCAGCCAAGTTATTAATTATCAGCTATATATCGCTTTGTAGCAGGCTGTAGGATGTGTAGAGCTACGCTACAAGTTTCCCTTTATGAACTTTGGCTTATGGTAGTTGCGCTGAATCGTTTTTAGACAGCTTCTAAGGATTGATTGCAAAGTATAACATAAAAATTATACCTTTAATAGCGCTAAAAGCGACACTTGTCAATTCATCTTATAAACTGCTATGAAGAAAACGTTACCCCTGCTCGTGATCTTATTTTCTCTTTTTTCACACTTTTCTAATGCCCAGGCTGTACCCGATAAGGATATTTTCCCTACAGGTACAACCGTGCTTGAAAATATACCTTATGCTGATGATACCTTAAAAAAACACACCCTGGATATTTACATGCCACCAGTAAAGACCTTGAGTTATCCATTAATTATTTGGATACACGGAGGAGCATGGATGTCAAATGACAAACATGCCGATATGGGCTATATGACCAATACCATAAAAGCGTTTTTAAACGCGGGCTATGTTTTGGCTTCAATTGATTACCGCTATAGCACTACTGCTCCGTTCCCCGCACAAATTCAGGATTGCAACCGGGCTATTGAGTATATATATCAAAATGCCGCCCAGTATAATATCGATGAAAGTAAAATTGCCTTAATAGGATTTT
>Ga0206955_1003_pt1 | contig 58697 bp, 41 predicted proteins | sample Alteio_BWOrgHeat_34_FD_153247 | JGI IMG/M metagenome (GOLD analysis project Ga0206955, IMG submission 153247) | Enriched cells from forest soil in Barre Woods Harvard Forest LTER site, Petersham, Massachusetts, United States -... | ecosystem: Environmental > Terrestrial > Soil > Temperate forest >...
GTCCGCGATTGTTTTGATTATTATTGTTGTTGGTGCGTCCGCGGTTATTTTGGTTGTTGTTGGTATTATGCGGCATCGACCGGTACTCAACTTTGTTTAAATTGATGTTTTCTTCGAGTTTCAGTTGGCCGCCCGATAGGTTATACAAATCCGACAAAATGATCTCATCCGCTACTGAATCCTTATTCCATTGTACATAGGCCATTTTCATAAAGTTGGCGATGGCCTGTACCATGTGGCGCTTTCGGTCGGCGTCATCTATGCTTTTAGCCTTTTCAATCATCAGCTCAATGGTTTTGCCATAGTGTTTGTATCGAATGCGCTGATGCGGGTACCTTAATGGCTCGGGTTTCAAATGGATAGCTTCAGGCGATGGTTTTGGATAGGGTGAATCCACGTCGATCTGGTAATCCGAAATAATATGCAGGTGATCCCAAAGTTTATGTTTAAAATCGGCTACATCGCGCAGGTGAGGGTTCAAAAACCCCATCAGGTCAATTACTACCTGGGCGTAGCGGTTACGTTCTTCTTTTGTAGGCAGCGCAACAATATATTTTACCATATTTTGTACGTTACGGCCATATTCAGACAGGATAAGCTTATTCCTGGTTGAATTATAATCAAAATTTTCGGGCATAGTTATAATATGCTATGTAGTTAACAGAATTGTTGAAAGTTTAAAATCAGCACAGACATTATTTCCTAAATTGAGCCGGAAATAACAGGCTAAAGTTGAATTTACCTGAACAGGTAACGCAAATATAGTGCAATTGTGTGAAAGTGCAAATTGTTTTTTAAGTCGGAAAGTCCGGAAGACCGAAAGTAAGAAAGAAAAAGCACCGGTTTTAACATTCCAACCTTTCAACTTTAAAACATTTCAACCACTATTGCTATTTTCGCACATGATTCATCTACTCATCACCAAAATTGATATTTACAGGTTTAGTATTCCGATGGTGCCGTTTACTATTGCCACCGGCACTATGGACCATGCGCAGAATGTTTTTATAAGGGTGCATACCGATGCCGGATTTTACGGGGTGGGAGAGTGCTCTGCCTTCCCGATGATCGTTGGAGAAACACAGGATACCTGTCTAATAATGGCAAAGGAGTTTGCCAGGTTATGGATAGGGAAAGATGCGCTTGATATTGAAGCCCGTTTGCAGCAATTGCACAATTTTACAGCAGGTAATACCACTATTAAAAGCGCTTTTGATATGGCGTTATACGATATTGCCGCTAAACATGCAGGATTGCCGCTTTACCGGTTTTTAGGCGGTGAGAGACGGATTGTTGAGTCGGACATAACGATTGGGATTGCCTCTCCGGAAGTTATGGCCAAAAAAGCGATGGAATTTAAGTTATCAGGGGCCAGCATCCTGAAAGTAAAATTAGGAAAGGACGCCGCCGGGGATGTTGAACGTGTAAAACAGATCCGTGATGCCATAGGGGAGGACCTGAAGATTAGGATAGATGCCAACCAGGGCTGGAGTTTTGACGATGCCGTTTTTGCCTTACAGGCCATGGGCCAGTATGATATTGAATTTTGTGAACAGCCGATGCGTACCTGGTACGATGACCGCCTCCCCGAGCTAATGAAGCTTTCGCCTGTAAAAATAATGGCGGATGAAAGTGTTTACAATCATCACGATGCCCGTAAGCAGATCAATAGCGGCTCGTGCGATTATATCAATATAAAAATGGCCAAGTCGGGTGGGATATTTGAAGCCAAAAAGATCCACGACCTGGCAGCTGCAAAAGGTATTGCCTGCATGATGGGAGGCATGCTTGAAAGTCGCATTGCCCTAAGTGCGAAGCTGCATTTTGTTTATGCCAGCCCTAATATCAAATTTTATGACATGGATACCTGTATGCTGGGCCACCTGGTTGATCCTTGCGTTGGCGGTGTAAGCTATGACGGATATAAATTAGATATTGACGATAAGCCAGGCATTGGAGCCGATGCGGATGAATTGTTTTTGGCGAAATGTGAAAAATTTAGTGTCTGAATCAGAATTTACAGAATTACAGGATTTTCAGAATCGTGATTTGTTATTTAATTTACCCGGCACTGTAAGCATTCTGCTAATTCTTTAATTCTATAAATTCTGATTCAGACAATTACTACGAAGACAATTCCGCAAAATACTTATGAAACAACGGAATAGTCTCAATTCCTTTATAGTAATTAAATATGTCGTACTTCTCATTTGGCGAATGCAAGGCGTCGCTATCAAGGCCAAAACCCATCAAAACTGTTTTTATGCCTAATTCGGCTTCAAATAAGGATACGATGGGGATACTACCACCGCCCCGGGTTGGGATAGGCTCTTTACCAAACGATTCTTTAATCGCTTTTTGGGCAGCACGGTAGGCCACGCTATCGGTTGGGGTAACGGCAGGCTCGCCGCCATGGTGCGGGGTTACTTTTACTTTTACTGATTTTGGCGCTATTTTTTCAAAGTGTGCGGTAAACAGTTGGGTAATTTCATCGGATGTTTGGTTGGGCACCAATCTCATTGAGATTTTGGCATGCGCTTTTGAAGGCAGTACGGTTTTAGCGCCTTCGCCAATATAACCGCCCCAAATGCCATTTACCTCGAGGGTTGGGCGTGTACCGGTGCGTTCAAAGGTGGTATATCCTTTTTCACCCCAAAGTTCCTCAACGCCAAGATCGGTTTTATATTCTTCCTCATCGTAAGGCGCATTATTTAGTGCTTTGCGTTCTGCTGCAGTTAAGTCAACCACCTTATTATAAAAGCCGGGTATGGTAATATGATTATTTTCATCATGCATGGACGCGATCATTTTGGCGAGGATAGTAGCCGGGTTAGCCACTGCACCGCCGTATACGCCCGAGTGGAGGTCGCGATTTGGCCCTGTTACTTCAACTTCGAGATACGACAGACCGCGAAGTCCGGTTTCAAGTGAAGGATGTTCCATGCTGATCATGGAAGTATCCGAAATCAGTACGACATCAGCTTTTAACTTTTCTTTATTTGCCTTTACAAAAATGCTCAGGTTTGATGAACCGACCTCTTCTTCACCCTCAATCATAAATTTGATATTGCAGGGCAAAGTATTTATCTGCATCATCAGCTCAAATGCTTTTACATGCATATAAAATTGTCCCTTATCATCACAGGCGCCACGGGCATATATTTTTCCATCACGAACGGTAGGCTCAAAAGGAGGGGTGTTCCATAGCTCCAGCGGGTCAGCCGGCTGAACATCATAATGCCCGTAAACCAAAACCGTTGGCTTGTTTGCGTCAATGATTTTTTCGCCATAAACTATTGGGTTTCCAGCGGTTGGGCAAACTTCAACTTTATCGGCGCCCGCATCGCGCAATTTTTCTGCAACAAAATCGGCGGTTTTAAGGATATCAGCTTTGTATTTAGGGTCAGCGCTCACCGAAGGGAAACGAAGCAGGGCAAACAACTCATCCAATAATCGTTGTTTGTTGTTTTCAATATATTGTTTTATAAGCTCCATAGTATGAATTTGGAGCAAATATAGGGTTTGTTCTGCGACAAAATAACGAAAAATAATAAGTGTTAATCCATTGAACGGCCACCTATGCGTGGGAGAAATGGAGGGTTACATTAAAAATGGAGAAACATAAACACAAACAGGTTTTAACAAAATATTTGAGGGGTAATATTAGACGAGCCAGGCAAGCCCCTGTGGCGTAAAAAAACATAAAAAAAAAGCCTGTTTCTTTTTGAGAAACAAGCCTTATATATTAATATAAAATTAATTAGTTAAGATCGGCGCTACCAGTACTTTTCTTATCGCTTAAATCAGCACTACCAGTGCTTTTTTTGTCGCTTAAATCACTGTCGTCATTTAAATCAGCACTACCAGTGCTTTTTTTATCACTCAAATCAGCACTACCAGTGCTTTTTTTATCACTCAAATCAGCGCTACCAGTACTTTTCTTGTCGCTCAAATCAGCACTACCAGTACTTTTCTTGTCGTCTAAATCAGCGCTACCAGTACTTTTTTTGTCATTTAAATCAGCACTGCCTGTACTTTTCTTGTCGTTTAAGTCAGCACTGCCGGTGCTTTTCTTGTCGTTTAGGTCAGCACTGCCTGTACTTTTCTTGTCGTTTAAATCAGCGCTACCGGTGCTTTTCTTGTCGTTTAAGTCAGCACTGCCGGTACTTTTCTTGTCAGTAACAGTAGTAGTAGGTTTTGTTGCATCTGTTTTAGCATGGGCAGAAGTTGAGAGTGCCGCGAAACTTAAAACAAACACTGCAGATAATATTACCTTTTTCATATAGAATATTTAGTGAATTAGCTTTGTTAAAATGTTATATCGTTTGAATTTTTTTAATTAATTCTATCAAATCATATATCCTTTTCAACAGTATTTGCGTACAAGGGTGGAATTAAATCACCGGGCCCAGGTTTTGGATCGGCAAAAATTGCTGATCTGAACAAACGACTGTAAAAAAGAACAGAGTAGTCGCAACGGTATTTTTATTTTCAATTTTTCAAAAAAAAAACCAAAAAGAACAATAAACAGGAACCGTATTAAACTTTTATCTTGCTTGAATTCAGAAAGTTAGTATAGAACCAAATAGCTTCTTTTTGCTGATTTATATCAGAATAAAACCTGCGCTAAAAAGCCGGTTTGTATACAAAAAGAACTTAATTAGGGTAACTTTCGTCGTTCAATAATTTATCAGGCTCAAATGTATACAAAGTTTTTCAAGAAACAAAATAAAATATCAGATAAATTAATAGAAATTTTCTCCGCAATTTATAGCCGGCAAAATTTAATTAAAACTTTCTTTTTGGATTGAACGTAATAATGCCTTAATGAAGAAGCTTTTCCTTTTAATCTTTTTTGCTACGCTTAAATTTTCCGCAATGGCATACCTGTCTGACGAGAATTTAGGGCGGGATACTACAGCGGTGATCAAACTCAATAAACAGGGTCTCGACAGCCGTTTCACCAGTCCTGAACAAACTATCAGTTATGCCAACAAGGCAATGGCTATTGCGAAAAGGATTGATTATATGGAAGGTATCGGAGAATCTTATCGTGTAAGGGGAATTGGAAATTATTACCTTAATCAAACCCAAAAAGCCATCGATGATTATTTGACAGCTCTCGATAATTTCAAACAAATTAACGATTTACGAAGCGAAGCCAATGTACTTAATAATATTGGGAACTTATATCGGGACAATGATTACGGCGGCGCGCTGGACTTCTTTCAGCAGGCTTTAACAATCGCAAATAAATTGCACGATACTCACCTCATCGCTAAACTGGATTTAAACATTGGCGATGTTTATTTTCGCGAAAAAAGTTTTTACCAGGCTTTGAATTATGATAACCAGAGCAATGTGCTTTTTGCAGCGTTGAAAGACTCCGTTAACCTGGTGCTATGTCTTCAAAACAAGGGGGTTATTTATTTTTATCTTCGCCAATACGAAAAAGCAGATAGCTTGCTTTTAAGTGCCAGTAAAGAAGCTCATCAATTGGATTTGAATGAAACTATTGCCAGTATTAACTTAACCATTGCCGATTCATACATTGCCCAGGGTAAGTTTGCTGATGCTGAAAAAGCTATACAGGAGGGGTTGATATATGCCAGCATGGTTAAAGACGGAAAAATACAAGCCGATTTTAAATATACCAGTTACCAATTGGAGTCAAAGCGCAATAATTATAAGGTGGCGCTATCTATCTTACAGGAAATTTACCAGGCCGATAGCGTTAGTTTTAAACAAAACAGTTCAATCCAAATAAACCTGCTGCGGGAACAGGCAAAACAGCAAGCCCGGATAAAGGAAAATGAGATATTGATCCAAAAACAGAAATATGACCGCGTGCGGTTTTGGGGTGCAACTGTAATGTCTGGCTTGTTGCTTATATTAGTTGGTTTACTTATAAGCAATGTTAAGCGAAAAGCAAGAACGAACTTACAGTTAACCGCTTTGAATGCCGAAGTCTCCAGGCAGAAGGACAACCTCGACAGGATCAATCATCACCTGGAAGAAATAATTGACGAACGGACCAAGGACCTGCAGGTAAAAAACAAAAAACTTTCTGAATATTCATCTTACCTGTCGCATCAGATACGCGGCCCTATAGCCACGCTCAAAGGATTGCTGAACCTTGAAAAAGAGGGTTTGGTTGACCAGCGCGAATGTATCAGGATGATGAACAAAAGCGTGTCAGAAATTGATGATAAGATCATTGAAATGAGTGACATGCTGCACGACCCGGGCAGGGCCGGGTTTTAAATCAGTTTGCAGCTGCAATGCGCAGTTGGCATTAACAGCAATTTTTTTTGAAATTCAGGCGTCAAACTATTCAACTGCCAACCGCCAACTACTAAAGCGGCAAAGCCGAATGGATCTGCGCTTCCATTAGTCCGAGATGCAGGCAATACCATGCTATCATTTGCAGGATAAGGATTTTGCGGTGCTTTTTGTAGCCCTTGGTTTCAAAGGCCAGCTTTTCATTTCCTGAAGTTACAAAGAATCTTACCTCGCCCTTACTTGGTTTAAACTTCGCTCTTAAAAGGTTAAATGCTTTAACCTTTAATTTACTTACCGGATCGTGAATAATTTCGTCGTCGATTGCGGGATTTCCCGGTATTGAGATTAAATAATTTGACATAACTGGTAGATTTATACTACCCGTTTTACAATTATTACTCCAAAAGCCCAGGTTGATTTTATAAAACCCAGATTTTACATCCTATAAGTTTAAATAATAGATAATTTGCCGGATAATTTGGGGCAAACCAATTCAAGTGACACTTTTGTAGTACAAAAGTGTCATGTTTTTGAAACAGAAATGTCGAATAATTAAACCACTTCCGGCGTCCGGTTACGCAGTTCTTCGTACAGCAGTATCACTTTACGTTGCAGGTTGGCTATTTCAGCTTCGCGATCAATTATTTTCTTTTGAGCAATACTCAAATTAGAAATCTGCGGTTCTGCGCTCTCGGCGTCTAACGATAATAAGTTAATCACATTAACTTCGTAAATATTAGCGATCTGCTCAAGACGCGACAAATTGATGTCGGTAACGCCGGTTTCGATCTTTGAGAACGCCGGAATAGAAATTCCGAGGCGGTTTGCCACGTCTTCCTGGCTCCAGCCACGTTGGTGACGTAATGTGCGAATGTTCTTACCAACAGATTTGTTGGTTTTCTTTTTTAAATTTTCAGTCATAATTAGGTTCTTCTCAAGTATTTAAGATCTCTTAGGGTAACTGAAAATCGTCAAAATTTATGCCATTTTTTAATTATAGGGCAAATGGCACTTGCGGCACAATTAATAAATAAAATGTGTGGAAATATTGGGGATTATTTTCCCCGGTGTTGGGTATAAAAATCACTGCTTTATACGATCCGAAGTTTTGCAAATTTCAATAAAAGCTGCTTTTGGCCTATTTCTTTAAAGAAAATAGTAGCTTTTATATCAGGTTTGTTGCCCTCAAGGCTTATTACTTTACCAAACCCAAACCTTTCATGTTCAACTTCCATACCAACTTGCAGTTTTGATGTATCAGAAGGAGCAAAACCAGGCGAAGGAACATGTGCCTTTGCCAATATTGACGTAGTTTTAACAACTACAGCCTTTGGTTTCGAGAAAGTATCCGCCCCTTTGCTCCAGGAACTCCGCTCATCATCGAAAAATGGATTTCCTGTGCTTACTGGTTTTGCAGTAAAATCAAGCTCAAGATATTGCGCGTCAATTTCATCCAGAAAACGGCTTGGCTCGCAGCTGATCAGTGTGCCAAATTTAAAACGGGATGTCGCATAACTCATTGTCAGTTTACTTTCGGCTCGGGTACTGGCTACATAAAACAGCCGGCGTTCTTCCTCAAGGTCGCTCCTTGAATTGAGGGACATTTGCGACGGGAATAAATTTTCCTCAAGCCCTACAACGTAAACATGCGGAAACTCCAGTCCTTTTGATGAGTGGATGGTCATTAGCGATACGGTATCCGCATCAGCATTTTTATCCTTATCATCATTCGTCAATAAGGCCACGTCCTGCATAAATACGTCAAGGCCTTTCTCTTCGATATCCTCCCTTTCCGAAAATTCCTTGATGCCATTCAGCAGTTCCTGTATATTCTCGTAACGGTTAAGGCCTTCTACTGACTTATCGTCATACAAATCCTTTAGCAAGCCCGAGTGCTGGGCAATATGCAGGGCAGCTTCATATGCCGAAATCGTTTTGGCAATCACCTGGAAACTCTGGATCATGGTAGAAAAATTACCGACTGCTGCCGAGGTCCTTCCATCCAAATATTTCGACGGCTCCAGCAAAACCTCCCAGGCAGTGATATTATTTTGGCCCGCGCTTAAAATAATGCGGTCAACGGTGGTATCGCCAATACCCCTGCGTGGGTAGTTAATAACCCGTTTCAGGGCCTCTTCATCCGCAGGGTTAAAGGTGAGCCTGAAATATGCAATCAGGTCCTTAATTTCCTTACGCTGGTAAAAGCTGAGGCCGCCATATATTTTGTAAGGCGTTCCCTGTTTGCGCAATGCCTCTTCCATTGAACGAGATTGCGCATTGGTACGGTAAAGAATAGCGAAATCATGCCAGGCCAAGCCTTTGGTGCTCCTTTGGAACATAATATCCTCTGCTACCAGTTTCCCTTCCTCATTATCACTAAAGGCCCGCATCACCTTTATCTTCTCGCCGGTTTCCTTTTCCGAAAAAACGTTCTTTTTAAGCTGTTCCTTGTTATTGGAGATGATGCTGTTAGCTACATTTACAATATTTTGGGTGGAGCGGTAGTTTTGCTCAAGTTTAAATACTTTCAGGTCGGGGTAATCCTTTTCAAAGTTCAGGATGTTCTGGATATTGGCGCCACGGAAGGCATAGATACTTTGTGCATCGTCACCTACCACGCAGATGTTCTCATTTACCGCCGCCAGCTTTTTTACGATCAGGTATTGCGAAAAATTCGTATCCTGATACTCATCCACCATCAGGTATTTAAATTTGTGCTGGTATTTGTTCAGCACTTCGGGATGCAGTTTAAGCAGTTCGTTGGTTTTAAACAGCAGGTCGTCAAAATCCATTGCGCCTGCACGGTAACAACGCTGCGCATAGTTTTGATAGATGACGCCTATTAAACCCCGTCCGCTGCTGAAATCATCCGCCTGTATCTGTTCGTTCTTTTGATATTCCTGCCAGCCGATAAGGTTATTTTTTGCTGCCGAAATACGGTTATGTACAAAATTGGGGTTATACAGCTTATCGTCAAGGTTCATTTCTTTCAGTATGGCCCTTAGTACGCTTTTGCTGTCGTCGGTATCGTAAATAGTAAAGTTATTGGGGTAACCAATTTTATCGGCCTCCACCCGCAGCAATTTGGCAAAAACCGAGTGGAAGGTGCCCATCCAGATGTTTTTTGCTTCCGGACCAACCAGTTGGTTTATCCGTTCGCGCATTTCCCTTGCAGCCTTATTTGTAAAGGTAAGCACAAGGATATTAAACGCGTCAACCCCGGTGTTAATGAGGTGTGCCACCCGGTAAGTGATCACCCTTGTTTTGCCCGATCCTGCGCCGGCAATAATCATTACCGGCCCTTTTAACTGCTGTACCGCCCTTTGCTGCTCGGGATTTAAACCCTGTAAATAATCCAAATCTTTTTCCTCTTTTCTATACGGCGAAATTAGGGTTTTGCAGCGAAAGTAGGAAGCGTGAAAGTTGGAAAAGTCAGTAAAGTCCGAAAGACCGGAAGTCGGAAAGGACGGAAAGAAAAAAGTGCAATACTTATGCGTGTTAGCTTAACAGACCTAACACTGCCTAACAGCACCTAACACTACCTAACGCTTTTTTTGATTTAATTGACTGATAATTAATAAAATAACCATTTTTTTTAAAATGCAAATACCGGCGGTTTATTCATAAAAACCACCGGTGTTATATTTATATTTTTATGGGTTTTTAATGGAATTGCGCGGATGTAACGGGACATGATATCAAAACAGTTGGGGTGGTTGATTTTTTGATAATGTGGTCAAAAATAGTTGATAATTTGTCCTGTCGCGATTTGCTTTTCTTAAAACGAATATTTATCATTGTTTCAAACTAAACGTTCTTACCAATCTTTAACCTTATTACTAAGTTTCGAATCATTCTGCGTTCCATTTCTAAATTTAAATAAGTAAAGCTGTTTCTTTAATAAAAAGTGGCATGGTGTCATTTTTTTGATAGTACCCGCCTTTAAAAAGGCAGTATGGATTCTGTAACTTTAAACCGCCCGCAAGGGAAACTTATGAACCTGAAACTATTCCGTATTTTAATTGTTTCTTTATTTTTCACAGTTAAAGGGTTAAGCGCAATCGCTCAAACCTCTGAAACCCAGTATTTCGTTCCGCAGCTTTTTCCGCGCTCGCCTACGGCAACTGCGCTCGAAAAATACGGCACCTACCAGGTAAATGAATTTACCGGGGTGCCAGATATTTCAATTCCCCTGTATACCATTGAATCAGGCGGGATGCAGGTGCCTATCACGTTATCTTATCATGCATCTGGCAATAAAGTTTCTGATGTAGCCAGTTGGGTGGGATTAGGCTGGTCGGTTTCGAGCGGCGGACAGGTCACCAGGCGTGTAATGGGCCTGCCTGATGATATCGGTACTGGTTATTTGTCTGGGAATATGCAGCCTTACGGGACCATTGATCACACAACCGAAAGCGGCGCTGATTACCTGGAAACCGCCTCCAACGGCACTTATGATACCAAACCCGATATTTATTCGTATGATTTCCCCGGGCATTCAGGGAAATTCTTTTTTGATGGCTCGGCCGGCAACGGTACTTATCCCGTGCGGCTGGTTCCTTATGCCCCCGTTAAAATACAGTATACTAAGGGCAACCCTTCTATTACAAACATGGGCGCCCATTTTACAATTACCGATGAACATGGCAACAGGTACTTATACGGCGACTCTGCGACGGATTCAACATTCAGCCAATCCGGAGGAGGAGGGGGTTTAAACGCACAATCCGCCTGGCAAATTGAAAACATGGTCAGCCAGAACAGGCGTGATACCATTTCGTATACTTATAACAAGAATATCATCATTTATCCCGTTAACGACGGTGAGGTTTATACCGTAGTTGATGCGGTATCGGTACTCCAAACGTATCAGAATGGTTTTACGCCTTATCAGCCGAGTTATACCCTTATACCGACAACACCCGGCAACAGTAATATAACCACCGAAAATGTGCCCGGGCAGATCAGTTTCAAGAACGGAAAAGTGGTTTTTGACCTGGATACATTAAGGCTGGACGTGAACATGGGGGTATCCGCGTATGGAAATAATGCCCCCCGCGGGTTGAAAGATATCAAAGTTTACAGTTATAATTACGGTACCCGCAGTATGGAACTTCAGAAAACCATTGTGTTTTATAAAAGTTATTTCAACCCAACCACTACGTATAAGAGATTAAAACTTGACTCGGTACAGGTATTGGACAAAGCCGGGAGTATTATACAGCATTACCGTTTTGATTATAATACCGCCATTGCATTACCCGATTATACATCTAAGGCACAGGATTACTGGGGCTATTTTAACAATATAAATAATAGCGAGCTGACACCGCAAACCTCGCTCCCTTACCAGGCCTGTCAAACGTGCGGTCTTAGCTATGTAACTATTGGCAGCAGTACGCCCAACGGGCGCGCATGTGATTCCAACTATATGCAGGCCTTCATCCTTACCGGCATACATTATCCTACGGGCGGGTATAGTACATTCACCTATCAAACCAACCAGTATATATACAATGATACACTCCGGCTGGCAGGCGGCCTGCGTGTGAAATCCATCAGCAGTTACGATGGCATCAACCCTACCCCCATCGTCAAGACTTATGCTTATAACACTGCCCGGGCCAATTTTAATTTATCCAACCAGTATTTTGGCTCCGGGCAAACTCATAAGTGGTGGGATGTAGGCCAGGATGACAACTGCTGTGTTGTTACTACAACTGCTGCCGTGCGGAGTTTTAACAGCGTTCCGCATTGCGACCTGGAGGGCTGGGACGGCGCTACAGTGGTTTACCCCTCTGTTACCGAGTATATTGGTACCCCGGGTACAAACATTGGCCGTACCGATTATATTTTTACGGACGCCGCAGACACGCTATCAGAAGCTTCGATGGGCGGCCCCCAGCTCTATATCAGTGCTTATTACCGCAGGGGCCATTTGCAAACCAAAAACGAGTATATGCATTTAGCCAGCGGTGCCTACCAGCTCGTAAAGTCAACCTATAATGGCTACACCAATTTCGCGCCTTCCCTGTACCCAAATGTCGGGCTCGCCGTATATAAGACCATATATAACGAAGGGCCTTATGGAGGTAACCCCGAGATCATGATATCTCCAACCATTGATGACAGGCAGAATGGTATTTTTAATTTTAAATGGTATAACATTTCCTCCGACGACAATTACCTGGTTACTACCACGGTCACTAATTATGATACCAATAATCCCAGCCTGTATGCTACCTCGGCAGTTACTTATGTATATGATGACACCACTCACCAGCAGGTCATCAAAACAATACACACCGACAGTAAGGGTAACACCCATATCTCCAATAGCAAATATGCCTATGATTACCTGAACGGCGGTACAACTACCCATAATACAGTGCTCGATAGCATGATTAACCGGCACATGTATGCCGAACCCGTTGAAAAATGGGATAGTTTACAAAACGTAACCACTTCTGTTAACGCGGTAACCGGGGCGCAGCTAAACCAATACAAATTTGGAAACATAACAGGCACCATAGTACCGTCGAACATCAGTACCCTTAGCGTAGCCCAGCCGCTTATCAATTTTACACATTCGGGCGTGGTTTCGGGCAACCTGACCGGTGACAGCCGGTATGTGCAGATGATCAGTTTCGACCAGTATGATTCAAATAATAATATTATACAGTACACGCCGAGGAACTCAACGCCGGTTTCTATCTTATGGGATTACCTGGGTGAACTACCCATTGCCCAGGTAAAAAACGCAACAACAAGTTATTATACAGGCACACAGATCGCCTACACCAGTTTTGAAGCAAATGGCAGCGGTAACTGGACATTCAGCGGCAAGCCCGTAAATGATCCCACCGCGCCTACAGGCACCATGGTTTATCCTTTAAGCTCGGGTTCGGTAACCTCGCCCAATGTTGGCACCGCCATTCCTTTTGTGCTTTCGTATTGGAGTAATAATGGCCCGGCTACTGTTTATAATGGCAGCAGCTATCTTACCGGTGCAGCCTTAAACAGCGCCAACGGGTGGACCTATTACGAATACCAGGTTCCTGCTGGTGCAGGCACAGGCCAGGTAACCATCAGTGGTACAACAGCTATTGACGAACTAAGGTTATACCCGGCCAACGCCCAGATGACCACCTATGCGTACGACCCTTCGGGCGTGCGCTCCATCTCCGACACCAAAGGTGCAAACAGCTATTTTGAATATGATTTTGCCCAAAGGCTTAAAAATATTAAAGACTGGGCCGGCAACATCGTCAAAAACTACGGCTATCACCTATACGATATGACTTATGGCAACCAGGTACAAACAGCAACTTTTACACGCAATAACTGCCCGCCTGGCACTGCGCCGGGTTCATTGACCTATACGGTACCGGCAAACCGATATTATTCGTCCACGCTAACCTCGGCCAATGCCGACGCAACTTACGATATGAATGTAAACGGGCAAAGCAAGGCCAACGCAAATTGCGGCTGCCCGATAGTATACATCACCTATGCGCTAACCAACAACAGCGGCCAAACGGGGTGGACGGCGGTATTTAGTGGGATAAGTACCCCGTATAATTTCCCTTCATCGGGTACGGCCTATGTACAGGTACCCGAGGGTACGTATGCTTCGGTTTACGTGGGCCCGATAGGTACGGCCACGCATACCTTTACCATGGGCGGCTTTACACCGGTGGTAGCCCATTACGCGACATTTAATACCGTGGTGGTAGCGCCCGGCAGTGCAAACCTAACCTTAAGCGTACAGTAGCCATGAGAGTATTCAAGTCGAAAGTCGGGAGTCTTAAGTCCAGAGTCGGAAACAAGAAGAAAACACGAAACGATAGCCATGGACTATGGACCATGGTCTATGGTCTTCTGTTGACCCTGCTAAGTTTCTCCGTAAAAGCGCAAACCCTGACGAACAACTACGTGATCACGCAAGCGCCAAGGGTAAGCGGCATCAATAATGACAGCACCATGGCCGCCAACAGGGGCACCAAAACCAAGGTACAGGTCAGTATCCAATATGTAGATGGATTAGGCAGGCCGATCCAAACCGTACAACAACAAGCCTCGCCCAAGGGGTATGATATGATAGCCCCCCAGGCTTATGACCAGTATGGCAGGGAAATCACCAGATACCTGCCCTTTAGCCCGGAAACCGGTACGGCGGGCAGCTTCCGCCCCAATGCGGTAAGCACCGACCAGAATGCTTTTTATACCACGCCACCAACAGGGTCGGGCGTAACCGCCATTACCGACCCTTATGCCCAAACAGCGTTTGATAACTCGCCTTTGAACCGGCCGGTGGAACAGGGCGCCCCCGGTGTCGCCTGGCAACTCACTGGCGTAACAGGTGGTGCCCATACGGTAAAAATGGTGTACACGCTCAATAATGCTACGGCTTTCAGCAGCGATTCGGTAAACGGCAGGCAGGTGGCCATGTATTATACCACCATCAACAGCAATAACAGCCAAACGCTGCATGCAAACGGCTACTATGGCGCCAGCGCCTTAACGGTCACCATCAGTAAAGACGAAAACTGGACAACAGGCCGGGCAGGCACGGTAGAAGAATACAAAGATATTGACGGGCATGTGGTACTAAAAAGAGTTTATAATTATAACGGCACTACCGTGCAGCAGATCTCCACCTATTACGTGTACGATGATATGGGAAGGCTGGCCTTCGTATTGACCCCGGCATCGGGGGCAGACAGCGCAGGGACGATAACACAAGCAACACTCAATAACCTGTGCTACCAGTACCAATATGACGAACGCGGCAGGCCCGTTCAAAAAAAGATCCCCGGCAAAGGCTGGGAATATACGGTGTATAATACCATGGACCAGCCGGTAGCCACGCAGGACAGCCTGCAACGTGCAGCCAATAACTGGATTTTTACCAAATATGATGCACACGGCAGAACGGTGATGAACGGGATCTGGAACAATGGTAACACCGCGATCAGCAGGGCAAATTTGCAAAGCATACTAACCGGCATCGGCACCAATTTGTATGAAGCCAGTATCACCACCGGTAACGGCTATACCAATGCTGCCTGGCCCACGACAAATGTGACGGCCACATTATCGTTAAACTATTACGATACTTATACCAATGCGCCGGGATTGCCATCTGCCTATAGCGCGCCAACCGGTGCAAATATGGCGACCAGGGGACAACTGACCGCTACTAAAACAGCAGTACTGAACAGCCCGACAAATATGTTATGGAAAGTGCCATATTACGATTATTGGGGAAGAAGCCTTGCCGCTTATGCACAACATTATTTAGCCGGTACTTTGAGCAATAATAATTACGATGCGATAAGCACCACGTATAATTTTACCAACGCGCCTACAACCGTAACCCGCAAACACTGGAACACTGCCAGCACCACGCAGCCCCTGGTGACCATTTATAATAAATATACGTATGACTGGGTAGGCCGGAAACTAAACAGCTGGGAACAATTGACTAATGGCAGCAGCAGCCCTGATACGCTGCGGCTGGTATCCAATTTAAGTTATAATGAGATCGGCCAGTTAAAATTCAAAAGCCTGCACAGCAGGGACAGCGTAAATTACGCCCAAACAATTACTTATGGCTATAACGAACGCGGCTGGCTGTTAACGAGCAGCGCACCGCTTTTTGCCATGACGCTGTACTATAACACCACCACCAGTAATAAAAAATACAACGGTAATATCGCCTACCAGTACTGGGGCACACCGGGCAACTTCACCAATCATTATACCTATAGTTATGATATGCTGAACCGGCTCACCAGCGGGGTCACCTCCCTTGATAACTATAAAGAAACCGGCATCACCTATGATTTGATGGGTAATATAACCGCCCTGAACCGTTACCAGAACGGTACCCAGATTGATCAGCTGAGCTATTACTATAACAACAAAAACCAGCAGGACAGCGTAAAGGACGGCAACAGCAGCAACACCGGCATGGCAAGCGGTAAAACCATTTACACCTGGGATGGCAACGGCAATATGCTTAGCAGTACCAATACGGCAAACGCCCAGCAAAACAAAAGTTTTACCTATAACCTGCTGAACCTGCCCATAGTGGCTACTATACCGGCCGGGACAGCCACCTATACCTACGATGCAACGGGAAACAAGCTACGGAAAGTAACCCTGCTGAATGGTATAACCAAAACAACCGATTACATTAACGGGATAGAGTATGATAACAGCACAAGCATCGTTGGCTTTATACAAACCGAAGAAGGCAGAGCCGTACCCATAAGTACGGGTTATGATTACACCTATTATTTGGGTGATAATTTAGGCAATACCCGGATAACCTTTGATACCCAAAGCGGCGCCGCGGCAGTGCAGCAGCAGGATGACTATTATCCCTTCGGTTTAGAAATACCAAGGGGAACTGTACCCTTTCCGAAAAATGAATATCTTTACAATAAAAAAGAACTGCAGGAGGAGTTTACCGAGTACGACTATGGCGCACGGTTCTATGATCCGGTTGTAGGGAGGTGGACGAGCGTGGATCCATTAGCTGAAATAAGCAGGAGGTGGTCGCCCTATAATTATGCTGAAGATAATTCAATAAGAAATATTGATGTTGATGGAATGTATTCGGACACGCCTGAGTTTCCGGAATATTATGACTACCGTGGTCGCGATGAGCATAATGACCGCCTTTTGTATGGTTATGATAAACCTGGACAAGGATCCACGCATAAAAAGAAAAAAGGGGAAGAGACTAAAGCGCCAGAGCAATCCACTTACAAAAAAATTATTAGAGATATACCTGTTTTAGGTCTGGGTGATAAATCGGCCGATGAATATGCAAACGGGGAATATATTAATGGCACTTTGGATTTCGGTTCATCCATTCTTGAAATGTTTACCTTCGCTGAAAGTGAGGCAGTTGGTGCAGGCACTTCATTATGGGATTCTTTTGTAGGCTTATTTAGTAAAGATGCAACCACAACTATAGAAGAGGTTGTTGCTAAGAATGGAGAAACGCCAGCTACCGCACTCGGTAGGGCAATACATAAAGCGTATAAAGCCGAGTTAAAGGACGGGATAAACTTTTTCAAAGAGTATGTCTTGCCAAGTGGCAAACGCATTGACTTTCTTGATGCAAAAAATGGAATTATTTATGAATTGAAGCCCAATAATGCAAGAGCAATAAGGCAAGGGGAGCAGCAACTACAAATATATTTAAACGAGTTGAAATCAATGCCGGAATTTAAGGGAATTAACTGGAAAAAAGTTTTAGATGTTTATTAAAAAATGAAAAGTAATGAATTTAAAAAGCTATTCGGAGAAATCGTAAAAGCGAATGGATTTGAAAGGGCTTTTGGAGGTTGGTTTAAGGAAAGCGAGGAATGTATTATCGTTCTTGACTTACAAAAATCAAACTATGGGGACTATTATCAATTAATGACGAAAATTTATGTGCAAGGTGTGTTTGGCAATAAGTATTCAAGATCTAAAGAATTGGTAAAAAGAAATGGAGGCAATATATTTAGGGGAGAACCGCCTCAATACAAAGATGTATTTGATTTCGATACCTTAATAGATGATGATAGACGAAAACAAAGATTAGAAGAATTGTTTAGTGAGTTTATGAATCCATTTATAGATAAGGCGCTATCAAAGTCAGGTATAAAGGAGTTAGCAGATAAAGATCAGATTTTTCTTCTTCCAGCAGTCAAAGAGGAATTGAAATTTCTGTCCGACTAAGCCCCCCTACCCCGCTGTTCGTAGACTACGGTCTACGAATTGGCTAAGCCTGTAGTTTGCAACTACATTAACGAAAAGCAAGATAGAAAGACAGAGCCTGGCCGAGCCCCGCTGACAGGTAGCCGCTATAATTACTATACGAAATGTCAAGGTTTACCGGCGTTTCGCGTAAGCGATTGCAGTGAAAAACCCACAGCCCCGGTAAAAACAATAAAAAAAAGGCCTTAAATTCACTGGGGCGAGGATTTGTAACGAGCGCGGCCCCCTTTTTCTACCAAAAGGGGGATACGCCCTTATTTCAGTTAGCAGTTTTAAGTTGGCAGTTGGCAGCGGGGTATAGATACGTTTCTTTGCAAAAATGGAAACAGCCGGGGCATATAGCACTGTATCATTTTCCGGGCCGGAACGTTAGATTTAGTAAGCTATGATTTAATGTTGGGTTTGTTTAATGGTTCGCGGGTATCACACGGTTGCTTGTTTTTCTTTAATTCCGCCCACAGGGCAAAAAGTGCATCATTGTCTTCAAGGGTAAGTCGCAACCGTTCTTCCGGTGATTTTGCCAGCCAGATGGCTAACTGGAGCTGTTTTATATGTGGTGGTGTATCGTCCATCGTTATGTCAGCCAAAAATACATGCTAACGGATCATCAATTCTTACTAAACCCCAACTTTTTCAACCCGTTCTGTATTTCGGGGCAGCTCATAAATAATTTCCAGATGAGCCCGCTGCGGTAATTTTCAATCATCACTACAATCGGGCCTTCGTCAATAGCCAAATGGGTTTTGCCGTACCAGTTATGCGTTTCACTAAAGCCATCTGCAAAGCCGTAAGGGCTCCAAATTTTATCCCCCATGTCGTAATAAAAATGTTTGAGCGCCTGCATAGAGTATTCGGGCGTACATGGAAAGGACGACAATGCCGCCGTTGGTTGTATAACACCCCTGTCATCTTCGGGGCAATGGGCCACGTAGCCTTTAAAGCTGTCGCCGGCGGTAAGGCCCCAGCAATTGGCGCCGTAACCTTTATATTTTTTAGGGTTTTCGATACAGTAGGCGCGGTTAATGAGTGTATGGTTTTTGGTTTGTTCGGCATAATCAATGCCGTGGTCATCTTTTAAGCCATTAGGGTTGATGCCCATATAGGTGTATTGCTCAAAAAATAATGGACCGCCCTTATCATAGTTACCCAAAGGCAAGTTGAATCCATAATAAGTTTTGCCGTTTTTCCAGCTGGCATTTTTTACCCATGAGTTTTCGTACAGATCCTTAGAGATCGGGTGATTTGGCGACGAAGCCGCGACAATATAAGTGATCAGCGCTTCATCATAGCCAAACACCGGGAAATTCATATCAAAATCATTGTCAGGGCTCCAGTGCCAATATAGATGTTTATCATCCCCTTTACTGTGCCAGTTCCAGTCGGCAGCGTACCACATATCCGCCACCCGGTTCCTGAAATATTTTTCCAGCGGCGTATTGCCGTTAAAATACTGGCGGGCGGTTAAAAGGCCCATAAACAGGTAGCTGGTCTCCACAATATCGGCGCCGTCATCCAGCCGGCCAAAGGGGATAGTTTTGCCGGTAGCGCCATTGATAAAATGCGGGTAAATGCCGTGGTAACAATCTGCTTTTATCAAAAAATCAACAATTTTAACAATGCGCTTTAAAGCCGTATCTCTGCCGATCCATCCCCGGTTTACAGCTACAACGGTTGATAATATGCCAAACCCGGTGCCGCCCATGGCGCAGGCTTCCGGGCCAAATGTGCCCTTACTGAAATTGGGCTGACCGTCCGCTTCGTTAATATAATCCCAGTAGTAGTTGGCTTTTACCGTGTTATCCCTTTCGCGCGCCATGCCACTTACCGGGTGGCCAAATTCCCAGAAATACCTGAAGGTTTGCCGCTGCACAATATCCAGCAAAGCAGAATCAGAAATGTTTTTGACGATCCCAACCGGAAGGATCGCATTCGGATATCCCGAATTTTTTCTGGCAGGATGCTGGGCAAATAAATTAAAAGCAAACAAACAGGCGATGGCCGGCAAAAGTACATAACGAAGCATGGTAAATTGGTTTTAATTGGAGATGCAATATTAAAGAAAAGACCCGGCTTTTCTCAAACCGGGTCTTTAAACAAATTTTAAATATTATTTCCTAAATCCGATCCCGATAGCTATCGGAACGAAATTTCGAAATCCGAAATAAATTACTTTCCAGTCCAAACATTGTTCTTCCTGTCAACATCAGGCAACTGGTGGTCCGGGTCAATTTCCAGATTGGTGATGGCCGAAGTAGACGGATATATAAATGTCCATGTACCACTGCGCTGCCAGATGTTTACGGGCAGATGGATAATTTCACTTTTGCCGTTGGCCTGGGTAACTTTCAGGTCGACAGGCATAGCCAGTTTTTCTTTGTTTATCAGGGTGATCTGCGCGCCGTTAGCCGCATCGTCTTTCACATATTTTACGCCTTGTACAGCCTGGTCAAGCTTCCAGGTAGTAAAGAACCATGGCTGGAAGAACCAATTCAGGTCTTCGCCCGATGCATCGTTCATCGCCCTGAAAAAGTCATAAGGCAGTGGGTGTTTAAATGCCCAGTGTTTAATATACTCATGGAAGGCATAGTCAAAACGATCAGGACCTAAAACTACGTTACGCAGCATATCCAAACCCATCGAAGTTTTAACATAATACTGGCCATATTCATTCTGCGCTTCAGGAGCTACCATCAGCGGGTCCTTTTCACGAAGCATCATCCTCGAGATCTGGTTGGCCGGCCTGTTTTTGCTGTTAAAATACTCGCCATTATTAAATTTCTCGGTAGAATACTCATTGATAAAAGTATTAAATCCCTCATCCATCCACATGTATTTACGTTCGTTGCTGCCAACGATCATCGGGAACCAGTTATGGCCTATTTCGTGAGTAATATCACCCCAAAGGCCGCCGTTCTTTAAGTTGCTTAAACAAAAAATAATACCCGGATATTCCATACCCAAAGCCACGCCTGATACGCTGGTAGCAGAGTTCCATGGATATTCAAAATATTTGTCTGAATAAATTTCGATACTGTATTTCAGGTACTCGGTTGAGCGTCCCCACGAATCGTTACCGGCACTTTCAACAGGGTAAGTACTCATTGCTATAGCCTGGCGCCCTGATGGCAGGTTCACTCTTGCTGCGTCCCATATAAAAGCAGGAGATGCGGCCCATGATACGTCGCGGGTGTTCAACATTTTAAAATGCCAGGTCGACGTGCCTTTCCCCACGTGAGCAGCTGGCTGTCCCACTTCATCAGGATTGATGATCATCACCGTTTTATCGCTGTTGCGTGCATCTGCAAGGCGTTTTTGCTGTGTTTCGGTTAACACCTGCGCGGCATTTTGCAAATCGCCCGAACCGGCAACGGTCATGTTAGCCGGCGTAGTGATATAATAATCATAATCGCCGTAATCACAATAAAACTCGCCTAAACCCATATAGGGTAGGGTGTTCCAGCCTTCTACATCGTCATAAACGCACATGCGCGGGTACCATTGTGCCAGTTCGTAAACCCAGCCTTGTTTAAATTTCTTGCGGCCCATCCGGTCTGCGCCATAAAAAGGGATCGAAAAACTATAGTTCACTTTCACCTGGATCTTTTCGCCTTTACCTGCCATTGGTGTATTCAGGCGAACCTGCATACGGGCATCGGTAATTACCGGTTCAACTTTGTAGGTTTGGCCTTTATAAGTAACAGAAACGGATTCAATATGATATCCGCCGCGGTTAAAACCTTTCACATCAAAACGGTCGCCGCCTATGGGTGTGGTAGCCGCCCCGCGCGAATCTGGTTTAAACAGGTTCTGGTCCAGCTGCAGCCATAAATAATCCAGGTTATCAGGGCTGTTATTGGTATAGGTAATGTTTACATCGCCGGTGACGGTGGTATCCTGGGCGCCTTCATCAAGCGTTGCTTTTATCTGGTAATCAGCACGGTTTTGCCAGTAATTGTGGCCGGGCTGTCCGCTTGCCGAGCGGGTATCGCCGCTGGTCGTTGGCCAAACAATAGGGCCAAAGACCTCGTTATGGTCGTATTTTACCGAGTCGGTGGTTGTTTGTGCCGATGCCGTATTGAGCGCCGCCAGGAACAAACACGTGGCGCCTGCAAGCAGGCAGGTTTTTAAATGTCGCATTTTTATCATAATCGTTATTAGTTTTTAATCAGGTCAGTGATTTTTTAATTTGCGGGGCAAATTAACCAAATAAATTGCGAATTTGATAATTTGTATGAAGGATGATACAAATAGGTTAATGATTGGTGGAAAATGCAATTACAATTTATATAAAAACAGTTCGTTCAATGCAATCAACATTTGGCTTACTTGGCTATTGATAATGAATTTTGTATTTTTGTTCATATTATTTTACATCAACCATAAGGAGATCAAGATATGCAGACAATTGACATAAATAAAAGATTGGTGGATAGTTATCTTGATCTCTTGAAAAATTTGAGCCCGAATAGTAAATTAGATTTGATTTCGGGCCTGTCTGACTCAATGAAGTCGGGAAAGAAAAAGAAAATGAGCCCGGTAAAGTCATTAGCAGGTGATTTTATACCCGAAAAAACAGCTGATGAAATTATAGATGATTTGAAAAAAGCAAGGAATTTTACACGCAACATCGAATCATTTTGAAACAATATCTTAATATCTGCATTTTTCAAAATAATGAACATCGAAAAAATAAATTGATATTTTTGTAATATGGAAACAGTAATAATGCACCCAAAAAACAAGGAACAATTAGACGCTTTAAAAGCCGTTGCCAAAGCACTAAAAGTTGCATTTGAAACTGATAAAGTGTCTACCTATGATCCTGTATTCGTAGCAAAAGTATTAGCCGGAGAAAGGGCGAAGAACGAGGGGGAAGAAGGACTTAAAGTCGATGTGGATAATCTATGGAAATAATCCTTTATAAAGACGCCAAAAAGGATTTTGAGTACTGGAAAGAATCTGGAAATAAGGTCATTCAAAAGAAAATACAAGAACTATTTACTGATATGAAAAAACACCCCTTTGAGGGTATCGGTAAACCTGAACCTTTAAGACATGAACTTTCCGGAAAATGGTCAAGACGAATTAATCAGGAACACAGAATCGTATATGCTGTTTCTGAAAACACAATAAACGTTTATTCCTTAAAAGGGCACTATTAATAAACTCACTCCCTCCACAAAAAAGGCACAGGCACTCCTAAAAGCACCCATGCCAACCCTAATCAAAAACGAAGTTCTTATACTACCACAACATGTACGGTGTAACCACCGGTAACCATGTTGCCAATCCGTTGTTCTATCCTGAACAGGTAACTTTGCCCAACTTCGGCATCTTCCGGAACTTCACCGGTCATTTCCAGTGTGCGGCTCTCCCATGGCTCAAAATGTGCTTTATGGGTCACCTGCGAATGTTCCAGCGCCTCTACCAGTTCTTCTTCAACCTTTTCGAGCCCGCGCAAAATCAGTCTTTCAGCAAACAAAATGCTTTTGGTAATAAAATTCGGCTTACTTTCATTAAACTGAAGTACTACAGGCATTGTTGTGCCCGCAGGTTTTATACAGGCAGGCAAACTGGCAGCGCGCATTTTTACCAACGGGTGTTCCGGGTCAAAATGCAAAGCCTGCACATCAAACCTCAGCTCTTTGCGGCCGTCGGTGATGTTAACCGCTTTTACTTTGGTCACAAATTTTGCACCCTTTTGCAACAGCAGCAGTTGTTCATTTTTTTGGCCTACATGGCGGTCGTCCATAGGGTCCATCGGCGCGGTCAACGGGTCAATTACCTGGATAAAAGCTTCCGCTATCAGGCATTCATGCCCGCCGTTTTCAACAACCGGTACCCATGGGGTAGGGCATTGTAATTGAACCGACCATCCCGAAGGTACATCAACAAAACCAGTCCCGATTAAATGGGCGGTGGCTTCGGTAATGGCAAGCGATGGATCGGCCCACCAGAATTTTACCATGATACCGGTAGCGTCCTGCAAGCCGTAGTTATTAATGGTTGCGAATACGGTATTGTTTTCGCCGGGTACCGGCTGGTTAATACCGGCCGAGCTTTGCACCCAAACATCCGGCGATTCCCAAAAAACTGTGCCCGGCGCCAGCGGCCTGTCGCCCTGGTCGCTAAAGTCGGCCCGCACCACAATCCATGTAGTATCGTGTACCGGATCTTTTCTGCCGTTAAAATTCAGTTTAGGAATTTGCGGCGCGGTAAAATGCTTGTTATCTCCTTTGCCATTATTCCGGGGCGAATTTCCCCCTTTGGTTGCTATTTCTTTTATGGTTTCCATGATTAATATTTTTTGCTCTTTAAAGCATTTTTACAATTTCTAAATTCTAAATTTTCAACTGATTTAAACTTCCTGCATATCCTGAACAGGTACATTAAACGGATTACTTCCGGCAACTGCATCCCAGGCCAGCCAGCCGTAACCACGGTCACCATCCAGGTTATAATCCGGTAGTTTCGAAGGTCCGTCTGCTATCAATTGTACAGCATTTGAAACCGCGTCGCCAAAAAACAAGTTACTTGTTGGATAAGGCTCTGCCGAAACAATACCGCCATTCTTCAACCCAAAACCGTTTACAAAGGTCTGTGGGTAAGTATTTGGCGGGATCGGGTTATCAGTCGCCTTTGTTTCAGTTTTGATAGTGAGCGGGAATACGGCGAAATTAAGGTCGGCTGATGGTGCAACCGTACTTTTTGTATCCAGCCAGCGCGGGTATGAAGCCGGTATAAATGTTGCATTAATCCCCTCTGTAGTCAGTTCATTTGATTTGCACAGCGGTATACCGGTTATATTCGGTACCGGAGAAATGCTGGGATTAAGCGGGGGCGTAAGGTCTGTTGCCGGTAAGGTAACATTATTCCCCATAAAATTAACCTGCGCGCCAAGCATCACCGGTGGAGGATAGGCCAGCCCACCCATCACCAGGATTTTTTGCATCAGGTTTTCCTCGTCGATAAGGGTTTTGCGCAGCCAGAATAGTTCATTTTCAACGGTACCCCAGTCAATAACAGGTACACTCAATGCAGCTTCCAGGGCCAGCAAGCCGAGCGGTAAAGCGCCGCCCAGGGTAAACAGGGCCGCCAATGCAGCAAGGATTGCTGCGCAAATAGCCGCGCCGATATTTACACCTGCCTGTGCTGGCGATGGTGTACTGCCCTGCGTGATCCAGGTCGGTTCAGGCATGCCGGTGCCAGGCCCAAGCACACTGTTCACCAGCGCACCATGACCCGAAGTCATAAACCAATACACCGCCGAAGCACCCACATAGGCATTTGCTAAAGTGGTATCATCAAAAGCAGGGATAGTTTGAAAAGTGCTGGTAACCCCGAGCACAGGCTGAGTTGCAGCAGGGTAAGTGTCGTTAAGGGCTTTTGAAAACAGTTTACTGATTTCTGCCGGGAATGAATTTGGCAGTGTTCCCAGGTCGCCGTTAGCCATTGCTTTTACAGATGCAGGCACATCGTCGGGAGCCGGGCCGCTCAGGTTGCCGACATTAAATTTGTCCTGCAGGTTACCGCCGTCGCATAGTGCTGGCCAGCCGGTGCTGGTTGTCGGGTCGAAATAAGCAGGGGTTGGGGTGTCGCCGTTCATTGTTGGCGCTACGGGTTGTTCAAAAAATCCGAATGTCCATGAATCTACAAAATTCCCAACCAGGCGGTTTCTCCACCAATGGGTGCGGTAAGGGCCGCCTGTAATGTTATTGATAAATGGCTCTGCGGTAATGGACGAAGCCATGTGGCACTGCCAGCCAAATACATAGGCTTTCTGATTATCAGAAGTTGCATTTACTGTAAGCGCCTGTACAAATTCCGAAGTTTTGTGCCAGCGCAGGAACTCGAAGCGCCTGTCAGCAATGTTTTCAGTTGGCGCCGGGAAAGTTTGATTCATTTCCATCCACGGGCCAAGCGTTAAAATACTGCCTAAAACAACTTCCATCAGTTGTAAAGTTGAAGGAAGACCGGTAAGTGATTTAGCGCCCTTTTGAATGTCGGAAAACTGCCCGATAACGAGTGCAAGGGCAATTTCATCCTGGTTTTGAACGATAACGGATAGTTTGTTAAAAAAATCAGTCGTTTTATCCAGTATAGGCCATACCGGCACCACCAGCCCGCTGAATAATACAGCGTATATGGCGCCAATGGGGTTAAAGTATAGCTCAAATGCCAAAGCCTGATCTGTGGTGGCCAGGTTCGACATGTTATTTTGGATTTGAGTAGTTGCAGTGGTAATCTCCGCCTGTGTTAATAATTTACCGGATGTTGCCGGTGGAATGGACTGCGTTAAAAATTTAACCAGTTTTTGGCTAACCGGGATGTAACGGAGCATATCGGGCCCCATTGCGCCTAATACGGCAAACTCCTTTAGTTTGGCATTGGCCGGATTATTTAATTTGATGGCGATGGGGTCTCCCTGCGCCACGCGTTTTGTAATTACCTGGTTCAGTACCTCGGTATGAAATGCGAGATTTGGCATGATGTTTTTGTTTTTATAAGTAAAAAGATTAAAAAATAGATTGCATGTGAATTTTTTTGCAGGCCGGTTGAATACTATTCAACTTGCTGGTCCTTTGGAATGCATTTAAGTTTAATTTTCATTGGCAATGACGGTTTATTCAGGCGCTTACTCTTTTACAGGATTTTCGGCACTTTTCCTTCTTGTTTTTCAGGAGTAAAATTAGATATCAATAGTGGGCAGCGTTATAGTAAAAGCACTTAAAATGTTGCGTATAAATACTGGTTTTTAACCGGGTAGTTCTACTTTTAAACCATAGGTAAAAAATGCAATAACAAATAATGATCGTTTGTAAAACTTTTAGGTGTTCCGTTTGATTTAAATAAAAAGTGCGTATACTGCCGCTTTTTATAAGTTTTGTAAACGATGAATCATCTCGCCAAATCCACCTCGCCATACCTGTTGCAGCACGCCAATAACCCGGTAGAGTGGTATCCCTGGGGCCCTGAAGCTTTGCAAAAAGCTAAGGAAGAAAACAAGCTGATCCTGGTAAGCATCGGCTACTCCGCCTGCCATTGGTGCCACGTAATGGAGCACGAAAGCTTTGAAGACGAAAAGGTGGCAGCGGTGATGAATGAGTATTTTGTTTGTATCAAGGTCGATAGGGAAGAACGCCCGGATGTCGATCAAATTTATATGAGCGCCGTGCAGCTAATGAGCGGCAGGGGAGGATGGCCCCTCAACTGCATTTGCCTGCCTGATCAGCGCCCCATTTACGGCGGCACTTATTTCCGTAAAAACGATTGGGTGAGCCTGTTGTTTAATCTTGCTGATTTTTATAAAACCAAACCCGACGAGGCCGGGGAATATGCAACCAGGCTAACCGAAGGTATCAGGCAATATGAATCTGTGGAATTGGTTAAGGAACAACCTGACTATGCAAAGGACGACCTTGAACTCATCATCAGCAATTGGAAAAAATATTTTGATAAAACCGAAGGTGGCCTTGGCACTGCACCCAAATTTCCGATGCCCAATAACTGGCAGTGTTTAATGCGTTATGCGCATTTATTTGGGGACGAAAATGTTGGCGGTGCAGTAAAGTTAACCCTGCACAAAATGGCCTTCGGTGGTATTTACGACCATATTGGCGGCGGCTTTACCCGTTATTCCGTCGATGGCCGCTGGCATGTGCCGCACTTTGAAAAAATGCTGTATGATAACGCGCAGTTGATCAGCCTGTATGCCGAAGCCTATGTTTGGAACCCGGACCCGCTTTATCAAAAAATAACGGATGAAATCATCGGCTTTACCCTGCGCGAACTCACCTCGCCCGAATTTGGCTTTTACTCTGCCCTGGATGCGGATAGCGAAGGTAAAGAAGGTAAGTTTTACATTTTTACCAAAGGCGAAATAGAAGAGATTTTAGGCGATGAAGCAGACCTGTTTTGTATTTACTACCACATCACCGATGATGGAAATTGGGAAGAAGAGGAAGCCAACGTTCTGTTCCGCCGGGAAAGTGATGAAGACCTGGCCGCTAAATTAGGTTTGCCGGTTGTGCAAATGTTAAAAAAAATCGAAGCCTCGCGCCAAAAAGTATTTGAAGCACGAAGCCATCGTGTAAGGCCTGGCCTTGATAATAAAATACTGGCATCCTGGAACGGCCTGATGCTGAAAGGGCTTTGCGATGCTTACCGGGCCTTTGATAAACCGGAATATCTGGATATCGCCTTAAAAAACGCCGGGTTTATTTTGGATAACCTGGTAAATAAAAAGGGAAGGTTAAGCAGAATTTATGGTTCGCCAAAAGTCTCTCCGCCAGCTGGCGGAGGAGATTTAGAGGGGGCCTTTGCCTTTTTAGACGATTACGCCAACCTCGCTGACGCCTTCATCGCCCTGTATGAAATTACTTTTAACGAAGAATGGCTAAACCATGCCAAAAAGCTGGTTGATATCGCTATTGAACATTATTACGACATTGCCAATGGTATCTTCTTTTATACGGCTGGCGACGATGAGCAGTTGATCGCACGCAAGTCCGAAATTATGGATGGGGTTACCCCGGCTTCCAACTCTGTTATGGCCCGAAACCTTAAAAAACTTGGCTTATTATTTGACGATGAAAAATATGGGGAGATCTCGGCGCAACTGTTAAGGAATATTGTGCCCCACCTGGCACGGTATGGCTCATCTTATTCCAACTGGATCATGTTGCTGCTGGAAGAAGTAGCCGGAACTTACGAGATAGCGATAACAGGGGAAAATTTTGAAGAAACGCGCCGGGAAACAGAAAAAAATTACATTCCCAACAAAATAATCTTGGGTGGTAAAAAAGGAAGATTACCTTTGCTGCAGGACAAGTTTGGCGCTGTAACACAAATATTTATTTGTAAAGATAAAACCTGCGGATTACCTGCCCTTAATATTGCTGACGCATTAAAACAAATTACAGCCCTTTAACGGCGGATAATTATGAATTCCGCTAAAATGAAATTTTAAAAATCAATCCATGAAGATTAAACCACAACACGTAGTGTCATTAACTTACGATCTGTATGTTGACCAGGACGGCTCTGAAGTATTGGAAGAAAGCGCCACAGAAGAGCAACCGCTTACCTTTTTATTTGGAGCGGGACAAATGCTTCCAAAATTCGAAGAGAACTTAAGCGAACTATCTACAGGTGATAGTTACGAATTCCGTTTATCCGCCGCCGATGCCTACGGTGAATATGACGAAGAAGCAGTAGCCAACCTGCCCCTTGAAATGTTTAAGGGTACCGAAATGCCCGAAATTGGCACCATTCTGCCATTGCAGGACAACAACGGTAACCGTTTCCAGGGCCAGGTAGTATCAGTTGCCGAAGATTCGGTAATTGTTGACCTTAACCACCCGATGGCAGGACAGGAATTACATTTTAAAGGAAATATCCTGAATGTACGCCCGGCAACACCCGAAGAATTGTCGCACGGCCATGCACACGGTCCCGACGGACATCACCACCACTAATATTCTTTCCACTCCATATTAAAGATTTACGAAGCTTATCAGGCTTCGTAAATCTTTTCTTGTATTTTCCCCAAAAACAATTACTTTCGTTTTGCCTGTTATTTTTTATACCAACCTGAATTTTTAAAAATCTGGCTGCGAAATTCAATACAACAAACTGATTTTGTGTTTTTTTTAAGAATTGTTGCCGAAAATTTGAAAAACAGATTTATATAGTTTATAATTGTTAAAAGAACAATTATAAACCAGGCTATAGCCCTTTAAAACACGGATGGGATTTGTGTAAAGGGGTGAAATAAAAACCTAATTAAAACCGCTATATGAGCAAGTTTGCACCTATTGACACCATCATTTTTGTTATTTACTTTTTTATTGTGGCCGGTTATGGCTACTATATTTACCGTAAAAAAAAGAAGGCAGTTTCCGATACACATGATTTCTTTTTAGCCGAAGGTTCGCTAACCTGGTGGGCAATCGGTGCATCTCTTATCGCATCAAACATTTCGGCTGAACAATTTATCGGCATGAGCGGAAACGGGTATAGCATTGGAATTGCGGTTGCTGCCTATGAATGGATCGCTGCTATTGCTTTGATTATCGTAGCTGTATGGTTTATACCCGTATATCTTAAAAACAAGATCTTCACGATGCCGCAATTCCTTAAAACCCGGTATAATGAGACTGTTGCACTTATTATGGCCATTTTTTGGCTATTTCTGTATGTTTTTGTAAACCTCACCTCTATATTATTTCTCGGCTCACTGGCGATCAATAATCTTATGGGCGGAGGCCCAATGACGTTCGAGATTATCATGATAGCGCTATCCGTATTTGCCGTAGTTATTACGCTGGGTGGGATGAAAGTTATCGGCTTTACTGATGTTATACAGGTAGGGGTGCTTATAATTGGTGGTTTAGCAACCACTTATATTGCTTTAATTGTGGTTAGCAAGGCATTTGGTTTTGGAGAAAATGCGTTAGAAGGCTTTAATCAGCTGATGAAAAACGCTCCCGACCACTTTCATATGATATTTGCCAAACCTGTAGCCGGTACGCCTCAGCACCTGGTTGATAATTACCTCACTATTCCGGGCCTCTTGTCATATGTTGCAGGGATCTGGATAGTAAACCTTAACTATTGGGGTTGTAACCAATATATCACACAAAGAGCATTGGGCGCCGACCTGCAAACGGCACGAAAAGGCATCTTATTTGCAGGTTTTTTAAAATTGCTTATGCCGGTAATCGTAATGCTGCCAGGTATTGCCGCTTATGTATTGCATCAAAAAGGCATGTTGCAGGCCGAAATGGCAGTTGGCAGTAAACACGGCGAAGTAATGTCGGATAACGCCTATTCAGCTATACTCGGTTACTTGCCGAACGGATTAATTGGTTTGTCACTTGCAGCGCTTACCGCTGCCATCGTGGCTTCCCTGGCTGGTAAAGCAAATAGTATATCTACCATCTTTACATTGGATGTTTATAAAAAATATATTAAAAAAGATGCTGACGAAAAGGGGATGGTCTGGGTAGGCCGGGTAACCATTGTTGCAGCGCTGGTAATAGCAATAGCTTTCACATGGAACGATACGCTTGGTATTGGCGTTCAGGGTGGTTTTACCTATATTCAAAAATACACGGGCTTTATCAGCCCTGGCGTGTTTGCTATGTTTATATTGGGTATGTTTTGGAAGCGCACCACAGGTGCGGCGGCAGTTGTAGGGGTGATTACCGGTTTTTTGATGTCGGTGCTATTTAATGTCTTTGCTCCGCGATGGTTTGGACACGAAACTATTCTTTACACTGCTTATAAAAATGCTGACGGGGTTTATGAAATTCCGTTCCATATCTGTATGGGCCTTGCGTTTGGCTTCACTATGCTGGTTATGATATTAGTAAGCCTTGGTGGGCCAAAAATTAACCCTAAGGCATTTGTTCTTGATAAATCAATGTTTAAAGTATCTCCAGGAGTGCTTGCAATGATAGTGGTTACCTTACTTATTATTTCAATGCTTTACGTAAGGTTCTGGTAAAATAATTTGTCCGGATACAATTTATAGGATTTTATTGATTTAAATGATTTTGTCAATCTCTGTAATCTTTAAAATCCTATAAATCGTGTCAGGACAATTAATAAAAATCAAGTGTCCCATAAGGCGTAACATAACATTTGATTAAAATCCTCGAGATCACATTCTCACCGTTTTTCGTGGCAGGTAAAAACTGCCGGTCTTCATCGCTGAATAGCTTAACATCCATTGTGAAAATATGGTCGTACTGATATGGCGCTGAGGTTATCCTTACCCTGTAACCAGCCAGACGGCCCATCGGGCTGATCAATAGCTCCAGGTATGCATCAAATGTGGCTGTATTAATGTCGTAAGTATCAAAAGGCAAATGAAAAAGGCTCAAATAGGGGATGAAGCCATAATATACGCCGCCTATTCTCAACGGCCTTGTTAGCCTGTCGCCTGTTTTTAAAGTGTCTTCAAAAAGAATACTGAAATCATCCGACTCAAGCGGAGCTTCATAAGTAAATTTCCCAAGGTTGTAATTGTATTTTTCATTTAATCTTCCAGCCGAATCATAAAACTGCCAGATGCCGGTTTTTTTGCCGTTTTTATAATTACCCCTGGCTATAAGCCTTTTGTGATTTAGCAGAGCCATATAGGGCCCCTGTTTTATTTCAGGATCGCTTTTGAGTACATAAAACTTTTCCACAAGAGAATCCGAAAGCTTGTCCCTGCGCTCGATGGTGTCCTGGATGTCCTGTGCAAAGCAGGCTGAAATAAAAAAGAAGCTGTAAAATAAAAGGAAACAGGTTTTCACTCAAAAATGATTTCAGCCAATATAAAGTAAGACGGCCGAAAAATGAAATTTTTGAGTCGGGAAAGTCAGGAAAGTCCGAAAGTCCGAAAGTCAGGAAAGCCAGAAGGTTTTAAAGAAAATATACCGGATGGCGGTCACTTTTCTATTTTTTTATTAAGCTCAAAAAACCTATGACGATGATTGAAGCTTCTTTCGGACTTTCCCGACTTTTCGGACTTTCGGACTAAATTAATTCATTCCTCCTCTTCGCCCACCGCCGCCATTGCGGAAACCGCCGCCGTTGCCGCGCCGTTGCTGTCCCGCAAATTGTTGCAGCCGCAGCGTGAACGATAACATGAAATACCTTCCCAGCCTGTTGGTGCGTGTATCAATGATCTGGTTGCCGCTAACAGTCCGGCTTATGCCGGCATTTTCGTTAAAAAGGTCAAACGCCTGAAAACGGAGCGACGCTGCATTTTTTTTCAGGAACTGGTATTCAACATAAGTGCTCAGCAGGGTAGGGTTTTCAACAACGGTACTGCTGAAACCATGGTTGATGGTTTGGGTAAGGTTGTACCCCAATATCCAGCTGTAAAAAAAGTAATTACGACCGTCTAAGCCAATCGTCCAGGTGCGGGCGTTGGTATTGATGGATGATGGCAGTGTATAAGCTGTATTATTAACGCTGTAACTTCCATTAATTTCGGTGTCCATTACGCTGTCAATATCTACCCTCAGCTTTGCGCCCTGTGTTAAAACCCAGTTTTTACCGAGGTTCCGCTCGTTTTCAATATAGGATATATTATTGTTATATGCGGCGCTGCCCAGCAGGCTCACTGTAAACTTGCGGTTATCAAATGGCTGCGAAATGGAATAATTACTGTTCATAGAATAATAGCCGTTCGCGTTTAAATAATGTGTTTCCTGTTTGGTGCTATTCGAAACTGTCGTGCCTCCAACCTGTGTGTCGGAAACGATAGGCTCGGTATTGCTCACGATCTGGTTTTCAACGGTGTTGAATGACAGGTTGGTGAACAACGAACTGCCGCTTTTCAAATCAAACTCGTAGTACCTGAAATTAATGCTATTGCTGAAGGATGGTTTTAAATAAGGGTTGCCATAAACCACATTTTGCGGGTTAGAGTAATCGGGGGTTAACTGTAGCTGAGAAAAACTGGGCTGACCGCTGTTCCCGCTGTAATTAATGGTAAGCACCTGGCTTTTTTGAAAATTATATACAAACCTGGCAGTGGGTACAAAATTAAAAGTATTGGTATTGAGATGGAAACTTCCCGACTCACCCTCGAGCGTTGACGGTTGCGCGGATAAACCCAAAGTATAGTTGTATTTTGGTTTGATTCCCCTGATATTAAACCCAAAGCGGTTATAAATAAACTGCGAATTATAAATGGTACTAAGCGAATCGACAAAAGTTGGTAGCCCGGTCGCCGGGTTTATCCGGTAATTATATTTGTTATTATCGGTGTTGCTGTAGCTGTAAGTATAGTTTGTTTCAAGGTAAGTTGTTTTGCCGATGGGCTCAAGGTATGAGGCATGTATATTAAATGAATTGGTATTGCTGTTGGTATTGATCTGCTGGTATAGGGGATTAACCAGGCTATCTTGCACCGTAGTGTATTTATCATTCAGGCCTTGTGTGCTTTTGGAATATGAATAACCGCCGGTAATACTAAAATTCCTTCCTTTTTTTTGAAACCTGTGGTTATACAGTACCGTTGCACCGCCACTGGGGGCATTGGTATTCGTTAATGCATATTCATTGCCGTTTACGGTTTGGCCGTTGCGCATATTACTGAAGATGTCGGCATTATTGTCGTTTGATGAGCCGTAAGAGAATTTGGGATTTATCTTCAGGTAGTTTAAAGTATCAATTTTGTACTCCATATTAAAATCAAAACGATGGTTCCTGCTATGATTCTCATCATTTGTATTGTCGTTATTAATAAGGGAGCCTGATTGAAAAATGTCCTGCTGTTGCGATGTAGTTGTGGTTTTGGTGTCCTTGTCAGCAAAGCTGTAGCTGCCGTATACGGTAATTTTTTTACCCCACGAATCCCGGTAATTAAATCCAAGGGACTTATTATCTGTAATGCCGTTTGCCGTACTTACACCGCTGCTCCCACTACTTCCGCCCGATGACCGGCCCGACCGGCCGCCGCTGCCCCCTGCCTGGGCCAGGTTAAAAACGTTTGTGTTATTATTATTAACAGTACCCAGCAGCGCAATTTGCTGGTCGTTATTAAAATCATTGGCCGATAGTCTTCCCAGGTAACGACCGTCATTTCCACCTCCAACAGTTCCATACCCAAATTTTCCTTTACGCTTGCCTTTTTGAATCGTAATGTTCAGCACTTTATCCGGGTCGCCGGTTTTTATGCCGGTAAGGTTGGCCTGGTCGCCATAATCATCAATAATCTGTATGGTTTCTACTATGTCGGCTGGTAGATTTTGCGTTGCCGTTTGTACATCGCCGGTAAAATAATCTTTGCCATCAACCCTAACTTTTGTAACCTGTTTGCCCTGGGCGGTAACATTGCCGTTTGCGTCGACACTAACACCCGGAAGTTTCTTAAGCAACTCCTCCACCGGCGACCCATCCCGCACCTTATAGGCGCTGGCCTTATATTCAATCGTATCCTCTTTTATCACAATGGGGATAACACCGTTAATGGTTACCTCCTTAAGCATATTGGTTTGGGCGCTTAGTTTAATCGGATCAAGCTTAATGGGTTTGGTTCCTTTGTCCATTGCGTATTTGCGCGATATAGTTTGATATCCAATGCCCGAAATGATAAGTTTGAAGTTTTTGGCGGTAACTATCGGGAAATCAAACAGCCCTTTTTGACTGGTCACCATAACCACACTGTCGGTGGCGGAGATAAGTTTTACTTTTACCCCCGGAACACCTCCGGTACTGTCAATTACAGTCCCGAAAACCTCGCGGGAAGGAACTTTAGGCGATTGCTGGGCGTAAGCCGCCCGCAAAAACAAAAGCAACAGGAGAAATGAAAGTAAGGGTGTTTTCATAATATCAGCATGTTATTGTTTGCCTTGTGACCATGAATATAAGTCTATAGTTTAACAATATTTTTTCATGTCATATCATTGTTGCATAACTACCAGTATGTCATATAATTGTTGCATTTTTGATAAAAAAACAGTTGCAAAAGGGTTGATTTCAGGGTTTTCTGAGCCGGTTTTTTAAATGATTAACATTTTGCCCGAAAACTATTTAAATAAAAAACGCAACTCTTTGCAACACATTCGTCGTATTAAAGCTGATGAGAATTTTTGCCCTGATATTATTCATATCATTTTTACATAAGAGTACTTATGCTGTCCCTGATTTGCAAAATAAAACTTTAGCAAACCCTGGCGCAGCCACTTATGCAAATATTGATCGCCTGAATAATATTGGCAGTAATATCTTCCTTACTTATCCTGATTCAGCCCATAAAATAGTGGCCAATGCCCTCATCCTTTCCGAAAAATTAAATTACTCCTTCGGGAAAGGAAGGAGTTTTTTAAATCTTGGTTCAATTTACTGGTCGCAATCCTATTACCCCATAAGTCTTTTTTACCTTAAATCGGCCATAACTTATTTGCCAAAAAACAAGCCGTTGTATCTTTCGGATGCTTATAGGGCGCTCGGGCGTACCTACGCCGAACTGAAGAACTATAAGCAGGCCTTAGCCGATCTCGACAGCTCATTTTATTTTGCCGGTAAGGACGCAGGCAGGCAGGCCGAAGTTTATAGTGAGCGGGCATACATTTATAATCTTACCAGCGATTTCAGCAAAGCCCTTTCATATGCCAAATACTCATTAAAACTTAACAGGTTAGCGAAGGCAGAAGGTCATATTGCCGTATTGTATGGCCGTTTGGCAAGTATCTACCTGGCTCAAAAGAATTACAACGCTACCCTCGTTTATAACGATACAGCGGCAGCCATGAGCGTTAAAATTCACAACAGGCGCTTGCTTGCCTATACCTATGCTGATTACGCTTTGGTTTATAACGGCTTAGGCGAATTTGAAAAGGCAGTATTTAATGCAAAAAAGGGTATCGCACTGTCTGACAGTATCGGGGTAATAGATGCCGAAACAAAATCTTATAACGCGCTTATAAATACTTATGAATTAAAACATGAATATTTAAAAGCACTGGAATGCCAGAAAAGGTTTAGCATCGTAAAAGATAGCCTGACAAACATTGCTAAATTAAAAACAGTCACACTGGTACAAAATTATTACGACCTTAATTCAAAAATGAACGGCTTAACGGTGATGGCGATTAATGCCAGGCTTAACCAGGCCAAAATAAAATCACAGCATGTTGTTATCCGGATGCTTTTATTTTCGATGCTTATTTTGGTGTCCATATTAACGGGTACTTACTATTTTTATAAACAGAAGATCCTGCTGGGCGATAAATTGGAAGTACAGCACAAAGAACTACTTGAACAGAAAAAGCTAATAGAAGAACAATCAGCAAACCTGCAAAAGGTAAATGACCTGAAAGATAAATTGTTCGCTGTCATTGGGCATGACCTGCGGTCGCCGGTCGCCAACTTAAGCAACATCATTGAAATGTTTGATGAAGGGTATTTAACCCCCGAAGAAGTACACGACCTGATGAAGAATATCAACCCGATCATAAAAGGGGTGGGGTTAACCCTTTCCAACCTTATTGATTGGGCCGGGAGCCAGATAAAAGGGCATAATTTAACTTTATCAAACGTGGATATATTTTTAATGGGGGTTGAAATGGAGCAAACATTCATCCACGCATTGCAGGTAAAAAACATTGAATTTATAAATAAGGCCTACCCGGGCCGGGGCGCTGTTGCTGACGAAAATCACCTCAAAGTAATTCTGCGGAATTTAATCAGTAATGCCATAAAGTTTACCGCTGACAAGGGCAGCATAAAATTGAGCACTACGATTGAAAATAACGAATTGATAGTAAGCGTAACGGATAGCGGAAAAGGAATGACCGAGGAGGAAATAGATAAGCTTTTCTATTTGAATACGCACTTTTCGCATTCAGGTACCTCTGGCGAAAAAGGAACCGGCATTGGCTTGCTTTTATGTAAGGAACTGGTTGAACTTAACGGCGGCAAATTAAAGGTAAAATCGAAATTAGGTAAAGGAAGTACATTCTATTTTAACCTGCCTTTGGCCAAAACTTATGCCTGACAGATCTGATCAAATAAATCGGGCCGTTTTCATAATCCTGTAGCAAATCGCCCCGGCATCTGCATACCTTGAGGTATTTACCTTGAATTAAAGCCGGAAGAACCCAGCGCGTCTTTCAAAAAAAATAATATAGGCAGTAAAAGCGATCGAAAATTAAAGCTCCGTAAATCCGGGGCTTTTTTTGCTTTATTAGGTTTTTTATGCGAAGAATTCATTTTTACCGTAATTTTTTATTAACACTACAGGTATTTTGCCCAAATGAAGTAATAATGAGAAAGTATATTGTTACAAACGCCCCATCCCTTTTACAAATGTAATTTATAACTTAGTCAACCAATTTCAAACACATAGCCTGTTTTACTGATGATCAAAAAAATACCATTTCTGTTTTTTTTCGTTGCTGCGTTCTTTTTGTTGTCTCAAAAAGCAAGTGCTCAAAATGCCCCCGGCATATTCGATGGGCAGGATGATGTAGGTAGGGTCAAAAGCCCCGGCAGCGGAACCTACGATGCCAAAACCCAGCAATACCGGCTATCCGGTTCGGGTACCAACGTATGGGCCAATCACGACGAATTTCATTACGTATGGAAAAAGATGAAAGGTGATTTCATCCTGCGTACAAATGCCGCTTTTATTGGAAAAGGTGTCGAAGAGCACCGCAAAGTGGGATGGATGATCCGCTCTTCGCTGGATACAGGGTCGAAACATATCAGTGCCGTAATGCATGGTTCGGGTTTAACATCTTTGCAGTTCCGCAGGGCGACAGACGGTATTACCGAAGAAAAGAAGTTTGAGCTTACATCAGCCGATGAAGTGATCCAGCTGGAAAGAAAAGACAATACCTATACCATGTCTGTCGCCAAAAAGGGCGAAATGTTTGTTAGCCAGGAAGTAAGTGATGTTGATTTGGGTGATGACATCTATGTTGGCTTATTTATATGCTCGCACAATCCCGCCGTAACCGAAAAGGCTGTATTTAATAACGTACGCATCGTTATACCGGCGCCGCCTACCCTTGTTCCCTACAGGCAATACTTAGGAAGTGATATTGAGATCCTTGATTTGCAAACGCAAAACAGCAGGATCATTTACCAGTCGCCAATATCGTTGCAAGCGCCCAATTGGATGCGGGATGGTAAACACCTGTTGTATAACAGCGATGGTTTGCTATACACCTATGATTTAAAAGACAACATGCCAACTGTTTTAAATACAGGGTCGGCCAATCATAACAATAACGACCACGTGATCTCGTTCGACGGCAAATGGCTGGCGATCAGTAGTTCGGATAAGTCAGGCGCGTCGATGGGTTGGGTTGTGCCCGTAACCGGCGGCGAACCGCGCAGGTTAACGCCAACAGGCCCCTCTTATATGCATGGCTGGTCGCCGGATGGCAAATGGATCGTATTTTGTGGCGCGCGCAATAATAATTATGATGTTTACCGGGTGCCGTCGGCAGGCGGTCCCGAAGAAAGGCTCACCACTTCGCCGGGCCTGGATGACGGCCCTGAATATTCGCCGGACGGAAAATATATCTATTTTAATTCGGTACGCAGTGGCCTGATGCAGGTTTGGCGCATGAAAGCTGACGGCAGCGAACAGACCCAGCTCACTAACGATGATTATAACAACTGGTTCCCGCATATATCCCCCGATGGGAAATGGATCGAATATATTACTTTCCTTAAAAATGAAGTTGCGCCCGGCGACCATCCATTTTACAAGCATGTTTATTTAAGGGTAATGCCGGTTGATGGCGGCCCCTCAACAGTTGTAGCCTATCTTTATGGCGGGCAGGGCACCATAAATACCCCATCATGGTCGCCTGATAGCAAACACCTGGCATTCATTAGCAATACATCATTATTATTCCCTATATTCCCAACGAGCAAATAGTAAAATTATGAACAATTCACGACGGACTTTTATAAAAACCAGCGCTGTTGCTATTGCAGGCGCCGCTTTGTTACCCGATTTTTTATCAGCTAAAAACAATAAAAAGATCGAAAGATTAGGTTTGCAGCTATATTCAGTGCGTGATGCGATGAAGAGCGACCCGGCTGGTTCGTTAAAAAAATTGGCCGATATGGGTTATATCCATGTAGAACATGCAAACTACGTCGACAGGAAGTTTTATGGCTATAGTGCAAAGGATTTTAAAAAGCTTTTGGGTGATACCGGCTTGCAAATGCAAAGCGGGCATACTGTAATGGTGGCAGAAGATTGGGATAATACCAAAAATGATTTTACGGATAAATGGAAGTACACCATTGCAGATGCTGCCGAGGTTGGCCAGCGCTATGTAATAAGCCCATGGCTTGATGAAAAACTGCGTACCGATATGGACGCCCTTAAACGTTTTATGGACCAGTTTAACAAATGCGGCGAATTGTGTAAATCCAATGGCATGACTTTCGGTTACCACAACCATAACTTCGAATTTAGTACAAAAGTTAACGGGACAACCTTATATGATTATATCCTTACCAATACCGACCCATCACTTGTTGCCCAGCAAATGGACGTTGGCAATATGCTGGGTGCAGGTGGTATTGCTTTGGATCTGTTAAAAAAATATCCAGGTCGTTTCGAACTGATGCACGTGAAAGACGAAATTAAAAGCACAACCGGCGGCGGTATGGATGGTTATGATAGCACCATATTGGGCACAGGGGTAATGCCGGTGAAAGATATTGTGAAACAAGCCCGAAAAATAGGCGGAACATCGCAATTTATCATTGAACAGGAGTCGTACCAGGGCAAAGATCCATTTGACTGTGTAAAAATTGACTTACAAACCATGAAAAAATGGGGATTCTAATGATATTATTTTAATTTAACCGTTGATTAAATATGCTACCCCATTTGTCATTGCGATCGTAGTGCGGCAATTACGAACCATGCTTCACCACGATGCATAGTGCGCGATTGTTTCGTTGTTCCTCCCCTCAATGACAATTTTGTTTAAGAATTGAATAAATGTTATTTGTACATGATTATATCAAATAAAAAATGGATAGGCGTACAGTACTAAAAAACCTGGCTTTGGTTATTGGTGGTGCGGTGTTATTGCCATCATGTCTCCACTCCGACGGAACAACCTATATTAAACTCAAACATATTAATATAGATGCGGATCAGGAGAGATTGATCGGGGATATGTGCGAAACCCTCATCCCAAAAACCAATACACCCGGGGCTAAGGATCTTCATCTGCCTGCATTTGTTTTAAAAATGATTGATGATTGTTACGGCAAGAAAGACCAGGAGGCATTTTTAACCGGTTTGGGCAAGTTTACCGATATGGTGAAAACCAAACATAACAGTTCATTCAGCGATTTGAGCGTTAAGGACCGCGAAGCTGTATTAATTGGTATTGAGAATAGCGCAAAACCGAAAGACGGAGCAAAGGCTCCCGCCCGCAGGCCAAAGTCGCAAAAACACCTGCAGGCCGATCCCGTAATGGCATTTTACTGGGGCGTTAAACAGCAAACCATTTTTGCTTATACCACCTCGCAGTATTTTATGACCAAACTTGTTTTTTATGACATGGTGCCCGGCAGGTACAATGTACATTACCCGGTTAGCAAACTAAAGCACGCTTAAAAAATGGCAAATTTAAATATCGACAGCGTTAAAGCGCGCACGTTTGATGCTATTGTAATAGGGTCCGGGATAAGCGGTGGCTGGGCAGCCAAGGAATTAACCGGGCACGGCTTAAAAACTTTGGTGCTTGAGCGCGGTCGCGATGTAAAACATATAAAAGATTATCCCACCACAAATAAATTCCCATGGGAATTTGAGCACCATGGTCAATTACCTGCTGCGGTTACCGAAGCAAACCCGATAGCGAGCCGCTGCTATGCTTTTGGCGAGGATTCGGCACATTTTTTTGTAAAGGATAATGAGCACCCTTACATCCAGGACAAACCTTTCGATTGGATCCGTGGGTACCAGGTAGGGGGTAAGTCGCTGCTTTGGGCCAGGCAAACCCAGCGCTGGAGCGATTTTGATTTTGAAGGACCTGCAAGGGATGGCTTTGCGGTAGATTGGCCGATCCGTTATAAAGATATTGCCCCATGGTATAGCTATGTAGAGAAATTTGCAGGTATCGCCGGTAACAAAGACGGTATTCCCGAATTGCCCGACGGCGAATTTTTACCGGGCTACCCTTTAAATGATGTAGAAGTTTACTTTAGCGAGCACTTAAAAAAGAACTATAAAAACCGGCATGTGATCAGCGCCCGTTGCGCACACCTGTCAAAACCCAACCAAATTCATATCGATCAGGGCCGCACCCAGTGCCAAAACCGGGATTTATGCCAGAGAGGTTGCCCATTTGGCGGCTATTTCAGCAGCAATGCGTCAACAATTCCCTGGGCCGAAAAATCCGGCAATATGACTTTAAGGCCATTTTCGGTGGTTGAATCGATTATTTATGACGATAAACAGGGTAAAGCCACTGGTGTTCGCATCGTCGATACAAAAACAAAAGAAACCATTGAGTATTACGCGAAGATCATTTTTGTAAATGCTGCCGCGATAAATACCAACCTTGTTTTATTAAATTCTACTTCAAGCCGTTTTCCAAACGGTTTTGGAAACGATAGTGGCGTTTTGGGCAAATTCATTGCCTTTCATAATTATTCGGCACACATCGGCGCGGAATATGACGGCCTTAAAGAATGGACAGTTGATGGTCGCTCCCCAACGGGAGGTTATATTCCCCGGTTCAGGAACGTTTACAAACAGGAAACTAATTTCCTGCGCGGATATGCCTGTGGGTTTAGCGGGTACAGGTACCAGCAGCATAAATATGATGGCGTTGGCAGCAGCCTGAAAGAAGGATTGGTAAAAGGTGATTTGAGCCCATGGTATGTAGGTTCGCACATGATGGGTGAAACTATTCCAAAAGAAAGCAACCATGTAAGCCTCGACACTAAGTTGAAAGACGAATGGGGAGTGCCGTTGCTAAGGATGAATATTGATTATGATGATAATGATGAGAAGATGAAGAAGGATTATATTGAGCAGCTAACCGAAATGTTTACCTCGGCCGGGTTCAAAAACATCCAGCCTTCAACCAATCACCAGGCGCCTGGTTTAGATATTCACGAAATGGGCGGCGCGCGTATGGGCAAAGATCCGAAATCATCCATATTAAACGAATGGAACCAGGTGCATGCCTGTAAAAACGTTTTTGTAACGGATGGCGCCTGTATGACGTCAACCTCATGTCAAAACCCTTCATTAACTTACATGGCAATAACAGCCCGGGCGGCTGATCACGCGGTTAGTGAATTAAAAAAGGGTAATGTTTAAGAAAGTTTGCAGTTTTAAGTTTGCAGTGAGCATTTATAGCGGTTGTGTTTCCACTTATAAAAATGGTTTTCAAAGGGCGAAGTTAAAGTCTCTCCGCCAAATGGCGGAGGAGATTTAGATGGGGCTGGTATTGATCCCAAAAAATGTTGTTATATAAAACATTTTTCTCCCACCGCCATTTTTTGGGATTTAAGTAGCACGAAATCGTTAATTTGGCCAAAATAAACGGGAATGTTTTTATAAAAAACAACCCGTTTTTGGCTCGAAAACTTTATATAAAATGAATAAAAATATGCCTCAGGATGCTGCAAACTTGTTATTGTGTTAAAAAAACACAATGAGAATTTGTTCAATAGTATTTTGTTCATACATTAGTCGGGACAACCGATTTTATAGATTTATTTAACCTTTTATTAATTATTTTATGTCTGCAAATACTTATGACGCCATTGTCATTGGTTCAGGGATTTCGGGCGGGTGGGCCGCAAAAGAACTTGCTGAAAAAGGCCTCAAAACGATCATACTGGAACGAGGCCGTAATATAGAGCACATTAAAGATTATGTAAATGCGACTAAGGATCCCTGGCAATTTGAGCACAGGGGCGGCCGTACGCAGAAAATGATCGATGATTACCCTGTTCTTAAACGCGATTATCCTTTAAACGAAACCAACCTTGACTACTGGGCCAGCGACAAAGATAGCCCCTATGTAGAGACTAAACGTTTTGACTGGTTCAGGGGATACCACGTTGGTGGGCGTTCATTAATGTGGGGAAGGCAGTCATATCGCTGGGCCGATTTTAATTTTGAAGAAAACGCTAAGGACGGTATAGGGGTCGACTGGCCTATCCGGTATAAAGACCTTGAGTCGTGGTATGGTTATGCCGAAAGATTTGCCGGGATATCAGGTAATAAGGATGGCCTTGCGGTGCTTCCGGATGGTGATTTTATGCCGCCGATGGAAATGAACGTTGTTGAAAAAGATGTAGCCAAACGTTTTAACGAAATTTATAAACAAGCACGGTCATTTGTTATTGGCCGTACAGCAAATATTACCGTGCCGCATTATGCCCGCACCAATTGCCAGTACCGCAATAAATGCTGGTTAGGTTGCCCGTTTGGCGCATATTTTAGTACCCAGTCTGCCACTTTACCTGCCGCTATGGCAACTGGCAATTTAACAGTTCGGCCATGGTCTATCGTTACAAAAATCATCTACGATAAGGATACCAAAAAGGCAAAAGGCGTTGAAGTACTGGATGCAGAAACAAACCAGACCTATGAATTTTTTGCAAAAATAATTTTCGTTAATGCGTCGACATTCAACAGCACCTGGATCTTGATGAATTCTGCAACCGATATTTGGCCTGATGGACTTGGCAGCAGCAGCGGCGAATTGGGTCATAATGTGATGGACCATCACCTGGGCGTAGGCGCTTCGGGCACCGTGGAAGGATTTGAAGACAGGTACTATTTTGGCCGCAGGGCAAACGGAATTTATATTCCGAGGTATAGGAATATGGGCGGGGACAAACGCGACTATTTACGCGGTTTTGGTTACCAGGGTAGTGGCAGCCGCGAAGGCTGGAGCAAAGACATTGCCGAATTAGGTGTTGGCGGCGCATTTAAAGACTCCATCACCGAACCGGGTAAATGGACAATGGGTATCGGTGGTTTTGGTGAAACACTGCCGTATCATGAAAACAAAATAACACTTGATAAAACTGTTAAAGATAAATGGGGGCTACCTGTACTTGCTTTCGATGCCGAAATAAAAGACAACGAAAAGAAGATGCGCCTGGATATGGAGAATGACGCGAAGGAAATGCTGGAAGCCGCCGGGGTTAAAGATGTAAAAACGCACAGTGCGAACCCTTTCCTTGGCCGTGGTATCCACGAAATGGGTACCGCACGCATGGGCCGGGATCCGAAAACATCCGTATTGAATAGCTGGAACCAGGTTTGGGATGCACAAAATGTGTTCGTAACCGATGGCGCCTGCATGACTTCGGCTGCTTGTCAAAATCCATCATTAACTTATATGGCTTTAACCGCAAGGGCTGCCGACCACGCAGTTAGTGAATTGAAAAAGGGGAACATTTAGTTTGCACTGGGCAATTACCAGTTTGCAGTTAAGAAGCGCGCAGTTTAAAAAAATAACTACCAACTGCATAATGCCAACTGCCAACTGCAATTTGCCAACTGATTAAAAAACAATTATTAAAAAAATATGTCTGCAAACACTTACGACGCGATTGTCATTGGTTCAGGAATCTCGGGCGGATGGGCTGCTAAGGAACTTACGCAAAAAGGCCTGAAAACGATCATGCTGGAGCGGGGCCGTAACATTGAACACATTAAGGATTACGTTAACGCTACTAAAGATCCCTGGGAATTTCCGCACAGGGGCGGGCGTACCCAGCAAATGATCAAGGATTATCCTGTATTAAAACGCGATTATCCGTTGAATGAAACCAATTTGGATTATTGGGCAAGCGATAAAGACAGCCCATACACCGAGGTAAAACGTTTCGACTGGTTCAGAGGCTACCACGTAGGCGGCCGCTCATTAATGTGGGGCAGGCAATCATACCGCTGGGCCGATATTAATTTTGAAGAAAATGCAAAAGATGGCATCGCTGTCGACTGGCCTATCCGGTATAAGGACCTTGAACAGTGGTATAGTTATGCAGAGAAATTTGCCGGGATCTCAGGCAACAGGGACGGCCTTTCTATCCTTCCGGATGGCGATTTTATGCCTGCCATGGATATGAATTGCGTGGAGAAGGATGTTGCCGCCCGCTTTAAGGAGCATTATAAAGAAACCCGTGCATTCATCATTGGCCGTACCGCCAATATAACTGTTCCGCATTATGACCGCCAGGCATGTCATTACCGCGATAAATGCTGGCTGGGCTGCCCGTTTGGCGCCTATTTCAGCACACAGTCTGCCACCTTGCCCGCTGCTATGGCAACGGGTAATTTAACAGTGCGTCCATGGTCCATCGTTACAAAAATTCTTTACGATAAGGATACCAAAAAAGCTAAAGGGGTTGAGGTACTGGATGCCGAAACTAACCAGACTTATGAGTATTATGCAAAGATCATTTTCCTCAATGCATCAACCATAAACAGCGCCTGGGTTTTAATGAATTCGGCAACTGATATCTGGCCTGATGGATTAGGCAGCAGCAGCGGCGAACTGGGGCATAACCTGATGGACCACCACTTAGGTGTTGGCGCAGGCGGATTGGTTGAAGGTTTTGACGATAAATATTATTTCGGTCGCAGGGCAAACGGTGTTTATGTGCCTCGTTTCCGCAATCTTAACGGCGAAAAACGCGATTATATCCGTGGCTTTGGTTACCAGGGTGGCGGCGGCCGCGAAGGCTGGGGCAGGGATATCGCCGAAATGAACATCGGCGGCGCCTTTAAAGATGCTTTAACCGAACCGGGTGCCTGGTCAATCGGCCTGGGCGGTTTTGGCGAAACTTTGCCTTATCATGATAACAAAGTCACCCTTGATAAAACCAAAAAAGACAAATGGGGATTACCGGTGGTGGCTATTGACGCGATTGTAAGGGATAACGAGAAAAAGATGCGCATTGATATGGCCAACGATGCTAAGGAAATGCTGGAAGCCTGCGGTGTGAAAAATGTGCATACTTTTAGCAGTGAAGGTGTTTTAGGCAGGGGTATTCATGAAATGGGTACAGCACGTATGGGCCGTGATCCAAAAACTTCGGTTTTAAATGAATGGAACCAGGTTTGGGATGCAAAAAATGTATTTGTAACTGATGGTTCTTGCATGACATCGGCTGCATGCCAGAATCCATCCCTTACTTATATGGCGCTTACCGCCCGTGCTGCAAATCACGCGGTAGAAGAATTGAAAAAAGGGAACGTATAACATAGTTTGCGGTTTGCAGTTATCAGTTTGCAGAGTGAGCAATATAAAATCTCTCCGCCAATTGGCGGAGGAGATTATTCATATGATAATTGTTTTTAAGAGGCATTCATGAATGCTTCGCAATTTAAAGGGGGCTAAATAAATATCTAACCAATTGAAATTTTAATCCAATGGCTGAAGAAAAGTCTGATAAAGCATCCAATCCCGGCAGACGGGAGTTTATTAAAACCAGCGCCGTAGCGGCTGCCGGTTTCATGATCGTTCCGCGCTTTGTGCTGGGCGGCAAAGGTTATATCGCGCCAAGCGACCGGTTGACGATTGCCAGCGTGGGCTGCGGCGGTAAAGGCGAGAGCGATATTTTTAATTTTGATAAAAGCGGGAAAGCCAACATTGCCTATTTGTGCGATGTGGATGATGCCAGGGCTGCTAAAACAGTTGGCAGATTTCCTAAAGCTAAATATTATAAGGATTGGCGCGAATTGTTTGATAAAGAATCAAAAAACTTTGATGCGGTATCGGTTTCAACACCCGATCATACACACGCCATTGTAGCTTACCATGCCATGCAATTGGGCAAACACGTTTATGTGCAAAAACCATTAACGCATGATATTGCCGAAGCCCGTTTGTTAACCCAGGCAGCAAAACAATACAAAGTGGTAACCCAAATGGGTAACCAGGGCGCCTCTAACGACGGTACCAGGCAACTCGCTGAATGGTACGATGCCGGTAAAATAGGGCATGTTCACACAGTTTATTGCTGGACAAACCGTCCCGTTTGGCCACAGGGTATTCCATGGCCAACCAAAAAGGCGGAGATCCCTGCAACACTGGATTGGGACCTATGGTTGGGCACTGCTCCTAAAAAGGATTTTGTAGATAACCTGGTGCCTTTTAACTGGCGTGGCTGGTGGGACTACGGAACCGGCGCATTAGGCGATATGGGCTGCCATTTATTGGAGGCTCCGTTCCGTGCGCTTGGGTTGCAATATGCTAAAGATGTTCAGGCAAGCGTTGGTTCAGTTTACGTAGGCGAGTTCCGTCAGGGGCATTTTCCGGATAGCTGCCCGCCTTCAAGCCATATCACCTTAACTTTCCCGAAAACTGAAAAGACCAAAGGCGACGTTACCCTCCACTGGATGGATGGCGGCATACAGCCTGAGCGGCCTGAAGAATTAGGGGCCAATGAAGAATTTGGGGACGATGGAAACGGCACCTTATTTATCGGCACAAAAGGTAAAATGATGGCCAGTACTTACGGATTCAATCCGCAGTTATTGCCAACTTCGCTTACCAAAGAAACGCAGGTGAAGCAAAGGTACGCCCGCGTTCCCGGTCAGTCAGATGGCCACTATGGACAGTGGGTTGAAGGATGTATAGCCGGTTATGGCAAAACAGAGTTAAGCTCATCATTTGATGTTGCCGGTCCGTTAACTGAAGCTTTACTGATGGCTAACCTTGCTGTAAGGGGGCATGATTTGAAGGGCGGTCACATTAAAATGGAATGGGATAATGACAATATGAAGATCACCAATTTTGATGCAGTTAACCAATACGTTAAACGGACTTACAGGGAAGGCTGGACAATATAATTAGTGAGTTGTTGAATTATTGATTTAATTAAGGACGAATTAGTGAATTAGTGAATTAGTGAATTAGTGAATTAAATTTTTGATATTTATTTAAATTATTAAAATATTGTAATCACTAAGCAGCAACTAATTAATACAACTCACTAATTCACTAAATCGCTAATTCACTAATTAAAACAACTCGCTAATTCACCAATTAAAATAAATCACTAATTCACTAACTCAGTAATTCACTAATTAAAATGAATAGAAGAGACGCAATAGGAAGAGTTGCCCTGATTATGGGTGGCGCGGTTATCGGCGCCGAATTTTTCCTGTCGGGATGTAAACCGGGGGGGGCATCAAATGTGGCCGACTTGTTCAAAGAGGACAATGTTGCCTTTTTAAATGAAGTGGCCGATACTATATTACCTACTACAGCAGGCTCGCCGGGCGCTAAAGCGGCTAAGGTTGGCCAATTTATAGCTGTAATGGTAAGAGACTGCTACACACCGGCTGATCAGCAAACCTTTGTTGACGGTATCGGTAAACTGAACGACGCCGCCAATAAAAAATCAGGTAGCAAGTTTATGGACCTGACAGCGCAACAGCGTACCGATCTGTTGGTTGACCTCGACAAGGAACAAAAGGAGTTTACCACGAAGCGTGATAAAGATATGGGCGCTGATAAAGCAAAACATACAGATGATCCAGCCTATGTATCTCCTGAATTACCAAAACACTATTTCAGGATGATAAAGGAGCTTACACTGCTGGGTTACTTTACTTCGGAGATAGGCGCTACAAAGGCATTACGCTACATTGCAGTCCCCGGCCATTACGATGGAAATTTACCGTACAAAAAAGGCGATAAAGCCTGGGCAACTTAATAATTAGTGAATTGGTGAAGTGTGAATTAGTGATTTAAATTGGTTCCAAAATCAATCGCTAATTCATCCTTTATGCAATTCACCAAATCACTCATTCACTAAATCACCAATTAAAATGAATAGAAGAGATGCAATTGGCAGGGTGGCCCTGCTCATGGGTGGGGCGGTAATCGGCGCCGAGTTTTTCCTGTCGGGATGCAGGCCCAACGGAGCCTCAAATGTCGCAGACCTGTTTAAGCAGGAGAATGCCGACTTTTTAAATGAGATTGCCGAAACTATTTTGCCAACCACAGCCGCCTCGCCGGGCGCAAAAGCAGCTAAGGTAGGGCAGTTTATGGCCGTGATGGTTCGGGATTGTTATACTCCAATGGATCAAAAATCATTTATCGAAGGGATCTCTAAATTGAATGATGCCAGTGAGAAGAAATACAACGCTAAGTTTATGGATCTTACCGCTGCGCAGCGTACCGACCTGCTTATAGCATTGGATCATGAGCAAAAGGAATACTATAAACAGCTTTATAAAAAAATAGAGGCTGATGAGGCAAAACATAAAGGCGATATCAATTATATTGTGCCCGATCAGCCTAACCACTATTTTAAGATGATGAAAGAAATAACCCTGCTTGGATTTTTCACTTCCGAAGTTGGAGCCACAAAAGCCCTGCGGTATATCGAAACCCCCGGTCATTTTGATGGCTGCGTGCCATATAAAAAAGGCGATAAAGCCTGGGCGGATGCTTAATTGTTGAATTAGTGAGTTAGTGAATTATTGAATTAGTGATTTTGTAGTTTTGGTAATTAATAATTTTTTAATTTGCGCTATAGAATTATTCACTAACTCACTAATTCGCTAACTCACTAACTAATTCACTAAATCAACAACTCACTAATTCACTAATTAATATGTCTCACAGAAAACTCCGCATGGGAATGATTGGCGGGGGGAAAGACGCCTTTATAGGCGCTATTCACCGTATAGCTGCCAATATGGACGGCCAGGTTGAACTGGTTTGCGGCGCACTTAGTATAAATAAAGAAGTTGCCATTGAAAGCGGTAAAATGCTTTTTTTACCCGAGGACAGGACCTATACCAATTTCGAGGAAATGATCCTGTCAGAAAGTAAGCTGCCTGAAGATAAACGCATGGATTTTGTAACCATCGTTACGCCAAACTTTGCCCATTTTGCCCCGGCAATGATGGCTATGGATCATGGTTTTCATGTGGTGATCGAAAAACCCATCGCTTTTACCCTCGATGAAGCAAAACAACTGCGGGCCAAACAGGAAGAGACCGGCCTGATGCTATTGCTTACCCATACATATTCAGGCTATCCTTTAGTTAAAGAAGCCCGGGAACTGGTTAAAAAAGGCGCATTTGGTAAGATTAGAAAGATCTATGTAGAATATTGCCAGGGATGGCTAAGCAAATTATCCGAACGTGAAGGCAACGCGCAGGCTGCCTGGAGAACGGATCCCAAAAAATCAGGCAAAAGCGGTTGTATGGGCGATATTGGCACCCACGCGGCGCATCTGGCTGAATATATTTCAGGCTTAAAAATAACGCAGCTTTGCGCCTCGTTAAACGTTGTAGTTGAAGGCCGCATGCTGGATGATGATGGCGCGATTCTCCTTCGTTTTGAGGACAACGCCACGGGAACTCTAATGGCGTCACAAATTGCAGCCGGCGAAGAAAACGCACTTAAAATTCGTGTTTATGGTGAACTCGGCGGCCTGGAGTGGGCACAGCAGGAACCAAACACTTTAACGCTTAAATGGCTTGACAAACCGGCTCAAACGTTAAGAGCAGGCGGCAATTATGGTGATCGTGAGTCGGTTTACGCAGTACATAATACGCGCACACCTGGCGGTCACCCTGAAGGTTACCTGGAAGCATTCGGTAACCTGTACCGCAATTTCGCGTTATCGCTGATGGCAAAACTAAACAACGAAGAAGCAAAACCCGAATGGCTTGATTTTCCAGGAGTTGAAGATGGCATTAGGGGCATGGCGTTTATTGAAAATGTTGTCGCCTCAAACCAAAGCAATGAAAAGTGGACGGATTATGTAATATGATGTGCGGATATGCAAATGTGCGGATGTGCAGATGAAAAAAAATGACTCAATGACGCGAAGCAAATGACTAACGACCAATGACGCGAAGCAAATGACCAATGACTAACAACCAATGACAACAATTAAAGGACCTGCACTATTTATAGCGCAATTTATAGGGGATGAGGCCCCGTTTAACAGCCTCGAAGGGATTTGTAAATGGGCGAAAGCGTTAGGCTATAAAGGGCTGCAATTACCCACCCTTGATCCCCGTTTTATCGACCTTAAAAAAGCTGCGGAAAGCAAAACATATGCGGATGAGTTAAAAAGCGAGATCAACTCCTATGGCCTGGAAATTACTGAGCTTTCTACTCACCTGCAAGGCCAGCTGGTAGCTGTAAACCCGGTTTACGACCAGCTTTTTGATGGTTTCGCGCCCGAACAATATCGCAATAACCCAAAGGCAAGGCAGGCATGGGCCGTGCAGGAGTTAAAATACGCTGCAAAGGCTTCACAAAACTTAGGTTTAAACGCTTCGGTTACCTTTAGCGGGGCGTTGTTGTGGCCTATGGTTTACCCATGGCCGCAAAGACCAGCCGGCATTGTTGGAACAGCTTTTGACGAACTCGCCAAACGCTGGAAACCGATATTGGATGTTTACGAAGATTGTGGTATCGATCTTTGCTACGAAATTCACCCTGGCGAAGACTTACATGACGGTATCACTTACGAAATGTTTTTGGACAAAGTAAATAACCATAAACGTGCCTGTTTGCTTTATGATCCCTCGCATTTTGTATTGCAATGCCTCAATTACCTGGATTATATTGATTTATATCACGAAAGGATAAAAATGTTCCACGTAAAGGATGCTGAATTTAACCCCACCGGGAAACAGGGTGTTTATGGCGGCTACCAGAACTGGATCGACAGGGCGGGCCGTTTCCGTTCGTTAGGCGATGGCCAGGTTGATTTTAAAGGAATATTTAGTAAACTTACACAATATAATTACACAGGCTGGGCCGTGCTGGAATGGGAATGTGCCCTTAAACATCCTGAAGACGGTGCAAGGGAAGGCGCGGTGTTTATTAAAGACCATATCATCAGGGTTACCGACAAGGCTTTTGATGACTTTGCAGCCTCCGGGTCGAATGATGCGTTTAACCGCAAAACTTTGGGCATTGATTGAATTATCCGGTATGAAGAAGAACCAACAATTAAACTATTATAACCTAAAATTATTAAACAATGCAAATTAACCGTACAGCGTTATTCCGGGCGAGTTGTCTTTCCCTGCTGGTAACCTCCCTGTCATTTGGTATCCGCGCGGGTATCCTCAACAAACTTGGTGTTGATTTTCAGTTAGACAAAACCCAACTGGCTTCCATCACCGCTACAGCTTTTTATGGATTCCCGATAGCAGTTGTTCTTGGTGGGTTTATAGTTGACATTATCGGTATGAAACGTTTACTGGTAATTGCATTTCTGTTTCATCTTGCAGGTATATTACTAACCATTTTTGCGCAAGGCTTCTGGACGCTGTACATATCTACGCTTTTAATCGGTCTTGCAAACGGTACGGTAGAAGCGGCGTGTAATCCGCTGGTTACCGCACTTTATCCCGACAACAAAACAACCAAGCTGAATCACTTTCACCTTTGGTTCCCCGGTGGTATTGTAATAGGTACATTGATCGTGCTTTTATTAAATAAAATTGGCTTAGGCTGGCAGATCCAGGTTGGATTGATGCTGATCCCAACTGTAATTTATGGTTTTCTGTTTTCAAAACTCGACTTTCCGGTTACCGAACGCGTTTCATCTGGTGTCAGCACCGGCGGAATGTACAAAGCGTTATTGAATCCTTTATTTATTTTTATGTGGATTTGCATGTTCGGTACAGCTATAACTGAACTATTTACCGGGCAGTGGATTGACGTATTATTGAAAAACGTAACCCAAAATGCGATTTTAATATTGACTTTGGATACAGGGGTAATGGTGGTTGGCCGTGCATTTGCAAAGCCTGTGCTTAAAATCTTTCCGCCGCAGGTCTTATTACTAATCTCTACAATTCTCGCCGCATTGGGTATCTATTTATTAAGTACTTTAACAGGAGATGCGGTATTCTTTGCGGCAATAATTTTTGGTATGGGCGTGTGCTATTTCTGGCCTACCATGCTGGGTTTTGTAAATACCAATTTACCAAATACAGGCGCAATAGGTTTAAATTTGATGGGCGGCGCAGGTATGTTTGCTGTTTCAATTTACACAATATTTATGGGTAAACATTACGACAATATTGTTGCTGCCGCGCATGGTGACAACAGCACTGCCGGTCAGCAGGTTTTGCAAACTACCCTGGTTATCCCGCTTGTTTTAATTGTTGCTTTTACCGGCCTGGTTATTTACATGCGTTCCAGAAACAAAAATGCTACATTAAAAACAGCAGCAGTATAAGGCAATAAAAGTTAAAAATTGTAATTTTAAAAAATCAACATATCAATCAACAATACAAAAAACTACAAATCATCAACATGAAAAAAGTATTCGGAATGTTACTTATAGCGGCAGTATTCAGCGCATGCGGCGGTGGGTCAAAATCAGGAAGCTCGGACAGCGCTGGAACGGCAGCCGCTGATACAAGCGCCGTAACTGCAGCAAGAACCGTAGATACCACATCAGCCGGCGGTAAACTGATCGCTAAAAACGACTGTTTAACCTGCCATAAGGTTGACACTAAGGTTATAGGCCCCGCTTATGCCGACGTTGCAAAAAAATATACCTCATCTGATGCAGTTGTGGATACTTTAGCCAGCAAGATCATTAAAGGCGGTAAAGGTAACTGGGGCGATGTAGCGATGACGCCTCATGCAGCACTTTCAATGGACGATGCCAAAACTATCGTAAAATATATTTTAACGCTAAAAAAATAAGGTTCTCAATAAGCTATGACAGCAGCCATCCGGATAAAGTTATCGGCAATGATGTTCCTGGAATTTTTTATCTGGGGGGCATGGTTTGTTACCATGGGGACGTATCTGACTAAAACGCTAAGCGCCACTGGTACCCAAAATGGTACGGCTTATGCAACTCAGGCACTTGGAGCGATTATAGCACCCTTTGTAATTGGCCTGATAGCCGATAAGTACTTTTCGGCCCAAAAAATATTGGGGATCCTGCACATTATTGGGGCTATGTTACTTTATTATCAAACCACAGTACCAACGTTTGATACCTTTTACCCCGGCATATTGGCTTATATGATCGTTTACATGCCTACGCTGGCACTGGTGAATTCGATTTCTTTTAAACAAATGACCAACCCAAGTAAAGAATTTCCATGGATAAGGGTATTTGGAACTGCAGGTTGGATAATAGCGGGGATTACCATAGGAGTGTTAGGGTGGGAGAAAGCCGGAACATTGGTTTTAACCTTTAAAATGGCTGCCGTGGCATCCGTAGTGCTAGGTGTTTTAAGTTTTACTTTGCCGGACACCCCGCCGGTGAAAAAAGGCCAGAAAACATCTTTACGCGATATCATGGGATTAGACTCGATAGGGTTGTTAAAGAATCGGTCATACCTGGTGTTTTTCCTTGCATCTGTTGCCATTTGTATCCCCCTGGCATTTTATTATAATTTCACCAACATGTTCCTTAACGAAGTGGGCATGAATCGAGCCGCGCTGATCCAGTCTTTTGGGCAAGTATCTGAATTGGTGTTTATGGTGGCGATGCCTTTCTTCTTTGTGAGGCTTGGCGTCAAAAAGATGCTGGCCATGGGGATGTTAGCATGGGCGTTACGATACGTGTTTTTTGCCTACGGAAATGCTGGTAATGAATATTGGATGCTGCTGGCAGGCATTATTATTCATGGTGTTTGCTACGACTTCTTCTTTGTCACCGGGCAAATTTATACCGATAACCTTGCCGGTGAAAGATTTAAAAGTGCCGCACAGGGATTTATTACCCTGGCAACCTATGGTGTTGGTATGTTTATCGGATTCACCATCTCGGGGCCAATAGTAGATCATTGGCAAACTTCGCCGACAAGCCATAACTGGCAAACAATTTGGCTGATACCTGGTGGCATCGCATTGGCAGTTTTACTATTATTCCTGCTGTTTTTTAAAGATAAAAATCAAACACAAACCCGGCCCGGACTGGATATTGAAGAACCTTCCCCGGAAGTACAAATATAACCTTGCATCATGTCAATCAATCAAAATAGAAGATCAGCTATCCGCAACATCGTTGCCGGAACAGCTGCAATTACAGCATCAGGTATGTTAACCTCTTTTAAAAAGGAAGAAATCAAAGAAAAATTGTCGGACAAACTGAAAGGAAATATCAACCATTCCGTTTCGCCCTGGTGCTACAGCGAGTTAACACTCGACCAGCTTTGCGGGGTTTGCACGGATATTGGTATTACCGGGGTTGATTTGTGCGGGCCTAAGGATTGGCCTACCCTGCAAAAACATGGCTTATATTCATCCATGTGCAATGGTGCAGAGATTAACCTGACGGACGCTTTTGGCGATAAACAGTTTCATGCCACCCTCCAGAAGAATTATACCGAAATGATCCCCCTTGTGGAGAAAAACGGCTATAAAAATTTGATTTGCTTTAGCGGTAGCCGCAGAGGTAAAGACAACGAGACCGGCTGGAATAATTGCGTTGAGGGCCTTAAACCACTTGTTGCTTTAGCCGAAAAACACAATGTAGTGCTTTGTATGGAATTGCTTAACAGCAAGATCGATCACAAGGATTACCAGTGTAACAGCGTTGAATGGGGCGTTGAGCTGGCAAAACGTATAAATTCCGAAAACTTTAAACTGCTTTTTGATATTTATCACATGCAGATAATGGAGGGTGACATTGTACGCAACGTTACTGACTATCATCAGTACATCGCACATTACCACACCGGCGGCATCCCCGGCAGGCACGAGATCGATGATACACAAGAGCTGCATTACCCTGCCGTAATGCGGGCGATAGTGGCCACAGGCTACAAAGGCTATGTAGGCCAGGAATTTGTGCCGAAACAAGCTGATAAGATCGCTTCCCTCAGGGCGGCGATACATATTTGTGATGTGTAGGTTGTTGTAATGTTGGAAGGTTGTAATGTTGAAAAGTTACGCAATTCAATGACCAATGACGCGCAGCAAATGACCAATGACCAAATGACGCGCAGCAAATGACCAATGACTAAATGACGTTTCTACCAATGAACTAATGAACCAGTGAACTAATGAACAAAACATCAAGAAGAAATTTCCTAACCCAGGCCGGTGTGATAACTGCTGCCGCGATGATAGCTCCAAAATTACTTTCGGCTAAGACTGGGCATGTTGCCGGATTACAGCTGTACAGCCTGCGCGATCAGTTGCCAAAAGATGTAAGCGGCTATATCGCTAAAGTTGCCGGGGCGGGCTACAAAGAGGTTGAACCTTTTGGTTACTCAAAGAAAGACGGTTTTTGGGGCCTCGACGCCAAAGCGTTTAGCAACCTGCTGAAACAGAATGGCCTTACCACCGCAAGCGCGCATTTTGGTATGGACCAGTATTTTGTTGAAGGAAAAACCGATGACCTGGAAACTTATATCGAAGCGGCTAACATTACCGGGATGAGCTATGTGATTATTCCCTCTATAAACGGCGAGGTGCTTAAAAGTGCCGATCAGTTTAAACAGGTTGCCGATAAAATGAATAAGGCAGCCGAAATATGCAAGAAATCGGGCTTGAAACTGGGTTATCATAACCATAATTTTGAATGGAAACCGGTTGATGGCACTACGTTTTATGATGTGGTATTAAAAGAAACCGATCCAGCTTTGGTGCACATGGAAATGGATATTTATTGGGTGGTACGTGCCGGGCAGGACCCGATACAGTTGTTTCAACAACACCCGGGCAGGTTTGCACTCTGTCATTTAAAGGATATGGATAAAGATAATCATAACCTGAATACCGAGATCGGCAACGGCACCATCGACTTTAAAAAGATCCTGAGCTATAAAAAGCTTGCCGGGTTAGAACATTTTATTGTTGAACAAGAGAATTATACCAATATCGACCCAATAGTTAGCATCACTAAAAGCGCAGATTACGTGAAGAATGTGTTGAAGGTGTGATGGGGTAGTTGATTAAGTTGATTGGGTTAGATTAAGTTGATTTAGTTTCTGGTAGATACTTATCAAACTATGCAATGACCAATGACCAATGACCAATGACCAATGACCCAATGACGCGTAGCTAAATGACCAATGACCAAATAAAATAAACTAAATATGAAATATCCAGTATTACTCGCCGCTTTATTAGCAGGCACTTCCTTTATGGCAAATGCGCAGCAGGCAAAACCTGAAGACACCGAAGTTTGGGATCCAATCCCTAAAGTGGTAACTCCCGGCACCAAATGTGGTGATGCACCTTCGGATGCAATCGTTTTATTTGACGGCACCAACCTTGACCAATGGGTGCAAAATAGTGATGGTTCGCCGGCAAAATGGGATGTAAAAGATGGTATTCTGACTGTAAATAAAAATTACGGAAACATCGAAACAAAAAAATCCTTTACCAACTACCAATTGCACATTGAATGGCGCGAACCAGAAGGTCTTGAAGGCACAGGGCAGGCCCGCGGTAACAGCGGTGTTTTTCTGGCCTCGATAGGTAAGGGTGATGCCGGTTATGAATTACAGGTTTTGGACCCTTACAACAACAAAACCTACGTTAACGGTATGGCTGGCAGTATTTACAAGCAGGCAATACCATTGGCCAATCCCGGAAGGCCAAATAACGAATGGCAAACATATGATGTCATCTGGACGGCGCCAACCTTCAATGAGGACGGCACCGTTAAAACAAAAGCACGTGTAACCGTACTGTTTAACGGCGTACTTGTTGAAAATAACTTTGAACTATGGGGCCCAACTTTATATATCGGTAAACCCGCGTACAAAGCCCACGGCGCAGCGCCTATCAAATTACAGGCCCACGGCGATAAAAGCAAACCGCTTAGCTTCCGTAACATCTGGGTTAGAGAGTTATAATTGAGACGATAGTCCATAGTCGATGGTCCATGGTGAAAAAGGGTAAAAAGAAACTTTTTTCAAATATTTAAAACCATCGGCTATGGTCCATGGTCTATCGACTAACAACTATCATCTATGAAAAAAATATTGCTGTCTCTTGCCGCATTCATCTTGTTTGCTGCTCATTTAAATGCCCAGGCTACAAAAGCACCTGCTTATCCATTAATCAATCACAATACTTACTTCAGTATCTGGTCGTTTTCTGATACGCTGAATAATTCGTCAACCAAACATTGGACCGGTAAAGACCAGTCGCTAATCGGGCTAATAAAAGTGGATGGGGCTA
>Ga0206955_1004_pt1 | contig 55000 bp, 44 predicted proteins | sample Alteio_BWOrgHeat_34_FD_153247 | JGI IMG/M metagenome (GOLD analysis project Ga0206955, IMG submission 153247) | Enriched cells from forest soil in Barre Woods Harvard Forest LTER site, Petersham, Massachusetts, United States -... | ecosystem: Environmental > Terrestrial > Soil > Temperate forest >...
GCTTCAAAATAATTTTGTTTGTTTATACCGGTTTTTAACAAAAAAAGTTTACCCCAAGTGTTAATCAATTAACAGCACAGATATTTAATTAAGCTAACTATTGGCTGTATGCATTCAATAAATGATAATGAGGGGAATATGTAGAAGTGCAACAAAAAGCATTCATAACACCGATAATTTCATTGCAGCAGATTAAAAAGACAAATAAAACGGGGCCGACTAATGCGTTTTAGGAGTCAGGCGTTATTAACTAATTTTCCGTTATCTGATACATTTATGTCGTTAAAACTGGGGTAAATTTTGAAACTCACATAAAATGTAGTGCCCTTGCCCGGCACACTTTCAAAGGTTATTTTTCCGTTTTGCCGTTCGGTAAATTCTTTGCACAAAACCAAACCCAAACCTACCCCCTTTTCATTTTTTGTTCCATAAGTTGAGTTTACTTTTAACGAGAATATATTTTCCTGTTTGTCAATGGGTATACCGGTTCCACTATCCCTGACGATTATTCTGCAATAGTCCCCGGCGATATCATCAGCTATATTAATTTCGCCACCAGGGGCAGTAAATTTAATAGCATTATTTATTAAATTCCTCACTACCAATTGCAGCATATCGCGGTCTGCAATAATAGAAACATTGTTTTTTAACTCATTGCCAAGGTAAATACCCTTTTCAGCAGCAATTGTTTGATGTATTTTGAACGTGCCTTGTAAAGCCTCTTTAAGATTTAAATTAGTAAGGTTCACCGTTACGCCTTTCATTTGCGATTTACTCCACGAAAGTAAATTAGAAAGCATTTGCTGCGTATACTGTGTAGAATTTAAAAGCTCCTTTTCGATGGATAGCTTTTCAGTATTATCCAATCTAAATTCGGACAGTATTTCGAGATAGTTTTGGATAGATGTTAAAGGTGAGCGCAGATCGTGCGCAAGGATAGAAAACAATTTATTTTTTGTATCATTTGCTATTTCAAGTTCAGCGGCTTTTCGCTCAACCAATTCCTTCTCGGAATAATAGCTTTTCCTGATGCTTTTGGTCACCATTAAAATAATAAACGCCATCAAAAAATAAACGAAGCCAAAATCAACAAACCGGCTGATATTGTTATGATAACTACTAATAATAAGATTGGGATATTTGTAATTAACAAAAAGTAATGAAATTACAACGGAAAGATTAAGAATTATCCAGAACCAAAATTGCTTTGGTGGAACAATAGAGATCGTAAGGAAGTAGGAGAGAATAAAAATCAAAATGGCCGGACCATTTATGCCTGAATTATACCGGAAATTTACGATGATAAGCACATTGGTAGCCACCATATACAGCACAAAGGGGCTATTCAATTTTTTATTATACCGTGCATTGTAATAACTAAATACCACACAAGCCAATACGGGCACCATTACCATAACAATTTGCTGTGCGCCTATCAGAAAATTATTGATAATGCCAAAGGATAAACCTATTGCCGAAATAAAACAAATAGAATTGAATATTCTCGCTTCTAAAGAGAAATGAATTGGTTCACCAATAATTTTCGTCCAAAATGGCTGTAACATTTCTTAATTATTTGGGCCAGAAACTAATAAAGGTTAATTAATATTTAAAACTATAAAATATTTACCAGTTAGCCAACCGTATTAAATTATTTCGTTTGCTCAATCCCGGTGTCAACAAGTAAAGTTTACCCTAAGCGTTAATGATATCTTGGTTTTTATGTATCAGGAATCAATTATTGATTATATTCGTTCAGGAAAAAAAACCTATTGTTATATATTTCAGGCTATCGATAATATTTTTCAACTTCAATTTTGATGAAAAGGCTGATCATCGTTTTTTTATTAACGGCAGGCATAGTAAAAGCTCAGCCACCAATCAAATGGCCCCACCATAAAAAAGCAGTAATTGTATTAACTTATGACGACGGGCTTAATTCACAGTTAAATATCGCCATTCCTCAGTTGGATTCAGCAAATTTAAAAGCAACCTTCTTTTTAACAGGCGACCTGAACTATGAAACCATACCTAAATGGAGGGCGGTTGGTAAAAAGGGCCACGAACTGGCAAACCATACCCTTTATCATCCATGCATCAGTACTGCCGATAACCCGGTAGGTTCACAGCAGTACACTCCCAAATTGATACTGGAGGAGATTAGCATCATGAATAATTTTCTGTTTGCAGTTGATGGTAAAACATCCCATACCTACGCATACCCATGCACTGAAACATCAGTTGGAGGCAAAAGTTATGTTGATTTGCTCAGAAAATCCGGTTTAATAAAATACGCGCGTATCGGGGGCGACAAAGATGCCGTCATAACTGACTTTAAAAACCTGGACCCATTGCTTGTACCATCCTATGGCCTGGAGGAAAATATTACGGCCGACCAATTAATTACATACGTTAAAAATGTCCGGAAAAAAGGTGGCATGGGTATTTTTATGTTTCATGGCGTCGGAGGTGATTATATTACCACGCCAGCCCTATCGCACAAAAAATTAGTTGAATATCTCGTAAAAAACAGGAAGGACATTTGGGTTGCTACTTTTCAACAAGCTATGGATTATGTTTCAAAAGCGGCAAAAAATAAATAACCTGTTTATATTACCTGGTTCTTTTAGGTTTCTTTTTGCCGTTGTCTGCCGGATTATTTTTTGAATTATATCCATCAACATACCTGCTCACCCTTTTTGAGAATAATACCAGCGCGCCTAAAGCGATCATGATCAAGCCACTGGTTAAATAGCCCCACCAACTTTCCGGCTCGAATATTTTTTGAGGCGCCAGGAAAACGACATGGAGATAATTCCAGCCGAACCAACCCAAATAACATAAAACAAATGTTATAACAAAACTAATCACTCCGTTAAGCCAGTACCATTCTTTTTTTTGGGCAATGAACCAGGAGATGACATAAGCAGCCAATAAGCCAAAATTACCGGCCTGCATCACAAGGTTTCTGTCAGCCGCTACCCTGGCAGGAAAATTTAACCTCATCAAACGTTCTGTCGGAAGATATAAGAATTTATAATCATGCAAAAAAGCAAGCGTTTGAAAAGCATAAAAAAACAGCCAGAAAGCTAACAGGTTGATAACAATTAACCGGGCATTCAAATTTGAAAACAAACTTCTCATAACAATTTTAGGTGAACTGCAATTATAAAGATTTTGATACGATTTTAATGTTCTAAAATAATATTTTCTTAATTTTTATAGCTTTGGGGTATGGACAAAAAACAACGGCTCATTTCCCTTATCATTCTGCTCTGGCTTTATACAATCAATGCAGGCGCCCAATCAAATCCGGGTGAGAAATTACCACTTGCAACACTTCAGCAGCAATTTGTCGATCTAAGGTTCGGAATGTTCATCCATTTTAACATCCCAACCTATATGAACCAGGATTGGCCAGATCCGGATGCCTCCCCCTCTATCTTCAATCCAACCAAACTGAACTGCGACCAATGGGCCAAAGCGGCAAAGTCGGCAAATATGAGTTATGGCTGTTTAACCACCAAACACCACAGCGGCTTTTGCATATGGGATACCAAAACCACCGATTATAATGTAATGAATAGCCCGCTAAAACGGGACATAGTAAAAGAATATACCGATGCTTTCAGAGCAAATGGTTTAAAAGTGATGCTGTATTATTCGATACTGGATACTCATCACCGATTACGCCCTAATTCCATCACCAAAAAGCATATTGATATGGTGAAGGCACAGATTACCGAATTGCTGAGCAATTACGGCGAAATTTCTGCCCTGATCATTGACGGATGGGATGCTCCATGGTCGCGGATCTCTTACGACGATATCCCTTTTGAAGACATCTACCTGCTGGTAAAAAAACTGCAGCCAAATTGTGTGCTGATGGACCTTAACGGCGCTAAATATCCTTCGCAGGGTTTATTTTATTCTGATATAAAAACCTACGAAATGGGTGCAGGCCAGCGGATGTCGAAAGACAGTAACCGAATGCCTTCTTTAGCTTGTTTGCCTTTACAGCAGAGCTGGTTCTGGAAGACCTCTTTCCCAACCCAACCCGTAAAAGACCCGGTAAAGCTGGTAAATGAAACACTTATCCCGCTGAATAAAGTGGATTGTAATTTTATTTTGAATGTTTCGCCAAACCGGGACGGTTTATTTGACGATAACGCGCTTGCAGCCTTAAAAGAGATCGGCAAAATATGGCATAATGAAGGCCCGGAAGCAAAACTACCGCCAATTGATGCACCGATCATATCAACCAATATCGCCAAAAAACAGGCATCTTCTTCCAGTTGGAGCGACGATGACAACATTATGGATTTTGCAAATGATGATGATTTTACTACCTCATGGATCTCCAATCCAACGGTGGAGCACCCCTGGTACGAAATTGATTTCGACCGCGAAAAGGCTTTCAATGCCATCAGCATAGCCGAAGAAAAACCCAATATCAACAAATACCGGCTTGAATATTTTTCAAACGGCCAATGGAAACCTATATTTAATGGTGAAAACGATAAAAAGGTAAAAGTCCACCGTTTCGACAGGGTTTGGGGCAGCAAAGTGCGGATGTGGATAGACAAATCAGATCACCAGGCTTCTATTGCGGAGTTTGGGGTTTATGATGAGCGGAGGTAGCGATTAGTCCGAAAGTCAGTAAAGTCCGGAAGTCCGAAAGAAGCTGCAAATGAGGTTTCGGCAACAGTAACCAAAGTTATATAGAAGCGGTGAGAGATTGGAGATAGAAACAAGTCCGAAAGAGGCTGCAAATAATATAATGACCAGTGACGCGAAGCAAATGACTAATGACCAATTTAATAATTCACTAAATCACCAATTCACTAATTAAACATGGAAGTCCACCACCATCCTGAACTGCCGCATGGCGAAAAAAAGCGTTTTAAGGAATATATCCTTGAGTTTTTAATGATCTTCCTGGCGGTGACCATGGGGTTTATTGCCGAGAATATAAGGGAGCATATATCTGACAATTCAAAGGAAAATGAATACATAGCCGGAATGATAAAAGACCTATCGATTGATACTGCGAACTTAACCTTTACCATCAACAGAAACCATAAACAGCTTTTGGGTATCGATACGTTGACGGGAATTTCAAAAGATAAACTTTCGGACTTAAAGGTGCAGGATTCGCTGTATCAATATACTACAACCTATCTTTTCAACGAAAATGAATTTAAAAATGATGATGTAACCTTAAGCCAGTTACGCAATTCGGGAGGTTACCGGCTTATCCGGCACGAGGGCGTGGCCGACAGTCTGGAGTCATACGAAAAAAGCATACAGTTTATTAACGAACAACAAAACTATTATGCCACAAGTGTGAACAAGACTATTGAATTGTCGGGCTCAATTTTCGATCTGAATAATTACCGCAATTTTCATCATTCACCTTCATCAACTCCCATGCTGATCAGCAATAATAAAGATTTAATAAATGACTTTTACAACAAGTGTTTTTTAATATCCGTAAGCCTGAAAGGCTATAACATGATGCTCGAACATCAGCTTAAGTATAGCGCCAAGCTTATCAGTTTTTTAAAGCAAGAATATGATATTGAATAAGCCTGCAAAAGAACCTCAATTATTATGTTACCGCCAAAAAATAAAAAACAATTTTCCGGGTGATATTTTGTTAATTTAATACACTTGTTATTAAAAAGCAGGCTTATGGCACAGCAAATCAATTTTGGAAATACATCAGCTGACAGGGAAAAAGCTTTCATGGCCCTTTATAAAAAGGCGTTCCCCACCGTGGCAAAATATGTAAGCAAAATGGGTGGCACATTTGATGAGGCAAAGGACATTTTCCAGGATGTGCTGGTTATTTATTATGAGAAAACAGTAAACGCAACAATTGAACTTCACTCAAATGAGCAGGCTTATCTTTTGGGGATTAGCAAACATCTGTGGGCTAAAAGGTTCAGAGACAATCTAAATCACACCCCGCTTAATGATAGTGAATTGGATTTTGTGGAGGAAGATGAATTGCAACCTTCTGCAAACAAATTAATGCATTACCTGGAAACTGCCGGGCAAAAATGCATGGAAATTTTAAAAGCTTTTTATTACGACAACCTGCCGGTAAATAAAATCACCGAATTGTTTGGCTATTCGGGTGTTCGGTCGGCAACGGTGCAGAAATACAAATGCATGGAAAAAGTTAGGGAAACTATTAAAGAAAGATCATTGGCGTATGAGGACTTCGTTGAATGAAATAAAATTAATTGACGGCTATATTTTTAACAGCAATCCAACCGAAGACGCACTGTTATTTGATGCCCTGCTGATACTTAATCCGGAGCTGCCTGGCCAAATCATGTGGCAAAAAAAGACACATGCTATTGTTCAGCAATACGGCAGAAGAAAGATCAGGGCCGAGATTGAGGCTGTGCATCAACAATTATTCAGCACAACTGAACACCAAAGTTTTAGACAGCGCATATTAAGCCTGTTTAGTAAAAAATAACCCTTTAAATCATGAACACCGACAAAAATGAATTTCGCAGCTACGCTGTGAACCACCTTCGTATTGACTCTACTTTAGTAGACAGTTATACCTCACAAACGGGAGCTGCTGCTTTTAAGATGGGGATGACGCCTTATATTATTGAGGAACGCCAGTTGAATATATCCCAGCTGGATGTATTTTCGAGACTGATGATGGACAGGATCATTTTCCTCGGGACAGCCATTGACGATCATGTAGCCAATATCATCCAGGCCCAATTACTGTTCCTGCAATCCGCCGATCCAAAGCGCGATATCCAGATCTATATTAACTCGCCGGGTGGTTCAGTTTATGCAGGATTTGGGATTTATGATACCATGCAGTTGATCACGCCAGATGTTGCCACTATTTGCACCGGGATGGCGGCATCATTCGCTTCCATCATCCTGTGTGCCGGTGCTGAAGGAAAACGGGCCTGCCTGAATCATTCACGGGTAATGCTGCACCAGCCTTTGGGCGGCGTGCAAGGCCCGGCATCGGATATTGAAATTACGGCGAGGGAAATTCTGAAAGTAAAAAAGGAATTGTACGAAATTTATGTAAAACACTGCCACCAGGAATACCAAAGAGTTCATGATGTTTGCGACCGCGATTTCTGGATGAAATCAGAAGAAGCAAAGGAATTTGGAATTATTGATGAGATACTTGGGGTTAGTGATTAGAGACTGGAGGTTAGAGATTAGTTAAAAATGTCATTTGTAAAATCATTCCGCAATCAGCATTTCGGATTCCGCATTAGCTGTCCGCCCATACCTTATTCTCCACCCCTATCCTCACCGAAAGCATCACGGCGTTTAATAGTGTAAAAATGATAGCCGTATAGTACAAATGAAAAACAAGCGGTATAATGGCGATTTCGCAGACCACCTCTATGTAATTAGGGTGTTTTAAGAACTTATAAGGTCCTCTTTTAACAGGATAAACACCAGGGATGCGGTATATTTTTGTGTTCCAATATTTGCCTAATGAGGATAGCGCCCAGAATTTGAACGATAACACTACCACAAACAACACCAGGAATAGCCAATCAATAGGCGGTTGTGAACGCAAAATATATTCCGCTATTATCGATATAATAAACAGCGTGTGCAGCGCGATCATAAAAGGGTAGTGGCTTTGTCCATATTGAATGGCGCCCTGCGAAAGGAGCCATTTTTCATTTCGCCGTGCGATGAATAGCTCGGATAAACGTTGGATGATGAAGAGGGTAATGAAGATGATGAAATACATTTTTTTTTGAGTCCGAAAGTCCGGAAAGACCGAAAGTCGGAAAGATTTATAAGGTAAATAACTTACTTAACGTTACTGAACTCCGAAACATCGCCTGGTTTTTTCTTCCGGTCCCGATAGCTATCGGGATTACTGACTTTTCGGACTTTCGGACTTTAACAAAACCATCTCGCTTGAAAAACCAGGGCCCATGGCCAGCATTAAGCCATAACCGGGTTCAAAACCATCGTTCATAAACTTCTCCAGTACGTATAACACTGTCGCGCTGCTCATGTTGCCATAATCATTCATCACCTTCCGGGTGTTTGCTAAAAAATCGCCTTCAACAGGTAAAGCGTCCTGGTAAGCATCCAATACTTTCTTTCCACCCGGGTGAAAAATGAAGTTTTTAATATCGCTCAATTTTAGGTTTTGCTTTTCCAAAAAATTAACAATATCAGTATTAATGTATTGGGTTATAAACGCAGGGATATCTTTCGAAAACAATACTTTGAAACCAGAATCCTGAAAATCCCAACCCATTACCTCCAGCGAATCGTAATACAATTTACTGCTTGCGGCGATATAATTTACACCGGTGGTATTTTGATGATGATCACCTTTAATTATACAGGCTGCTATCCCGTCGGAAAACAAGCTGGAGCCTATAAAATTACTTTTACTATAATCACTTTTGATGAGCGTTAATGAGCATAGTTCGACTGCAACCAGCAAAACCACCGCATCGGGGTTGGCTTTTGCCAGCGTATTTGCTTTTGCCATGCCGGATACTCCTCCCCCACAACCCAGCCCCCATACCGGGATGCGGTTAATGTGTGGGTTCAGCCTCATTTTATTAATGATCTGCGCATCCATACTGGGCGTTGCCAGCCCGGTGGTGGATACAAATAAAATATCGGTAATATCCTCTTTGTCAATATTGGCTTTTTTAACACAACACTCAATTGCCTTTACCGACCATTCCAGGGACGACCGGATATACTCGTTATTGCGCTCTTCAAAAGTATTCGGTTGCCCGTAATAATCAAGCGGTTCGGATAAATTACGGTCGATAATTTCGGTATTGTCAAACGCAAAAATAAGCCGGTTTGCTTCCGGGAAGTTGGTCGAGAACATCTCGAGCGCATGTTCTTTAGCTTCTGTTTGTTTTATTTTATAAGGGAGGTCTATTTTTGATACTGCAGCTATAAAGGGCATATTAGTTTATTTATGGTTACGTATCCATTAACGTGCCAGTTGCTTCTGTTTCAAAAATAAAAGTGTTTAAATAAGCCGGATTACAAAACCTGCAAGGCTTTTGGGGCTGTAGTTAAAGGTTAAAAACTTAAATACTTTTCACCTTTTCTTTTTGGCTGATATTCTTTAAAACATAGATCATACCAGCAGGGAATCCCGAAAATTGCAGGGTACCTATCGGATCAGGTCTTAAATTCGGAACAACAATTTCAAAACTATGCAGTTGAAAATGGTCTAAATTACCGTCAATGGATACTGGTACTGAATTTTTATCATTATTTTTTTCCGCTATTGTTTTCAGCAGGTCCTTATTTTTTATAACGGAATGAAGTGTTTGCCCACCCACTGGCTTTTCACCAATTTTCAGGATTTGTCTTCCCACCATATTAATAAACAATATTTCCTGTTTTTCATTCACAGCGATTACCGCATCGGGCATTTCTTCTGCAAGAATTTTCACCTGGCTTTCGGCGGAGAGCCTTTTTGTAAGGTTAATATTTTCATTCTTACCCAAACGAACAGCCATTGCATTAAAAGCATTTGACAATTCAGCGAACTCCTCGCTGGTTTGCAGATCGAGCCTGGTTTCGTAATTTTCGTGACTAACCTCCATAAACCCATCTGCAAGCTGATGGAGTGGGTTAACAATAAAACCGGGAAAATTCGCTATCAAAATAAAAATAATTAAAAAGGTAATAAAGCCCCCTGCCCCGAGGTAAATAGTGGCATTATTAACGGTTTCATGCGTTGCATTATCTTTATTGACGATGGCCTTCATATTTAGCCCTTCAATGGTTTTTAATGAAGACCGCATTTCGCGCGTTAAGGCTTGTTTTTGGTCAGGGCTTGTAGCTGGGGTTATCAGCTGGTCAAAATCTTTCCTCACCTGTGCGGTTGCTTCCTTTTCTCCTGTTTCGGTAATGTTATTTTCCTGCTTTTTTAATGCAACGTTAAATGCTTCAGATGCTTTTGCTGTTAAAGGCAGATCATTCTCATCCAGCACCGAGCGCATATCCCTGGTAAAAGTAAGGGTGTTGTAATTGTTCTTCAGGGTTACCTTTGCAGTTTCAGATATTTCTTCGATATAATAGATAGAGGCTGCTCCAAAAAACATCACCACAACAAATAATAATCCAAAGCCTACAAACAATTTTTTCCTGATCTTCATAAAAAATAAATTAACAGATTACAACAGGTTCCTTAACGGGATAATTAGTGTAGTAAATATAATTGTTTATTTAGGTAAACAATAGTACCCCCCGTAATTGTTTCGATAAACTATGAAAAAATTACATAAAAAAAACCTTGTTATTTGTTTTCCAGTAAAGCCAGGTCGGGCTGGGCGTATTTGTACACTTTAAAATAGATAGTAGTTTTGGTTTGAAAAACGCCCTCAATAGTCGAAATTCTATTTACAAAATCAACCAAATGGTCGTTATCACGGCACATCACATCCACCTCAAGATCATATTCGCCGAAAGTACCGGCGAGGAAACTCACTTCGGGCATAAGGGCAATGGTTTGCGCCACCTCCTCTTTTAAATGCGCAGGCCTTACATACACAGCTACATGCGCATAGGAACGGAAACCCACCATACCGGGATCGACCCTGCCTATAATGGTGATCACTTTTTCCTCCAGCAGCCGGTTAAACCGGGTACGGATAGTGCCGATAGAGACGTTTAGTTTTTCTGCAATCACGGTAAAGGATGTTCTGCCGTCATTCTGCATAAAACTGATGATGGCAAAATCGATCTCGTCCAATGAACTACCGGGATTTACCGGTGCGCTGTTCTTTTCCATTCAATGAAGATAGTAAATAATTTACAGTATTAACACATCAAAAATAAATAATTTGCAGTAATTTATATTGAAATATAAAAATTATGCAGTAATTTTGATTTCAAATGAAATACGAGCCGATAAAAAATTTTATAAATGGTGAGTTTGTCGCTATTGAATCCCAAAGGGTACTGGACATTTCCTCGCCCGTTGACGGCACTTTGCTGACCGAGCTCCCCTGCTCATCAGCATCAGACCTTGATGTCGCTGTACTATCAGCCCAAAAAGCTTTTACCACCTGGAGTAAAACCCCGATTAAAGAACGGGTGCAGGTATTTTTTCGCTATAAATTCCTTCTGGAAAAACATTTGCATGAACTTGCCGCCCTTGGAACTGAAGAAAACGGCAAAACCATTGGCGAATCCATCGCCGAGATTGAAAAATGTATTGAGCTGACTGAATTTGCCTGCTCACTACCCCAACTGGTAACCGGCGAAACGCTGGAAGTAAGCAAAGGTGTTGAATGCCGCACCGAAAAAGTACCCTTAGGCGTAGTGGCCTCCATCGTCCCATTTAATTTCCCGACTATGGTGCCAAACTGGACAATCCCCAACGCTATAGCTTTAGGGAATTGCATGATCATTAAACCATCCGAAAAAGTACCATTAAGTATTGGCCGCATAGCTCAATTGCTTAAGGAAGCTGGTTTGCCTGATGGTGTTTTTAATATAGTACACGGCGATGCCGAAATTGTAAACGCTATTTGCGATCATCCGGGTATAGAGGCGGTATCATTTGTTGGGTCGACAAAAATAGCCCAGCACGTTTACCGCCGTACCACGCAAAATTTAAAACGATGCCTGGCGCTTGGCGGAGCTAAAAACCATTTGCTGGTGCTGCCCGATGCAACACCTGATATGACCGCCCAAAACGTCACCGCCTCCATGAGCGGCTGTGCCGGGCAACGTTGCATGGCAGCTTCGGCCATGCTGGGTGTAGGCCCGGTTGACCATATCGTAGATAAAATTTGTACCGAAGCAAGAAAACTGGTAGCCGGCGATACCCTTGGCGCTGTGATCAACAAAGCATCGCAGGAGCGCATTGAACGCTATATTACAGAAGCTGAGGTACAAGGCGCTAAAATACTGGTAGACGGCCGCAATGTAAAAGTACCAGGTAAGGAGAACGGCACTTATGTTGGTCCAACGGTTATCGACTATGTTACCCCCGATATGGCCATTGCCAAAGAGGAAGTATTTGGCCCTGTGATCTCTATCATCCGCACCAATACCCTGGATGAGGCCCTGGCCATTGAAAATGCCAACCCTTATGGTAACGCTGCCAGCGTATTCACACAAAACGGTGGCGCGGCGCGTTATGTGATTGAAAAAGCAAGTGCAGGCATGGTAGGTGTCAACATTGGCGTACCTGTACCACGGGAACCATTCTCCTTTGGCGGATGGAACGAAAGTAAGTTTGGCGTGGGTGACATCACTGGTAAAAGTTCCATTGAATTTTGGACCAAGCTGAAAAAGAGCACCACCAAATGGAATGCGGAAGCGGGGGTTAACTGGATGAGTTAGGCAGCCCCTCCCAACCCTCCCCGGAGGGGGAGGGCTTTAAAAGAGTTAGACAAAATAAGAATTAAACAAAAAATAAAAAAGTCTCCCCTACCGGGGGAGATTTAGAGGGGGCTTTTATGATAGACACCGAAATCTCAGCAACACAGGAAATTATCCGCGACAATATGGATCACACTCTATTCTCATGGAGTAAACAAAAAGGCATCGACCCGATTGCTGTTAAAAGGGCCGAAGGCGTTTACCTGTACGATTATGACGGTAAACGCTATATCGACTTTTCTTCAGGACTAATGAATGTAAACATCGGCCATGGTAACCAGCGGATTACCAATGCAGTGGTTAAACAAATGCAGGAGGTGGCCTACGTTACCCCCAGCTGCGTTACCAAATCCCGTGGCGACCTGGGCAAAAAGCTTGCAGAGATCTGTCCCGGCGATTTGAACAAGGCATTTTTTACACTATGCGGTGCTACCTCTATTGAAAACGCTATTAAACTGGCCCGTCTCTATACCGGCAGACATAAGATCATCAGCCGGTATCAATCGTACCATGGGTCGACCTATGGGGTAATGTCGGCTGGTGGCGACCCGCGTAAGCTGCCTGCGGATGCACAGCAGGCGCCCAATTTTGTACATATCGACATTCCTTATGCCTACCGCTGGCCGCATGATGAAGCCAGCCTGCTAACCGATGCGGTAACAAATCTGGAAAGGATGATCGCTTATGAAGGTCCGGTTAATATTGCTGCTATTCTTTTTGAAGGAGAATCGGGTTCATCGGGCTGTTTTAAGTATCCTGTTGGCTATTTGAAAGCGGTAAGGGAGATCTGCGATAAACATGGTATCCTGCTCATCATGGATGAAGTAATGAGCGGTTTTGGCCGTACCGGGCAATGGTTCGGGTTTCAGAACCATGATATCGTGCCAGATATGATTGCTATGGCCAAGGGCCTTACCTGTGGCTACCTGCCGTTTGGCTGTTTAATGGTTAGTGATAAAATAGCCGCCAAATATGACGACGCCATGCTCCCGTTGGGTCTCACCTACTCGGCGCACCCGGTTTGCTGTGCCGCCGCTTTAGAGACTTTACAGATTTATGAAGATGATCAACTGATTGAAAACACCGTAGCCATGGGTAAATACATGGACGAGCAGGTAGAACTGCTTAAACAAAAGCACCCATCCATCGGCGACTGGCGCAATACCGGTTTGCTGGGCTGTATCGAACTGGTTAAAAACCGCGATACCAAAGAGCCTATGGCCCCCTTTAACGCCAAACCCGATGAGATGAAGGTAATGAACAAGGTAGCCGCTAAAATAAAGGAGCTGGGCATGTACACTTTTGTACGCTGGAACTTTATCTTTATAGCGCCGCCGCTATGCGTTACCAAAGAACAAATTGACGAAGGCCTGGCGATCATCAGCGAAGCGATAGGGATTGCGGATGAGTCCGTTTATTAGAACCAAGAGCCAAGAATCAAGAACCAAGAGTCAAGAACATAAAAGGATATAGAATAGATAGTTCAAAATCGTTAACGCAAGGCACTTGATTTTTTTCGTCTTGACTCTTGGTTCTTGGCTCTTGACTCTAATAATCTCTTAATATGAAGATTTTCCTAATAATGGCACTTCTACTCACAGAAACGATGGCATACGCACAAAAACCAAGGGCCAGGGATATTGGTATCCCATTTGAAGGCACACCCGGCAAATACAACGCTATTACCGACGTTAAAGGCGTAGAGGTAGGTTTTAGTACGATTATTGAAGGTGAAGGCAAAAACATTATCGGCAAGGGCCCCGCCCGCACGGGAGTTACGGCTATTTTCCCGAGGGGCCAATCAAGCGTGCCGGTTTATGCCAACTGGTACACGCTTAACGGCAATGGCGAAATGACAGGCACCACATGGATAACTGAATCGGGCTTTTTGGAGACGCCGATCATGATCACCAATACCAACAGCGTTGGGGTTTGCCGCGACGCGATGCTGAAATGGTTTGTACAAAAAAACTGGATAAAAGAAGATGGCTGGTACACCTACCCCGTTGTTGCCGAAACATGGGACGGCGTTTTAAATGACATCTACGGCTTCCACGTAACCGAAACCAATGCTTTTGAGGCCCTTAATACGGCCAAAAGCGGCCCCGTACAGGAGGGCAACATTGGCGGCGGCACCGGAATGCGCTGCCTGGGCTTTAAGGGTGGTACGGGTACGGCATCAAGGCTGATAAAGATCGGTGACTCGACCTATACCATTGGCGTATTGGTGCAATCCAACTTCGGGCAAAAGAAAAACCTGACCATTGATGGCGTCCCCATCGGCATCGAACTAAAAGACACCCTTAATTCCGTAGTACATAAACTCGCCCAAAGCCATTACCAGGAGGGCGACGGCTCTATCATTGTAGTTTTGGCTACCGATGCACCTTTGCTCCCTCATCAGCTTAAACGCATAGCGCAGCGCATTGCCCTGGGCGTAGGTAAAGTTGGCGGCAGGGGCGAAAATGGTTCGGGAGATATTTTTATTGCCTTCTCTACCGCTAATCCCGGCGCGTTTAACCGCCAAAAGGTAGTAAGCGTAAAACAGTTCCCTAACGACGAGATCAACCCGCTGTTTGAAGGTACGGTGCAATCTGTTGAAGAAGCCATTATTAACGCGATGGTTGCTGCTGAAACGATGACCGGCGTTAACGGCAATATAACCTATGCGCTGCCACATGATAAGGTGATTGAACTGTTAAAAAAGTATAGGAGGATAAAATAAAAAAGCTAAACGCTTTCTATCATTGCCATTTTATCAACTTTTTCGTTGTTTTCCAGTAAAATTTGGTCGAGTTCAATGGAGCTTATTTCCAGCAGGTTAAGGAATTCCTGTTTTTCCTGTTCGTCATTTGCGTATTTCATTAAATTGATAAGGCTGAGGATAGAACAAAGCGGCTTCCTTATTTCATGTGAGTTGGCCCAGGCCAGTTGCATAAGCGCCTCGTTGGCTGCTTTAATTCGTTGATATGCTTCCTGTAGCTTTCTTTCCTTGTCAAAAAGTTCGGTCATATCGGTGGACATTGCCAAACTGCACTGTTGATTATTGAAGAAAACGGGGTAGGCTACGATAGAAACATTTAAAATCCCGCCATTTGATTTTATATGCTGTCTTGTGGCGGCTCTCCTAATCACATGCTGGTTTGCTTTTAAGTATTTCTCCAACCGGTCGCGATCCTCCTTAAGCTGAAAATCCAGAACAGACATTTGTAAAAACGCATCCATACTATATCCATATTTATCAACAGCCGCATCATTCGCTTTAACTATGTGCAATGTATGGCTGTCGTATATCCACATGGGGTTAGGGTTCGATTCAAACAGCTCACGGTATTCCTCTTCAGACCGGGCGAGATTTTTTTGCTGTCGCGACATCAGTAAATACAAAACAAAAGCCGTTATAATAACACCTGCAAAATCATTCAAACTCCGGTACCAGTCCTGGTCGGCCGGTTTTAAGTTTTGCGTAAAAAAAGTAATAAGCGGATCGCTAAACCGGGCCCAGGCTATGCCTGTTATCAAAAAGATAAGGGGTATCTTTAATGAATTAAACATGGTGCATTTTGATTAGCCGCTCTGCTGAAAAAGTAATAAGGTAAATCCATTTTATTATCAGGGAGTCAGGTATAAAGCTCATGATAATCATTTTGATAAAAGATGATGACCATCACTTTAATAATTGATTGCTGTCATGCTATCAGCCTAAGGTTACCGGAAACGCAAAGCGTTGATTCATAACAAATACTGTCTGAACCCGAATTTATAGAATTAACAGAATTCGATAAATTCCATAAATTCCGGTTCAGACAAACAGACAGGCATCCTATCATCCTTTAATCCTACGAATCCTGGTTCAGACCACCTCTTTCACCAAAAAACGAACGAACACTTTTTAAGTCCATAGTCCATAGTCGATGGACCATAGCCAAAAAGATAAATATGCATCCACTATGGACCATCGACTACGGTCCATGGACCTTCCCCAGCCCCCGAATTAACAAACCACTTTTAAAACCGGGATTAAAGCTTACCTTTACAAAGGAGGATTTGAGCTATGGGATTACCGCTACGCATTACTTTTAACGGCAAGGACTACATTTACCAGATTATTGACAGCAAGCTGATAGACCATCGCAGCACGGAATTGAATTTATTGCTGGATGGCGAAAAGATAGGCCTGATAAAAAACGAGAAACGTGTTTGGGTGCAAAAAGATGACGATAAACCCATCGACCCGGAATTGATACAAGCACTCGGCCGCTCAGTTTCGCTAAGGATGCGCATGTAAACCTGTTGATTTACTAACCTTGTAAAATAGTAAAGTAGTCCGATGACCGCAGCCATGCATCCTATTATCCTAAAATCCTATAAATCTTAGTTCAGACAACCATCTAATCCAGTTGCCCGTCAATATGCGCGCCTATTTCTTCAATAGTGGCAGTTGGGAGCAGTGTGCCGTTGGTTTGGATCCAGCCGGCAGCGGCATCATATTCCATATCGGCCATGTAGCGGTTATTGAAATAGACTTTGTAGCTATACACCTGTAATTGCGCCTCACAAAAAAATAAAGTGCCCGAATACTTTATCTCAAAAGCTACCGAGCATTGCTCATTATCCATGTAAACAAATTTAAAAATAATTTCATAAAATACTAATATTTTTAGCATATATTTGTTTTACGAAAATTTATAGCATGGATAATTTCATTGTAAAAACGGAAAATGGCGTGGCGTACATCAGCAATGAAACAGTAGGATTTATAATAAAAGCCGAAAAAAACAGGGCCCTAAGCAGCCAGGATACCGGCGCCATTATGATAGCAACCCTATACCGCGAAACATCGTGCTTTGAGCAGGTTTGCGATTATGTTTTTGAGGCGGCAGATACCAACATCAGCACCGGGCTTTTTCAGCAGGCGGTCGCGTACTTTTTCACCACCTGCCTAAACACTTCGCACTATGTAAAAAAGGTGCCGCTTTGCTCCAGCTTGTACACCGGGGCTATATTTGCCGACAATGCGGCGGTACTTTGTTAATACAATAAAATACCCCCTGCCCTGTTACACTTGGCCCGACGGCATCGTAATAGCATTAAATTTACATAATGAAACCGCTGTACAAAACCCTTGCAACTGTAGCCGCGCTGTTTATGCTTGCTGCCAGCTGTACCACTTCTATAAAAAGCAGGAATAAATGCGGCCCATGCCCCCTGGAGCCAGTGCAGCTTCCCCACATGAATTTCAGGGTGGTGGATAAAACCACTGGCAAGGATTTGTTTTTTGGCAGCGGCGCGCCTTATAAAATAAGCCAGCTGGCTATGCACCACCTTGTTAATGGTAAACCTGATACTGTTTTGATAGCGGCAGATACTGTAAGCCATATTTTTTTTGCCTACGTGCCTACTGTTCATATGGTCGACACGGTGACCATGAATATAGCTAATTTACCGCAGGATATTTTATTATTTAATACAGCCACTGTTGGCGACTGCTGCCCCTACCTGCGGCTCAATTCAATCTCGTTCGACGGTACGGTTGTATTCACGAATACCAACGGACCCAGTTTGGTAATACTGCAAAAATAGTCGGAAACCAAAAACCGTCCGTCTGTTTTATCCGATGTTTCACCTAAAAACGAACGAACACCCTTTTAGTCCATAGTCCATGGTCCATGGACCATAGCCAAAAAGATAAATATGCATCCACCGTGGACCGTCAACTATGGTCTATGGACCTTCCCTCTTTCGTTTGTTTCACCTAAAAACGAACGAACGCCTTGTCTGCACCCGAATTAAGGAATTTATGAAATTCTGCTAATTCTTTAATTCTGTAAATTCTGATCCAGACATTAAAAAAATGAAAAAAGTGATAACGATCATCTTATATTTTACGTATAAAGGTTATACGTTTAACCAAGCATAATTTAACTGGATGATTATCAAATATATCTGGTTTTTTTATTATGGTAAAACTAAATGATCAGCTTAACAAAATTACTTGCCGGAACAGGATTATTAGATGGAGGACGATTTAAAAAAAGAAACGCCCGAGGTTAGGCTCCGGGCTTTCAGGGCTGTTGATGAGCCCCATACCTGCGAAATGTTTATTAAAGGCCACACCGACGTGTTAACCAGCATCGGCGTAACCAAGGTAACCTCCTCAAAAAACGGCTGGGCAACAAATCCTGCAGTATTTGTTATTATTGTTGAATCGCTGGATGGCCAAAAGGTTTACGGCGGGGCACGTGTGCATGTTTCGGGCGGAACCGAGCTATTGCCCATTGAACAGGCAACCGGCAAAATGGATGTCGGCATTTACGAGCTGGTTTGGAAGTACGCCCTTGAAGGCACCGGCGAGATTTGCGGTTTATGGAACTCTAACGAGCTGGCCGGCTACGGCATAGGCACTCCGCTGCTCATACGTACACTTATCGCTATTTCAACCCAAATCGGCCTGAAATCACTGTTTGCCTTATGCGCGCCCTATACGGTAAAGCCCGTGGTTAACTGCGGTATGGTACTGGTTGACAGTATTGGCAACAGTGGCACCTTTTATTACCCCAAGCTTGACCTGGTTGCAACCGCTATGGTTTTAAACGATGTTTTAGAATTAAGCAAGGCCCGCGAAGACGACAGGCTCAAGATATTTGAAATGAGGACCCATCCGGGGAATTTAAAAATAAACGAACTAAAAAACAGAGAAATAATCATTGATTTTCAGTTAAATATCCCTAATCTTGATCAATGGGACTTATCTAAAACGATAGAAGCTGCCAACGAAACCTATTTAATGAGTAATTTGGTACCCTCCTTAGATATGGATTCCGAATAAATTAATGAACACCCTAAGCATCAATTATTACATATTCCATCAAAATTTTATCCTGTCAAATCATGTCGAACAAACATTACGATATTAATTATCTGCAAAAATCAAGGCAGTTGCTGCTCAGCCTGAAAGAATACTCCTACGGTTTCTTTAGCAATATAGATGAAGGTACTATTGTCGATCTTGGCTGCGGCGCCGGTAACGACGTTATTGAATTGGCAAAATTAGCCGGCCCGCAGGTTAAAATAACCGGTGTAGACCATGACCCTGTAATGGTGCAAAAGGGAAAAGAACAGGCAAAGGATTTAAGTAATGTTGATTTTATTTTATCGGAAGCCTGGCCTTTACCATTTGAAGATGAAAGCATAGCCGGGCTGCGGACCGAACGGGTGATCCAGCACCTTCAGCACCCGGAGAAAACAATACAGGATATTCACAGGATCTTAAAGAGCGGCCATCCCCTGGTGATCATCGAAACGGACTGGCAAAGCCTGTCGTTTTATACCGAATTTACTGATGTGCAAAGGAAGCTGAGCGCCTATTTAACCGATGTTAAAGTAAATAATGGTTTTGCTGCGCGAAAACTTACCAGTTACCTGGAATTAAGTAACTTTAAGGAGATAAAGTTTGAAATACATCCTTTTGTAGTTAGTACCTTAGAAGAAGCGAACGAATATTTCTGGATTGAAAAGATGGCTAAAGAAGCTTCGGAAAAAGGCTTTATCAGCGAAAGTGAGTATAATGCCTTTTATGGTGCTTTGCAACAGGCTGATAATGAAAATTATTTTGCCTGTTCAATAAACCTTGTAATAGCTTCATGTACTAAATAAATATACCAGCATGTTTAAAAGGCTTCTTAAGTTACTTATTTGTATTTTTTTGCTGATACCGGCATACAGGCTAAGCGCACAGGTAGTTATTCATAACGGCGACGGAAGAATTTTGATCGGCAAACAGATTTCGGTACTTAAAAGTACCCGTGAACTTCCCTTGAATGATGTAACCAGGTCGCCTGATTTTAAGAAAAACATTTCGGATATACCCAATCTCGGTTTTTCGGCAGTAAGTACCTGGATCCGTTTTACGGTTACCAATCAAACCAACAGTCAGCTGGTTCTTTTAGATGTCGCTTACCCGATACTGGATGAGGTAGAACTGTTCTCGCCCGACAGCCTAAATCAATACCACGGGAACCTGATGGGCGAGATCAAAAAATTTGACACCCGGAAATACCAGCATCCTGATTATATTTTCGACCTTAACATTGCCCCCAACACCAGCAAAACCTATTATTTACGCATAAAAAGTGCAGAGCAACTGATATTACCCATCTCGGTTAATCAACCCGCTGAATTATGGCTGTTTCTCAGTAGAGAAAACCTGCTGTCGGGTTTGTTTATCGGGGCTGTGTTTATCATGTTCCTGTATAACTTATTTGTCTATTTTTCTGTCAGGGATAAAAGTTATATTTTTTATGTGGTTTATGTGGCCTCCGTAGGTTTTACCCAAATCGGCATCAAGGGCTATACATTCCAGTATTTATGGGGTAATTCAACCGCTTTCGAACTACGGAGTGTAATTCTTTTTGCCTGTTTAGCGGCGACAGCTGCAATTCTGTTTACCCGGAGCTTTCTTTCAACCCGGCAACGGGCAAGGAAATTTGATTACGTACTGATTGGTGTAATTGTCCTGCAAGCCATCGCGTTCCTGCTTACTGTTGCCGGTAAAATCCAGGTCGGCTTCCAATTAATGCAGGTGGCAACCACTTTATTTGCCTTCAGCCTTATTATTGTATCAGCTATAGTAATGCGCAAAGGTTACCGGCCTGCAAAGTTTGTATTTTTCTCATGGTCGATTTTATTGGTAGGGGCTATCATATTTACGCTGAAAGACAACGGGGTTTTGCCCTATAATACCTTTACCAGCTACTCCATGCAGGGGGCATCTGTTATAGAAATGGCCTTACTATCCTTTGGTTTGGCCGACAGGATAAATATCCTGAAAAGAGAAAAAGAAGCGTCGCAGGCGGAAGCGTTGAGCATTGCCGAGGAAAATGAACGCATTATCCGCGAGCAAAATGTGGTTTTGGAGTTAAAGGTAAATGAACGGACCGTGGAATTAAGTGAATCAAACCACGAACTGAATAAAACACTCGACGATTTAAAGCAGGCGCAGGGCCAGCTGGTTGAGGCTGAAAAAATGGCTTCGCTGGGTCAGTTAACAGCAGGCATAGCGCACGAGATCAATAACCCGATAAACTTTGTAACGTCAAATATCAATCCATTAAACAGGGATATTAAGATGGTGCTTGAGGCCATTACCGTGATAGAGGGCGTGGGCTTATCGGATGCAACCAACGCCGAAAAGAAGAAAAAGATAAAAGATTATAAAGAGGAACTGGATTTTGATTACCTGGCAATGGAGATTAACCATTTGATAAAGGGAATAAACGATGGAGCAAACCGCACTGCCGAAATTGTTAAAGGCCTGAAGATATTTTCGAGACTGGATGAGGACGACCTGAAAATGGCCGATTTAAATGAGGGCCTTGATTCAACACTGGTTATCATCAATAATCAACTGCACAACAAAATAAAAGTTATTAAACAATATGCAGATCTGCCTCCGGTGGAGTGCTACCCGGGTAAACTGAACCAGGTATTTTTAAATATTATATCGAATGCCATTTATGCCGTTCAGAAAAAATTTGGTGAAAACGCCAGCGGAGAGATCATTATCAATACAAGCCACGATGAAAAGAATGTATATATTAAAATAAGAGACAACGGGACGGGTATGGATGCCCAAACGCAAAAAAAGGTGTTTGAGCCATTTTTTACAACTAAGGATGTTGGTGAAGGCACCGGGCTGGGAATGTCAATTGCGTATAACACCATTAAAAAACATAACGGGCAAATAACTATAAACAGTACCCTAAATGAAAGTACCGAGTTTATACTACAGATACCCATATCCCTTGGAGAAAATAAATAAAACCGGCAACCATTAATAGTTTGAAGCGTATATTGTTTATACAGGCAATTTCCGCGATTGTTAAATTGAGACCACATGTTTTTCATTAAGTGACATTTATCACTTACATCTGTGACCACGATCAGTTAATTGCCTAATGGTAGTCATTTATTACAAGTGCAACCTTACCTATATTTGTTTAAAACTGAAACAGTTAAATTAAAAATGAAACATAAAGCTTACCGTTAAAGTTACCTAAACCAAAATATTGTGTCTGAAAAAATAAAAATATTGTATGTAGACGATGAACCTGAAAACCTGGTTGGTTTTAAGGCATCGTTGAGGCTCGACTATCAAATTCTGACAGCCGTAAATATACCGGATGCTATTGCTTGCCTGGATAATAATCCTGAAATAAGGATTATTTTTTCCGATCAGCGGATGCCGGGTAAAACCGGTGTTGATTTTTTTGAAGAGATCAGGGTTACTCACCCACTTCCGGTACGTATTATGCTCACCGCGTATACCGATGTTGAATCCATCATTGATGCCATTAACAAGGGCAATATCTTCAGATTTGTAAAAAAGCCATGGATTGAAGCGGATATTATATGGGCGATAGAAGAGGCCAATAAATTTTATATGGCCAATTCAATGCTTTCCATCAAAAATGTCGAATTACAAAAAGCCTACAATGAATTAAATAAGTTTGCATATAGTGTCAGTCATGATATAAGAGGGCCATTAACCGGCATTTTAGGGGCGATCAACCTGGCGAGGGAGATTGATGATGCCTCAGAGATGAAAGAGATGCTGTTCCTGATGGAAAAATCAGTAAAAAAACTAAACACCTACGTTTTAAGCATGCACGATTATTATAGCATGCAAAGAGGAGAATTGAAAATAACCGAAATTGACTTTAATAGAATTATTGATGAAGTAAAGGCGATATATACTGTTAACTCGAAAGTAAACCACGTAACTTTTAAAATAAACATTAAACAGGATGAAGTTTTCCTGAGTGATCATGCGCCGTTGCGACTTATTTTAAACAATTTGTTATCAAATGCCTTTAAATACCAGGATCCAAACGGCGCAACTAAATCTGTTGAAGTGAATATTGACGTAAAGGATGGGAAAGCAATAATTTATGTGACAGATACCGGCATAGGGATCCAGGAGAGTCACCTTGGCGAAATATTCAACCTTTTCTTCCGGTCAAATTCGTCTGAAGTGGGTTCGGGTTTCGGGTTATACAATGTAAAAAGTGCAATATTAAAATTAAACGGCCAAATTGAAGTGAGCTCTGTTTTACACCAGGGAACAACTTTTAAAGTAACAATTCCTTCCATCTGATGAATAGAGAACTTTCATTTATAATAATTGACGATAGCGAACTGGATTGCTTTGTAACCCAAAAATTTTTGGAACGGGCTAATCGCAAGCTAACAATTAAAGTATTTCAAGAAGCAGCACAGGCATTGGAATTGATCCGCGAAAACAAAAGCGAGCATAATAAACTGCCCAATGTAATTTTACTTGACCTGCAAATGCCTGGAATGAGCGGTTTTAAATTTGTTGAAGAATTTGAGAAAATACCATCCGAAATTCAGGAGAAATACGTGATCATTATATTAACCGTATTATCGTCCTCCAGCGACCCAAAGGATATATACAACATATTAACCTTCAAAACGGTAAAAAGCATTGTAGAAAAACCCCTTACGCTTGAAAAATTAATATCGCTGCTTAAACATGTACCATCAGCAGGAGATAAATAAAAGGTCAGGAAAGCAGCTTTTGTCGTAATAAAAATTCCAGCTGATCATTTGATACTTCCAGCTTTTCGTTCATTTCTTTAAGTTCTGCTCTTTCCAGGTATTTTTCGTAAGCCCTGTTTATTGTTAAATCCAGTTCTTCTTCGTTCCATGGTTTGGCCAGGTAATGAAAAATTTTTCCTTTATTAACGGCGTCAATAACGGCATTCATATCTGCGTAACCTGTTAAAAGCACTCTCATCGGATCAGGGAATTTCTCCAATACCTTCTCCAGAAATTCAATACCTGTCATTTCAGGCATGCGCTGATCGGTAATAATAATATGAACCTGATTTTTTTCCAGGATCTCCAATGCTTCACTACCGCTGATTGCGGTTAACACTTTATATTTTATCCTAAAAGTGGCCTTGAATGAAAATAAATTATTTTCTTCATCATCAACATAAAGTATGGTGACCTTGTTATCTGACATCTTAATGCAACTTACTGTATAACTTACGTAAATATAATAATTCTATTTTGTTTGACTGACTGATAAATGTATTTTTTATATTCTGTCAATCCGGGGGATAATGAATAAAAATACACAACCTTATTTCTTTTCGCCTCCGCTGCTCATCTCCACGCCGTTACATTACGCCAAAAGTCACGTAAAAACCCTGTTACAAATTCAGTGCTGGCACTCAGCTGTTTAGAACATGGACAACATACCTTTGAGTATTGATTAACCAATTCTGAATCGCAAGTCCTAAGTCCTTAGTCTCAAGTCCAAAGTAAAAATCAATTATCGACTGAACTAGAAATGACTTAAGACCTGCGGCTCAAGACTTAAACAAAGGAGTTTGACGCCGAAAATCCTGTTTGCAAATGCAGCTAAAGAGTACGCACCCGGTTAGCCGAAAACGGGAAACAGAGTAGGCGAAAAACATTAAAAAACAACATCATGCCTAACGCAATTTACAACTACGTTTACTATCAGCCGCTATCAGTTGGCGGCCCGGTAACCCGGCAGAACAGGAACCCTGCCTCTTCATCAACTTATGTACCTATTCCGGGTATTACATTGCCTGCTACCAACGACCTGGCCCAGGGCAGCCAGTTTACCCCTGATTTGCCACCGGCAAGTTACTCCGACGGCACCAACAGTTATTCATTCGGCTTTATAAACGTATCGGGCTGCGGCGCCGGGCAAACATCTAACGATCGCAATAACCTGCCGGGTTCGGACCCAAATAACCCGCTGATTGTGGGCACACAAACCATTAATATATTGGTTGTTTACCTTGCAGGTGGCGGAGTAGTAGGCCCTCCGGGCCCGGCTGGAATCTATCTTGATGCATTTGACGAAACAGCCGGTATTTTTTTGGATAATTTCTTTGTAACCGGTATAGCACCTGATAATACCCTAACATCAAACGTGAACGTTTACGGCTCGCTGGCAGTGGTACCGGCAACTGAAACGGTTACAGCAGCGGCTAATCCTATACACACAACAGGTGTTGCCGATAGTGACGAAAACTTTGATAAATGGGAAATACTGGAAGGCACAGCTACCAACCCAACAATTAGTGGCGCAGACTTGATTGTTACCGGAGATACCGATTCAAACTTAGTTGCTTTTGCTTTTTATCAGCAGCCTGAATCGGTTTATATTACCGGCGACTATGCAAGCCCGGATATTATCCTTTTCACGCCGTTTAGTCCTACAACCACAGGTACAGTTGTTCCAAACATCGGCTACGATACTGAAGTAATAGCCGGTTTGCCTTATGGTTTTGCTGCAAGGGTACACAACGACTCTGAATATGAAGTAAGCGCAATGGTTACTTTTTGGATTATACCACAGGGATTAGCTACCATTGGCCAATACCTGGATACGCAGACCGTTGCGGTGCCTGCCGGTGGAAGCGCCATAGTTTATTCGAGCGTTCCTTTTGTAAATGCAGGCGGCCATAGCTGTGCGGCGGTTAGCTTGTTCGTACCGGGCAGCTCACTTTGCAGCTTTAACGCTAACAGTATGAGCAGCGCCGCTGACATGGAGGACCCGACTGTGGTATATCCAAAATGCGGTTCGGCATGGAGGAATACCGACAGTATAACCCTTTTCCCGCAAGCGCCATGGCATTTAATATTGGGCTTGGGCCCGATTGAGCATTTTGGCCCGGAAGCCGAAATAACTATTGGCGTAGCGGTGCAACATGTACCGGCAAACTTTTTGCAAAACGACAGAGTTTTGGAAATTGCAAGGGCAAACAGAGCCATTTATGGTAAAGAGCCTGCATACCTGATCCCTGAGCTGCGCAAAGAGCTGCCAATAGCCGATGTTAAACATACAATCACGCCGGTCTCAAAAGGCAAGATTGAACAGCATAAGGAACACGGCAGGCACATATTGCGTTTTGAAAACAAGAAGGAAACCGAATTCAAAATTTCGGGTGTCGTTCCTGAAAATGCAAAACCGGGCGATGTTTATCTTGTACAGGTGAATGCTCACTATCCAAAACACGGACGGAAACCTGCAAGGACTGTTGGATTTTTACAAGCATTGTTTGTAAAAGGCAAATAAATCTTATCCTGAATTCTACCTATGAAGCTAAGAGGCTGCCCCAAAGGCAGCCTCTTTTTATGGAAATCCCTCTTCCTGAAATAAGCTTCACGCCATCATTCATAAAATATGGACGCTGAGCAAACTACCGGTTTTCCAGTGCTGCAAACTTATTCTCATAATCCTTTAGTTGCTCCTGCAGCTGGTTGCTCAATTCGGTTTGACGACTTGCTTTGGTAGTATCTGTCATGCCGTTTAACAACTGCATCCCAAGCTGTACCGTACGCACGTCAATAGCCAGGTTATTGTTTTCCTTTAATAGTTCGTAATTATAATCCAGCTGATCAGTGATATAATTATCCACGCTTTTTACCAGTTGTGTGCCCAGCTTTACATCATCCAGCTTATATGCAGTTTGCGACATAAAGAACTTCTGCGCAGCAGTATCAATATCCGGGGTAATATCAGGCATTTCATCATCAAATTTATGCAATGATTTGAGGGCTAGATCAGGCCGGCCATCCTGTACAAGGCCTTGCGTAAGATCATTAAAGGTGATCTGCATGTTCAAATAAAACTGCGTTTTTGATACATTATCCAGGTACCTGGCATGTTTAAAATTGCCGTATTTAAACTTGTTCATCACATTACCGTACATCACCAGGCTATTGGTTTTAGACGATTGGGCATCTTTGCTTACTTCGGGTTTAAACGGAATCAGGTGATAAACAAAACCTTCTTTATACAAATAAGGCAACAGGCCGAACATGCTGCTCTCACTCATGGTAGTGGTAAAGCAAATAGGCCTTTTCCAATTGTTATGGGCGACAATGTCCATCATGGCCAGGTTATCTTTAGTGAGGTAATTGGCTGAAATTTTCCAATCCATTTCGGGGGCAAGCCTGTCCTTCTGAGCAGCTGTAATTACACCGTTTTTGAGTACTTCATCCGGGTTAACCGTTAATTTAAAGTTTTTGGTGGGGAAGAAATTAGTAAGTGAACCATCCTGTAAAGTCATTTTCGCGCGGCTGTCATCCGAAGTAATAAAATCAAAAACATCTTTCAATTCAACATTCCCGGCAATCTTAGCATCGTTAAAATACACAACATCCCGCACACCCTCTTTATATTTATCAAAAGGCAAAGTAACTGGCAGTGGCGCCGATTGGTTCATTTTTCCCTGCATCTGGTGAATATACCAGTCGCCGCTGAACAGGCTCATACAAACAATACGTACATCAGGGCGTACGCCTTCCACCTCCTGGTCGTACCATAACGAATAGGTATCGTTATCGCCATAAGTAAATAAAATAGCATTTTTAGGGCAGGATATAAGGAAATTATAGGCCATATCATGTGGCGTACGTTTGGTTGAACGATCATGTGCCCGCCACTCTTTACTTGCCAGCAATACCGGCACAGCAATCATACAAACCGCAAATGAGCCATAAGCAGCAAGCCTTGCATTCAGCTTTAAGCGGACAATTTCTGCCAGGGCAATTACCCCCAACCCTATCCAAACGGCAAAAGCATAAAACGAACCTACGTATGAATAATCCCGTTCGCGCGGCTGCAGCGAGTTTTGGTTTACGTACAGCACGATGGCTATGCCGGTAAAAAAGAACAACAGGGCAATTACCAGCGCATCCCGTTTTTTACGCTTAAAATGATAATATGCCCCTAACAGGCCCAGTACCAACGGAAGCGCGTACAGAGGCGTATAAGTTACATCATTTAAAATAGCTTTGGGCAGATGTTTACCGCCGTCGAACAGGCCGCTTGTCCAATTGCCGTTTAGGGCCGCTGTGCTTTGTTCTCCGTCTGCATCATTATACCGGCCTACAAAATTCCATAAAAAATAACGGGCATACATCTGGTAAATCTGCCAGCTGAGGAGCCATTTCAGGTTATCTGAAAATGCAGGCGCCTGGCCGTCGCCCAATTGCAGCCATTGTTTGTAAAATTGTACGTTCTGGGCATAATAGGGATCTGATTCTGTGCTCCACATCCGCGGCAAAAAGGTGTTATGATCATACACATATTCCATGCTTTTTCCGGCATTTTCGTATTGGGTTTTTCCTTTACGATAGATAACGGGGCCTTCTTTTTCATCAATAATTTTAGCATCGAAGTACGGACCCGATAATAATGGGGTTTCGCCGTATTGTACCCGGTTAAGGTAACCGTATAAGGTAAAGGCATTATCAGGGTGCGAATTGTTCAGATCGGTATTGGCAGAGGCGCGGATTGGGATATAAACAAATGAACTGTACCCGAAATAAATAAAAGCTGTACACAAAAATGCAAGGTTTAATAGTGGTTTTTTGCGTTTGATGCTGTACCAGATACCCAGGATAAGCAAGCCTGCAAGCAGCACCATAAATATAAAAGCGCCGCTTCCAAAACCCATACCCAGGGAATTAACAAAGAAAAAATCGAACCAGGCAGCAAAATATACGGTATACCCCCTGATGCCGAACTGAACGATGCCAAGGATAAGGATACCTATGAGAAAAGCAATAATGCCGCTTTTAATGCTGATTTTTTTATACCTGCGGAAATAATAAACCATGGCAATTGCCGGTATGGTAAGCAAATTAAGCAAGTGAATCCCCATGGAAAGGCCGATAAGGTAAGCGATCAGCAGGATCCATTTATCACTGCCTACCTCGTCAGCTTTGGCATCCCATTTCAATATCGCCCAAAAAACAATAGCTGTACAAAGGGATGAAATGGCAAATACAATAGTTTCAACTGCCGAAAACCAGAAAGTGTCAGTAAAGGTGAAGGCAAGTGCACCCACCAAACCTGCGCCAAAAGTTAACAGCTGCTGCTGTCGGCTGTTTTCTTCGCCTGTTTTAACTAGCTTCCTTGCCAGGGCCGTAATCGTCCAGAACAGGAACATAATAGTTGCCCCGCTGGCCAATGCCGACATTAAATTGGTACAATACGCAACTTTGGTCCGGTCGCCAAATGACAATAAGGAAAATGCCTTGCCCAGCATAGCAAACAAAGGGTAGCCCGGCTGGTGCGATACCTGTAAGCGAAAGGCACAGGAGATAAACTCGCCGCAATCCCAAAAGCTTACGGATGGCTCAAGGGTTAAAATGTAAGTGGTGGCGGCTATTACAAAACAAAGCCAGCCTAACAGGTTGTTGATTTTTTTGTAGTTGTGTTGCATGGGAGGTGAATTAGTTAAGTGGTTTATGTTGGATTAAGTTGATTAAGTTAGGCAGATCGAATAAATCTACTCACGTGATCAACCATTCCCTTCGTCAACCAATCTCACACCAATTTCGGGGTATTACTTCATATAGCTAGATCATTTAACACCACTTAACAATATTTAACTAAAAAATACCTGATTTTAACAATTGAGAGAAGAGTTATCCCGTCAATGTCCTGAACGATTCCAAATAAACCAATGCGCTATTAAAATTTGCATAAACCGTTGTTTATTAGTTACTTTTATATTATAATAATATTTACAGCCAATTTTTTAACCTTAATTACCATGAAAAAGATCGTCATTACGGCGCTATCATTATTAGTGCTGGTTCGCTTTGGCTTAGCTCAAAACTGCGAACAGTTTATCAATGCCACCAACGGCAAAAAGCTGGTTTACACTAATTCAGATGCGAAAGGGAACGAAACGGGGAAAATTACTTATAGTTCGGTAAAAAAAGATGCATCAACCATTACCATCCACAGTGACATAGCCGATAAAAACGGCAAACCTGCCGGGAGCAGCGATTTTGAGATTTCGTGTAACGGAACGTCGATAAATATTGATATGAGATCATTTGTACCCGCCAACGGAAACAGGCAAATGAGCAATATGCAAATGCAGGCCGACGGCAAATATTTAAGTTACCCTCTTAGCCTTAATGCCGGCGACAAACTTGAAGACGGTTCGATGGTTATTACCATATTAAACAACGGGCAAAAATTCGGCGAAACCCATATGGATATTACAAACAGAAATGTAGTGCTTAAAGAAACGGTAACAACTCCTGCGGGAGATTTTGAATGTTTTAAGATCACCTACGATGCACACATGAAAACCAAAATGATGGGCATAGGAATACCAATGAATATGCAAACGACTGAATGGTTTTCGCCAATGCTTGGACGTTTTATAAAATCCGAAACTTATAATAAAAATGGGAAGTTAATGGGGACTACTGTGCTGGCTTCGATAAATTAACAGGATGATGACGGAAGGAATTATTAACCGGTTTTTTGCTGCTTAAATTCTTCCATTTTACTTTCAAGCTTTCTGATGGAGTTCTGGAGATCCTCAATGTACATACTGGTCTTGTCATCTTTGATGTTTTTATGCATCAGATGTGCCAGGACCTCGGTGATCCTTTCTTTCGACCTTTTGAACTGATTTAAATCTCCCATACTTATCGGTTTGGTAAAGCTTTGTACGGCTTAAATCGATAAGGGTTCGGTTTGTTTTTAAACATAATTAAATTTACCAACAACCCGATAGGCTAAAAAGCATAATATCACTTAAAATAACCATAATTTTATATCCAATATCATCAAAAAGGCTGCAATTCCACTATAGAATGCAGCCTTTTTATTTATGCTGATTTTTTAAAATTTCTGCTTATTCGTTTTCAACTGCTGAAAATACTTCCAATATTATGTCCCACTTATGGCCTGCATCCAGTTCCCAAATGCGCACATAGTTATAATTGCTAACAACATCGCCCTTTTTTATGCGTGCTTTCCCGTAAGTGTAGGCAAGGTCATTACTGGTTGACCGGCCCCCGTTTGTAGTTTGCGCCGTTATTGATATAGCCTCATTATCAATAAATTTCATGATTTTATCCTGCCCGGTCATAGGTTCAAAGCCGGGGAAATAGTAGCGCCCTTCGGGACTTAAAAACTCTTTATAGCTTGCCAGTGTAGAAATTGACAATGAATGGTTAAATACGTTATCGGTAGCCAGGATTATTTTTTTTCCGGCAAATGGATCTTTACTTGGCGCAACCTGCCTTGCTGAGTCCGGGTTTTTAAAATCAGAAATGGCATCCTGCTCAGATTCCGGGTGCTGGATACCAAGGTTGATCAGCAATTTTAAATTATTCTCAGGATCAGCCCGCCAGATGGAAACATAATCGCCAAAAACCTTATCTGTATCATTTGTGCCGTTTTGGTAAACATAAGGACCGGCAGTAAAAGCAAGATCGCCATTGGCAGAGATCCGGGCAAAATTGGCATGTTGACTTAACGTGCCTGCCTGTTTATCGATACTATTATAAAATTCGGTAATGTTGATCACATTAGGTTTAAAAATGATACCTTCAGGATCAGCAACCGCTAAAAACCCATCCTTGATACCTTTTCGTTCAACTGTTTTATCAAAATCTTTGTCTGCATTAACAACTTTATTTACATCAGCAGCAGGGGCCTGGGCCACTGCCCAACCAATTGTACTGAATAATATAAGGGCGGCGAATGATATTTTTTTCATCGTTTTTTTCAGAAGTGCGCTAATTTAAAATAATTTATCGGGGAATTGTGCAACAATTAGTTTACGGTTATCAGGATTAATTAAGTTGATCAATTTGTTAATTTTGTTTAATAATCGTTCGCTCAATCAACTTAACCAATAAACCCATAACGCTCAGTTATCAATTAAATTTTACTCCAGTTTGTACCTTCTTTACTATCTTTCAATTGAAAACCTATTTCCTGCAAGCCGTTTCTTATTTTATCCGATGCGGCATAGTCATGGTTAATCTTTGCTTCATTCCGTAAACTTACTATAAAATTCAAAACTTTTGGCAGGTCGTCATTGGCAGCCTGTTCATTTTTTAAACCTAATATATCAAACACAAAAGTGTTCATCAGGTTTTTCAAAAGGTCAAGGTTTACAGCATCTATCCTCATCTTTCCGTCGTGCACCGAATTAATGATCCTGCTTGCCTCAAATAGTTCGGCAATCAGCACCGGGCTGTTAAAATCATCATTCATGGCAGCGTAGCAGCGGTCAGTCAAAGGTTGTATATTCACTTCGGTTGTAGCCGACGCCTTCAGGCCGTCTAATAATGTTAATGCATTCATTAACCGTTTAAAGCCTTTTTCGGATGCTTCCATCGCTTCATTACCAAAATCAAGGGTGCTGCGGTAATTGGCCTGGAGCATAAAAAACCTTACCGTCATGGGGCTGTAACCTTTATTTAAAATAGCGTTATCCCCGCTAAAAAGTTCATAAGGCAAAAAGCTGTTCCCTAATGATTTCGACATTTTTTGGCCATTCACCGTCAGCATATTGGTATGGATCCAGTAAGTTGCCGGATTTTTACCACAGGCAGCCATGTTCTGCGCTATCTCGTTGGTATGATGGGTTGGCACCAGGTCGATCCCGCCGCCATGGATATCAAAATGCTCTCCCAGGTATTTATTACTCATGGCCGAACATTCCAAATGCCATCCCGGGAAACCAACGCCCCAGGGCGAAGGCCACTTCATCAAATGTTCGGGTTTGGCTTTTATCCATAAAGCAAAATCAAGCTTGCCGCGCTTTTCATCCTGGCCACCCAGGGTGCGGGTATTATTCATCATGTCTTCCAGGTTCCGGCCGCTTAAAATACCGTAGTCCCTGGTTTGATTATATTTTTCAACGTCGAAATAAACAGAACCATCTACCTCGTAAGCATAACCTTTTGCCAGGATAACTTTTACCAGTTCAATCTGCTCAATAATATGGCCCGTTGCTGTTGGTTCGATACTGGGCGGTAATATGTTAAAAGCTTTCATCACATCATGAAACCCGACGGTGTACTTTTGTACAATCTCCATAGGTTCCAATTGAGACAGCTTGGCTTTTTTCGAAATTTTGTCTTCGCCTTCGTCGCCGGCATCCCCTTCCAGGTGGCCGGCATCGGTAATATTGCGTACATAACGTACCTTATAGCCCAAATGAGTAAGGTACCTAAAAATAAGGTCGAATGATATATAAGTACGGCTATTCCCCAGGTGGGCATCGCTGTAAACGGTAGGACCACACACATATATCCCTACATGCGGTGCGTTAAGTGGTATAAATTTTTCCTTTTTGCGTGTTAAAGTGTTGTAAACAAACAAGTCTTGATTCATGTGCGCAAACTTACGTTTTTAGTCCGAAAGTCGGGAAAGTCCGAAAGTCCGAAAGAAAAAGAAAAAACAGCAGTCCCGCAGCTTCTTCCCGTCTTTCGGACTTTCCCGACTTTCGGACTTTAATTATTTTTTCAACCCAATTTCTCTCAGGCGTTCATCCAGGTATTCGCCGGCGGTAATATCGTCATATTGCTTCGGGTGAGCCCCGTCAATACAAGAGGGTAAACAACTGAGGTCCATACCGGCTTTGGGATGAAGAAAAAACGGTACTGAAAATCTCGAAAATTTCATTAATTCCCGTGGCGGGTTAACCACCCTGTGTGTGGTTGATTTTAATTTATTATTGGTTAAGCGCTGCAGCATATCGCCCACATTTACCACCAAATCTTCGCCGAAGGCTTTAACCGGGAACCATTTATTCTCGCGGGTTAACAGCTCGAGACCATCGGCGCTTGCACCTATCAACAAAGTAATCAGGTTGATATCCTCATGAGCACCAGCTCTTACGGCATCTTCCGGCAATGCATCCGGATCCGTAATAGGGAAATAGTGAAGCGTGCGCAGGATAGAATTACCATTGTGTACCTGGCCGTCGAAATAATTTTCGGGCAAACCCAGGTAAACCGATATTGCTCTTAACAGGTGAATGCCCGCCCATTCCAGCTTTTTATAAACTTCGAATGTGGTATCGTTAAAATCGGGTACCTCATCAACCATTATGTTCTCCGGATATTCGCTTTTTAGTTGGTCATCATCCGTAACTGTTTGCCCTATCTGCCAAAACTCTTTCAAATCGGGGGCTGTAAACCCTTTGGCGGTTTCCTTTTGTTTACCGGTATAACCGCGCTGACCTGCCAAACCCGGTATTTCGTATTTATCTTTAACGGCATCAGGAAGCGCAAAAAGCGTTTTAACATCCCCGTAAAGTTTATCAATCAGCTTTTTATCCAAACCATGATTGGTAATGGTAACAAAACCTGTTTCGTTAAAAGCTTTTCCAATTTCATCCGAAAATTGTTTGCGCTGATTTTTATCGCCATTAATATAAAAATTCAGATTAAGCCGTGGAATATTTACAGTGCCCATAAGTAATGTATTTAAAAAGCTGTAAAGCTATTTAATTTAAAAATAGCTGTATAATGATTATGTAAAAAATTAAGCTCAGAATGACCTTGCAATGCTCAACTTATTTAATCAAAACGTAAATAATTAAAACAATTGTAAAACAATTGTTACGTTAAACGTTTTACTATTCTGTAGGTCGAAACATCGAAAGACAATTAAGATAGTCTGCTAAAAATATGAAAACATTAAACAAAATATTGGGCATTGGTTTATTGGCATCCACGCTGATGCTGGCCGCTCCCAAAACAATAAAAGCGCAGGATGGCGCTTATATTTCCGACCAGGAGTTTTATGATAACTTACAGCCCTATGGTACCTGGGTGTATGATCCTGATTACGGCAATGTTTGGGTACCGGATGTGGAAGATGGCTTTAGGCCATACGCTACGCGCGGCCACTGGGTATTAACCGATTACGGGAACACCTGGGTTTCCGATTACTCATGGGGATGGGCTACCTTTCATTATGGCCGTTGGCGCTATGATGATTATTATGGATGGGAATGGATTCCCGGTCACCATTGGGCACCTGCCTGGGTTAGCTGGCGCCACGGCGGCGGATATTACGGCTGGGCTCCTTTAATGCCGGGTATAAGTATCAGTATAGTTATTGGAGGCGGTAACCATATACCTGATAATTATTGGGTATGTGCACCCCAGGCTTATATTAACAGGCCAAATATTTATAATTACTATACCCCTCCTTCAAGGTCGGTGACCATTATACATAATACAACCATAATTAATAATACCTACGTTTATAATAATCAAACCTATATTTCCGGGCCCCGCCCACAGGAAATCCGGCAGGTGACACACCAGAATGTAAAGGTTTATAATATTACCAACGTTAACAACACTACAACGGTTAATAATATTCATAATAACACCATAAATATTTACAGGCCAGCCGTTCAGGCCAGGACCGACGCGCACCCAACGAGGGTAGTTGACGCCATTGCCTACAAGCAACAAAACCCCAACCAGGCTATTGCAAACAAAGGCAGGGGTGGTGCTCCTGCATTTAATCACACTAATGCAGCAAGACTTGCTATGGTTGCCAAAGCCCCCACCCCCGATAACAAAATTGTACGTGTTAACCCTGTAGTCAACAGGCCCAACAATGCACCAGCCGCTAATCGTCCGGGCCAGCCGGTTGTTACACGGCAGGCGCAACCCGGCAATATAAAACAGGCACAGCAACCTCAACAACAAAAAGCTGCACAGCAGAAGGCAGCGCAAGAGCAAAAGGCTGTACAGCAGAAGGCAGTTCAGGCAACGCAACAGCAAAAAGCCACTCAGCAGGCACAGGCAGCGCAAGAGCAAAAAGCTGTACAGCAGAAGGCAGCACAGGCAGTGCAACAACAAAAAGCCACTCAGCAGGCACAGGCAGCACAAGAGCAAAAGGCTGTACAGCAGAAGGCAGCACAGGCAACGCAACAGCAAAAAGCCACTCAGCAGGCTCAGGCAGCGCAAGAGCAAAAGGCTGTACAGCAGAAGGCAGCGCAGCAACAGGCCACGCAACAGCAAGCACAGCAAAAGGCTGCACAGCAGGCACAGGCAGCTAAGCAACAGGCCACGCAACAGCAAGCACAGCAAAAGGCCGCACAACAGGCACAGGCAGCTAAGCAACAGGCTGCGCAACAGCAAGCGCAGCAAAAGGCCGCACAACAGGCACAGGCAGCTAAGCAGCAGGCTGCGCAACAGCAAGCACAGCAAAAGGCTGCGCAACAGGCACAGGCAGCTAAACAACAGGCTGCGCAGCAAAAAGCAGCGCAGCAGCGCGCAGCTCAGCAAAAACAACAGCAGCAAAAACCAAAACCAAAAGTTGAAACACAACCAAACAGGTAGCGGCAACGGTTAATACGATAATTAAAAGGACGCCTGTAACGACAAGTTAGTTACAGGCGTCCTTTTGTTTTGTTGTGAAATTAATTTAGGGATCAGCTTGATGTAATATTTTTAAATTACACTGATATTACACTTAAATGTTTAAATAATACGGCATTAAAAAAATGTGCGGGCATAAATAAGGGCCAAAAATACTCTCGCAGTTCTTTGGCCCTACATCTACCTATGAAAAACAACCCGTTGAGTGGGCGCAATTCAGGATTCAAAGAAGATGCCAATAATAAAACCATCTTTATCAGCTTAAATAATTTTGCATCTTATTTTTTGAACTATAAATTGTAGAAATCGTTTCTCAAATAATTGGCATTATTTACACAGCAGCGATTGGGAAAGATGATAAATATTGCATTGGCTGTGGTAGCCTGGTTATTATTTAGCCTCCTTAAAAACCCAGGGTTAAATCGCGTTAAACCAATAATAAGGTAAACTATCCGGAAATAAAGTTGTTATACCCCTATGGATTTAAACGTTTTTTTATTGGCAACTGATCCGAATAATACCTGCCGGGATGTTATTCATTCAAGAGATACCCATTTAAAAATAAAAGTGTTTTGCCTCGATAAAGAGCAGTTTGATCCCGATGGCAGCGAAATTCAGCTTTATGGGTACGCCGGCAGGAAATTATATGCGTTTGAAACCATCGATATAATGGCCGAAGATGCATTGGACGTTATAAGCGCCATCCAGTGGTATGCCGAATATATTAATTTCCCCCAGATGGAAATATTGCCCGACGATCCACGCGAGGGGAACCACATAGCAGTTTAGGTATTATTGCCTCAATTCACCATAAATTTATATTTCCAGGTAAATAATTAATTTAGTCCATAGATTTAAATATCACCTGATAAAGTTTGCATTCATAAATTAATATTCATCCATAATTTTTTATTATTGGTAACAATATTACTGGTATTACTTAACCAGCAATTAATTAACAAAATTGTTACCCTGCGCTCCGTATGTTTTTCACACTTTTACAAAACATAACAATGTTTATGTATGTAAAGATAAATACCTGTAAAATATTTATATCCAGGGAGATAATTATGACATATTCATTAATAAAAAAGCAAATCATCCAGTTTTAAAATGCAGAATATATTTTTTAGCCCGATAAAAGCCCGTGTTTTACTGCTTAATGCCTGTTTGGTTTGTTCGTCGTTTTTTGTTGCTGCACAAAATTCGAAAACAAAAAGCGTGACCGCGCCCGAAGTTGTACCAGACACCAGCAAGGTAAGTTTGTTGAGACCGGTGACTGTAAAAGATAGCGGCAACAACAATTCGGGTGAGTATTTAACATTAGCACAGTGTATTGAATATGCCAAACAACACCAGCCTGCGGTAAATATTTCACAGATCAATATCGACGTAGCAAAAACAACCAACCTGATAAATTTATCAACCGCTTTGCCGCAGATAACTGCGTCAGGCGATCTGATACACAATATACAGCAATCACAAGCCAACGCAAGCACCACGGGCAGCACCACTACTGGCAGCACGTCATCCACGGGCCATAGTTACACGTTTGTTCCGGGCATAGCAGTTTCGCAATCAGTATTTAATCCAACCCTTTTGTATGCTTATAAAAGTGCGCCCCTGTATGTTAAACAGGCACAGCAGCAAAGTGATAGCACCAAAATATTCCTGGTATCAGCAGTGAGTAAGTCGTTTTATACTTTATTGCTTACGTTGGAACAGATAAATGTTTTAAAGGAAGATACCGCACAATTTGGTAAAAGTTTCCGGGATGCTTATCACCAATATAAGGGCGGCATTGTTGACGAAACAGATTATGAACAGGCAGAAATAACCCTGAATAATACAAAAGCACAATTAAAACAGGCTAACGAAAACGTGATCCCGCAGTATGCTACACTAAAACAGTTAATAGGGTACCCTACTGACAAGCAGTTCAATGTGGTTTTCGATACGCTTGAAATGATGAAAAGCATCCACGTTGATACAACGGAGCAACTTCAATTTGAAAAGCGAATTGAATTTCAGTTACTGGGCACCAATAAAAGTTTACTCGATCAGCAGGTGAACTATTACCGCTATTCTTTCCTGCCAACGGTTTCTGCTTTTTATAATTACAACCTGGCTTACCAAAACAATCATTTATCCGATCTTTTCTCTACTTCGTACCCCAGCTCGCTGGTAGGCGTTTCAATAAGTGTCCCTATTTTCACCGGGTTTTACAGGCTCAATAATTTGCATAAAGCCAAATTGCAGGAACAGGTGCTCAATTGGCAACAGACAGATTTGAAATCGCAAATAAATGTTCAATATACCACTGCATTAGCCAGTTATAAAGGTAATTACTACAATTTGCAGGTATTGCAGCGTAACGTAGAGCTTTCACGGCGGGTTTATTTTGTGGTGTCGCTTCAATACCGGCAGGGTATCATTCCATATTTAAATGTGATCACCGCCGAAACTAACCTGATAAATTCAGAAATAAATTATTTAAATGCCTTATTCCAGGTATTGTCAAACAAAATTGACCTGGAAAAAGCGATGGGAAATATTTCATACTAATTGCACAAAAATCACACAGCCCAGATATGAACAGAGTTGTATTAAGTACCATTTTTTTAAGCTGCCTGGTAGTTACAGCGTGTACAAAAAAGCAGGCGCCGCCTAACCCCGAGGTGCCGGTTAATTTACTAAAACTAAAACCAAAGACGGTATTGTACTACGAAAAAATTCCGGCAACTACCCGCGCACTAAACCAGATAAATTTACTGCCGCAGGTATCGGGCGCTATTACGGGCATGTTTTTTACCGAAGGTACACAGGTAAACAAAGGACAAAAACTGTACGAGATTGATGAGCGCCTGTACAAAGCAGCTTATGACCAGGCTGTTGCTAACTTAAATGTATCTCAAAGCGGCTTGATTGAGGCACAGCAGGACGCCGACCGCTATGTATATCTTAACAAGTATAACGCAGTAGCCAAACAGCTTTATGACCATGCTGTAGTTACCCTGGAGCAGGCAAAAAGTACCGTAAAAGCTTCGGAACAGCAGGTAAAAACGGCCAAAACCAATTTAACATATGCAACTGTATATGCGCCGTTTACGGGCACCATCGGTATAAGCCAGGTTAGGTTGGGCGAAGTGGTAAACCCGGGTGTTACCACCCTTGATACCCTTTCGCAAGACAACCCTATAGCAGTTGATTTCATCATCAACGAAAAAAATCTCCCTTTCTACGAAAAGCTGCAGCATGAAAAAATAAAGGTCGACTCGCTTTTCAGTCTGTTAATGCCCGATAATTCGCTTTATGGTCATTTAGGCAAGCTGTCAATAATCGACCGCGCGGTTGATCCGCAAACCGGCACCATTCGCGTAAGGCTGGTTTTTGATAACCCCGATTTTTATCTAAGGGCTGGCATGAGTTGCGTGGTACGTGTGCATAATCAAGATATTGGGCCGCAACTTGTTGTACCAAACAAAGCCGTGGTGGAGCAGATGGGCGAATACTTTGTATACGTAGCAAAAGATACGTTGATAAAAGTGAGCCCCGACAGCCTGAAAAAAATGGATAAAAAGGCTGCTGCCAGCGCCAATAAGCCGAAGCTGATTGCTGTGCAAAAAAAGGTACAAACCGGGCAGATAATAGGGGCTGATATCATTATTAAAAGCGGCATTAAGGCCGGCGACAAGATAATTGTTGACGGTTTGCAGTCATTGCACGACGGTGTCCGCATTACAACCGCCAATAAGGTAGGTCCGGGCGGCGGCAAGGGCGGACATTAATAGTAGAGCCGGGAATCAAGAGTCAAGAATCAAGAGCCAAGAATCAAGACAGAGGGAGTTTGATAAGAAATAAGGTTAAAGAAAAGAGCTAAAAAGGCCGTTGGTTGACGAGTATGAAAACAAAGTGTTTTTCATCCTGGCTCCTGGCTCTTGACTCTTGGTTCTAAATCCAAAATGACATAAATAAAGAATGATAGCGAATACTTTTATAAAGCGGCCCGTAACCGCAATAGTTATTTCTATTGTGTTGGTAATTACCGGCACCGTTAGTATTTTAGTTTTGCCGATTGACCAATACCCTGATATTACCCCCCCGGTAGTGCAGGTGAACGGACAGTTTATCGGCGCTGATGCCCAAACTGTGGAACAAACGGTGGCAACGCCTATTGAAGAACAGGTAAATGGCACGCCCGGTATGGAGTACATGCAAAGCAACAGTACCAACAATGGCGCGATGCAGCTTAACGTAACTTTTAAAATAGGCACACCGATTGACGTTGCCGCGCTCGATGTGCAAAACCGGGTGAGTATTGCAACGCCGCTGTTGCCTGCTGCGGCCAGCCGCCTGGGACTTACCGTACGTGCGGTTAACCCGAGCATGCTGATGATGGTGGCCATATACGCCCCTAATGATACACATAACATCACCTTTCTTGATAACTACACCAATATTTTTATCCAGGATGCACTGCTACGCGTACCCGGAGTGGGCACAATAAGCCGGTTTACCGATGACTTTAGTATGCGTGTTTGGATGAACCCGCAAAAAATGGCTGCTTACAGCATTGAGCCACAGGACATTATTACTGCACTTACAGCCCAAAACGTACAGGTAGCCGCAGGTACGGCGGGTGTGCCGCCGCAAGCGCCAACGCAAACTTATGAACTGGGTATTTTGGTAAACGGACGTTTAAGCACAGTCCCGGAGTTTCAAAACATCATCATAAAAAATAATCCTCAAACCGGCGAACTTGTTTACCTGAAGGACGTTGCCCGCGTAGAATTGGGTAAATTTACTTTTTCGAGCAACTCATTTGTGGACGGGCACCGTGCATCTTATTTGCAAATATACCAGGCGCCCGGCAGTAATGCGCTCCAAACTGCTAACGGCGTTTACGCGGCGCTTGCCAAGCTAAAACAAACTTTCCCGACAGATGTTGCCTACAGCGTTCCGTTTGAAGCGGTAACCGTTGTAAAAGTTTCGATGACGGATGTAGTCAAGACTTTATTAATGACGCTTGGCCTAGTAGCTATCGTGGTGTTCCTGTTCCTTCAAACATTCAGGTCTACCCTCATCCCCATTCTTGCCATACCAGTATCTATCTTCGGCACATTTTGTTTTTTCATCCCGCTTGGCTTCACTATCAACACCTTAACCATGTTTGGCTTTGTGCTGGCTATTGGTATAGTGGTGGATGATGCCATCATTGTGGTTGAGGCCGTCCAGCATTATATCGACCATGATAAGATGTCGCCGAAGGAGGCAACCTACCAGGCGATGAAGGATATCTCCGCTCCTGTTATAGCCATTGCGCTCATCCTGGCTGCGGTATTCGTACCGGTGGGATTTATTCCCGGCATTGTGGGCAGGTTGTACCAGCAGTTTGCCATCACCATTGCCATTTCGGTAATCATATCCGCTTTTATTGCACTCTCGTTAACACCAGCGCTTTGTACATTGCTGTTAAAGCCGACGGATGAATCAAAAAAGCACAAAGGTCTTACGGGGTGGTTTACTAAGTTTAACGCCTGGTTTGAGCGGGTAACCGCAAAATACACCGAAGGCGTACGCCGGAGCATCAAAGGGGCCAGGTATATCGTTATCCTGCTGATTTGTGTTTGTGTGGGCGCTTACTTTCTGTTCCAGTCAAAGCCAACCGGTTTCATTCCATCCGAAGACGACGGCAATTTATATGTAACTTACCAGTTGCCCCCGGCCTCATCTACCGCCCAGTCGGTTAATATCATGACCAAACTGATGAAGGTTGTTGCAGGCACTCCCGGCGTTGGTCATTATGCCGCACTATCGGGCCTTAACGTAGTAACCAACGCTACTAACTCCAATAATGGCACTATCTACGTACAGCTGAAGCCATGGGACGAACGCTCGGGCGATGAGCAGCAGGTACCGGGCATTATCAAGGTACTGCAAAAACGCATTGCCGATGCCGGTGTTACAAATGCTGCTGTTGAAGTAATACAACCTTCGCCCCTTCCCGGTGTTGGCTCAACTATAGGTTTCAGCATGCAGATAGAGCAGCGGAGCACCAACGATAACCTACAGGATTTTGAGCACGTAGTTAACCGTTTTGTTGATTCGGCTAATAAAAACCCGGCGATTACCAAGGCTTTTACCTTTTACACTGCTCATACACCTAATATGAGTCTTTCGGTCGACCGGGAAAAATGTGAAAAATTAGGGGTCAGCATACAGGATGTTTTTACCACTATTGAGGCTTTTACGGGCAGTTTGTATATCAATGATTTCACGACTTATAACCGCACCTTCCACGTGGTGGTTCAGGCCGATACTGTTTACAGGGCGCTGATAACGGATATGGAAAAATATTACGTGCGTAACTCCAGCAATAAAATGGTACCGCTGGGCGCCGTCATCAGTTTTAAGCCTGTTGAAGCGGCCCCGCTGATCTCCCACTTTAATATTTTCCGCTCTGCAGAGATAGACGGATCTTCGCCGCCGGGTGTTAGCTCAACCGATGCACTCGCCGCGTTGACGACATTGGCCAACAAACAACTGCCACAGGGTTATACCTATGAATTTTCGGGCCTAAGTTACGAGGAATTGAAAGCCGGTTCCGTAACTATGTATATTTTTGCGTTCTCCCTTACCTTCGTATTCCTGTTCCTGGCTGCGCTTTATGAAAGCTGGTCGGTGCCGTTTTCGGTACTGCTTGCGGTGCCAATAGGCGCTTTTGGGGCCATTTTAGCATTGGAACTGGTGCCATCGCTTACGGATAACGTTTATGCGCAGATCGGTTTGATCACACTGATAGGCCTGGCGGCAAAAAACGCGATCCTTATTGTGGAGTTTGCCAAGGTCCGCGTGGACCGTGGCGAGGACCTGCTTGCATCTACACTCGAAGCAGTGAGCCTTCGTTTGCGCCCGATCATCATGACTTCTCTGGCTTTCATACTCGGTGTGCTTCCATTGGTTTTTGCAACCGGCGCGGGTGCAGTGGCCCGTCGTACAATAGGCCTGACCGTACTGGGGGGGATGACTGCGGCTTCTACCATAGCCATTTTCGTGGTGCCGGTATTGTTTGTTCTCATCACGCGCTGGGCCTACGGCAAGGAGAAACTGGAATATCTGAAGGCACATCACCTGGAACTGATGGAAAAAGCGAAAAAAGTTGAAGCACAGAATATCGACCCGGAACTTGAATTTGAATTGCAGAAATCACGTGACTTGAGTAAGTCCTGAGTCTCAAGTCGTCCCGATAGCTATCGGGAGTCTTAAGTCGGGAGCAGAGTAGAATAATGAAACTTGCTGACTTAACATTTTGACTTTAGACTTTAGACTCAGGACTTTAGACTCAGGACTTTAGACTTAAAAAAAAATGATTGCCAATACTTTTATAAAACGGCCGGTAACCGCTATTGTCATTTCCCTTATTTTGATGATATCCGGGGTGATATGCATTTTCAACCTTGCCGTTGACCAATATCCTAATATTTCGCCACCAAGCGTGGGGGTTAATGCCAGTTATACCGGCGCTGATGCGCAAACGGTAGAGCAAACTACGGCTATCCCTATTGAGGAGCAGGTAAACGGCACCCCCGGCATGGAATACATGCAAAGCAGCAGCAGCAACAGCGGCAGCATGAGCTTGCGGGTAACCTTTGATATAGGGACCAACCCACAGATCGCAGCGCTTAATGTGCAAAACCGCGTTGGGATTGCAGCGCCGCTTTTACCAGCCGTTGTGAGTAAACTGGGGGCAACCGTGCGCGCCAGCAACCCGGACCAATTGATGCTGGTGGCCATCTACTCGCCAAAAAAGACACATAATATTACCTTCCTGGATAACTATACCAACACATTTATTGAGGATGCTATTTTAAGGGTACCGGGTGTGGGTGATGTGCAGGCGCGTACCGATCAGTTTGCCATGCGGATCTGGCTTGATCCCGATAAAATGGCGTCATATAACTTGATGCCATCGGATGTAACTGCGGCGCTTAGCGGCCAAAACGTTTACGTTGCTGCCGGCTCCGTTGGCGCGCCGCCCCAGAACCCGAACCAGGCCTTTGAAACCGGCATTGTAGTAAACAGCATGCTCAGTAAACCCGAGCAATATGAAAAGCTGATTGTTAGAAACGTGCCCGGGACAGATAAAATGATCTATCTGAAAGACATTGGCCGCGTTGAACTCGCCAAGTTCACTTACTCGGGCGGTTCTTTTGTTGATGGTAACCGTTGTTCATTGTTAATGATCTTTCAATCGCCGGGAAGCAATGCCCTGCAAACCGCTGATAATGTTTATGCAAAACTGGCAGAACTAAAAAAATCGTTCCCGCCGGATGTTCAATACGTTGTTCCCTTTGAATCGGTTACTATCATCCAGGTATCCATGCAGGAGGTGATCGGGACACTGATAAAGGCGCTGATATTGGTTGCCCTGGTTGTGTTCCTGTTCCTGCAAAGCTGGCGCGCCACCATCATACCGATATTGGCCATCCCGGTATCTATTTTGTCCACGTTCTGTTTTTTCCTCCCCTTAGGGTTCACCATCAATACACTAACTATGTTTGGGTTTGTGCTGGCTATCGGGATAGTGGTGGACGATGCCATCATTGTGGTAGAGGCCGTACAGCATTATATTGATGAACAGCACATGTCGCCTAAGGAAGCGACTTACCATGCCATGAAGGAAATATCGGCGCCGGTAATTGCCATCGCACTTATTCTGGCTTCTGTATTCGTTCCGGTTGGGTTTATCCCCGGCATTGTTGGCAGGCTTTACCAGCAATTTGCTATCACCATAGCCATTTCGGTAATTTTTTCGGCCTTTATTGCGCTATCGTTAACCCCGGCCCTTTGTACACTTTTACTGAAGCCTTCGCACCATGTTGCCGAGAGTAAAAATTGGATCGACAGGTTTTTCGCATGGTTTGACCGCGTTTTCTTTGCCCGCTTTAACCGCATGTTCGATAGGCTCAACGGCAAATATGCCAATGGAGTGAGGCGAAGTATAAAAAATTCGAGGTATATCGTCATCTTGCTGGTTGCTATTTGTGCAGGCGCCTGGATGTTATTTATAAAAAAGCCATCGGGCTTTGTGCCTTCGGAAGACGGCGGACGGCTATTTGTAACCTATACCATGCCCGACGCTTCCTCAACCACAGCCTCCAACGCTGTGCTGGCAAAACTGATGAAGATAGTGGGTTCAACGCCGGGCATATTGCACTTTGTGGGTTCGTCGGGCTTTAATATACTTGGCGGCGGCGGTAATAACAGCGGCACCATGTTTTGCATGTTAACGCCCTGGGATGAACGAACCACCCCTGACAAAAAAGTGCAGGGTATAATGGATAATATTAAAAAGCGGGTAGCAAAAGCTGGTATTAAAAATGCTACAGTAGTAGCAATTCAACCCCCGCCGATAAGGGGCATCGGGATTGCAGCAGGTTTCTCCATGCAAATAGAACAGGGAAACTCGACGGATGACATCCATGCATTTGAGAAAAATGTCCAAAAATTTGTCGCTATCGCCAAAAAAACGCCTGCTACTTCAACTGCATTTAGTTCGTTTACGGCCCACACCCCAAGCTTTACCGTTACCGTCGACCGCGAAAAATGCGAAAAACTGGGGGTAAACTTATCTGATGTATTTTCGACCATGCAGGCCTTCATGGGTAGTTTATTTGTAAATAATTTCACCTTATACAACCGTACTTACCATGCCGTTATTGAAGCCGACACTGCTTACCGGGCGTTAATCAGCAATATAAACAGGTATTATGTACGCAACCAGGCCGGCCACATGCTGCCATTGAGTACGTTAGTAACTTACAAGGCCGATGCGACCGCAACATCCATATCGCACTTTAATATTTTCCGGTCAGCCGAAGTGGACGGTTCTATTCCGCCGGGATACAGCAGCGGCCAGTCATTGGATGCGCTGAAGGAAATAGCGGCCAAAGCGTTGCCGCGCGGTTATACCTATGAGTTTTCGGGCCTTAGCTATGAGGAGATCAAGGCGGGGAGTATCACAGTCTATATCTTCCTGTTCTCCATCATTTTCGTATTCCTTTTCCTGGCTGCATTATACGAAAGCTGGTCGGTTCCGTTTTCGGTGTTGCTGGCTGTGCCTATCAGCGCTTTCGGGGCCATTGTCTTTCTTACAATTTTTCCCTTAATAACGGGTAAGGAAATCACCAACAACGTATATGCCCAAATCGGCCTCATCACGTTAATCGGTTTATCGGCTAAAAACGCCATCCTGATCGTTGAATTCGCCAAGTTGCGCGTTGACCGGGGCGAGCCCCTGTTACAGTCGACCATCGAAGCAGTACGCCTGCGTTTCCGACCGATCATTATGACATCCATGTCCTTCATTTTTGGCGTTCTGCCGCTGGTGTTTGCCACCGGGGCCGGCGCGGAGTCAAGGAACACTATTGGTATCGCCGTGTTAGGCGGGATGATTGCCTCATCTACCATATCAATTTTCATTGTTCCTGTATTGTTTGTGTTGTTTTCCCGCTTGTCCTACGGCAAAAAACAGCTTAAATGGCTGCAGGATCACCACGAAGAATTAATGGAAAAGGCCAGGAAAGTGGAAGAATCAAATATTGACCCCGAATTGGAATACGATATAGCGCAGGCTCATGCGGAAAATAAAGCAGACAGAGCAAGACTGGGCCACGGACCTGCAGGGCAAACAGAAGGTTGATTTTTTAAGACTTAATATTTGTCGCCGTCGGAGATTTGCCTTATTTCGCGCTGAATATTTACAATGCGCTCGCGAATGGTAGAAATAGTGGTTACGACCGCTATTTTGCCTGAAAGGCCTTCCCGGAAACTGTCTTTATGCAGCAATAATTTCCTGATTTCAAGGTTAAGTTCATTTAATTCTTTGTTTAAAGTTTCCAATGACTTCATTCAGGCGCAGATAGATTTAAATTTCTTAAAAATAGAGCTATTAATATTTGCTTCATATTGCGAGTTATTAACATGCCGTTAATAACTCGCAATTATAGATTCTTTATACGCTAAAAACAAACTGTGCCTTAACGAAAATGAATCGGCAAATGCATTCCAGATTGACAACGGCAAAAATCTCAATGTTATTAAACCGGTTAACCATCAGTACCTATTATTCAGGATTCGCACTACTGTTATTTGATTTACCCTGGTTTTCACTCAATGTTTTAGCAACTGGCCATTGAGTATGTTCAGAACCCAATATAGCTTCAACGCGCGAAACAAAAATGCCTTCTTTGTCCTCACCAGATGTTGCATAAGGCCCGATATTAAAGTTATAATAATGGATCTCGGGTTTTAAACGCTCATAGGTAGCCCGGTAAGTGATCCATAATTCCTGATAGTTGAATGTTTTTAAACCGGTAGTAAGTATAGCTACCGTGCTCGATATTAACACCACCACAATATTCAGCGAACTTTGAAATCCCGTACTTAGTAAACCCGACTTTATACTAATCATCGACACAAAAACCGGCGTTAAAGCAGAAAGAATAATCAATATCCATTGCAGCCGTTTATATTTCTGCTGATTTTTTGCAGAAGCTTTGCTGTAATAATCCATTTGCTTCTGGTAACGGTCCTCAACATATTTATCGAAAGTCTCTTTATCCATGATCGGTCAGGGTTAATTTTTTAAAAATAAATAATTTTAATATTATTTTCTTAATTTTCAATACATTGCATGTAAATATTCGAATTATCCGTTAGTGCGAAAAAAAGCACTATACGCTCAAAGAATATTTTTTGATAGAACATACCTAAATATTATCTGCCATGGCCAACCAAACTATAAAAATATTTATTGCATCTTCTTCGGAATTAGAAGCCGACAGAGACGATTTCAGGATTTTTATTGCTGATGAAAACGCCAGGCTTAACCCGTCGGGCATTTTTCTGGAGGTTGTATGCTGGGAAAATTTTTCAAATGCTTTGGCCGAGGACGGACTGCAGGCTGCCTATAACGAAGCACTTTGTAAATGCGACATGGCCGTATTTCTTATTTTCTCGAAAGTTGGAAAATATACCGGGCAGGAATTTGATGTCGCCGTAAATGCCTTCAATTCGGCGAAAAAACCAAAGATCTGGACTTATTTTAAGAATGAAGCTTTGTATCCGGAATCCATTAAGGAAGAGGAAATTGCTACGCTGTTTGCCTTCAAACAAAAGGTGAGAGACCTGAAGCATTACCGCACAAAATATGTGAATATTTACGATTTAAAATACCAATTCAAAATACAGCTGGATTTGAATTACCCCGACCTGTTTGCACCGGCAAAAACAATTCCGGTTAATACAGCACCGGTTGCAACCGAACCTGCCACGCCGGGTAATTTAAAAAATTCATTTAATGAAGTGCTGACACTCAGGTTGTTTGAAGCCATAAAAGATAAATGCGACAAAGCAAGCGAACTGGTGGAGGGTGCCGAAATGAACGGCATAGTTTGGCAAACCGATGCCGACTGCCGGAATGTGGCCAAAGACATTATTGCGGGCGCCTATATTGGCATCATAGGTATACAGCTGCGCAAGTTAATGGCGATAGGAAAAGAGGAAATGTCGCAGGGGAAGCTGGACAGGTATATCGGCAATTGCCACCTCACTACTCTACGCGCCCTGCAGCTTTTATGTTTTGCGTTGCTTTCCAAACTGTGGGACGAAAAGGATAAAAACTATGTGGGCACACCCGACCAGATAAAAATTTTAAATAACTTTTTCAGCAATACCCTGGAACTAAACATCGTAGCATTTACAAAGCTATTTGGGATGCTGGCGGCGATATTTACCGGGGCGCAGCTTGATTACCCGATTACGGAACTAAAAGAATTTATAGCCAGCCTGCAAAATGACGATGCTTTTATGGGGGCATGCAATAAAATGCACACTATTATGGCAAACGCGGGCAACGCCGCTTTTACTGAAGCCGATTGTTATGAAGCCGAAAACCAACTGACCATCATTCTTGAGCAATTGAATTTCCTGGTTAATTACAACATGGAGTCGATAAAAAACATCGAGTATTATGGCATCCGTAACATTGAAAGGTATTACGAACATAATTTTACAGCGCTAAGCCCCGAAGAAAATTCAAATATCGACCGCGACCAGATAAAGGTAAGTACCACCCCTTTAAATACCTATGCCGTTTTACTTTATAACAATAAAATAGATTATCAACCCAAGCTCAACCTGTTTCCCTTTGTAATTGATGCCAATGCTTTAGCATCAGAAAAGGGCGCCAAAATTTACTTTTTTGCCTCGAGCGGTAAAGACGGCAATTTAAACTACAGTTTTTGGGAGGATAAAGACAATAAATTAACTATCGACGACCCTGCCCGGCAGAACGCCAATGCCGCCGCGAATGTTGCCATTTCTACATCCGCAAGCTTCAAGGCAAAACGCTCGATGGACGTATTAATGCTGTTCAATGATGCAAAAAAGGTAATTACCCGCACGGAAATAAAAGAGGCAATTATACAAAGCAATTGAGTTAACCTATCACTATAATTTTCCAATAACCGGACCGATGAAAACCTATCCCTTCAAATTTTTAGACGCCTACAGCAAAGAGGATTCTGGGTTCTTCTTTGGTCGCGACGCAGAGATCGGAGATTTATACGAAATGGTATTTCAATCGCCCATTTTGTTGGTTTATGGAGCATCCGGCACTGGTAAAACAAGTTTGATACAGTGCGGGCTTGCCAGTAAGTTTGCAGCACATGACTGGCTGCCTTTAGTTGTTCGCCGGGGCCTTGACATTAATGTCAACTTAAAAAAAGCGCTGGCCGATGCCAGCGGCGTGGCCGGGCAGGCGTCTGAAAAACCAAACTGGCTGGATAAACTGAGGGCTAAAAGCAGCGCCCCTGCCGGCAGGCCGCTTAACTATTTCGATAAGGTATTCAAAGCTATTTATCTCGACTCGTTTAAGCCTGTCTATCTTATTTTTGACCAGTTTGAGGAACTATTTATTCTGGGCCCGAAAGAAGAACAGGATGAGTTTATTGCCTCAGTTGGGCAGATATTACAGGTGGAGCAGCCGGTGAAAATGATATTCTCGATCCGCGAAGAATACCTGGGCTATTTAAGCGATTTTGAAAAGGCAGTACCTCAGCTGTTCCAAAAAAAATTGCGGGTTGAGCCCATGAACCGCGATAAAGTAAAGCAGGTAATTATTGGGGCCACTCAGAATGAAAATTCAAACATCTCACTAAAATCCGGTGAAGCCGGGCAAATAGCCGAAGACATATTTAAAAAGATAAAAGGCGATGGAAAATCTTTAACCATACAGCTCCCTTACCTCCAGGTATTTTTGGACAAGCTGTATTTAGGAGTAACAAACGATGAAACCAGGCAAAGCGAAGCGGTTTTTACCATAGCTGCGCTGGATAAAATTGGGAATATTGGAGATATCCTCCAGGATTTCCTTGACGGCCAGGTAGCAGTCATCAGCGCGAAATTTAAAGACCTTAGCATTATGGCAACGTGGAGCATACTATCGCCTTTTGCGACATTAGAGGGCACCAAAGAACCCATCAGTAAAACAGAGCTTTACGATAAAATACCTAAATTGAAACCGGTTTCGATTGATGCGGTAGTCGAGGCGCTTGTAAACGCCAGGATATTGCGCTACGACGAAAACGCCAACCTATATGAACTGGCGCACGATTCGCTCGCCAAACATATAGCAGAAAAACGAAGCGACGAGCAAATTGCAATGCTACAGATGGAGCGCATAATAAAGAGCCAGGTAGCAGTTAGCAAGGATGTGCGGGAGTTTTTTACTGAAAGGCAATTGCTGTTTATTGAGCCATACTTAAAGAAATATAAACTGAGCCAGGAGGAAGAGGATTGGATTAATAAGAGCCGCGGGCAAATAGCAAAACAAAAAGAGGCTGAAGAAAAACGGCACCTGGAAGAATTGATACAAACGCGCAAGCGACTGCGAATAGTGTACGGCCTTTTGGGGGCTGCAATGCTGGCATTAGTTGCCGCCGCTTTTTTTTGGTTTTATGCAAATGAGCAAAAAAAGATAGCCGAGAATCAAGCCGGAATTGCGCAGGCTAACTATCTTATTTCTGAAGCCAAAAGTGCCGTAGAAACAGACCCTACTGTTGCTTTGAGATTGGCCGAACAAGCAATGGCCATGCGCAGTGATCCCAAATTTAAGGACGCGGCCATAAAAATTTACGCAGAAAATTCATTTTATAAAATTGCCGGAAGGCACCCGAAGAAAATAGCTGCTGTTGCTTTCTCGCCCGACGGAAAAACAATACTTACCGGATCATGGGACAAAACTGCCCGGTTGTGGGACTTGAACGGAAAACTAATCAGGGAATTTAAGGGCCATACGGGGGAAATTTACGCCGTCGCTTTTTCGCACGACGGAAAAAGAATACTTACCGGCTCAGGAGACAATACAGTCCGGCTATGGGACCTGAATGGAAATACAATCCAGCGATTCAAAGGGCATACTGGTATTATCTACTCAGTTGCCTTCTCCAGAAGCGGAGACACCATACTCTCCGGATCCCGTGACAAAAAAGCCTTTTTATGGAACTTGTCCGGCCAAATAATAAAGAGATTTGAAGGCCATGGTGATCTAATACATTCCGTCGCTTATTCCCCTGACGGACAAAAAGTGCTGACAGGATCATGGGATGGTACCGCAAGGTTGTGGGACCTGAACCAACGTACGTTAAAGGTGTTTCCCGGGCAGAGCCAGGTACATTCCGTCGCTTTTTCTCCAGATGGGAAGTCGGTACTTATCGGGTCCGAGGATAACACGGCCAGATTGTATGACCTGAGCGGACATCTTTTAAAGCCATTCAACAACCATTCAGCCGGCATATATTCAGTTGCTTTTTCTCCAGATGGCAAGACTATATCGATAGGATCTGCGGACAACACGGCCAGCTTGTGGGATATTGACGGAACATTAAAAAAGGAATTTAAGGGACATACTGAAGAAATACATGCAGTTGCTTTTTCCCCCGATGGGAAAACGTTACTTACCGGATCCTGGGATATGACTGCCCGGTTATGGGACCTGGTTGGAAATATGAAACAGGAATTTAAAGGATGTTCCGGTGAAATACATTCGGTCGCCCTGTCCCCGGACGGGAAAATGGTACTTACCGGATCGTGGGATAATGCCGCCAGATTGTGGGGCCTGGATGGAATTTTGATAAAGGAATTTAACCATCCGGATTTCATAAATTCAGTCGCGTTTTCCCCTGATGGTAAATCAATTCTTACCGGGTGCCGTGATAGAATTGCACGGTTGTGGGGTCTGGACGGACATCTGATACAAGCATTTACAGGCCATAATGGCGCCATATTATCTGTCGCCTTTTCACCCGGCGGAAAAACGATACTTACCGGATCACGTGATAATACAGCCATATTGTGGGACATGAACGGGCATATATTGCAAACATTCAAAGGACCTGCTGATTTTATATTCATCAATTCCGTCGCCTTTTCGCCTGATGGAAAAACAATTCTAACAGGATCGGGGGATAAAATCGCGCGTCTTTGGGACCTGGACGGAAAGATGATAAGAGAATTTAAAGGACATACTAATTTTATATTATCAGTAGCTTTTTCGCCCGACGGAAAAAGAATCCTTACGGGGTCACGTGACAAAACCGCCCGATTATGGGACCTTGATGGAAACCTGATACAGGAATTTACGGAACATTCGGATGCAGTATCTGCGGTAGCTTTTTCGCCCGACGGAAAAACAATTCTAACTGGCTCCTGGGATAAAAAAGCCCGGCGGTGGGACCTGGACGGAAAAATGATAAATGAGTTTAATGGACATTCAGGTTATATTTATTCCTTAGCCGTTTCTGCCAGTGGAAACCGGATACTCACTGGCGCCGCAGACAAAACAGCTGTATTGTGGGATAATCCTATGACTTTAAACGAGTTTCTTAAAAGCGATAAAATTGAGCCATTAACAGCACTACAGAAAAAGCAATATGAAATAAAATGACGCCCAAGGCTGAAGTTCTCAAAAAATCAGGTTCAAACAGATGGTTATAGTGGAAAAAAAATACCCTTTTAAATTTTTAGATGCTTACGGTGAAAAAGACTCAGGCTTTTTCTTCGGGCGCGAAGAAGAAGTGAGTACTTTATACGAAATGGTATTCCAGTCGCCTATTTTATTGGTTTACGGGGCATCAGGTACGGGGAAAACAAGTGTGATACAATGCGGGCTGGCCAGCAAATTTGCAGCACACGACTGGCTCGCATTGCCTGTTCGGCGGGGGCTTGATATTAATGCCAATTTAAAAAAAGCCCTGGCCGATGCAGGCGGCTTAGTGGAACAGGTATCCGAAAAGCCAAACTGGCTGGATAAGCTGAGGGCCAAAAGCAACACCCCGGCAGCCAGGCCGCTCAACTATTTTGATAAAGCATTCAAAGCCATCTATCTCGACTCGTTTAAGCCAGTTTACCTAATTTTCGACCAGTTTGAGGAACTGTTTATTTTAGGTTCCAAAGATGAGCAGGATGAATTTATTGCATCTGTAGTGCAGATATTGCAGGTGGAGCAGCCTGTAAAAATGATATTCTCGATCCGCGAAGAATACCTGGGCAATTTAAGCGAATTTGAAAAGGCGGTGCCGCAGCTTTTCCGTAAAAAATTGCGGGTTGAGCCCATGAACTGCAATAAAGTAAGGCAGGTGATTATTGGCGCCACGCAGCACCCGGATTCCAATGTGAGTTTGCAGCCTGTAGAAACCGATGAAATTGCCAAAGGCATATTTAATAAAATAAAGGGAACAGGCAAATCGCTCACCATCCAGCTCCCCTACCTGCAGGTATCTTTAGATAAACTGTATTTAGAAGTAACCGGCGATGAAACCCGGCAAAGTGAAGCGGTATTTACGCTGGCAGCGCTGGATAAAATGGGTGATATCGGCGACGTACTGCAAAACTTTTTGGAGGAACAGGTGGCGGGGATCAGTAAAAAACTAAGCGGTAATAACGCCGCGCTTACCCTTGCCGCTATCTGGAGCATATTATCGCCCTTTGCCACCCTTGAAGGCACTAAGGAGCCTATTGACAAACAGGAGCTGTACCATAAGCTGCCCAACTTGACCACTGCCTCAATTGACCTGGTGATCGAAGCCTTTATTAATGGCCGCATACTGAAATATAACGAAGATGTTGACCTGTATGAGCTCGCTCACGATGCCCTTGCCAAACGCATTGCCGAAAAGCGAAGTGATGAAGAAATTGCCCTGCTGGAAATTAAACGGTTAATAAAAAGCCAAACCAGTTTGAAAGCCGATGCACGTGAACTATTTTCGGAAAAGCAACTGAA
>Ga0206955_1005_pt1 | contig 54170 bp, 40 predicted proteins | sample Alteio_BWOrgHeat_34_FD_153247 | JGI IMG/M metagenome (GOLD analysis project Ga0206955, IMG submission 153247) | Enriched cells from forest soil in Barre Woods Harvard Forest LTER site, Petersham, Massachusetts, United States -... | ecosystem: Environmental > Terrestrial > Soil > Temperate forest >...
TAAGGGTGTGGTGCACCTGGCACTTGCCTCTGTAACCAACGCGTGTTATGATCTTTGGGCTAAAAAAAGAGGCGTCCCGTTGTGGAAGCTGCTTATTGATCTGTCGCCCGAAGAGATTGTTGCTACCCTTGATCTTTCTTACCTGGAAGATGAATTGACCCGCGAACAGGCGGTTCAAATACTGCACTCGCAACATCCAGCACGTTTGCTAAGAGAAAGTATATTGAAATCGGGTTATCCGGGATATGACACATCTATCGGCTGGTTTAATTACTCCGATGAAAAGGTACGCGAAAACTGTAAAAAGGCAGTAGCGGAAGGCTTTACAGCCATGAAGCTAAAGGTAGGTTCCGAAGACCCTGAAAGGGATATCCGGAGAGCCGAAATTGTAAGGGAAGTGGCAGGCAGCAACGTGAAAGTAATGCTTGATGCTAACCAGCAATGGAACCTGCCGCAGGCAATTGCCATCTGTAACCGTTTAAAAAGCATTGATCCCTATTGGATAGAAGAACCAACTCATCCGGATGATGTGCTTGCGCACAAAACACTGGCTGATGCCATTGCTCCGCTAAAACTGGCTTTAGGCGAGCACGTTCCAAACCGGATAGTTTTTAAAAATTATTTACAAACAGGCGCTGCATCCTTTATCCAGGTTGATGCGGTTAGGGTGGGCGGTGTAAGCGAGTTTATTACGGTAAGTTTACTATGCAAAAAATACGGCATACCGGTAGTGCCGCATGTGGGCGACATGGGGCAACTGCATCAGCACCTGGTTTTATTTAACCATATTTCGATGGGGCACGAGGCGCTGTTTTTAGAACATATCCCGCATTTACAAAAGCATTTTACTTACCCCGTGCAAATTGTAAATGGCGTGTACAAAACGCCGTATTACCCCGGAAGCAGCTGCGATCTGGTGGCTTTAAATAACTGATCAAAACATTGTTTTTACCCGCAAAAATGGTACGTACCCCCGATCTTATTATTAGCGCACTCTATATACTGCTGATCTTCGTTATTGGCTTATGGACAGGGCTGCGTCACAAGTACAAAACACGCAACAATAATAATGCTGCGGGCGAGTACTTCCTGGCGGGTAAAAAGCTGCGCTGGCCGGTGATAGGCCTTGCATTATTTGCAACCAATATTTCCTGTGTGCACCTGGTTAGCCTTGCTCAAAGCGGGTTTGATACAGGTTTGCTTAATGGAGATTTTGAATGGATGGCGGCATTTACATTAATATTGCTGGCGCTCTTTTTTGCCCCTTTCTATATCCGTTCAGGGGTGTCAACGTTACCCGACTTCTTAGAAAAACGTTATGATCGCGCAAGCCGCGACTGGCTGGCTATTTTATCAGTATTGTCCGCAGTAATTATTCATATCGGCTTTTCATTGCTGGCAGGTGGTATAGTACTGCATACACTGTTCGGGGTTAATTTGTATACCAGTGTTATCGTAATAGCAGTAATAACCACTGTTTATACCATAGCCGGGGGATTAACTGCCGTTGTAATAACAGAATCTATCCAAACTATCGTGCTTTTGTGCGGGGCGCTGGTGATGAGTGTGGTCGCTTATAATAAAATGGGCGGATGGCAGCCTATGGTAAATACTTTACAGCATGCCGGGCAGTTAAGCAAGTTATCAATGTTAAGGCCAAAGGGCGACGCCAGCAATATGCCATGGTACGCCGTTTTTTTAGGTTATCCAATTATTGGGATCTGGTACTGGTGCGCCGATCAAACCATTGTACAGCGGGTATTAGGTGCAAAAGACGAAAATAATGCCCGTATAGGCCCTTTATTTTGCGGGTTTATAAAAATTCTGCCGGTTTTTATTTTTGTTATGCCGGGCCTGTTTGCTTATGCCCTTGCTCAAACCGGGCATTTGGATATCTCTGCTTTAAAAACCATGCATGGCGGCAAAGAAGTAGTTAACAGTAAAGGCATTTATACGTTGATGATCACCCAACTAATTCCAACGGGTTTGGTAGGTGTGTTGGTAGCAGCACTGCTGTCAGGTTTAATGAGCCAGATTTCGGGGGCTTTAAATTCTATTTCAACCCTGGTAAGTTATGATATTTATAAACGTTATAAACCGGAGGCTAAAGACAAAAGCCTTATAACCGTAGGGAAAATTGCTGCAGGTATTTCATTAATAGCGTCATTGGCATTACTGCCCTTACTTAATAATTACGAAAGTATTTTTAACGGGCTAAACGACATTATCTCCTATTTGGCTCCGCCAATTACATGTGTATTTCTGTTAGGGGTATTTTGGGATAAGGCTTCGGCGATATCTGCAAAGTATACGTTATGGGTGGGATTTGGCGTAGGTGTGGTGGCATTTGCGATAAGTAAGTTCTATCCAAATAGCGTTATTGGTGGCATTCCATTTTTGATGATGGCCTTTTACCTGTTTTGCTTCTGCTTTGTAATACAGGTAATCCTCTCCTATATCTTCCCCGTTCAACATACAGCAGAAAGTGCAAAATTATTCTGGAAATCACCATGGGAACCCTTGCGTAGCCCCGCGTGGCCGGGCCTGGGTAATTACAAGGTTTTGTCGGTTGTACTTTTACTGATTATGTCTGTGCTTTTTTGGATCTTCAGATAATTATAAGGACTTGACATTGATTATACATTATATTACTATTTCAGTGAGATCTTATTGCCGGATAGTATAACATTTTGGCAATCTTTCACCTCGATCAACCCATTGATATTGACTACTGCACGTGTTTTAATTTCATTGTTCGAAAATGAAATATTGGAAACGCACTGCGCACTCATTGCGCTGGTATCCATCAGCGTAAACTTATTCTTAATGATCGAAATATGCTGATGTACAGCCCCTTCGCATACTTTGTTTTCGGGATGAATACGGATGACTGGCTCACCACATTCAAAGAAATTGTTTTTACGTATGGTCAAATCTTTAACCATGCCCGATTCATACCAGCTTTCTGCATCATCTTCTACCAACACGCCGTTGGAATGGACCCGCTGAAAGTTGCAGTTTTCAATAATTACCTTCCGTCGGGTAGTTACTAAGATGCCCCTGGTTGGAATTTTGGTAATAGTTGTGTTATGGATCCAAACCCGGGGTGTCCATGAAGTGTTTTCCACTACATCATCAACCTGTGTAGTTGATGAAACTGGTTTTTGAAGCGTTAAAAGGATATCCTTATCATTTAGTTTTTTTACGGCTGTAATTTGATTATTTCCTACAGACAATAAGCTTGCCGGATGTATAAAATCAATGCTGTCACCCGCTTCAAACGCATCAAAGCCATACGTTTGGCCGTGCATGAAACGCACTTTTATTTGGTTGGCAGATAATTTTTCAATGATTTTCAAATGCGTTCCATGCACATTTATAGCATCATCGTTAGCGGCAGACAAAAAGCTGTTGTTTACATCTATCATACCCCTGCAGCCCGAAAAATGGAGTATATCGGCCCATGCCGAACAAGTTCTCCCTGATTTTTCATCGGGTTTTACTACAAGGGAGTCAATGCTGATATTTTCGCAGAACTGGCTTACAACGCCCATCCCATGCATAAAATAGATCCGGATATTTTTTAGAGAGATATTTTTGCTGCGCTGCATAAATATGCCTGCGCAGTCCCTTGTAACGTCGCGGTTCTGATAAATCAACCCCGCCTTAAAGCCTGGATTTTGTGCGAAAGATGCTCTTAACATACCACCTTCCTCCGCAAACTTTACGTTGCTCAAATCCATACTCTGGCGGGATAGGTCACCTGTTTCCTGATCAAGCACCTGCCAGTACCATCCCGGCTGATACCGCCAGCCTTCCCCTTCCCAGGTAAGAACACTATCTTTAATACTATATTTTGAGTCCCGGTGAACCTGCAGATCGGCGTAATGCTCACCCACATTTATCACTTTTAACTCGGACACTGTTGGTCGTTCATAATCGAAACTAATACCATTAACACTAACGTTTTCGCATTTATTTATACAGGTTTCTATCATTTTACCCCTTAAAATAATCTTTGCTTTACGGGCATTCAACTTCACGTATTTCGAATTAACAAAATATAAGGCAATGGCTTTTAATGCTAAAGGAGTATCATTTGTGTTGGAAATATCAAAGCGGGTTTTATAGGCGCTATCAGGATAAAAATCGTACCTGCCTGGTGCAAAACTGACAGATACCGGTGAGGCTCTATTTCCGTTGGCCATCATCACCAGCGACTGATGAAACGCACCGGGCGCCACGATCATTAACTTATCTCCCGCTGAAAATATTAGCTGGTTAGCCCGCTCAAAAGTTCTCCACGGGCTTTTAATAGCTGTACCGGTATTTTTATCATTGCCTTTTTGCGGATCAATATAATAGGTGGTATTAGGCGGAGAATGTTTACGGTTAGCAGTTGACGGGTACAAATTAAGTTTTTGGGCATAAAGTACGCCTGCATTACCACTTAAAAACAGTATGGTCAACAAAAAACAGCAATAGATCTTTCCATTCATAAGGACAAATGTTTACCAGGGAAATCCTTACAATTGAACGTTAGCAGTCTCTCCCTTTTTAAGGATATAAGTATGCTGATTTTTTTTATTTAAAACACTAACTAATATTTTTCCATTAGCTTGCCGGGAGATTTTCAGGTCGAAGATCGTCCCGAACGAATGAATATTATGCAGTTCCATGTTGTTCCAGTTATCAGGCAACCTTGGCGTACAGTTAAAACTATTAAACCCTGTAGGCCTTATCCCAAACAAACCCTCGGTAAAGATCCGGCAGTACAAACCACTTTCTGCGGAAAGTTGCCTTTGATTACCTTCGGGATAGGCTTCAACAGGATAAGGAACATGTTCCCCCAGCAACCTGCGGCGCGAGTAATACTGCAGGAAGTTCATAGCTGTTTCTGTTGCCCCGGCTTGCAGTACGCCACGAAGCGCATATAAAGTTGAGCGGTCCCAAAATGTATTATTACCCTCCTGTGTGGCTAAGCCGTCCGCAGTCCAAAGCTGAGGAGAAAATAATGCATCGATGGTGCCCTTACTCCGGTCATAAATACCCATGGCCAGGGGCATGCAAATCCAAGCCCGCAAAACAGTATTAGTTTCATAGTATTTATAGGTCTTGTACCCGTCTACCGTGGCTCCAAAATACTTTTCTATATTAATTTTAAGCTGATTTGCTTCATTATTATAATGGTTAATCTGTTCGTTGGGGATATGAAGTTGTTTGCCAAGCAAGGAGGCCGAAATCAGGGCATCATAGTACAGGCAATTTGTAGAAAGGTTGGCCTTTCCCGACGGAAAACGTCCTTCCAGCTCATCCGCATCCGATGTTACCACCCCCTGCTCATTGATATGCCTGCGGCTATATTCCAGGCACCAGGTTATCAATGGCCATAGCGTTCTTGCAGAATCAGCATTGCCGTAAGCAAGTGCATATCTTGATGCGCCATAGGCAATCATTGCCTGATCGCCCCGGTCACCGGCGCCATTCCAGAAGGCATCGCCTTCCGCAACTATCGAACTTGGGATTGGCTTGTAATCCGGGTTCATATAGCGGGCAAACAGTTTATAGCAATTCATAGCTGATAAATTACCTATGCTATCACCCGAAAAAGCAAAATAGGGACTTATGTATTCAGCCTGATCATTCGCCCAGATAGCTGCATAATAGGACAAGCCGCCGGGACTATGCATATATCCGCTCTTTGTTTTATAAATACTTTCGGTTGCGCGTATTTTGGCAAAAGCGAATTCCGTATTTAATATCGTGTCGGGCGTTTCCAATTGCAATGGCGCCAAAATTTGGGCCACCCGGTTTGCCCTTGCATTTTCTTCTTCCTTCGGATGAATGGGCCATAACGAGGAAGGATGATCGGTAGCCAGGTAAGCAATGGCAAAAACAGTTGATTCCCCGGGCTGTAATATGCGGCTCCCATCATTAACGGATTTCATGATAACTGTATGCGGCGAAGATTTGCTTCGGATGGTATCTGTGGTCACCTCGCGATCCAATTTTTCCATTGAAACGGTTACCGGCTTGCCGCTGGTATTGGTCAGTTTAAACGTTTCAATAGCCAGGGGCTTATCAACAGAAGGAAACAGACTGCGTTCAATTTTTACTTGTCCAGCATCTCCTGCATCTGCATTGATGCGCATGATGCCGTGCTGGTGAATACTTTTAACCTGGAACGCAAGGTTATTATTCTCCTCTTTTTTGGAAATATCCGTTCTCAGCAACTGGTTATTAATATAGATGCGGGGCAGTTCATCATCGTTAAAAGTGTAGCTGATATGGCTCCTGGTATCATCGGGCAGCATTCGGAATGTTGGAAACACAACTGTCCGGCGGACTTGAAATATTCCCGAACTATCAACAGAGTACGCTACCCAAAGTGAGACTTTTTCACCCGACATTTCAATATGGTCAGCGTGGGGCAGCCGGTCGTTAATATTCCAGGTAATGCTTCCGTCTTTTTCGATGAACCACCTGTCCGTTTGTTTTGGTAATACGATTTGCTGTGCCTTTAGTTGTGATTGAGCAGATAAAATAAGTAAAGTTAAAATGAATTTGTTGATATAAGATTTCATAAATGTATTTGATAAGGCCAGCGTCACTAATTCGCTACTTTTATATCTATTCTCTGACCTGGTTTTACTGTAGTTTCCACAATGGAAATTTCTCTTTGCTGGGCGTCTGTACTCTTTTTTACGACGAGCCAACGCCCGTTAATATTTGCCCGCTTGTATGTTCCATAGAACATTGCCTTCCATTTAAATGGCTGCGGGCCGGTATTGGTTAAAACTGAGTGCTGTTTGCTTAAATGAGCTATATCAATAGTGGTATGCAAAACAGGCAGTTGATTAATTGCAGCACTCCCTGTTCCGTTTGATTTATAAATAGTGCCGATGGTGGCACGGGACGCATCGGGTGTAACGCCCATTAATCCCTGAACGATTCCTTCAATTACCCCAAAAGATACCTCAGGATATTCCCGCCTGGCGGTGGATGGGTCCGATAGGTAAAGAATATACGCTCTCGCCTTATCCCAATGGCCATTTTGATAAAACAGGTAGGGCAGATATGAAGTGTTTTCCATATTCAAGTTCACTGATGCAAGATGTGTCATGGTTTTTCTTACCCTGACACTGTCCTTCAATGCATTGAACCATAGCAGGAAAGTCTCTCCCTCATCTTTACCAAATTCACCAGTATTACTTAAATAAGAATAATAACGCGCACCTTTCTCGTCCCACCAGTCGGCCTCCAGGTGTTGCCGGTACTGTTCTGCTTTTTGGGCATACAAAGCAGCTTCTTTTTTTTGCCCTTTTTCTGACAATATCTCCGAATAGGTGAGCATCCCCCTGTATAGTGCTGCCACCAGGTCTACGCCCGTTTTTAAATTTTGTACGCCCTCTGAATAGGATGGTAGTCCCCGGCAACGATGGAAGGAATCACTTTCGTTATAAGGAACCGGCGCATTAGGGTGGGCGGGCCGTTTTAACAATGAGTCGGGCGAAAGCACCCAACTATCAATATAATCCCCGACAGATTTCTCCTGAAAACGAACAAATGCCGGATCATTGATATAATGCTTATTGCCCGTCCACAGGTATAGCCTTTGGGTGGCGTATAATACATCAAAATTGGCGGGTAAATTGTACCAAAACTCTTTATCATTTCTGTAATCTTCGGGTGCGGGCTTAGCATATTTATTAATTTCCCAATAGGAGCACCAGTTTTTTGAGGCAGAAATATTGCTGGCAAACAGGTTAAACATATTATTATTTTCGCGGCTCAATCCCAATATTTCTGCACCGATACATTGATGGGATACGTCTCTCATACAGAATGCATCTCTTGGTGGAAGGGCAGATTCATACCAGGGGCCAACAGGATCGGTCCCGCTGCTTTTATAATGCAGCGCCATTTCTTTGGCCCAATTAAATGCCCGCTCAAGGTCTTTGTCAGATGATGTAAAAACAACGCCCTGCTTTTGAGCAATGACATTGGAAAAAGAGCATACGCAAAATAAAAGAAAGGTTAAAGCCATTTGGCGTTTAAGCGGAACCATAATGTGTATATTTTATTAATGTGTTTAGTGATTTAACCCCTCAAGCGATATTATCGCAATTAATTGACAATGTTAACGTTATGAAACTCCCCTCTTGAGAGGGGCGCATTGGGAAGTGTGGTGGCGGGGGCGTGTTCGCCATCATGCTGCTTAACACACCCCTCCACCCCTCTCATCCCGATAGCTATCGGGAGGGGAATCGCACAGCCCAAGCTTTAAAAGCTACTTCATTTTATTACTATAATTTAGATTCAAACGAATTAATTGGTGCGTTAAAACAGAAAAGCATATTTACACAGTCAAAGTCTATTCTGTTCTATTCTATAAAATTACAAACTTTCAATTATTGCTGCAAATTTATTTTGCAAGGATAAGCGGGGAGAACAAAATAAACATCAATATCATCATTAATAATAAGATCCCGGTATAAATATGCCTGTTTTTCCATGGCTCCAAATCAACTTTATTATTCAGTTTTTGCACATAAGGAACCGGCATTGGATATAATTTCCCGATAAATAACATAACACCGCAGGTTAATACAAATAAAATGGCCAGGATATGAAGGAAATGGGTATGTAAATCAAAAACCAATTGCGTTAGCCCATATGACACAATGAAAAAGCCCAGCCCGATTTTTGCCGCTATTGCAGGTACCCTTTTTGTGATGAATCCCATAAACATGATGGTAAAAATAGGCACATTAAAAAACCCATTTACAATCTGTATGTAGGTGTAAAAGCCATTTTTGGCAAAGATGATAAAAGGGGCAATAAACATCGCCGCCAGGCAAACCATTATTTCAAATCGTTTCGCTGTTTTTAAAAGCGCCTTTTCCGGAACCAGCCGGGCACGCTTTTCCAACCATGGTTTGTATACGTTCAGTACAAACAAGGTACTTGAGCTATTAAGGCCTGCATTGAACGTGGTTAACGCCGCTACAAAAATTACTGCAGCAATAAACCCGGCAATAAACGGCGGCGAGACAAGGCTATCCAGCCTCGGGAACACCTCTGCAGAGTTGTGCATTGTGGTAAAGATGTGTACCGCGATTAGCCCGGGTATATTTAACACCAGCGGAGAAATAAGTTTTCCAAAACAGGCTACAGCAATACCCTTTTGGGAGGTCTTCAAATCTTTTGATGCAAGTACTTGCTGAACAATATATTGTTCGGTTCCCCAGTAATAAAGATTCACCAACAACATGCCCGTGAACAAGGCACTAAAAGGTATCGGATCTGAGGGCGAGCCGATACTGTTCAAATGTTCTTTGTGTGTGGTAAGCAATACATGTAACCCCTGGAGAAAACTCCCATGCCCCAAATACTTTAAGCCGAAAATTGGCAATAAAAGTCCTCCTGTGAAGAAACCGATGCCGAGTATTATATCCAGTAAACTGATGGCTCTCAATCCTCCCAGCATGGAAAACAGGCAGCCAATTGTACCCATGATCCAAATCAATATCCAGATCGTTGTCCAGTAATCAATTTTCCAAACGTCAGAAAAATGAAACAGTCCATTGAAAGCTATTGCTCCTCCGTATAATAAAGAGGGGAGCAAATTGACGATATAGCTGATCAAAAATATAAAAGACACTAATTTTCCTGTGCCCTGGCCGTATCTTGCCGTAAGATAGTCGGGTGTAGTGGCGATACCCAATTTGACGTACAACGGCATTAAGAACTCCGAAACCAGCAGCATCGCCAAAACCGATGTTATCCCCCACGCCATAACAGTCATGTTTTTGGTGTAGCTTAGTTCGTTTTCTCCGATAATGGAAGCAGTATTGATGTTGGTAAATAACAGGCCTCCGCCTACCAACAAAAAGCCGAGGTTCCTGTTAGCCAGGAATAACCCGTTTAAGGTGCTGACTTTATTTTGCCTTGTTTTGTACCATAGCGTAAAAACCACGATCCCGGTAAAAAAAAGAAAACCGATGATCATAGTGGCGTTCATAGCGGATACCTAAAGTGTATGCCTTTCGAATAAAATCATGGGCACGGTCAATTGTACTTTTTCCTTAGACAATACAACTTCCCCCGCCATTTTTCCCATGTTGGAAAAGTCTGCTGAAAAGGTGGTGATACCGATTATTTCTTTTGCCGGTTCATCATTATGGGAGAGCACACCCAGGTCCTTGCCGGGTTTTAGTTTTTTGGTTTTGCAATCGCGCATAATCTGCCACAAAGCAAAGTTATCAAGGGTGAAATATACTTTCCCTTTTTCAACCGAACCCGCTACATATTCTTCCTCTATGTGTCCATTGATGCTAAAATCTTTAAGGAACTTTTTAAACGATCGTACAATCTCTTTTGGATCTAAAGAATTTTGAGAATGGTAAAATATAAACTCATCAAACTGTTTTATCCGTGGCGCCAGCTTTGAAAAAACCTCATAAGAAGCATCTTCGAACTCCTGGGTTATGTGGTTAAACTCACCTTCCAACGGCTCATAACGGTCAAACATCAGGAATTTATTGCGGGGAATCATTTCTAATAGTTCTTTTGTTTTGGAATGAGGAATAGGCGCCACTACATACATGCCATATTTACCCTTTATCTGCAAAAGAATAGTCTCAAATATCTCAATATTACCATGATGGAAATAGGTGGTCAACTGGACGTTCTGGCCCAGTTCATGCCTGAAGTTCCTGTAAAATTGCTCTTCAAATGTATCCAGGTTGTACATCAAAAGCGCTACATTTAGTGTTTGCCCGGTATTACCGTTGCCCACAAAATAGCCTAACCGGTTTTTAGCTTCTACAATGCCGCGACTGATCAGGTCCTTGTAGCCCTTAACAATCGTTTCTCTTGAAAAGCCCAGTTCTTTAATTAATTTATTAACAGAAGGCAGCATTTCGTCCTGTCCAATTATCTTCTCGTCAATGGAATTTATTATTCCCTGAACAAACCTGTCATGCTTTGAATAAGAGGGCATTTCTGCCAGCTTTCTTATTTCTTCAAAAATTCTGTCCATTAAATATTCTTAATTTCAGCCAAATTAAAAAAAGGCAGCCATATGCTGCCCTTTTTTTTGAATTCGTTTTTATTATCTAACTTAATTATATCCAGGGTTTTGTTTTATTGCCGGATCAATCTGGATCTCTTTGCGCGGGATCGGATAATAATACGAGGCCGGCAACCAAACACGTTTTTGAGTAGTAAAAACTTGATAAGTAAAATTGGTAGTCGAATTAGCAGGAACCGGTGTAATGGTGATTCCCAATGCATCGTTAGAACCAATTTGGGCAATGCCCCATCTCCGGATATCGAAATAGCGATGTCCTTCAAAACATAATTCAATCTGCCTTTCGTGACGGATCAGATCTATTAATGCCGATCCCGTTCCTGTAACATCAGGCATGCCCACTCTTTCCCTTATTTTATTCAGATACAGTAAGGCTTCCGCGCTGTTACCAAGTTCAGCCTGCGCTTCGGCGTAATTTAAATAGATCTCACTTAACCTGAACGCAACCCATTGGCACCCGCTGTAGGGTTGAATGTTGAAATTATAACTGGCATCAACAAATTTTCTGATCGTATAACCGGTTTTTGAAGCATTCCATGGGGATAAAGCGCTCTCTTTTGAATCAAGACCGCCTTCATAAAACTGGGCGTCACGGCCCTGAAACGGTGCGCCGTTGTACAAAACGTCGGCGTAAAAGCGCGGGTCCCTGTTAAGGTAAGGATTTGTGGGGTTGTTACTCCAGCTGAAAGGCGTACCATCAGCCATATCAAAGTCCTCAACCATCTGCTCTAACACATTATAGGCGCTATAGCCATTATATCCGTTCGGGCTCAAGTCGCGGTAAAGCGTATTATACCGGTCTTCCTGCACATCGGCACTGAACACGCGGGAAAAAATCACCTCGCTGTTGAAGTTATCGGTAAAAATAGTATTGTAAGTGGAGGCACTTCCATAAAGGCTATACACGCCCAGGTCCATCACAGCCTTAGCCGCATCTGCTGCAGCCTGCCAGCGGGTCATATCGTTGGAGGTATTGTATTCAGGGCTTGCAGCATAGAGCAATAAACGTGATTTCAGCGCCAAAGCTGCGCCAAGGGTTGCTTTTCCATCATTGCTATTATCGGAGTATACCTTTGGTAATATTGCAGCAGCGGCCGTAATATCGGCAAGGATAAAGTCCCGTGTCTGATCCCAGGTCGCCCTTGAATCGGTAAAAGTGTTATCATTGGTTGTGTAAACTTTAGTGACGAGGATTACTCCACCAAACCGTTTCAGTAATTCGAAATAACACAAAGCTCTTAAAAAATGTACTTCACCTTTCAGATTATTGATGGCCTGCCCGGCGCCTACTGTATCGGCCTGCCCAACGTTTTGAAAAAACAAGTTGGTTTTTTGGATGGTACTGTACAAGGTGGTCCAATAATTAAGTGTAGAGCTATAATTCAACGGAAATGAACTGGATTGATTATCCGGGGTTTCCTGGCCAAGGGCGTAGGTGTTTTCGGAGCACCAGTTAAAGTTGCTATATAACTCGTCTGTTTGCGAACCCCACCCGAATCCGCCATCCTTGAAGGCAAATACCGATTCTTTATATATTTGGTTTACAAACACCTGGATAAGGGCAGGATCCCTCCATACGTTATCCGAAGAAAAGGAACCCGTAGGCGTTAAGTCCAATACTTTTTTGCAGGAGATCCCTGCAAAGAGTACAAGTATTGAAATTATCATTATACATAATTTTTTCATGACTATATCTTTTAGAATGTAACGTTTGCACCTATATTGATAATTCTCTGTTGCGGATAGTATTTGCCATAATTCACCGTGCCGCTCGCGCTCTCCGGATCAAACGAAGACCCAAAACTATCTATCGAAAACAGATTATTGCCGCTGACAAAAACCCTGGCTGCTTTTATATTGATTTTACTGAGAAGTTCCTTGGGGAAACTATAACCAAATTCAACATTCTTTAGCCTTAAAAAGGCATCATTTTTTAGCCAAAAGGTAGATGGATAGGTATTTGAGCCATAACTCCTTTCTGAGGGACCGTTAAAGGTGCGCGGATAAGTGTTATCCCCTTCTTTCTGCCAGCGATCAGTAAAAAACTGTTCGGCCATATTTAAACCATCAGGCATCAGGATGGCCTTTGCCATCGCCTGCCCCTGGAAAAAGACCGTCAGATCAAAGTTTTTATACCTGCCGCCGAATGTTAAGCCAAAAAGCATTTCGGGTGTATGTGATAAATTGGTTCTTACCTCATCAAGTTGATTGATCACCCCATCTCCATTTACATCCTTGTAACGGATATCTCCAACGCCTGTACCAACCGGATGAGGATAGGCATTCAGTTCGGCCGTGTTTTGAAATATCCCATCAGCCTGGTATAGCAAATAGGAATCTATGGGATGGCCTGTTGCTTTCTGGTAACCGGGAACATTGGAAGGCTCCGCCTCGTAGATCACCTTATCCACCGCATAAGTCAAATTTCCATTGATGTTATATGAAAAACTATCACTGACTTTTTTGTTATAACCCAGGTCCAATTCCAAACCCTGGTTCTGTACTTTTCCCAGGTTTTCATCAGGCAGGGTAAGGCCGGTGTAATCAGGTATTGCTGCGGTTGGGGCTACGAGTATGTTATTACGCATTGAACGGAATACATCGATGCTTGCAGACAAAGAATGAAACAGCTGCATATCAAGGCCAAGGTTGGTTGTTGTTGCCACCTCCCAGGTAATATTTGGATTAGGCGTTGGGCCAAGCGTAAAACCCGGTACCTGTACGGCGTTAGGCCCGTAAAAATATCCTGCGCCCAAATACTGTGATAACCTGCCAGCCTGTAAATTATAGGTTTGAATATATTGAAAAGCATCCACCGCATCGTTCCCGGTTTTACCCCAGGAGCCTCTCAATTTTAAGTCGTCAATTACAGATGAATGGAAGAAACTCTCTTGCGAAATTCGCCAGGCGCCGGATAATGACGGGAAAAATCCGAAACGTTTGCCTGCCGGAAAGTTTGGAGAACCATCATACCGCATATTATAATCCAGCAAGTATTTGTTATCGTAGTTATATGAGATCCTGCTAAGATAATTTTGTCGGGCAAACATCGTGGTGGCAGAATTATTGGTCTCGCCAACAGTACTGCCCGCAAATAATTCCTGAACGGTGTTGCTTAAGAACCCTGTCCGGTATGCGTCAAGTTCGTTGAAAGTTTGTTGCTGCTGCTCATAGGCTACAAAAGCTTCGATGGAGTTTTTATTAAATTTATGCTCATATCCCAGTTTAATGTTCACTAACCTGCTATAATCTATGTTATTACTGATTGTTAAATCAGGGGGCACAGTAGAGATAACTTCTGTATAGGTTTGCGTGGCAGTGTTATAGCTGTATGCCGGAGGCGGGGTTGCATCAAATCCCTTGTACTGGTTCACATTTAAATCATACGAATAATAACCATCCAAATGCAGGCCAGGTGTTATTTTCGGTAGCGCCCAGCTGAATGAGGCCTTTGTTTGAAGGAAATCGTAGTCATAATTGGTTGTACCGAGATCGCCATTCAACACATACACCATGCTATTGCCGGGCCCGCCTCCGATACCAACACCAACCTTACCATTAGGATATACCGGAATCAAATATGGATAGTCGGTCCAAAGCTGATTAAATATCGCGTTGGCATCATATCCCGGCGCCTCGCCAGTGCGGTGTTCCGCTCTGTACATCACATCAAGGCCTATTTTAAAATTGTCGGTAGCCGAAATGTCGACGTTCGCGCGGGCATTATCATTTTTATAATAATCTGTCCCGCTGTTGTACATACTGTTTTGATACAAATGCTGGCCCGATATATAATACTTAACCTTATCCGAACCGCCCCGGAGTGTAAGGGTATTATTGGTTTGTGTTGCCCAGGTCCTCATTAATGCTTTCCACCAATCGGTATTCGGGTGACCAAGGGGATCTGAGCCATCTTTGTACTTCTGTATATCGTCGGCAGTGTACTGCGGCTGCTGGCCCACCAGCTGATCATACTCATTCGCCGACTGGGCATACTCCCATGAACTCAGCATTTTAGGCACCCTTGTGGGCTGCGAAAGAGAAAAGTTTGATGTGTACGATAATGTAGGTTTACCGGCTGTGCCTCTTTTTGTAGTGATTAAAATAACCCCATTTGCGGCCCTGGCACCATAAATTGCTGCGGTCGCGTCCTTTAGTACAGTAAATGATTCGATGTCGGCCGGATCAAGACGGTTAAAATCCCGGTCGGGAACACCGTCGATCACAACAAGCGGGCTGGTACTGCCAAGGGTTCCTTTTCCGCGGATTAATATAGTTGCGTCGTCAACTCCCGGTTCGCCGCTTGGTGTATTGACAATCAGCCCCGGCAACGCGCCTGCGAGGCTATTAGAAATATTGGCAACAGGCGATTTCTCAAGTTCCGAACCTTTAATGGTACTCACTGAACCAGTCAGGTTGCCTTTTTTCCTGGTTCCATAGCCTATTACAACAACTTCTCCTAAATCTCCGGCTTTTTTATCAATAACCATCACAACATCTCCGTTCCATTCGCCGGAGACTGTAACAGTCTTTTTTAAATACCCCAGATAAGAGAATACAAGGGTTGCGTTATCAGGAGCGCTGATTTTATAATAGCCATTCTGATCGGTCGTGGTGCCGGTTGGCGTTCCCTCAAGTAAAATGCTTACTCCTGGTAGTGCCAAACCACGTTCGTCTGTGATGTGCCCGGTAATGCTTTTAACTTTTTGTGCAAATACCTGCTGGCAACATAGCAGCAAAAGGCAGCACAAAGCAAGCAAGCCTAATTTTTTAGGTGGTACTTTTTTTTTCATAATTTGATTTGAGTTAAATTGGTTGTTCTATTCTGTTCTATTCTTTAATAAAGGTAGTAACAAAAGTGATACATGCAAATTATTTTGAAAAAAATAATTGGTGCTATTCTTTGGGCGGAATTGGCAGGAGTAAAGCGGAGCGTATTATTAAGCAGCTAAAAACTAATGCGCAATTATGTCCGTAGAACCTTTTGCACTCTCAATAAGGATGATATGGAAAGGCTTGTGAAGAGCGAAAAACTCTCACAAGAAATAATAAATCAATTATTGCCTGGACATTCCGGAGTCATTGACCACCTTGTTCCGGAATAGCAACCACCTGAGCGGTTCGTCGTTGCAGTTCTTTAAAGGTGAATTTTTCGGTTTCATCGAACCGCTTTTTAAACGGAAGGAAAGGAATTTCATCTTTAGAATAAAATCAGGTCAATGATGAGCACTTTTATATCTTCGATACCCTGTATAACGACTGCTTTTTCATATGAGCGGCTATTTTTGTTCCAATTTATGCAGGTTAAAAACAAGGCCGATCTTGCAGAATTCCGCGCCTTGTATCAATTTGTCATAAATTCATCTATATCCGAAGTGGAGGTATTGTTATTGCTGTCCCGTGTAACAATCTTCCAGTAATAAGTGGTTTTCGGATTTACGGTTATATTACTGATATTCTGCGACGTATTGTGGCTTTTATATAATGGGGGTGATGTTGCATTTCCAAAGTATATGTCATAGTCCACAATGTCATTATCTACGGAACTTCCCTGCCAACTTAATGAGATTTTTCCAGATGACGGCACAGTAATAGCTTGACCCGTTGCCGGGGATAGATTATCGGCAGGGAACGGTGCATAAGTTGTTATCCCCGCCCCCGAATTATAAAATTTCCAGGTGTCGCTCTTAGCAGTGCTGCTGCTTTGATTAGATTTAGAAACAATATACCATGAATAAGGCGTGTTCCGGCTAATTGTCACATCGGCACTGTTTATCCCTGCACTTGTAGCCAGCGAATCGCCTGTCAATAAATTCTTTGTCACAACTATATAACTATCCGAGTTAGCGCTGTTATTCCATTGAAATTGAATCGTACTCTGCGATGCAGAAATAACCGTACCTGACACACAAACCGCGTTCTGCGCAGGGAACACTAATGTGGCGGCCTTTGGCGCAGGCGGTGTGGGTGATATATTATCTGATTTTTTGCTGCCGCCGCAGCTTGCAATCAACAACCCCAATGCTATGCTTAAAAATGAATATCTCATTGTTTTAATATTTTAAATACAACTGATGTGGAACCAAGGTTTAGTTTTAGTACATAAGCACCGATCATAAAATTCGATACGTCCGCCTGTAGCTTGCCATTATTGTTTACGGCATCCTTGTTATAGACTATTTTACCGAATGAGTCGGTAATAGTTATCCCGGCCGTTAATACCTTACTGCCTCCCAGGTCGATATTCAACACGTCGGTAAATGGCACCGGGTAAACAGTGATCACATTCATGTCAATCACCTTTTGAATTACGCCCTGGCACAGCTTGTCGGTGTAAATTTGCACTTGATTGGCGCCGTTATTTAGCGGCAGGCTCACCTGGCTATCATTTGTCTGATGAATTTCCCCATTCAGGTTAATATAATAGGTGTCGGCACCTGATAAATCTATCGTTACTGTCTTTGTGTTTTGATTTACTACTGAATAAGCTGAAAGCTCTTTGGGTTCTGTTACGGTTACCGAGTAACACCGCTGGAAAATGCTATTTCCTGATATGCCGATACACACATTGTACGCCCCTGTGTCCAGGCTTTTGATGCTAAGGCTATCCGTAAATGAAAGATTTTTGCTAAAGCCGCCGGGGCCAGTCACTACAGCTGTATAGTTGAGCGGGTCCTGGGCCCGTATGCCAATAGAGCCATTGGCGCTGCCGCGGCATGAAGCGCTGGTAACAGAAACCGTGAAATTACTATCAGGTAATGATACATTACCTTGCTGGATGACGACATTCAAAACGGACGATTTTTGCATATTCAAAGCGCTGTTCGTCTCCACAACGGTAACCAGGCCGTTGCCGGGTTTACCCCAGTTAATAGTGGCTTGGTTTGATAATGGGGTTATACTAACGTCGCCGGTTGCGGTCCAGCTGAACGGGTTTGTACTTGCAGGGGTAGAATAAATCACGTTGGCGGCATAGTTTGTTATTGTATCAGGGCCGGTTACCTGCGGGGTCGGCATATCTTCCACATCAACGTTTATTGTTCGGCTTTGACCGTTGTTACAGTCGTTATAAGGTGTAACCTCCAAGCTGTATTTGCCGCCGTTTTGCCACGAAACGATCACTTGATTATTATGGTACTCTACTGATTGGGCCCCGGTTGCGGTCCATTTGTAATATGCGCCGTATACTGGAGGAACGGCATAAACTGTTTTTACCCCCGAAGCAACAACTGTGTCTCCGGCAATATAACCGGCGTTCACGGGTGGCAGGCTTGTACTATTCAATTTCATCAACCAACCATCATATCCTGCTATAAACAGTTGTCCATCATTTACCTGGAAACCTGGGAATCCGTACCCGTTTCCTGGTTGAAGGATCTGGGTCCAGTTCACCCCTCCGTCTATGGTCTCATAGATCTGTGCTCCCCCTTGTCCTTCCTCGTATGCCGTATATGCATAACCATGGAGGTTGTCAATGAATTGAAAATTCATAACATCCAATTGCATCGATGTTGTTAGTTGCGTCCACGTCAGGCCGCCATCAGTGGTTCGCAGCAACAGGCCGCTGGTGCCTCCGGCGAGGCCGTTGAGCGCATCAAAAAAATATATCGAAAGTATGATCTGGTTGCTTCCAAAATTGGTTGATGTCCAGGTCGTCCCCCCGTCGGTTGTTTTATAAAGCGGCATACCGATGCCCGTTGTATAAACCGTATTCAAATCGGCAATGCTTATATTACGCAGGCCCAGGCCAACCGGCGTTAACGAGGCAGACCAGGTTTCGCCGCCATTGGTGGTCCGGTACAACGTCTGTCCAGTTGCGTAAAAGCCAAAACTGGCGTTGTAAAAAGTAATTGGTGTTGCTACTGGTGCAATCGAGTCTCTATTTTTTAAAGCCCACGTATTACCGCCATCTGTCGATTTATAAAGGTTATAATCATCGGCATAGAAGCCTGTATCAGCATTTAAAAATACACCTTTTGTTAAATAATCCCCATATGGTACAGTTATATTTAGCGGCTTCCAGGTTATACCGCCGTCAATGGTCTTTAAATTTGCTACACCGAAAACATACCCGGTACCGTTTGCAAACAAATTACCCGCAACATAATTATCATTACTAAAATATGATTGTTGTATCCAGGCGCCTGTGCCATTACCGGTATAAATAACGCTTCCCTGCTGTGCAGTTGACCCTGATCCTTCAGCATGGCCTACCAAACAAAGATTTGTGGCCACATTGTTGAAGGCCAACGCTGTAAAAACACCTGCCGAACCAACGGTTTGTAAATTCCAGTTATGGCCGCCATCGGCAGTGATATACAGATTGGCACTATTAAAACCTGCCAGGGCATAACCATTATTCGAATCGCGAAAGTAAATACGATCTATCCCGCCATCTGATTGTATGGTACTGATGCGTGCCCATGTGTTGCCGCCATCTGTTGTCTGCAAAATATCTCCGGCGTTACTCGTCATATAACCAACCTTAGCGCTAACAAAGGTGATGTTATTGAAGGCGGTGTTTGATCCCACTGCAGTTACTGTTATCACCTGCCATGTATTTCCGCCATCTGTGGTGTGTAATAATGTGCCGGAGGAACCGCAGATAAAACCAGTGTTAGCATCGGTAAACCATACGCTGTAAAAATTGCTGTCAAAAGAGGTGTAGGAAAGCTCGTTCCAGCTGTGTCCGCCGTTAGTCGTTTTAAATATAGAACTTGGATTGTAAGCATTAGCGTTAGTGATTACATAACCAACCGAGTCAGATACAAAATACATATTGGTTAAACTGGACGCATATTGCGGACTTGGCGGCCACGCCAGCGGAAACCAGGTATTTCCCCCGTCTTCCGTTTTAAGCAATGGCGGGCTTTGGCCTGATATGTAACCGGTCTTGCTGCTTGTAAATTGTATCTTGTCGAAATCATACGACACACCGCTGTTTATTTTTTTCCAGGTGTTCCCGTTATCGTCTGAATTTAGGATAACACCGCCCGATGCCACTGCGACAATACGGGTGCCAACATACGCTGCATCGTTAAGTGAGTAGGTTAAATTTTGAAACGATTCGGCGCAAGCCGGTGCCAGACTTACCTGTTGATTGCTTACCTGGATAGCAAATGTCTTTTGAATGGTTGTTGTTCCCAAAGTAGCCTGCACCCGGATGGAATAAGTATTTTTGATCGCAAAATTAAAGGCAGCGGCAGACTGCAGGCTCCCATTTACTATGGTAAAACTGCCGTTATCGGCGCTGCCGTCACCTTTTACGAGTTGGTACTGGTATCCTGAGCCATTAGCCACCCCGAAAGTTCCTATGAGAGAATTTAAAGGCAAATTCTCACTAATGACATTGTTTGAAAGTGTAAAAGTGGCGTTGCTATCTGCAAAAATAATCTCTTTTTCAAGCCCGCCGGAAGGAATTGTGTTTGTTTTCACGGCTGTGCCTGCCGCAGTACCTGTAAAATTGTATACAAATTCTATAAGGCCGCTATTATCATTACTTTTTATATTTAGTAAAGCGCTAACCTGTTCGTTCTTAAGCGGTGAATATAACAGGTTGAAACTTGCCTGTCCGCCAGGCGGCAACGTTCGGGGCGGAGTGCCGTTGACGTAAAAAGAATCGCCTGAAATACCTATTTCACTCAATACAAGTGTGCTATTGCCGGTGTTGGTTAAATTTACCTGGTTAGCGATTACGCTGTCTGGTTTTGAAGTGATAGCTGATGTTGCTCCACTAACCAGGTTTTGATACCCCATGCTAACCTGTAACTGTCCGGCTGACCCATTATTCCAAAGTGCGTACGTATTATTTGCACCTACTGTAAAGTATAAACGGCCCTTGTCGTCAAACAAGCCCTGCGGTTGAGTTGGCTTAATCAGCTCCTGTTTGGCAGTAGCGCCGTCGTAGCTCCATAAAGCGCCCTGGTTACTAAAATATAATTTGCCGTTTGAAATTACCGGTGTAATACCATAATCCACCGAAGCATTTGCGGCCTGAACGGTACCTGCGGCCGTTCCATCCGAGGTATACAGCGTTGCACTTGAAGTAGCCGCAAAGTATAATTTGTTATTAAAATTGATAAAGTCGCGCATGTTATTATACGCAAGGCCCTGCGGCCAATCATATGATGCGACCACTTTTGTACCCGCTTGTGTGCAGTCACTCGTCCATAAAACATCAGTGCCGCTTACACCTGCGCCGCTGGTGCGGATCGAGAAAAAGAAGTTTGACCCCACGGCAGTTATATTATCAATAGTGCTGGTAGAATAAGTACCCGGGTTAAACGATTGAAGCAAAACAGGCGTCCCGATGGAAGGAGACAGTGCATAAAGGTTCACATTCTGAAAGTAATAGTTTTCGTCAGTGATGAATACAAGATTATCGTTTACATTGGTCAGCATTCCAATAATCTGGTTGTTGTCAACAGTTATTTGTTTTGTTCCCGCCGTTGAACCATCCGATTGCCAAAGCCCGCCGTTGACAAAATACAGCATATTACCCACCACTATTAGCTGGGAAATAACCGAATAGTTGTTTGCGGTTACCTGCACTGTGCCATTGGATGTGCCGTCGGTTTTCCAAAGAGAAAAGGTAATCCCGTCAGATGTTGCTACAAAATAAAGCAGACCGTTGTAAATTGTAAAATGCCCTGGCTGGGAACCATTGCCATCGGGTGTAAGACCAGTATTTTTAACCATAAGCGTGCCATTGGTCGTACCATCGCATTGCCACAATTGTATGCCATGAACGCCATCATAGGCCGCAAAATAGGCTTTGCCATTAAAAATGCAGATGGATGATATGCCAGATCCGTTATTGCCGGCATTAATATCCTTTACCAGCATCGTGCCGAATATAGTACCGTCCGTTTTCCATAATTCCAATCCATGTACACCATCGTCGCCGGCAAATAACATCCCATTGCCGAGTTGCGCAAAGGCCGACACCGAATTAAAATTCTTGATAAAATTTTGTGAATGGCCCTCTGTGACCAGAATAAAACAGGCGATAAAAAACAGGCTTAACTTTTTATACATAGCGCAATTGTGATAAGCAATTTAATTAACAAGTTTATAATCAGAACATACTCAAACCACGGGAAAATGTGACGGTAATGCCGGTGTAGAGTGATATTTTACCAGCGCAGTAACTTTTTTCATTTGAATTGCAATAAATACCTGTTTAGTTTGTGCGTCCTAATCTAATGTATATTTCGCTATCGTACAAGCAAAATCATTTGACTAAGAAAAAAACTATTTGATTTTATAATTTTACGATCCAGAATAAAATATTTAATGAGCAGACAATAACTAAGACATAAATTCCAGTTGCCATAGCTTAACCTGGGATACACCATGCCTGTTTCTACACAATATGTTCCACAACAAAAAAGCCGCCCTACTTTTTTATTAAGCGACTTCACAGCCCCGAATGGATTCGAACCCTTCTATTAAAAAGGAAATCGAATCATTGTTATAATCAGCTACAACCGATTCAACAGATCAATAGTTGCTGCAATTTCTATTAAAAAAGCGAACCCTGAAATAATCAAAATATTCTCTTATTTTTGAATGTAAATTCTTTCAGATCCCATCAAAATAAATCAAACTATTCGGTTACCTAATCGGTTGCCTTATGAGTTTCCGAAGCCTCAAATCATTGATAACGGGCAGGTGATTGGTGTAGGCCTAAAATAAATGATCCTTTATATTGCTGCTATAATTGTTTACCGTCTAAAGAATATAAACGGCCTAATAAATGGCAACTGATTGGGTGATTATCCAAATATACCTTTTAAAAAAGTGCCGAATTCCGTTGTCATTCGCGCCCCCTTTTCTTACTAAATTCCAGTCTCTTGTGATGATAGCCGCGGTTTCCTTAACTTCCCATCTCCGTCTTTTAATACAAAGGGTTACTTTATGGCCGCGGATTGGAAAGTCCTGTATGCGCGTTTCAGGTAAGAAGCCTTTTGATTCCAGCCGCTTATTTTCATAATCTGCCGGTACTATATTCTTTTCTTCAAGATAAATATTTAGACCTGTCTCAGTCTGGCTAACATTGATTAATTCAAAGTATTCCAAAATACCTTCAGGTAAAATCAGGCAGACAAGCGTTTCGTAACTAGCAGACAGGGATTTTCGTATTTGTTATTTTAACGCAAAACAAATACTTTTTTTAATCCCCCACAAGAATTCTGCTTGATCCCTTTATGCTTTATCACAGCTTTATCAGAATAGAAAAAGGCTTTACAAAATTTTGTAAAGCCTTGATTGTCAGTGTGGAGAATATCGGAGTCGAACCGATGACCTCTTGCATGCCATGCAAGCGCTCTAGCCAGCTGAGCTAATCCCCCTTCTTTCAGTTTGCAGTGGACGGTTTGCAGTTTGCAGCGTTTTTACTGGCAACGGCCAACCGAATTGCGGATGGCAAAAGTAACAAAAAGTTGCTCAATGACAAATTTGAAAAGGAATTTTAATAATGATCCTTTTATACCGTTTGATTATTTGCAGGGTGCCTGTTAAAAATGATACCGAAGCAAATAGCAAAAACCAGGTAAACACATCCCAATGCCCATAAAAAACAGGGCGACCCGGGATTGTTGATCAGCGCTTTAATCAAAGCCAAACCCCCGATTAAAAAGTGGGCCGCATTGGCAACAGATATCGGTTTATTGTAAATGCCGCCAATAACAGCGCCTTTCGCCATCCAGTTAAGCATGGCAAAGCCAAAATACAAAGCACCCAACAACTGTAATATAATAAGCAATGGAGTTGATGAACCGACAGCAAGGCCCTGCAATATTTCTGCAGGAAAAAAGGTCAACCCAATCCCGATTGCTGCCAATACAACTGCGCTCAGGGTCATTATTAATTTTGTATTCATTAGTTGATATGGTTTCTCAGTATTGCTGTATGCAATTAAGCTGTTTTTAGAGTAAAAAGATCAAGGCATGTTACATCCCATCGACTCGAGACTTTCGACTCCGGACTTAAGACTTATTCCCAACCACCATCTGCTCCAGCGCGTCAATCCATGTAGGCGAATCGTTCAGGCTTTCTACCAGTTGCACATGTTCTCCGCCAAGTGCTTTAAATTCATCGCCGTATTCCACAGTAACCTCGTAAACAGTTTCCAGGCAGTCGGCAACAAAAGCGGGGCAAAATACCAGCAGGCGTTTCTTTCCTTCGGCAGCCAGTCTGGCAACAACTTCGCTGGTATAAGGCTGCACCCAGGGGTCTTTACCCAACCGCGATTGAAAACAAATAGTATATTTCTCTTTGGGAAGATTTAGTTTTTCGGCTATCAGCCTGGCGGTATCATATGATTGCGCCGAATAGCAAAATTTATTGGTATCGTTAAGGGTATTGCAGCAGCCATCAGCCTTTAAACAATACTTGCCGGTATGGTCGCATTTGATCAGCTGGCGTTGCGGCAGGCCATGAAAACTGAACAGGATATGATCGAAAGTTTCGGGTTTGTATTTTTGGGCGTTGTTTGCAAATGTTTCAATCATCAACTCATTATTGTGGAATGAGTTAACGAAAGAGATAGATGGGATAGTTTGCCATTTACTTACCAGTTCCATCACCTTATCATAAACTGAGCCAGTGCTGGCCGAAGCATATTGCGGAAACAAAGCAATTATCTGGATACTTTCTACCAAAGCGGCTTTCATCCTGCTCAATGCCGATTCGATCGAAGGGCTTTGATAACGCATGGCCAGTTCAACCATATATTCGTCGCCCAAACGCTCCTGCAACAACTGGTGCTGCAGTTTGCTGTAATATAATAAAGGCGAACCGGTTTTATCGTGCCAGATAGCCTTATACAATTTGGCTGATTTTGGGCTGCGGAACGGAGCGATAATGCCTTTTACGAGCAGCGCCCTCGATACGGGGTTGATATCGATTACACGCGGGTCCATTAAAAATTCATCCAGGTATTTACGAACGTCCCTGGTTTCCGGACTGTCAGGCGTACCCAAATTAACCAGTAAAACTCCTTTTTTCGACATATTTTTTGCTGCGCAAAAATAGTGATTAGTGGTTAGAGATTAGTGTTTTTTGTCCGAAAAGACCGAAAGTCAGGAAGGAAAAGACAAAAGACAAATATATCCGCCAATGAGGATGACTGAAATTCCTGCAAACCGGCAACTACAAACTGCCGACTAATATGCCTCCAAAACATCCTTTACCTGCTGCATCAGCCACATTGGGGTAGAGGTGGCGCCGGCAATGCCTACTTTATCGCCGGGCGAGAACATGGAGTTTTTTAGTTCAGATGAGGAAGATATGAAATAAGTATTGGGGTTATGTTTGCGGCATACTTCGTATAAAACTTTACCGTTGGACGATTTAACGCCCGAAACAAAAACTATTTTATCAAACCTGGTTGCAAATTTGGGCAGGTCCTGGTCGCGGTTGGATACCTGGCGGCAAATAGTATCATTGGCCTTAAGGTCGTAACCACGTTGTAAAAGCTGGTCCTTAATGCTGTAAAACTTATCCATGCTTTTGGTGGTCTGGCTGTAAAGGGTAATATTTTTAGGCAGATCAACATTATCCAACTCGGCAATATCCTGGAAAACCAGGGCCTCATTATTGGTTTGTCCCTGTAAGCCTACCACTTCAGCATGACCGTGTTTGCCGAAGATCAATATCTTCTCCTTCGCGTCGAACGAGGTTTTGATGCGGTTTTGCAATTTTAAAACTACCGGGCAGGAGGCATCGACCAGGGTAATATTATTTTCAAGTGCTATGCGGTAAGTATCAGGCGCTTCGCCATGCGCGCGGATCAGCACCTTCTCGTTCGAAAGGTTTACCAGGTCGGCATGTTCAATTATCCTCAGGCCTTTTGCTTTCAGGCGGGCAACTTCTTCATCGTTATGCACTATATCGCCAAGGCAATATAAATAGCCGTCCTCTTCCAGTATTTCCTCGGCCATATCAATAGCGTACACCACCCCAAAGCAAAAGCCCGAATCCTGGTCTATAGTAACCTGTAGCTGATAATCACCCATTACGCTGCAAAATTACTATAAAAAAGTCATTGGTCATTGTGTCATTGGTCATTGTTTTTTTCCTGAATCGTATATCTTGGTTCCCGGGTCTTAATTCCTGGCTCTAAATCCGCCTCCCTTTCCATACATTGGTTTTAGTGAGGTATTTTTGTATGGATAAAAACGAGATGATAATGATGTTTATCATTTGCAGGGGATGCAATATTACGTTTTGCCAGGCATTTTGACCCGATGATAAAGATGTCATGATCCGGGTAAGTATGATTAAGCCTGCCATAAAAAATATAAGCTGAAAATTTAGCGTCGTGATAACAAGCATTGGCCCTGCGATTGTCAGCAAAATATTTAATAATAAACTTATTATATTATAGTTAAATAAGGCAAGAACATTTTTACTGAAACCACGAATTGCCTCTTTGTAATTTTTATACATTCTACAGCTGATCATGCCATTTGCCAACAAAAGTTCCCCGTTGTATGACGCCGATTTTACCAGTTTCATAATCTCAGCATCTTCAACTATTTTGTCTCTTGCCTGGCTGTGCCATTGGTTTTTGTTGTAAACCGCAGCATCAAACAACATAAATTGTCCGCAGGCAGTTGCAACTAAAGCAGTCTTCAGCAGGTATATTAATCTTAGCGGAAGCAAATTCAATACCATATAATTCATTAATGGTACGGTTGTTTTTTCGCCGATGGTTTGCATCTCCTGATTTGGTAACAGGCTTAAAAGACCAAGTTTGTTTAATTGCATGCGATGAACGGCGCTATTGAGAAGGCCGTTGCTGACGGTTTCATCGGCATCAATGAATAAAAAATATTCGCCTTTGGCTTTTTTTGCCAACCGGTCGCAGGCATGCGTTTTACCCAACCAGCCAACCGGCAATTTGCCGCCCTTAATGACACTGAAATACGGATGCTCTGCAGCAAACGCAGAGCAAACTGCATAAGTGTCGTCAGTCGAATCATCATCATACACAATTACCTCGTAGTTTTTATAATCCTGCAGTTGTATCGATTTTAATAACGGCAATATATTACCAGCCTCATTCCGGGCGGGTATCAGTATGGAAACAAGATCAGTATAATGCTTATTTACCCTCGTTAATTTGGGGTTTGATAAAAAATTAAAGAGCGTTACGGTGAACCGCAACACAATAAAAAACAGCGTAACAGAGATAGCAATGATCATTTATTAATTCCCAACGCAAATAAGTAAATATACTTCACATGACAACGGGTTTTACGCCAAAAATTTCAGGTAAAACCACCTTATACATTACGTAAATACCATTCAAAATTATTTTGACGGATTAGTCACTTTTGTATTGTAACAATGAAAACAAATTAAGTGCTAACATGTTATGTATGTGTCAGTTAGCATAATTATGCCAATGTTTTTATTATTAATTAATTATTTTATTTAATCACTTTTAAACATTTCTATTATGAAAAAAATTAACTATCTATTAATGCTATCAGCAGCTGTTGCGCTGATCATTTCTTCATGCGGTAAAAATGGTGCAGTTGGCCCACAGGGTCCTCAAGGCGCAACCGGGCCATCTGGCGCAACCGGGCCGTCAGGGCCTGCAGGCACTACAGGCGCTACCGGAGCTACAGGAGCAACCGGTTCGGCAAACGTAATTTATTCTGCATGGACTACCCCTGCATCCTATAAAAAGGATACCGTTTTCGGCGCCTGGCACTTTGATGCCAATATAGCGGCAACAAAAATAACCCAGACAATTTTAGACAATGGTACCGTTATTGTTTATGGTAAACTTGATGGGTACGTTACATCTATTTGGCCAACAGCACAAGTGAGCGCTTTGCCAATTGTTATTACTTACGTGGATGGCAGCACTGATGACATCGATACATGGTCGGCTTTTGTAACCCTTGGCAATATTAAAATTGATTTGGTGTCTAATTTGAATGCATACGGCAGTATTTCGAACGCGCATCAGTTCCGGTATGTCATTATTCCTGGCGCAGTTTTAACTGCAGCGATAAAACAGCATATCAACCTTAAAGATTATAACCAGGTAAAACAGGCCTTTAATTTAAAGGATTGATTTTGGTGGGTGACGAAATGGTGAGTAGTCAATTGTGAATAGTGAGCGGAGAATCAGGATAGGTATTCACAATTGGCCGCTCACTGTTTTTTTATTATTTGGTCCAAAATGGTTTTCGTCGCCCCAGTATGTTCTTCTACATAAGCCAATATCATTTTATTTGCAGCCGAATAAAAAGCCCCGTCGTTTGCCAGGGTATCCGCTATGGCGCTCAATTGTTCCTCACTATTAATACTAAACCCTGCCCTTAAAGCCACCAGGTCATTTGCTTCTTTAAAGCGGGCATAGTTGGGGCCAAATATCACAGGCAAGCCAAATGCTGCGGCTTCAAGGGTGTTATGTATGCCAGCGCCAAAACCACCGCCGATGTAAGCTATATCGCCATATTGATACAGGGCCGATAACATACCTATATTATCAATAATAAGTACCTGGTGAGCAGTTAGCGGTGAGTGGTGAGTAGTAAGTTCCGAGTATGTTATAGTAGAATTTGCCTGCAATAAGGTGATTAGTTTATTTATTCTTTCTTCGCCAATCTCGTGCGGCGCAATAATAAACTTCCATTTAGGGTACGCGGTTACCAACCCGGCAATAAGTTTTTCATCTTCGGGCCAGGTGCTGCCTGCAATAAATACTTTTTGTCCGTTTTCAAATCCGGCAATTAACGGCAGCTCTTTTGGAGCCAGGGAATTTTCCCACACCCTGTCGAAACGGGTGTCACCGCTAACAGTAACCTGCTCTACCCCAATATTTTTCAATAATTGTTTCGAGTTTTCGTCCTGCACAAAAAACCAGGTTACAAAGCCCAGCATTTTGCGGTGCAGGCCCCCGTACCATTTAAAGAACACCTGCTCCGGCCTGAAAATGCCCGAAATAATATATAATGGTATATGGCGGCGGTTCATTTCATTAAAGAAATTATACCAGTATTCGTATTTGGTAAATACCGCCAGTTTGGGCTGTATTGCATCAATAAATTCTTTCGCATTTCGCGGCGTATCGAGGGGGAGGTAATAAACCGCGTCGGCAAGGTTTGTGTTTTTTCGGATCTCGTATCCCGAAGGCGAAAAAAAAGTAATCACAATTTTATTTTCGGGATATTTATTCCTGAACGCTTCCAACACCGGGCGCCCCTGCTCAAACTCACCAAGCGAAGAGAAATGAAACCAAATGCTATCATCAAAATGCACCAAAGATTGTGCTTTACGACCATTGATCCACAAGCGTGCTTTTTTATTGAAAAATGAAAATATCCAGATAAAAACAAAATATAATTGAATTGCGGCACGATAAATTAACGACATTTTGATTTTGATTTTGTAACTTCGCAATCCGTAAAAGTATCACAAATTAATATAAATATCTATGAAAATTGCAGTAGTTGGTACCGGCTATGTAGGCCTTGTTACGGGTACCTGTTTAGCCGAGACCGGAAACCAGGTAATATGTGTTGATATAAATGAAAAAAAAGTAAAAATGATGCAGGACGGGCAATTGCCCATTTATGAACCTGGCCTCGAGCTTCTTTTCCACCGGAATATAAAGCAAGAGCGTCTGCATTTTACTTCTAATCTTGCTGAAGCAATTGCTGAGGCTAAAATAATTTTCCTGGCCTTGCCCACTCCTCCCGGCGGAGATGGCTCAGCAGATTTAAGTTACGTTTTAGGTGCAGCAAAAGACATTGCTAATTTAATTACTGACTACAAAGTTATCGTAACCAAATCAACGGTTCCTGTTGGCACAGCTGATAAAGTTACCGCGGTGATGAAAGCAAATACTGCCGTTGAGTTTGCCGTAGTATCAAACCCCGAATTTTTACGCGAAGGGGTAGCCGTTGAAGATTTTATGAAACCCGATCGTGTTGTTGTCGGCACAAAAGACGAACGCGCCCGTAAGTTGATGGCCGAACTATATGGCCCTTATGTTCGGCAGGGCAACCCGGTTATTTTTATGGACGAACGCTCTTCCGAATTAACAAAATACGCAGCCAACTCCTTCTTGGCTACCAAAATCTCGTTCATGAACGAGATCGCTAACCTTTGCGAACTGGTAGGTGCTGATGTGGATATGGTAAGGCGCGGTATCGGGGCCGATAACCGCATCGGTAAGCGGTTCCTGTTTTCAGGGATCGGTTATGGCGGAAGTTGTTTCCCTAAAGATGTGCAGGCCCTGGCCAAATCATCCGAAGAAAACAAATACAATTTCAGGATTCTGAATTCGGTAATGGAAGTTAACGAAATACAGAAGAAGGTTTTGGTTGAAAAAATAAAAAAATACTATAAAGGTGAAATAAAAGGAAAAAGGTTTGCTATGTGGGGCCTTGCCTTTAAACCGGAAACGGACGATATCCGCGAAGCACCGGCATTGTATATTATTGATGAACTATTAGCCGCAGGCGCCGAAGTAGTAGCTTTTGACCCGGAAGCTATGAAAAACGTTGAAGCTTTATTTGGCAACAAAATAAAATATGCAAATGACCAGTACGAAGCTCTTGAAGGTGCTGACGCCCTGTTGATTGTAACGGAATGGCAGCTATTCAGGACACCTGATTTTGATCAGATCGAAAGCTTATTGAAAGAAAAGGTTATTTTTGACGGAAGAAACCTTTACGATCTGGATAAGATGATAGATTGCGGTTTTTATTATAATAGTATCGGACGTAAAGAAATCAAATAATGGCTGAGCGTAAAAGGATATTAATAACAGGCGCGGCAGGATTTTTAGGTTCGCATTTGTGCGACAGGTTTATAGAAGAAGATTACCATGTAATAGGCATGGATAACCTGATAACCGGCGATATGCGCAACATACAACACTTGTTTAAACTGGAAAATTTTGAGTTTTATAACCACGACGTTTCCAAATTTGTGTATGTCCCCGGCGATCTTCATTACATTCTTCACTTCGCCTCTCCGGCAAGCCCTATCGATTACTTAAAAATTCCCATTCAAACCTTAAAGGTTGGCTCATTGGGAACGCATAATCTGCTGGGCCTTGCAAGGGCAAAAAATGCAAGGATGCTGATCGCGTCTACCTCCGAAGTTTATGGCGACCCGAGTGTAAACCCTCAACCCGAGGAATACTGGGGCAACGTGAATCCGGTTGGGCCGCGGGGTGTTTATGATGAAGCCAAACGTTTCCAGGAGGCCATAACCATGGCCTACCATACATTTCATGGCCTCGAGACCCGCATCATTCGAATATTTAACACCTACGGCCCCCGCATGCGGCTGAACGACGGGCGGGTATTACCTGCCTTCATCGGGCAGGCACTGCGCGGCGAACCATTAACCATGTTTGGGGATGGCTCGCAAACACGATCGTTTTGTTATGTTGATGACCTGGTTGAAGGCATTGTCCGCTTACTTTTCAGCGACTATGCACAGCCAATGAATATTGGTAACCCTGACGAAATTACCATCAGGGAATTCGGCGAAGAGATCATTAAGTTAACGGGCACTAATCAAAAGCTGATAAGCCTGCCATTGCCTACTGATGACCCAAAACAACGGAGACCGGATATTACCAAAGCCAAAAACATACTTGGATGGGAACCAAAGGTATCAAGGAGTGAAGGTTTGAAGATCACTTTTGAATATTTTAAATCATTGCCCGAAAAAGAGATTCAGCATAAAGATTTCACCTATTTTAATAAACACTAATGTCTAAAATATTAGTAACCGGCGGATTAGGCTACATCGGTTCGCATACAGTTGTTGAACTGGTAAATGCTGGTTATGAACCAGTAATAGTTGACGACCTTTCCAATTCATATCATAAAATTTTAGATCAGCTAAGTAAAATAATCGGTTTCAAACCGGCTTTTTACCAGTTTGATCTTTGTGATGAGAAAAAGTTAAAGGAATTTGCTGCCGCCGAACCTGACATTGAAGGTATTATTCATTTTGCAGCTTTTAAAGCGGTTGGCGAATCCGTAAATAAGCCTTTAAAATATTACCATAACAATTTCTTGTCTCTTTTAAATTTATTGAGGGTTTATAGTGATAAAACTATAAATTTTGTTTTCTCATCCAGCTGCACGGTTTACGGGCAGCCGGATGAGTTACCTGTTACCGAAAATGCAGCAATAAAGCCGGCACAATCACCTTATGGCAATACCAAACAAATTGCCGAAGAAATCCTGAAGGATGCTGTTGTTTCGGGGGATGCCAAAAAAGTAATTTCATTAAGATATTTTAATCCGGTTGGCGCACATGAATCAGCATTGATAGGTGAGCTTCCGATAGGTGTTCCGCAAAACCTGGTGCCTTTTATTACCCAAACCGCCATTGGTAAAAGGGAAAAAATCACTGTTTTCGGTAATGACTACAATACCAGGGACGGCAGTTGCGTTCGCGACTATATTCATGTGATTGACCTTGCAAAAGCCCATGTGGCAGCTTTAAAGCTGATGGAAGGCAACTCATTTGCCGGTTATGACGTATTTAACTTAGGCACGGGTAACGGGCATACGGTTTTAGAGGTAATTAATGCATTTGAACGCGCAACGGATGTAAAACTAAATTATGAAATAGGGCCCCGCCGGAGCGGAGATGTTGAGCAGGTATGGGGCGATGTAACCAAATCGGCCAAATATCTTCACTGGAGGGCGCAAATCGGGCTTGATACGATGATGTCATCTGCCTGGGCATGGGAGCAATATTTATCTCAAAACCCTCTTTAATCCCTGTTTTCAGAAGGTTAAATCATGAAAAAAAATGCTGACCGGGAATTCGGATGCATTGTTTACCTTTGTAGCCGGTTGTTACACAATATTTTGTGTTAAACGATCAAAAATAAACTAAAGCTAAATTTAGCTTCAGGGCTTTATTTAGTTTTTAGCGTGAAAGTACGGTTTGTTCAATAATACCCCGACAATGAAAACGGCTGACGTGAATAGGCGAATGGTGTTTGTATTATGTGGACAAGATAATTATCGGTAAAATGTTTGGGATCTTTAAAAAGAAGGAATACAAAAAAGATATCACTTTTGATTACAGTTCGATCCTGGTAGACATGCATTCACATGTGTTACCCGGAATTGATGATGGCGCCAAAAACCCTGAAGAGTCTATTGCACTGGTCAAAAACATGATGGAGCTTGGTATTAAGAAAATAATTGCGACGCCGCATATTATGGCTGATTATTACAGAAATACACCTGAATCAATTAATGGTGCACTTGCAGTACTTAAGGCCGAACTGGAAAAAGAAAAAATAGATATCCCTGTAGAAGCGGCAGCCGAGCATTATTTTGATGAAACATTTGAAGGCCGGGTAAACAGACGCGAGCTGATGATAATGGGCGATAATTACGTACTTTTTGAATTTTCGTTTATCAACCAGCCGCCAAACGCTATACCGGTGATCCAGAAATTAAGGGATCTTGGCTATAAACCTATCCTGGCCCATCCCGAAAGATATCCATATATGGATATTGACCAGTTGAGAACCCTGCGTGAATGGGGTGTATTATTCCAGATCAATACCATCTCACTTACCGGTTACTATGGCAAGGACACAAAAAAGATGGCTGAAAACTTGATCGATAACCAGCTGGTTGATTTTATTTCGAGCGATATGCACCACTTAAGGCATGCCGAAGCGCTAAAACAAGCCTTAAAAATGCCTTATCTTGAAAAGTTAATGTTTAACTACCCGCTGAAGAATATTATGCTGAGGTAATTTCGGATTTCGGAATTGCCATTTCGGATTTATTTTTGATATTTTAAAAACCTCCTCTACAAAGTAGATTCGGAAGAGAGCGATTCCTGATTACTTAAATCCGAAATCGAACATCCGAAATCAAAAATTATTCATATCTCAACGCTTCAACCGGATCAAGTTTGGAAGCCTTTTTTGCGGGATAAAAGCCTGAAATCAGCCCTATACCGGTACAAAGCAAAATTGCCCCAAATAACCATAACCATGGCGCAACAAATGATCCGCTGATATTGATCGCGATCAGGTTGCCGGCAGCCATTCCCAGTATAATTCCTAATATACCGCCCATAAGGCAAATCACTATAGCTTCAATTAAAAACTGCCTGCGGATGATAGACGGGGTTGCCCCCAAAGCCTTTCGCAGGCCTATCTCGCGAGTGCGTTCAGTTACTGATACCAGCATGATATTCATCAGGCCTATGGCAGCGCCTATTAAGGTAATAGCGCCTATTGCCGCACCTACAGCAGTCATTATGGTAAGATTGCCCGAAAGTTCCTGTTGTATCGAGTCGCTTCTTTCAATTTCAAAATTGTTATCGCTGGTTACGTTCAGGTCCCTTACATTTCTAAAAAGCGAAGTGGCTTCGCCTATGGTTGCGTCCAAAGCAGCAGGGTTGCTTACCTGTATGGTAATGGTAAATGTTTTATTGGTGTCGGGGTCGATCTGTTTAGCCTTTAAAACGGGGATCACACAAAACTTGTCGCCCCCAAAGCCGGAGCTCGAACCCTTTGTTGCAAAAGCTCCTATTACCCTGAACTGAGAACTGCCGATATAGATGGATTTATTGATCGGGTCTTCATCTTTAAAAAGCTTTTTCTTTATTTCGTTGCCTATCATCACCACGTTTTCGCCATGCTCCAGCTCCGAGGCTGAAAAATTACGGCCAAAAGCCAGTTTATACCCACTGATCACCAAATAATTTTCATTTGAACCGGTTACCGAAATATTGGGATTGGTTTTTTTGTTGCCATATTTGGCCACAGCCGTTCCGGTTACATCAAGGTTTACCCTGGTTAAAACAGGTAATGCAAATTTCTTTTTAAACCTGTCGGCCTGGTCGTAACTTATTTTCGGATAAACTTTGTCATGCCCGCCGTTTCCGAAATTTAATCCTGATCCCCTGTTTTGAATAGTGAACGAGTTGGCTCCCAAACCAGCAAATGCATTGTTAACGGAGGTTTTTACCCCTTCAATAGCTGTTAATATCCCTACCAAAGCCATAATACCGATAGCGATGATCAATGATGTTAACGATGTCCTCAACCTGTTGCCTGCAATTGACTGAAGGGCGATGGAAACATTTTCACGTAAGGTGGTTTTTACAGGCATGAGTTAAAATTAACGAAAATTCTGGTGTTAAGACTATAAGGTATGGCGCTTTGTTACAAGCGTTTCAATTAATTTAAATATGGTACAAATAGTTAGCCCGGACGGGCTATAACATTACATTAAGGGTTTTAATGGCGATACAACCGGGTAAATTCACATCAGGGGATTCATCCCCAATAAATACTATCGGGTTTCAAGTGTAAAATTTACCGGCATATCAACCTCTACCGTAACGGGTTTGCCATTTAATATGGCGGGCAGCCAATCACCCTCTATCAGCTTAACGGCCCGAAGGGCTTCTTCATCGCAGCCACCGCCTATGCCGTTTTTTACCCTGAAGTTTGAAGCCAGCCCAAGCGAATCAACCGTAAAGGCGATTAATACTTTTCCCTGGATATTAGTCTCTCTGGCTTTGGCGGGATACCTTATGTTTTCGGCCAGGGTGATGGAAAACCTTGTTATCCCATCCAGGTATATGGCGGGCTGGTCTAATTTAACATTTACAGTATCATGTCCGTTTATAACCTCCTGCTTTATCTCACTTGATGGATCAGGGTTATACAGGATCAACTTTTTATTAGTATAATCATAAGTTATTTCCGGTTCACCTTTAAAATTATTGGCCGTCCAGATCCCGGTTTTTTTTCCCGACTTATAATAACCTGTTTCTGCAACTTTGTTTGAGAAGTTATAGTATTTCCACAAGCTATCCTTCAGGTTATTTTTATAAAAACCTTCACATATCAACCAGTGCCCAAAAATGCTATGTTCAGTATACGCACCCTCTTTTATGCTTTTATCCGATTTCAACACATGATACACTTTCGCTAAATTTCCGCTCTCTTCGGTTTGTCGCCTGGTTTGGGCATATAGCATGGAGGACATTAAAACAGCCAGGAGCAATAAGGTTATCTTCATTCGTTAAATATAATAATTTTGATTATTTGCAGCTCGCCGCACCATAATTAAATTGTTTTTTAACAGGGTGCAGACCGACACCTCATACAATGTCTATTTCCCTGTAAGCACAATTACCACCCGCCTGTTTTGATCCTGGTCCAGCGAGCTCATTTCGGGGTAAACTTTTGGTTCTTTACTGCCCAGGCCTTTATAGGTCAGCCTGAATGGACTAATACCTTCGCTTACAAGGTAATCATATATGAATTTTGCCCTTGTAAGCGATAGTTCAAATTTCCGGGTGTCCAAATCTTCCCCGTCTTTGCCGTTATATTGGCAGCAAATGTGCCCTTGTATCTCTATTTTTAGGTTAGGATGGGCTTTTAAAAGATCTTTTAAAGCCACCATATAGGGCACAGCCGATTGCCGTAAAAAATGCCTGCCTGGCTGAAAAGTTAATTCTTTAAAACTAGTGCTGTCCCCAATGTTACGACCGCCGATATTGTTGATGCGGGTGTAAACGCTGTCGTCTTTCTTTTTTGACCGGAGCGTATCCCGCAAACGGGGTACCACAATTTGCTTTTTTTGCACCGGTTTTGGTGCAGCAGGCCTTGCGAAAATGATCTCTACCCGGCGATTGAAGGGAGCGCCTACGGCAGAATATGCCTTTGTTGAAGCGTCAACCTGCCCCTTGCCATTGGCAAACAAACGCTCGCTTTTGCTATGCTGCTTTAAAAGGTACGCTTTTACTATTTCGGCCCTCGCGGTTGACAATGTAAAGTTTGAATCTCTTTTTCCCAGGTAATCGGCAAAGCCATGAATTTTAACAACGGTAGTATCCCTGATAAAACGGCTCAGCGAATCAAGGGTGACTTTGTGGCCAGCGGTGAGTTCCTTTTGGTTAATGTCATAAAACAACCTTATGGTATCCCGCTGGCACGACCAGGAGGGCAATGCCTTCCCGATAATAAACAGGCAAAATAATAGCTTGAGTTTCATTTCTATTTTTCAAATCAACGCAAAGGTTTCACCATGATATTCTTAAAATAAGTGAGGCTGTTTGGGTCATGGCCCTGTAGGGCAAAAGTGCCGCTTGAAAGTACGCGTTGCTCATCACCTTTTTCCCGTTTAACATTATCAGGCTCTGTATAATCAAGCACCACTTTGTCATTTAATTTAACCAGTACCCTTTTACCTTCAACAGTAATATACATGGTAAACCATTCATTGTCTTTCACATATACCTCTTTAATGTTATCGATACCGTATAAGCTGCCGGTTCGTATCCAGTCGGTATGACTATTATTTACCTGTACTTCGTAGCCTTTTGCCGGCCAGCCGCCCTGCTGGTAGCCGGTATGGATATAGATGCCCGAATTAGTGCCCTTATGCGTCATTACATCAGCCTTAAACTCAAAATTCTTAAAGTTATGGTTCAGCACCGGGCCATCGTAAAATAAATGTGCGGTTTTGCCATGTACGATGATCATCCCGCTATCAACCGAAAATGTTTCGGCATTGTCGCCAACCTTCCAGTTATTTAAGGATTTTCCATCGAACAAAGAGATCCATCCCCTTGCATGTTGTTTTGACGCTGAACAGGAGAGCAGCAGGCAGGCAATAAAGCAGCAATACTTAATTTTTTTCATAGCAAAAGTTTTATTTAAATCAGGTTGAAAAATAAAACTAAGCTAATACTATTTATCAATGATTTAAAATGGCCTGAAATTCGGTCTGCTGATCAATGGCGAGAACGACCATGGGATAGAGCTTAAAATAACGAGTAAAGCAATACTGAACCATATCGCCATCGTTTTAAACTTCTCCGGATCTGTAGTTTTTCGTTTGGCTTTTGCCGAGCCTATGGTAATTAAAACGATGCCCGTTAACATCATGGTGATGTGTTCCATTCCGAAAAACCTGATCTGGCGCACATGAACCGCCTCACTAAAATGATGCAGAAAATAGCTAACTACAGGGCTGATGAAATATAACCATACCCCTAACACCAGTTGAATGTGGGCAATGGTGGCGGTGATATGCCTTACGTTATTATCAAATGCCCGAAATTGTTTTTTAAAAAGCCAGCCGCGGTATGCCCAAAAAATAGCAAAAAGCAAACTTGCCAATACAAACCAACGCACCAATGAGTGCAACGCCAATAAGGTGAGGTACATATTTTTTATTCCCGGGTTATTTAATTACGATTTATGATAGAGACGATCTTCAGTATAAAACATTTTACGCTACAAATTAAAAGATTACTATTTGTACCAGGGCAGGCCTTTATTAACAAAAGTTTAATACCACTGGTTGTTAAAGGTTTTATAAGGGTGATAACTTTGTATTACACGTTGTTATGCGGATATATAAAGCACTTAAGGCAAATGTCATCAAATCCATAGAGGTTGCCCGGCCGTTTTGCTCAAAAAAAGGCCTGAAACTGCTTGCTGATCAGCTTTATGACGCCAACCATTCTGACGGGTTAAAGGCACTTTCTGCTGCGATTGGGGTTTTCCTGGGTATTATTCCAATTTGGGGATTCCAAACCTTATCAGCAATTTTCCTGGCAACGGCTTTCCGGTTGAATAAAGCTTTAGTGCTTATCTTTTCACATATCAGTTTGCCGCCGTTATTACCCCTGGTAATATTTCTGAGTTATAGGGCGGGAAGCTATTGGATGGGTAACAGCATCAACCCTGCATCCCCTTCAAAAATATCGGTTCAAAGTTTCAATTCTCATCTTCAGCAATATATCCTGGGCAGTCTTACGCTTGCTATGGTTGCGGCTGTTATTACCGGGTTGTTAACTTATGGCATCTTAAAGGCAGCAGGCGCCGTAAAACAATACAGGCAGGCGGCAGTTTTAAAAAGAGAGCGCATGGTTTCGTTTGCGGACTTATCCGGTTTGATAGAAAACAACGAAAGCTGAAGGCTTATGCTTCAACATCTTCCGTTAGTTTCACCAGGCGCCTTTCATCTGCTATAAAAATACTTTTACCAGAAAAGGCAACCACTTTTTCCTCATGGAGATCATTGATCATCCTAAACAATGATTCATATGACGCACCGGTAAAAGAGGCGAGGTCCTGCCGGCTCAGCTCAATATTAATATAACCCTCGTTATTTGTTCCGAACTGATTTTTTAGGTTGATGAGCGCCTGGGCAACACGTCCTTTCACCGGCATATGGGCCAGGTTACGCATCCTTTTTTCCGATTCCTTAAGGTCATTGGCTAAAACCAACACCAGCTGTTTTGTGAATTGGGTGTTGATATTTAATGTCGATTCAAAAAATTCCATATCCACAAAGCACACCAGCCCGGTTTCAATAGCTGTTGCGGAGACAGGGTAAGTAGCTTCTTCGCCAAGGCCCATTTGCCCAACAATATCACCCGTTTTGGCAAATCTTAGTATCAATTCCTTTTCATTGTCCCATCGCTTATGCACCTTTATCGTTCCCGAATAAATAAAGTAAATGCCTGCAACAGGGTCGCCTTCCTTAAACAACTGCTGCCCTTTTTTTATTTCAAAATTTTTTCGGTTTGCGGCAACGGCAGGGATCCAGTCCTTCAAACAAAACTTACACAAAAAACAACTTTTAAGATCACATTCATTTTTGGCCATAACCTTTCAAAATCTGTATTGTGCAATATTAATTATATAAATGTAAAAACAGATTTATTAAATTTTTTGTCGGTTTTTATACAAGTAGTGCAAGGGTGAATAAATTTCTCATGTAATATAAAATACATATAAAAGTATAATTTATATTGTATAAATATTGCGTGTGCCATATTTATTTGAGATTTTATTTTATTTGGAGATCATCGTTCCATACCTTTGCAGTCAAAATAAAAATGGCCAAATGTGAATTCTTGGCTTTGACTATTCATCATGATATCTGCAATGAGCAACGCTAAAAACACCCCGGATCCTGTAGTTCCAATTTCCCCTTTGTTAAATGACCTTGAAAACGGCCCGGTTGAACATCAAAATAATGGCGCTTTAAAAAAACGTTTACTTCTCATTTCCGGCTTATCCATCTGTGTAGCTATTGCTGTAAGTGTTATTGCCCGGTTATTAGTTTGGCTTATCAATATCATCACCAATATCTCTTTTTACGGAACATTTTCTGCGGTTTTTCATAGCCCATCGGCCAATCACCTGGGGGTATGGGTGATCATTATACCCGCCATAGGAGGTATAATAGTCGGCCTGATGGCGCTGTATGGTTCGGCTGCCATAAGGGGCCATGGCATACCTGAGGCAATGGAGCAAATATTAACCAACCAAAGCCGGATAAAGCCGTCGATCACTTTTTTAAAGCCTGTATCCTCAGCAATTGCTATAGGCACCGGCGGCCCGTTTGGTGCCGAAGGGCCCATCATCGCAACCGGCGGGGCATTGGGTTCAACCATTGGGCAGTTGTTTAAGATAACGGCGAATGAGCGCAAGGTTTTACTTGCAGCGGGAGCTACGGCAGGGATGGCAGCCATTTTTGGCACCCCGATTGCCGGTGTTTTCCTCGCCATTGAATTATTACTTTTTGAATTTTCGCCAAAAGCTATTTTACCCGTCGCCCTTGCTTGCATTACGGGTGCTGCGGGCCACCATTTGCTTTTTGATGCAGGCCCGGTCTTCCCGATGCCGAATCTGGCAACGCCAACCAATACAGCCCTGGCCATTTACAGCTTCATCGGCTTGATTACCGGATTTTTATCCCTCGGCTTAACTAAAATAGTTTATCTGGTTGAGGACGCTTTCGAAAAACTACCCATCCACTGGATGTGGTGGCCGGCCTTTGGCGGCCTGGCAGTAGGAATGATCGGTTATTTTGCGCCGCACACCCTTGGGGTTGGTTATGATAATATCATCAATGTTTTATCTGGCACCATGACTCTGTTCATTGTTATCCGGCTGTGCCTGTTCAAATTCCTTTCCTGGGCAATTGCTTTAGGAAGTGGTACATCGGGCGGTACGCTGGCGCCGTTATTAACAATTGGCGGAGCAGGCGGGGCTATTATGGGAAGTGTTGTATTATACCTGTTCCCTCATTCAGGCATCAGCATTTCAATGGCAGCATTGGTGGGGATGTCGGCCATGTTTGCTGGAGCCTCAAGGGCTTACCTTACCAGCATTACCTTTGCCCTGGAAGCTACCATGCAATCTCACGCTTTACTGCCTTTATTGGGCGCTTGTACCGCATCCTACCTGGTTTCCTTTTTCCTGATGGAAAACACCATCATGACTGAAAAAATTGCCCGCCGCGGTGTTTTTACACCTGATTCTTTTGAAGCCGACCTGTTAACCAAACTTACCGTTGAGCAAGCGGTAAGTACAGAAGCTTTGGTGCTCAGCGGAGACAGTACGATTAAGGATGCAAAAGATTGGCTAAAGATCGACAACGACAGAGGCAATGATTTTGTAATCTTGAACAGCGAAGACAAATTTATCGGGACGATTAGCAGGACCGATATTTTTATGCAGGGTACAGATCCCGGAACCAGGTTGGGCGATATCGTAAACCCTGGCCATTTATCAGTAAAAAACACTGATACCCTGCGTAAAGCAGTTGAGCTGATGGCTAAACAAACCGCCGAAATATTGCCTGTTTTGTCGGCAACCGGAAAAATAACAGGGGTTTTATCTTACCGGGATATTTTATCAGTTTATAAAGAGCAAATTGACGAGAATGAAAGGCCTCATATTCATATCTCCCTTAAACGCCAGCGTTTAAAAATGCTTGTTAAAGGGCGAAACCTGATCAATCTGAATGATACGGAGTTGAAAGATAACAACAAATAAAAGCAATCCGGGTTTGATTTCTTCTTCACTTTCTGAATAATTCAACTCTATTTAATATACTTTGGTTATCGTTAAAAACACGAGGGCATTCCACTTGAATCAAAACGCCCAGTAACAGTCCATTCATAACTGCTACTTAACACTCAGTGGGTTGCTCTATTTTTTCGTTAACTGTTGAGTGGATAAATAAACCCGTGAACTTCCCGGGAATTTCATTAATTTTATTAACTCATTTCTTTGTTAACTATCCTTTTGATTTAAAAATTAACGAAATAATAAAACAATTGCTTTTATTATTTGTAATAAGTAGCTTTATATCGTAATAAACCAATGAATACCCCTGAGAAAAAAATCGTAATATTTGATGATGATGAGGATATTCTTTCTATCTGCAGTTTCATTTTAGAAGAGCAGGGATGGACGGTTTATGCCTATACTGATTGCAATAAAATCACCGAGAAAATTTCTGCCGTTTTGCCGGATATCATCATTATGGATAACTGGATACCTGACGATGGCGGAATAATTGCTACACAAACGCTTAAAAAAAATGAACTCCTGAAAAATATTCCTGTTATATATTTTTCTGCAAATAGCGATATCGAACAACTTGCCAGCCATGCTGGGGCCGAAACTTACCTGGCCAAACCTTTTGACCTTGAGGACCTCGAAATGGTAATCAACCGTGTACTTGTAAAAAGCTGATTTTATTCCCCTTACAATTATTTTTAGAAACCAGTAGCCAAAGGGCAGCCGCCGTTATTATTCAGGACTGCCGCCTGGGCCACCAGGACCTCCGCCTGGACCTCCGCCGCCCGGGCCACCGCCGCCGTCTCTTCTGAATCCTCTCATGCCAGGCTGCTCGGTAGGCGCTTTACCGGCAAATTTTTGCAGGCGAAGGGTAAATGTAGCCAGGTAGTAGCGTGAAAGCCTGTTAACATGCGATTCGGTAATTGAATTGGCGTTGGTTGATGAAGTAAAACCTGTGTTTTGATTAAATAAGTCAAACGCGGATAAACGTATCGTCCCCCTGTGATCCTTCATAAACCGGCGTTCAACATACAGGTTTAAAATATTAGGATTAGTTATTTTAAGGCTTGCATCATAGCCATAATTAGTGGCATGCGTATAATCATAGCTAAAGGTCCAATCGCCAAAATAATTTTTTCCGTTTATACCTGTGTTCCAGGTTCTGACATTTGCCGTTCCGTTTGTTATAAAGTCCTTTACTGAATTGTCTGTTTTGTTGATGGCATAGTTGGTTAGCAACTGGGCGTCAATCTTATCCGGTATATCAATCCTGAATTGAAACTGGGGAGTGAATTGTAAGTTTTTTGAAATGTTTTTTTGAGTGGTCGCAACACTGGTGGCCGAATCAATATTTGTTAGAAAGCCGACGTTGTTGGCATAAGTAACAGTGCCCCTGAAGTACAAAGTGAACTTGCGGTTGTCCAGTGGCTTTGCATACGTTAATTGCCCCGAAGTGGTATTATAGCCGCTGGTATTCTGGTACTCGGTTAATATGGTATTCTGAAAGACGCTGTCGGCGGGGTTGGCGGCAGGTTTGTACCTGTGCGGATAAGTAATAGTGTTTGAGGCTACATAATTTGATATTGCCTGGTATTGAATACTGGCAAAAAATATGTCGCCAGTTTGAAAGCTGAAATTATTATACCTGATGGAAAAGTTATTAGTGAACTGCGGCTTAAGGTTTGGATTACCTTCAACCGGGTAAAGCGCATTTGAAAAGTCAATTACCGGCTGCAATTGCGAAAATGAAGGCGTGCTGCTTGAACCATTATAATTTACCGAGAAATTCCTGCTCCTTGAAAAATTATATACAAAGCGGGCGGTTGGAATAAAATTAAAGGTAGAAATATGCGTACTGACCCCGGTTTCAGGCGAATAACCGCTTAATACAGCGGGTTGTGCCCCAAAACCGAGCGTATAATTGTATTTTTTTTCGATAAAGCGGTAGTTAAGGCCAACTTTGTTTGTGGTAAATGTATAATTGTATTGATTGCTCAACGCGCTGTCCCTGGTGAATGCCATACTTTGCGTGTCAAGTACGGCCATATCCTGTTTGTTATTTGTGGTAGCTGAATAATTCAACGCATAAGTTAATTCAAGATAAGATAACTTTCCGATGGGTAAAAGATAGGATAATGAAGTGCCATAGCTATTTGTGCGGCTATAAGTACTAATCATCTGGTTTAGCGGCGCTGTTGGCGTTCCGGATGTAAAGTTATAAATCGGGTTTTGGTATGAATTGCTGGGCGCAGAACTTAAGGTTACGTTAACACTTAAATTGTTACGATGTGGCAGCCTGCGATTATATAAGGCAGTAAACCCATACGTTGGCGCCTGGGAATTGGCGTTGGTGAGTACAGTATAAATGGTAGGAGGCGGCTTCGGACTTGTAAAATTATCGGCTTCGTTGTCCAAAGTATTTGTACCTGCATATGAAAATGTCGGCGTAACTTTTAAATAATTGATCGTATCCGGCTTATATTCCATATTCCAGGTAAACCGGTGGTTTATATTTTCAATTTTATCAATGCTATTTTGCTTCTGTTCACTTGGATTGGTGGGATTTGTATTTCGCTGGTCATTGAGGGTAGTTGTTGATACGGTGTTGTCAGAAAAGCTGTAACTACCATAAACCGAAAGGTATTTACCCCACTGGTCCCTAAAATTAGCACCGATGGAATGTGCATCGGTTATCCCGTTTTGAGTAGTGGTAAGGCTGCCGTTATTTTGCGAGCCCCTGGCTGCATTACCACGGCCGCCACCACCGCCGCCACCGCCAAAACCACCGCCGCCGCCACCTGCACCACCTGTTGAATTAAAACTGAAGGTATTCACATTGGTGTTATTGATGCTCCCCAAGACAGCGATTTGCTGGTCACCACTAAAGTTGAACACATTTACCGATCCCAAATACCGGTTTGCATCCGGGATACCCTGGCTTTGCGGAAGTGCATCCTCGCCGTCACCAACTGTGGCCTGGCCAAAATAACCGTAGTTTTTATCTTTGCGGATAGTGATGTTCATTATTTTATCGGGCTCACCGGTTTTTACACCTGTAAGGTTTGCCTGGTCGCCATAATCATCTATCATTTGAATATTCTCGACCACATCAGCAGGCAGGTTTTTTGTCGCGCTCTGAACATCCCCACCCATAAAATCTTTACCATTGATGCGCACCTTGGTAACCTGCTTGCCCTGTGTAGTGATATTACCGTTTACGTCGACATCAACACCAGGTAATTTTTTTATCAGATCCTCAACCGGGGCATTTTCGCGTACTTTATAGGCGCTTGCCTTATATTCAACCGTATCTTCTTTTAATGTTATTGGAATAACGCCAACAATATTCACCTGGTTTAACATATGCCCTTCGGATTTCAGAACTATGACGCCTAAATCCGATGGGGTATTGTCGGGAGTGAGCGCGTAATGCCGTTTAAGTGTTTGGTACCCGATAGATGAAACTGTAATAACTATTTTGCTTCCCTGCACAGACGGGAATAAAAATTTACCATTAGCATCCGCAACAGTCGTGGTGCTGTCGTGCTGATCTGAAACCAGCGTAATAGAAGTCCCGGGCAGGGTTTGTTTAGTTGAGTCAATTATAGTTCCATGTACCTGTCTTCCGCTTTGTGCAAAAGCGCAGGTTAATGTAAAAACAGAGATGATTAATATTGAAAATAGTGATTTCATCGGGGCTCTAAAATATTTTTTGCTTCAATTACGGGTATCAGGTACAAATCTGATGCAAATGTTCAATTATAAATGTTAAATAATTAACAATCACGGCATTGTTACAAATACATCCACATCATTGTTACAAAAAGAAAAAGCCCCCCGGCAAACCGGGGGGCTTCACATATTTATTTAAGTATTCTAAATTATTTGATCTTAGTTAGAAAGGCGCAAAGCTTTTGATACCTCAGAGAAGTTTTTAAAGTTAAGATGCGGATTAGCAACATTTAAGTTTGTAAGTCCTGAGCCTGAAATCACTACTATCCTGAAGTCGAACGCATTTGCAAGGGTAAAGTTTGCTTTAAGATCTACATAACCCACTCCGAAATCTGAAAGGTCAATGGTATTGCCTGCCTCTGAGTAAGGCACTGAATACCAGCTTCCCGAAGATCCTGTATTCCTGAGGTAAACCAGTACGGTACCTTCGTCAACAATATCCTGTGTAATAGCAGGTATCGAAAGCCTGGTTAAACCTACCTCAACAACACCCATTCCTTTTAGTATATAACTTTGAACGTTTGCATTACCCTGAGCGCCTGTTGCACCTGTAGCGCCAGTAGCTCCCGTTGCGCCGGTTGAACCATTAGCACCAGTTGCGCCAGTTGCCCCTTTGGCGCCTGTAGCGCCAGTTGCTCCTGTAGCTCCGGTTGAGCCTTGCGGGCCAGCGGGGCCTGTTGCGCCAGTGGCGCCATTTTTACCAGTTGCACCTGTTGCACCAGTGGCTCCTGTAGCACCTGTTGCGCCGGTTGCTCCAGTTGCACCAATTGAGCCTTGCGGACCAGCGGGCCCAACAGGACCTTGCGAACCGTTTGTTCCATTTGTTCCGTTTGTTCCTGCTGCGCCTGTAGCACCAGTTGCACCTGTTGCCCCGGTGGCACCGTTAGAACCATTTGCTCCTGTAGCACCAGTGGCTCCTGTAGCACCCGTTGCGCCGGTTGCACCGCCTGAAGGGCCTTGTGGCCCGGCGGGGCCGGTAGCGCCAACTGCACCCTGAGAACCTGTAGCGCCTGTGGCTCCTGTAGCACCGGTGGCGCCTGGAGTTTTATCTTTTTTACATGCTGCAATGCTTAACAGGCACATAAATGTAATTGGCAATAAAAGTCTGTTTGATTTCATAACTAACGAATAATTTAATTTCCTAATAATTTCAAGTTTGATTTTGATTTCCACTTTCTACGGCAATAGATAACAATAGGTTACAATTCTTGTTATATGTAAAATATTTTCTTTGTATTTCATAATATTAAAACTTGCTTAATGATGGCAAAAACCAAACATTTGTTTAAAACTTAACACATCCTTTTTAAAACTTATGGCATGATTTTTTCGTTAAAAAAAACCTAAAACATTAACCTATGAATAACATAAGCGTATCATTACACTCAAAAGTCCACAAGTGGATTGATGCCATTGGCTTCAGGTTAAGCGGATCGCAAACTAACTTTAAGGATAATGTAACAACCAATCATTATTTTTTTGAAACCTTCAATTTTTTTGAAAAAGCAAAGGATAATGATCCTAAAAATTCTAAATTTTTATGCTTCGATGCTTATGGTGAAACTATTAAGGTTAAATCGCTGTTAGATCTTCAAACAGCTTTTTTTGAAAACATTAGCCAGCTTTAATACGCGGCTCGCCGTTTTTTTAGGCTTTAAATAGCATTTCCCAATTTAATATAAAACAGAAAACCCTGCATTTGCAGGGTTTTCTGTTTTATATATCTCTGATTTCCAATCATTTTACAGACGACTGTCTCCTTAAGGCTCTATGTTTTCGTCCACCGGAAGATCAAGTGTAATTCCCCTGCCAGATGCAGGCGGCAAATTAATTACCGGCTTATTGGGGTTTAATGCATCTTTAATTCTTGCATCCAGATCGGCGTAATGTGCTGCTGTTATCGCGTCGCCGCCTTTGGGTAGATGAGCGTCGATCAGTTTTAATTCGGCACGCACCATCGGCCTGATATCTGATAAAGTCATATTAATCGGCGTCATACCAAAAGATGCCAGCTGACTTGATGAAAAACCAGGGAAGCCTCTGAAATCATCTGCTAATAAACTTTTCAGATCCTCAATGTAGGCACGCTGCAGGTTTCTTTTAAATACATCCGGTTTACCGCCAGTAAAAATTCCACTTCGGAGATCATTAAACAAATCAGACACTGTATAGGCTTTAGTACCATTTTTGGCTTCATTGTCATACATTCTGGACAGTCGCGGCGGGAAGAGGACATTATTCAGTGTACCGGTCTGCAAACTTTTTACACGGTTTACCATCACTCCATTGTCAAACTTGCTTAATTCGGCGCTGTTAATGAGCCACGATGGCGTTGTAAACAACTGCGTATTAAAAAATATTACAGCATCATGTTGCTTATCTTTACTTATAAAATCATAAACCGCCCCATTCTGATCATAGGTTTTAAAGTTTTCATTCATGCCGCCAATGTTAGTTACAACATGGCCCATATAACGGTAAAACTGGGTTAATACCTCCATGTATAATTCCTGCAGGTCACTATAGCCTTCACCTTTTTGATAGGTCCATGATTCTATATTAGGTAAAATGCGTTTTAGGTTGGCGATGCCGTAAGCGCCTGCTTTCATAGCGTTATCACCCAGGTCCTCACTTTGCAAACGCGGGTCGATGCTGGTGCCCTGGCGTCCATAATAATAAAGCGGATTGCCGGCCTTTTCTTTCACCCATTCATCCAAAATTTCCTTTTCCTCCTTCGGTGTTTTCTTTCCCGGAAGCCAGGTATAACCCCATTTAATGGCCCACTTATCATATTCGCCAATCTGCGGATAAAAATGAGTAACCCCGTCGCCCGGCTGCGCTATGTAGTTAAAGCGGGCATAATCCATAATGGAAGGTGCGGTACCATGCTTGTCGGTAAAGGCTTTTGAGCGCAGCGAGTCAACCGGGTAAGCGTAGCTTGAGCCAAAGTTGTGTGGCAAACCCAGCGTATGCCCTATCTCATGCGACGAAACAAAACGAATCAGGTTACCCATCTGCTCGTCTGTAAACTTAGCGTGGCGGGCGTCACCGTTAGCTGCCGCAGTTTGTACAAAATACCAATCGCGAAGCAAATTCATTACATTATGATACCAGCCCACATGGCTTTCCAGTATTTCACCGGTACGCGGGTCGGAAATGTGCGGGCCGTAGGCATTCTCCACATCCGAAGCAAAATAACGCACTACGGTATAACGGGCATCTTCTGTACTGAACTCAGGATCTTCCTTGGGCGTCGGGGCTTCTTTGCCGACGATGGCATTTTTAAACCCGGCTGCCTCAAAGGCAACATTCCAGTCGTTAATACCGGCTATCAGGTAAGGCACCCATTTTTTAGGCGTGGCCGGATCAATATAAAAAACGATCTGTTTTTTTGGTTCAACCAGTTCGCCGCGTGCGTAAGCAGCTTCATCCTTTGGCTCCAGTTTCCAGCGATGGATATAGGAGGTTACTTCGGCCTTTTGAGCATTAGTGCCATAATCAGTTTGTGTTTGGCCAAAAAAGCCAACCCTGTCGTCACTTAAACGTGGCTTCATTGGAATTTTTGGCAGTAATAACATCGAGGTGTTAAACTCAAAGGTAATGGCCGCATTACTATTATCTGTTGGCGATTCGCCTGCCCGGTAAGTTTTCAGCGTACGGGCTTCAATATTTATCGGAAAGCTTTTAATGGTATCGATATAAGACCGGCTGTTATCAAGGCCTGAAATTTTATAAGCCTTTTTCAATTCATCCGTTATGCCAATCGCAGCGATATCGCCATTATAAAAATCAGTTACGTCAATCACTACACCGGTAGTGTCTTTATTATACGCCTTAATATCAAAAGAAGCCAGTACAGCATCCAGGTTTGAGTTTTTTACCGATTTGAACATATCGCTCGTGCTATCGGCTCTTATAGAGTAGCTTGGTACCCGTATAAAAATCTGCTTATCATGGCGTTCCCATTTCCATACCTGGTCATTAGCCTCTTCGCCGCCGTATTGCTGGCCAAATACTTTCAAATTAGGTGGGGTTTTCAGGAAACGGGTAATTACCTCCATCTCGCGGCCAAGCAAAGAATCCGGTATTTCGTAATAATATTTGTTATCTACTTTATAGGTATTAAAAAGGCCCTTATCAACCTTTGTTTTCTCAGGGATTACATCGCTGAATTTTTTAATGCCCTCCTTTTTTTCCTTGCTAACTGTTGCCGTGGTGGTAGCGCCATTGGGCAAAGTTGTTTTAACGGTAAGCGTCTCCGCCTCTTTTTTGGTTTTACATGAGCTGACTGCGAAACCGCCTGCAACGGCTGCCATCAATAAGTAACGGGTTACTTTTAAATATCCGGGCATATCAATAGTTAAATTAGTTGGTAATGATGTAAACTTAGGTAAAATACGAAGTTTTTACTAATATCAATGTTTTTGTTACAAAAGGAAAGGATGAACAAAAGTAAACAGCGGCGAAAGGCGCCTTCCAATGATAATCAATGCAAGTGTTTTTGAAAAAATTTCGCAGGAGCGGCCTTTTTTGGCCGCGCCCGTTTATGATCAATTTTATGTTGATTACAGCTAATTTAATTAAACACTACCGCAGCGCCCGCTCATTATCTGCACAATTGTACCCATGGATATCAAAAACATCAAATTCTCCGCTTCAGCGTAATAATCACGTTATCATATCTCTTGTCATGGAAAATCTCCAGCAGCAGGGTACGGTCAGATTTTGACTTAAAAATGGCGTCTATTTCTTCCAGCGTCATTTTAGTAACGGATTTAAAGTTGATGGCCATTATCTCGTCGCCCGGCTCCAGCCCCACCTCATCCCCAGGCGATCCTGGTTCTACACGACTGATAATCACATGGTTCAGTTCTGCACCGCCGCTATAATATTCCAAGCCGCTCATATCATGTTCATAAACTTCATCTATATTGGATCCTGGTTTTAGGTACAATGTGCTATCTGAATAATCCACTATCAGGGTAAACCGCTTTAAAATACCCATCCCGATGTTGCCGTCGCGTTGCTCAGATGGTTGATCCCCGGCTCTTTGTACCGGGAATGAGGTGATCACATTCTTAATTTTATATTTCCCGATAGCCACTTCCTTTACCCGGCTTATAAAACCATCAATAGGACCCGTAAGGCCCACACCAAGGTTGGCGGCGATAAATTTATCAGGCAGGCCATGTTTTTCAATAATGTTTTCCAGCGAAAGCGGGTGCCCGGCGCCAAGATCGAAGATGAGTTTGTCGGTTGATTTGGTGCCATTGGTAAATGTTACCTTAGCCTGTAAATAGGGCTTACGATTTTCGATTTTCAAAGGCACCTTATTGCCCTTATTAAAAAGACGCATGTCCTTAGGCCGCGAAACAGTCATAATACTATCGCCAAAATCAATTTTAACAGCAAGGTTGTTAAAAAATTCGTAGCCCAGCAGGCCATGTATCGGGATGCCTGCGAAATTCGAAAGGCCAAAATGATCGGTTTTCAATATGGCGGCGCCAACATCATAGCTCTTCAGGCCAGGTATTTGTACGTTTAATGCCGAGGTAATATAAGCTTCCAGGTCATCGCCTTCGCCCAGCCCTTCAATTTTTATGGTGCGTTTATTAACAAGGTTTATCGAATCCACCAGTTTCGGATCAGTTATCAGCATCAACCCAACGCCGGTATCTATCACAAAGTTAAAGGGGCCTTTATCATTTATATTTAAGCGTACGATGATCAGGTCCCTTATTATGCGGAAAGGGATAGTAACATGTTTCCGGTTACCCAGCAGGTCGAAATATTGCGCATTGGCCAACAGGCTACAGCAGCACAAAAAGGCCAGCAGTGATGCAACACGTAACATTTTTATAGTATGGAAAAGGCGCGTCAACTAAAGTTTATATTTGGATATTAAATATACAATTTAATCACATAAATCCCTGATGCGACAAAAAGTATTTATCATTATGACAGTGCTCTGCGCCCTGTTGTTACAAACCAATGATGCTGACGCCCGACATATCCGCAAACGAAAAATAAAAAAGCAGTTTAAACACTCCGCCATCCTTAACGATCACTTTACCGGCTTCGCACTTTACGACCTTGATGATAAAAAAATGATATGGCAGCAAAATGCTGATAAATATTTTACGCCTGCATCAAACGCCAAACTATTTACTTTTTACACCTGCCTTAAAATGCTGGGCGACAGTATCCCGGCGTTAAAATATGTTATCCGTAATGATTCGCTGATTTTTTGGGGAACAGGCGACCCATCGTTTCTGCACAGCGACCTGAAAGCGACCAAAGCCTTTAATTTTTTAAAGAACAGCAATAAAAAGCTGTTTTTTGCATCAGGTAACTATACCGATGATTTTTATGGCGATGGCTGGGCCTGGAACGATTATAATGATTATTACCAGCCCGAAATTACAGGACTGCCCTTAGAAGATAACGTCGCGGAGTTTTACGCTGATAAAAATGATTCGATACAGGTGCGACCCGCTTATTTAAAACAATTTTTAAAGTGCGATAGTAATTATCGCCCAACAAATTTCAGGGTACAGCGTAATTTTTTAAGCAATACCTTTGTTTACCCGGCCACAAAACTGCCTAAGGATTTTGTACAGGATATCCCATGGAAAACCAGCACAGCTTTAACCCTGGCTTTGCTGCAGGACACCCTGAAGCTACCTGTTTTGGAAATTCATTTACCGCTGCCTGATAGTGCCAAAACCATTTATGATGCTAATGCTGATACTGTTTACCGGCACATGCTGCAACCCAGCGACAATTTTATAGCGGAGCAGCTTTTACTGGTTTGTTCGTCGGCAAAATTTAAAACCCTCAGTTCTGATTCGGTGATTACCTATGCAAAGGCCCACTTTTTAAACGATCTGCCTGATGTACCCCAATGGGCCGATGGCTCGGGGTTGTCGCGGCAAAATTTGTTTACGCCCCGAAGCATTATTACACTTTTGGAAAAAATAGATGAAGAGGTAAAAAATGACAGCCTATTACACAGCCTGTTACCCGAAGGTGGCGTGGTCGGAACAATCAGGCATACTTATAAAACCGATAACGGGCAACCGTTTATCTGGGCCAAAACAGGCTCGTTAAACAATGTTTATAATCAAAGCGGCTATTTTGTTACCCGCAAAGGCAAGCGCCTGGCTTTCTCGTTCATGAACAATAACTTTACCCGCCCCGCATCGGAAGTCCGTACCGAAATGGTGAGGATTGTTACGTGGATACACGATAAGTATTGAGTTAATTGACACGAATTACACGAATGAGTTCGAATTTTCACTAATGAAGGCTGGGTAGTATGCGCTCTTTCAATTCGTGTAATTCGTTTTTATTAGTGAAAATTTTTATTCTCTCTTCAACTCCTCAAACTCAGGGTTTCGGTGGGGCAGGTTCTTAACCACTTTTTCAATCTCGGTTTGTTGTACACTTACCGCGTAATCGGCAGGTTCAATCTTGCAGCCGATGGCTTCGGCATAAACTTGCGTAAACTCTGCGCCTATATACAATATCGCGGCGGTATAATATATCCAAACCAATATCACCAATATGGAACCTGCCGCACCGTAGGCGGATTTTTTTGCCAGGTATTCAATATATAAATTGATGCCATATTGCCCCAGCATAAAAAGCAAGGCAGTAAAAAAAGCGCCGCTCCTCACGTCTTTCCACCTGATCTTTACATCCGGCAAAAACTTAAAAATGATCGAAAAGAGCACCGAAATAATGATAAACGTAAGGCCCATATTCACCCCCTTTATCAAAAGCGTGGTTACAGCAGGCATAAAACGTTCTATCCAACTCTCCAGCGAACTTACCAGCAGGTTAACAATCAATGATACCAGCAACAAAAAACCAATGCTAATGATCAGCGAAAAGGATAAAAACCTGTTTTGGATCAATTTAAGCCACCCTTTTTTCGGTTTAGCCTTAACGCGCCAAATGATATTAAGCGAATCCTGGATCTCCATAAAAATGCTGCTGGCGCCAATCATCAGGGTAATGCTGCCAATAACTACAGCGGTTGGCGATTTGCCGGCCAGCTGCAAATGTTTTAAAATATCCTGTATTTGAAGGGCCGCCTGGCTGCCTACATAGTGCGCTATTTCGGGGTACAGCCTTCCGGTAGCAATATCAGCGGGCACAAATAATCCGGCAAGCGAAATAATAATGATGAGCAAAGGAGCTATTGAAAAAACAGTATAATAGGCTAATGACGCACTTAGTTTTAAGCCATTGTCATTAATAAAGCCCATAAAAGTGGCAGCTATTATTTTCCAGGTCTTTTTTAATAAATAATACTTCCTGAAGGAACTCATATCAAACTAAATATTCCAATTGTATTGCATCATGCTATCTCATCTAAATCCCGAGGTTCGCTTAATGGTAACAAGGCTTAATCACAAAAATTGTTTTGAATAGCTTTTTCCCGGCCTCTTATTT
>Ga0206955_1010_pt1 | contig 47225 bp, 45 predicted proteins | sample Alteio_BWOrgHeat_34_FD_153247 | JGI IMG/M metagenome (GOLD analysis project Ga0206955, IMG submission 153247) | Enriched cells from forest soil in Barre Woods Harvard Forest LTER site, Petersham, Massachusetts, United States -... | ecosystem: Environmental > Terrestrial > Soil > Temperate forest >...
GGCCGGAGGGATCGCCGGTGAGGGTTTCGAGCTGTTTGCGTGCACCGATGATGTCGCCGGTGGCGAGCGCGAGGTTGGCGCGCAGGAGATCGTACGCGCGGTGCTCTTCGCCAGTGAGCGTGTCGACGTTGATGCCGTCGAGCAGCTTGCGGACGTCGTCGGTTTTGTCGGTGGTTTTGAGGGTCAATTGCGCGAGCCCGAGTCGGCTGGCGCTGCCGACGGCGATCAATTGCGGGGAGGGTTTGTCCTGCGTGCAGCGATCGACGAGGGCCTGCAAAAGCTGCATCGCCTCGGCGAAATGGGGCAGGTCTTCGTGAGCGAGATAGAGGCCCGCGTCCTTCACGTAGGGTAAATCGGCTTCGTTCATTTCCTTCATCTTGGCGCAGACAGCGGGGAGCATTTTCAAGAGGCCGTCGGAATTTTTGAAGACGCCCAGGACCGCGAAGCAACCGGCCAAATCCGAGGCGGAAAGCGTCGTGGGATCGCGCCGCATGATTTCCGCGAGATGGTCCGGATTCAATTGCGGTTGATTGGTGGTGAGCTGCGTCCAGTTCGGATGAACGTTGATGACTTGGGTGAATTGGAAGCTTTTGTCGCCGTTGTTCACGTCGAGTTTGACGGTGCGCATTCCTGGACGAGGAAAAAGATGCTGCACGACCTGGCCTTGCGCAGTGGTGCCGTCGTCAAAGGTCCAAGCCACCGCCGTGGCTTGGGCGGGGCGGCAGATCAGTTGGACGGAAATCAAGCCGATGTCGGAAATCTCCGGGGCGATCACGCTTTGGTTGGCGGTGGACCATTCCATGAGATAAGCGGGCACGTCTCCCGAGGTCGCGGCGACCTGCAATTGGTAGTCGCTGACATGCATGTGGGCGGACGGTTGAAAGAAATTGTTGTCCGGCGTGAGCATGGTCCAGTTGGCGAGCGCCCCGCCTTTTGCGGCCAGGCAGCAGAGCAGGGGCTTTCCCTCATTACTGGAGACGTAGGCGTTGTAATATTCGAGCGAATGAATTCCCGGCGTCAAATCGACCGCGCCCTGGTGCTGGCCGCCAAGGCCGTCATGAAAGTCGTGACGTCCCGGCCACTCGACGACCTCTTTGCCATCGACGAGAACAAACGAGGCGTCGGTGGAAATCGCCGCGAGTTGCAGGTGCTCCGCATTGGGCGCGTTGAACCAGCCCTGGAAGTGTTCGAGGATATTTCCCTGCGGCGCGAAGCGATGACCGCCCTCGAAAATGCCGGGCACGATGGCGCGTCCGTTGACGGTCGTGCTTTGGTTCCACGCCTGAAGCATGTCGGGCAGGTGATCGATGGTCTTGCCGTCGCCGGCCCGGCTTTCCAGCGTGACGCCCGCCTTGGCATCGAGATGCAGGACGGGCCAGTTGGAACCGAGGTAAACGTAATAGTGCTTGGCCCCGGAGGAGGAATCGAAGATGACGGTGGTGGGCTCGCCGAGGGCGTTCCAGAGAAGATCGGAGCCGACGGCTATTCCAGTGTCGGTGAAGACGCGGATAGGTCCGGTGGCCCAATTGGCATTGGGGAGGCAAAGGGTCACCCAGGAGAGGGAGGCGGGTTTGTCGGGTTGATCGGGCTCGATGATGAAGCGGACGGGCGCAGTCGAGACTGTCCATTCGTTCGCGGGCAGGGGCGGCGCTTGAGGGGGCGTTTGCGCCCAAGCGGTCGCGCTCGTGAAGAGGAGGGCGATTCCTAGCTGCCGGAAAAAGATGCTCATTGCTCTGTTGAAATCATCATTTTTTTAACAGGAAAACAGGAAAGCATGAAGACATGAAACTGAAGCCGAGGAGGAATCGAATTTAACCCTCTCCGTGGTTATCTGTCTTCTTCATGTATTTCCTGTTTTCATGTCTTCCTGTTAAAATGGTTTCAACAAAGCAGATGCTCATCTTTTCGGAAAAGTCCGCGCCACAAAAATCCAGGCGACCACGCCGCAGACCAGCGCGTGAAGGCTGAGGACAAGCAGGCACTGGTTGAAATCGGCGATGGTGGTGGTGGTCGCTTCCCGGACGATGTCGTAGAGGGGCGATTTTTCCTGGGTCTTGAGATAACCGCTCCAGCCCCAGTAGGCGGCGATGAAGGGGCGGCAAAAGGTGCTGACAACCTCGGGCAAAGCGAGGACGGCACCCGAGAGCGGCAGTTGCAGTCCAACGAGATAGATCGCGAGCAGGGAGGCGCGCTCGGGCGATTTTGACGCGGAGGAAATCGCGAGGCAGGTGGCACTCATGGCCAGAGTTGTGATGAACAGGACCGCGAACTGGTCGGAAAAATTGCCAGGAAAGCCGCAGACCGTCTTGACGAACCAGGTCATCCAAAACGCTTGAGCGAGGCAGAGTCCCACCAGCAGCAAAATCTTGGTGATGACGTAGGCGCCGGGAGAAAGGCCGGCCCGCAATTCCTTTTCGAGGACGTCCCGTTCCTTGGCGATTTCTCGGGCGCCGTTGTTCGCGCCCATCAGGGTAAGCAGGATGACCTGAAACATGGCGAGGCCGGAAACGAGAGAGGCGGCGGCGTACGATTCAGGGAGGTACTTCTGGTTTTCGATCAGGGTCTTGACAAAGTTTTTTTCGATTGCCAGATCGAGATGCATGACGCTGGGAAGACCCTTGTAGCCGAAGATGGCGACGAGCGCCGGGAAGGTGACGAGGAGCGCGAGGTGCAGCCAGATCTGCGCCTTGTCGCGGCCCAGGAGAATGAATTGACGGCGCACCAAGGTGCGAAGCTGGCTCAGGCTTCCGGGCGGCGGGGCCGTCTTCAACGAATGGGGCTCAGGCGTTGGCGGCAGTTCCCCCGATCGGTCTTCGTCGTGCCCAACAAAATCGCCGGTGGCAGAGGCGTGCTGATAGTTACCATAAATGGCCTCGATCGATTCGGTTCCGTAAGTCTGAAGCAGGTGATCAAAGGTGCCTTGAAAGCAGAGCCGGCCTTCGTGGAGAAAAACCACCGAATCGCACAGCCGCAGATTGCTGACGGCGTGAGTGACCAGCACGACCGTCTTGTTCAGGCCGTGCGCCAGTTCCTTGAGCCAGACCATGAGCTCGTGCTCGGAATAGGGGTCGAGGCCGCTGGTCAATTCGTCGAGAAAAAGAAAGGCGGGATCGCCGATGAGTTCCTCGGCGAGGGCGATGCGGCGCATTTGTCCGCCGGAAAGGGTGCGATATTTCTGGTGAAGGAAAGGGCGGATACGGGCGAGATCGATGACGTGCTCGCTCCACTGGTCGCGGGTCGCCTGGGGCACCGAGGAGGGCAGGCGCAGGGCGACGGCGAAATCGAGGATTTCCGCAACGGTGAGGTCGCCGTGGAAGGCGCCGAATTGAGGCAGGTAACCGACGGCGAGGGGAAGTTGCTGGCGCAGGGTTTCCACGGGATGTCCGGCGAGTAAAACGCGACCGGCGGAGACGGGCTGAATTCCGGCGAGCGCGCGGACGAGGGTGCTCTTGCCGCAACCGGATGCGCCGATGATGGAGAGAAAGGAGCCCTCGGGGACAGCGATGGAGATGTTGCGAAGGAGCGCCTTGTGGTCGTCGCCTTTCCCCACCGTCACGGAGAGGTTTTCGACGTAAACAGCCGCGTCCATGTGGGCAGTCGGTTCCATGGCTGCCGGGGTGGGCGGGACGCTAGTTCATTCCCTCGGGGGCCGAGTTTCCCGAGGGATTAAGAATCTGTTTGCTGAGGCGGTCGATGCCGTCGTTGGCGATGATGCTCGCGGGATAGTAGGCCTGCGCGTTGACGTACCAGGTGAGGCTGTAACCGAGTTCCTTCTTGGCCTCGGCCTCGCGGGCCTTGTTGAGCGCGCTGACGAAATCGGCGCTGCGCCCGGAAAGATTGGCGAGGAGCTTGTTCAGCTTCATGTCATCGGGCCAGTCTTTTGCCGCGATCTCGATGGTTTCCCATGCCCCGTCCACGTCGCCGTTCATGACGAGCAGGTTGGCTTTCTCGGAGGCCATCTCGGCTTTTTGGACTTTGGTGAGCGCGTCCTTCATTTGCTGCACCCGCGCCGCATCGCCCTTGATGGCGGTGGCGAACACGAGTTGCTTGTCGAAGATGGCGCGATAATTCTGGTCCGCGATGTCCCGGTCGAACTCGGTCGTCGATTGGTTCGCCAGGTCCTCCGTGCTGAAAAAGCCCGAGGCGGAGGTTTGGAGGTCGGGATTTCCCGGCCACTCTTCCGCCGCCATCTGGAACGTATCCATCGCCTCGGAGAGATGACCGCCCTGGGCGAGCAAACGGGCCTTGCCGAGGCGCAACCGGCTTTCCAGCTTGATGCCGTTGACCATGGCCATCGGCTTGGTGGAATCAAAGTCGGTGGCCACTTTTTTGATGTCGGTGATCTGGGCCTCGACCTGTTCGAAGTCGCGGACCTCGAGCTGATTCTTCAACACTTCCAGCTTGTCCAGAAATTCGCCGACCTTTTCCTTTTCATCGCGGGGCAGGCCCTGCAGGGCGGGGTGGTATTCGTTGCCCAGGAAGGCCTCCTGCAATTGCTCGGAGGCGGAGGCGATTTCGTTTTTGTCGGCCTTGTAGCGGAAGACTTCGATCGCTTGGCTGACGCGATTGTTGATTTCGAGGGCGGAGGTCACCTCGTCGGCGAGGGTGACGGGTTGGTTGCCCTGCTGCCGGCCCGCGTGATCGCCGGACAACTTGTTGCCCACTTGAGTGATCGCGGCGAGCGGCCCGGCACCACCATTGGCTCCGAGGGCGGCGCTGGCCTGCGTGGCGGCTTGGGCGAGGGTGCGGGCGTTGGTGCCGAGGGACGCGGCGGCTTGGTCGGCGAGATCGGCGGGGTAATCGCCTTCGTTGAAAAGAGTGCGGTAAAAATCGGCGGCGATGATGACGTGATAATAACGGTGGCTGTTATAGAGCGTCTTGATGTAGTCGGCGAAATCGAGCCGGTTCTGGTCGCTCATCTTGTTTTCCTGCATCTCGTTGAGCTTGATCTTGGCGCGGGCCTCGAGAAGTTTCAGGTACTCGGAGGTCAACTCCATCTTGCCCTCCATGCTGCTGGCCATGGTCGGCATCGTCGCCGCCTCGGCTGCGGCGGGATCGGCATTCGGGGAGTTCAGGGGCGAATTCGTCGTGTTTTGCTGGCTGGGCGCCGGGGGGCTGCCGCCGCCGCCCTTGCCGTTCTTTTGCTGCTGGGCCAGCTCTTGCTCGCGCAGATCGTCCGCGATCAAGTCGGCGTTGTGATCGTAGGTCTCGATGTTATCGCGCAACTTGTTGTTGCTCATTTCGAGGCCGCTCTTGGTGCGGTCGCTGTTCCAGATCGATTCGACACGGTTGGCGAGTTCGCGGCTGATGCCCGCGTCGAGGTCCTTGTATTCGCTCATCGCGTAGAGCTCTTTCCACGCGTTGAAGGTGTCGTTCTCCCGCAGGAGATCGGAGACCTGGGCCATCCTGCCGAAGTATTCCTTGATCCGGGCAGCGGGAACTTCCTTGAGGCTGAGGTAAGTCTCGAAGCGGGCGCGGACTTCGGGATCGTCGAGTCCCGGAGTTTTCAGGACGTCGACCGCCTTGATCTTGTCGGCGAGAGCGCTGGCGACGTCGGCACCGGCTTTGCCCGCGCTGCCTTCCGACGGCTTGACGTTCATGAGGTTATTGAGAATCGTCGAGGTACTGCTGTCGATTTCCGTGGGGCTTCCGGTGGTCGGTGCGGAGGGAGCGGCAGCCGGTGCCGCCGGAGGAGTAATGGTGGGCGCGGGGGCGGGCGCGTTTTGAGCCAAGATCACCTGGCACGGCAGCAACAGGGCGATGAGGATTGAGTTACTCTTTTTCACATGAATCGGCATAAACGAGTCCTCCTTCTCCAACTTCGAGAGAGACCAAGTAGGTCTGACCCTTGGTGAAATAGATGTCCTTTAACTTCGGGGGAATGAGGACCACGAGGGCGCGGTTGTCATTTTCCACCGTGAAGACCATGAGATGTCCCTTTTCCTCTTTCCAGCCCAAGTCGGCGGAGACCTTGAGGTCGGCCTTGAACTTGACGCCGGACATCGGGCGATAGTCGGCCATGTACTTGTCCATTGAGAACGTTTCCATGGTGCGGAAAGGGTTGTCGAGATATCGGAAGGTGAAGAAGCCGATGATGGCGAGGATCAACAAAAGCAGCAGGCTCGAGACGATCCACAGGGCCCAGGATGTGGAACTCCGTCCCCGGGCCGGTTGGACGGTCGAGGTGGTCTGCGCGAAAGGGGAGATGATTCGCTGGCTTTCGCTGTCGTCTTCAGCGTTGGGTTTAACTGCGGGCACGAGTATTCAAATTTAAGCGACACGGTCGAGAATTCAAGATAAACAACGAGGGAAGCGCGTTGCGACTTAGCAATGATCGATAGCTGGCTTTCCGGGTGATGGTTCAGCCCTGTAGCGGCGCGTCTATGACCGCCGAGGATATTCCAGACGACGTTGCTTATACGTTCGGCGGTCATAGACGCGCCGCTACAGCTGAATAGGTACCTCTATTTTCCCATGAAGCTTTTCCAAAGCTCGGCGGCCTTTTGCGTGGCTTGGTCGAGCAGGCCGCTGCCCTGCTGCATGCCGACGGCGATCAGGCGAGGACTGAGGTCCTCTTGGAGATGGTCCGGAGGGCCGGTCAGATGCACGTCCGTCCAGCTGTAATCCTCGAGTTGAACGGAAAAGACTTTTTCCTGCAACTGGGGCCACTTGGTGATGATGGTGGAGGGCAGGCCGAGCTTGAGTTTGCCATCGACCTGGCCGGTGGGATCGATGTCGGTGGTGCCGGAGATGCGGACGACATCGTTTTTGCGGACGTCGATATTGGACAATTCGAGTTTGCCCTCTTTCCACGTGAAGTCGGTGGTGGCCTTGTCGACTTCGACGTCGGTGATGTCGGGCAGGCTGACCAGCGCGGTCACTTTGCCGAGCCACGGGAGGATGTTGAACTTGGCGTGACTGAGCGCGAGTTGGCCCTTGGCGGAACTGGACTGGTCGTTGCCTTCGTAGGTCAGGGTGCCGTCCACCTGGCCGGAGAGTTTCATCTGCCACGCCACACCGACGAACATGGTTACGGGCACTTCCGCCGACTTGAGGGTGGCCTTGATTTCATGCGCGCCATCGAGGGACATTTCTCCTTCGCCGGTAATGATGCCTTGGCCGCATGCCATGCGCAGATTGGAAAAGTCGGCCTTCTCCTGTTCGCTGCGAATTTGCACGGAACTGGCGCCTGCCTCCAGGGAGCCTGCCTTGATCGAGGTCGCCTGCAATTCCGTCGTCCACACGTCAGCGCCGTTGTCGTCGGCGGTGAAGGCGACGCCTTGGAGAAGAACCTGGCGGTTGTCGGCGAGATCGATTTCGACCGAGCCATCGTGAGCGGAAAGTTGGGTGACCTGCATGCGGTCCTTGGAGGCGGGGACGGGACTGGGCGCGAGGGCGCTGGTGGCGGCGGATGAGGGAGTGAGGACGAGGCTCCAGGAGGAGACGTCGACGCTCAGGGGCATCGTGGGCGAGAAGACGTCGACGAGATGGAAGCGGACAGTGGCCTGGCTGATCGCGCCTTTTTCCCACGGGGCGGAGGAGCGATCGTTGGTGAGCGAGATGCCGGCGGCGTGGAGTTCGCCGCGCCACAAATCGAGGTCGAGGGAGGCGACCTGGACCTGCGCGCCGATCGCGGTTTCGAGGCCCTGCACCAGCTCTTCCTTGAGCTTGGCCATTTTCCACCAGCAGAGGCCGCCGATGACGCCGCCGAGCAAAATCACGACGGCGAGAACGATCAGGACGACGCGGATGACGGAGCGACTCATGCCTGATCGTAAATGAAAGGACGGGGGAATTCGAGCATAACTCGAAGTGGGAATGAACTCGCGACCTGACAGAGACCTCTACGAAAGGTGTTCTCTAAACAATCCGTCATCCTGAGCTTGTCGAAGGACCAGACACGTGTTCGCGGTCTCGAACGATGAGGGGACTGGAAAGAGGTGCCTTTGAGAGCCGTTCAACCGGTTTCTTTCCCAAGCGTGTCTGGTCCTTCGACAAGCTCAGGATGACGGCGTTTTTAAAATCGAAAGTTTTGCAGAGGTTCCTGACAAGACGGCGGGTTTCGGCTAGGTTGAGGCATGGCTTCGCCACGTACATTTGAATGTCCGGTTTGCGGGGAGGATGTCCCCATTAAAGCGAAGTCGTGCCCTGAATGCGGCGCTTGCGAGAAGTCGGGTTGGAACGAGGAAGCGAGCGCGTCGGACGGGCTCGACTTGCCGGATGAGGATTTCGATTACAACAAGTTTACGGCGGAGGAATTTGGCGAGCCGCGGAAGCGGAAAGGGATGCAGCTTGTCTGGTGGATCACCGGAGCGATTCTACTCGTCCTGACGGGATTGATGGTGTGTTACAATATGCTGTTTCGGTAGGAGGCGAGCACCGCGACGGATCCGCGCGAGATTCGCGATATTAAAAAGGCTGTCGTCCTGAGCGGAGGCGAGGCAATCGACTTTCTTTGAGTAAACGAGTTGCCCGAGCCGCAGTCGAAGGACCTGTGTGGAGAAAAGTTTAAGATGGCAATGGCGGCAAACGATTCCGAAGAGAAAGGCAAGTCCCTCGCCTGGTCGGAGGGCGGGGGACCGGCCATTCAGGTAGTAAGCTCCCCGGCGCGGTGGAGCGTTTTTTGGATTTGAAGGTGGGTCCTTCGACTGCGGCTCGGGGAAGTCTTTCGATGAGTCCACATGCTTGGGCTCGCCTCCGCTCAGGATGACGGCCTTTTTAAAATCGGAAATTTGTAGTGGACACCAATGCGCTCAATGCGTGTGCTTGTCCGGGTGCGGTTTCCCGGTCAAAAGCCGCGACAAGAAATCGCCGTCGGAGAAGGAGGCGTTGTTGGTGAAGCGGACGATGACTAACTGTTGTGACGGGATGATATAGAGTCGCTGTTTGCCGGTGCCCATGGCGCAGACGAGGTCGCGCGGACCGCCGGGGTAAAGTTGGTCGCCGTCGCTGGCGGGAAGGAGATCGGAGATCGGTTGGTGACGCGGACTGTGTTGCGGCGCGTTGAGCCAGAAGCCGAGGCCGTAGGCGGGATTGGCGGCGTGACCGATGAAAAGTTGATCGAAACCGAAGCCGGGCCGGGAATGATCGAGCGGATGTCGGGGACGCATGACCGCCTCGCCGAATTTCGCCCATTGCTCGGCGGACATGATCATGCCGGCGTGGACGAGCACGTTACCCGCGTCGTCCTTGACCCAGCCATCAAGCTTGATGTCGTAAGGATCGAGCACGAGATGCGTGACGCTTTTTTCCACCGCGTCGCCGAAGCCGCCGAGCTTGCGATGAAGGATTTCACCGAAGGCCTGATAGCCTGCCGCGCCATAATGGAATTTGGTGCCGGGGGCGGAGACGAGATGAATTTGCACGGCGGCGGCGAGTCCATCGTGGGCGTTGTTGATGGGGTCGTCGTTGGGATCGAGGCCGCTGGTCTGGGAGAGGAGCTGGTTGATGGTGATCGTGCGGCGCGCGTCGTTTTTCCATTCGGTGAGGATGTCGCTGGCGGGTTCATCGAGGCGGATGACATTTTTTTCCGCGAGGATCATGGCGGCCACGGCGACGAAACTTTTGGTGCCGCTGTAAATCTTGTGCGGGGTGGTGGCGGAATAGCCGGGCGCGTAGTCTTCAAAAATCACTTTGCCGCCTTGTTCAACGCGGAGGGCGAGGCCGCCGTGCGCACGCGAGTAGGCGACCGCCTTGGCGAAATTCGCGGGATTGATCGGTGCGGGAAGAGGAGCAGGAGCGGCGGCGCAAACGATGCCGTTTAACAACACGGCCAGGAAAAAGGCGGAAAGAAGCCGTCTCATTTTAAGATTTTTGTTTCCGGTGACGCAGGTCCCAAAGAAGGCAGCCCCAGCCCACGATGAGCAGCATTCCGCCGACGGGAGTGGCCGGTCCGGCCCAATGTTGCGAAGGGAACAGCGCCAAAAAATAGAGGCTTCCGCTAAACATGACCGTGCCCAGGCACCAACAGAAAAGCGTGGGCTTCCGCAGGGTTGTTCCCTGGCCCATGGCCAGCATCGCCAAGGCGTGAACGAACTGGTAAAAGACTGCGGTCTGCCACACGTCCCAGGTGCCGTTTCGGAGTAAAAGGGGCTTGAGGGCGTGGGCGGCGAAGGCCCCCATGATGATTCCCAGCAGGGCGAGAAAGGCTCCGAGTCGTTGAGCGACAAGAGAGAGGGAAGGGGCCATGCGAGGGATGCTTCAGGCCCTAAAGCAAGGGCGAAAGCGAGACGTAAGGTCACTAAGTTAGCTGACGGAGCTTGTCACGCCAGTCTTTTTCTGCTAAAAATAAAAAATGATTACGGATTCTCGGCTGGCTCGTCAAACGGCGGAACGCCTTATTGGTTCGCGTGCGCAACTGCTTAAGTTTCAATGTTTGCTGGGATTCGACGGTTTCGTCGACGAGCTTTTCCATGTGGTGGAGCAACGGCAATCACCGACCAAATACACACCTTTCGCCAGCATCAAGAGCTTTGGAACCAAGGTCACGGCTGCAGCGGGCAAGAGCGCGAATTTCGAAATCGTTCCGCAAACGAAGAAGCTTGGCGGCAACGGTCCGATCATGTCCTTCGCGTTGAGCACGCTCGGCGCGCCGGTGCATTATGTCGGCATGCTCGGCTATCCTGAACTGCATCCGGTGTTCGCGGAATTCGCGAAGCGGACGAAAGTTTATTCCATCGCCGATCCGGGCCTGACGCAGGCGTTTGAATTTTCCGACGGCAAGTTGATGTTCGGTCAGCACGGCACCGTGCATGAAGTTTCTTGGGAGACGGTGAAGAAGCGCCTCGGCGACGTGACGTTCCAGAAGCTTTGGAACCAGGCCCACTTCATCGGCATGGTCAACTGGACGATGCTGCCTCACCTTTCCGCGATCTGGAAACGGTTGCTCAGCGATTACATGCCGGCCAAGCCGACGACGCGCAAGCTGATGTTCTTTGACCTGTGCGATCCCGCCAAGCGGCTCGATGCGGATTTGCATGCGGCACTGAAGATCATCGGTGAATTCCAGCAGCATAACGACATCATCCTCGGCCTGAACGAAAGCGAGAGCCAGCATGTCGCGAAGGTCCTGCGTTTGAAGAAGACTCCGTCGAATCCTAAGGGCGCCGCCTCATTGGCCGCAGCCATTCGCGAGAAGCTCGAACTGCACACCGTTGTCATCCATCCCGTCCAGTACGCGGCTGGCGCCGACGCGCAAGGGGAGGCCTTCGTCACGGGTCCTTATACGGCCAAGCCGAAGATCACCACCGGTGCGGGCGATCACTTCAATGCGGGCTTCGTCATCGGACGCCTGCTCGGTCTCGGTGTCGCTCACTCGCTGCAGTTGGCGGTTGCGGCCTCGGGCTTCTACGTCCGTCACGCCGTCAGCCCGAATCGCGAGCAGTTGGTGCGGTTCCTCCAGACGTTGTAAGTTCCGAGTGGTCTTGCCTCAGCCTGTAGCGGCGGTCTATGACCGCCGAGAACGAGGCTAGGCATGTTACGTATGCGTCGGCGGTCATAGACCGCCGCTACAGGCTGAACGGAAACGATACCGTTCAACTTAGTGGCGATCAGAACATCCCGCTGAACCGGACGAAATCGGTCAGGAAGTGCGCGGCGATCAACGGCCAGAGCGCGCCGGTGCGCCGTAGGAACAGCATCGCGTAAATGCCGAAAAAGAAGACACTGGCCATGCCTCCCAGTCCTATCGTCCAGTGATAGGCTGCGAATAGAAGCGAGGAAAAGAGGATCATGGCTGCGCCCTGTCCCCAATGCGTGCCGAAGATCTCGCGGGTGCAACGGCGGAAGACGATCTCCTCCTGAATGGCGACCAGGACCAGGCCGACCGTGAGATCGAAGAGGTAGAACCAGCCGTACAAGATTGGATAACTACCCAGCTTGGTATGGGGGAACCAGAAGGTGACTACTTGGCCGATCCATTGGCAGAAGGTGCAGAAGAATACGACCATGCCGATTATCCAAAGCAGCGTTTCCCACCAGGAGGTGCGCAATCTTTCCGGCCTGTAGGCCACGGCTCGCGCGGCGGGAATGGCCGCCAGGAGCGCCAGCGCGCCCAGTCGTCCGCTGTAATCGCAGACGACCCAGAGGACCGGATCGGTTTGCCACAGACGCACTACCTGTGAGGCCACCAAGACAGCCAGCGTGCCGAGGAACCACAGCGGAACGAATTTCGTGCGGTCGGGCATGATCAGTTTGGCCGTTCAGGCGAAGGGCCAGGATTCGGGAGGCAGGGCGCTTAATTCCGGGTTCTTGTTCTTCCAGCGCTCCACGCGGAAGTCGGCGTTTTCATGGATGACCTGATCCAAGAGAAGTGAGTTTTCGAAGGGCGGCAGGAAGGTGTCGCCGGGAACTTCGTGCTTGAGCCGCGTTAGATAAAGATACTGGCAATGTCGTACACTAAAAAATTGTTGGTACACCGTCCCGCCACCACATACCCAATACGTTTTAGTGGATTTTTTGACGATCGCATTGGTCACTAAATCCAAAAGATCAGTGCACACTTTGACGCCAGTTATCGAGGCGCGCGCATGAGAAAGGACGATCGTTTCTCTTCCTGGCAACGGGCGGCCAATGGACTCGAAGGTCTTGCGGCCCATGATGAGGGTGCCGCCCATGGTCTTGTGCTTGAACCAGCGGAAGTCCTCCGGGAGATGCCAGGGGATTTTTCCCTGGTCGCCGATGACGCGGTTTTCCGACATGGCGGCGATGGCGTAGAAGGGCATGGGGAATTTTGGACAGGATTAACGGGATTAACAAGGTTGGGGAAAGGTAGGGGAAGCAGGACGGAATTACCAAATTTACAAAATTAACGGAATTGGGGAGAGGAGAAGACAGAGGAATTAGCCACAAAAGAACGCAGAGAGCACAAAGATACCGAAGGAAAACGCTGCTAGAGTTCTTTGTGCTCTTTGCGTTCTTTTGTGGCCAAAATTTTCGGGCAGGCCGACCGTCGCGAGGGCCTGTGACGGCTACCTTATGAATCCTGTCAAAAAATCAGACCGCCATCGTGGCTTTGATCGGCGGATGCGGATTGTAGTCGAGGAGGGAAATGTCCTCCTGGGTGAAGGCGGTCAGTTCGCGGATTTTGGGGTTGAGGGCGAGGCGGGGGAGGGGGCGGAAGTCGCGGGTGAGTTGTTCGCGGGCCTGGTCGAGATGGTTGTCGTAGAGGTGGAGATCGCCGAAAGTGTGGACGAAGACGCCGGGCTTGAGGTCGCAGACTTGCGCGATCATGCAGGTGAAGAGCGCGTAGGAGGCGATGTTGAACGGGACGCCGAGGAAGAGATCGGCACTGCGCTGGTAGAGTTGGCAACTGAGTTCGCCGTCGAGGACGAAGAATTGGAAAAGCGTATGGCAGGGAGGCAGGGCCATGGCATCGACTTCGGCGGGGTTCCATGCGGTGACGATGTGGCGGCGGCTGTCGGGGCTCTTTTTTAGCAGCGCGATCAGCTTGGTGAGCTGGTCGATTTCGCCACCACCGGCGGTTTTCCAATGACGCCATTGCGCGCCGTAGACCTCGCCGAGGCTGGCGGCCCAGGCGGCGAACACGGGATCCGCGACGATGCGCGCGCTCCATTCGTCCATGGTTAAAATCGATTCGCCGCGCGCGGGGGCGAGGACTTTGCGGTAGTGGTCGTATCCGTTGCCGTGCCAAATTTTGACGTTTTGCTTGGCGAGAGTGGCGACATTGGTGTCACCGGAAATGAACCAGAGCAGTTCCGCGACGATGGCTTTCCAAGCCATCTTCTTCGTGGTGAGAAGAGGAAAACTTTCCTGAAGCGGAAACCGGGCCTGCGCGCCGAAGACGGAGCGGGTGCCGGTGCCGGTGCGGTCGGTCTTGGGACGACCCTGCTCTAGGACGAGCCGGAGGAGGTCGTGGTACTGTTTCATCTCGTCCCAACTGTAGCGGCGGTCTATGACCGCCGAAAATCAAAAACAGAAATCTTTGCCAAACGGCGGTCATAGACCTCCGCTACAAGCTGAGGCTGCACCGTCGCACGGAGTGCAACGGCTACCTTATTAGGTCTGCGGTACGATGAAAATCTTGTTGGTGTACGGGCAGCGGACGGCGGTGCCGGGAGGATATCCGCGGACATCAACCGGTTCGGCGTATTCGGCGTAGGGACTCTTCACGAAACCCTTCTTGCCGGGAATAACGATGCCCATTGGATAATTGGTCGAGGGCTTGGGACCTGAAGCCGCGGGAGTCGGCTTTGTTTCCGTGGTCTCCGCGGCGGGAGGCGTGGGCTCAGTGGTGTTGGTCGCACCGGCCTGATCGGCCGTCGGAGCGGCGGGATTCACGAGGCCGTTCGTTTCGGGCAGCGGAGCCGATTGAGCATCGGAAGTATCCGAATTGTGTCCACAACCTGCGACCGTGAGACTGCCAGCCAAAGCTACAACCCCCAAAAGTTTCTTCATCATGCGTCCTTTCATCTCACAAAAAGCACATCTCAGCAACCGCTATTTTATGGGGTGAAGCATCAGCGATCAGGCTGGCGTGGTGATGAGATCGAGGCACCGGGCCATGGCTTTTCGGTGGGAGAAATATTGATGGATGGCGTGGACGACCCGGCCCGAGCCATTGACGACGAGCCCCTCGGCGTTGAACTCCAGTTTTTCCGGGGGCATCATGCCAAGATGCAGGACCGGGGTGTCCGGGTAATCGTAAACGGAGGAGGCCTTCAGGACGTGGTGGTGCAGGAGGTAGTTATGAACACCCTGGTCAACGAGACCCCGGTCATTGATCCGGACGAGGTGGTTGCACATCAGTTGGAGATACTCGAGGGCCGCGTCGATCTCCGCGAAGCTGACCCCGGCGCAGATGATGCGTTGATCGGACAGTTTCCGGGCCTCGGTTTCGCCGAATCCTTTCTTCAGCCAGCCATAGGTCGGGCCTTTGTCGCCGATGAAGAAACCGGGGGGTTCATAAAAAGAACAGAAGGGACTTTTCCACTCGAACTCGAAGGGGGAGCGTTGGAAGACGACATCCTTGACGTCGGTGAACATGACATGGGAATAGAGGCCGCGGGTCTTTTGCAGGAAGTCGAGATAGCAGGGCCAGCGTGCGTCGATGAGATGGAGGTAATAGCGGGAGAGTTCGATCTGGGCCGCGGAACGGACCTTGGCAGGCAGGAGATTGGCCGCCGTGCGGAGGAGGTGGCGTCTCGTCTGCGTGAAATAACGCGCGGGCAGGGACTGGAACTGGACCCGATGACCGTAGAGAAACTCGAGTGTTTCCGAAGGCATGCCATCGACAAAGAGGCAGATGTCGCCCGTATAGCCGGTCCTTTTCAGGGAGAGGATGAACGGACTGAGGTCCGCGACGCCATAGCCTTTGGCAATGCCGAGGATGACGGGTCTGCGGATGCTCATGGGACTGGCCCGCGATGATGTCATGACGGGAAAGCGGGTCGAGCTTAAAGCGAATCAGACGGAGGCTTGTAAGGGAAGGCACCGTCGCCCGGAGGTCGATGGCTACTGCGGAGGAAAAGGCACGGCGGTCATAGACCGCCGCTACAATTAGAGGGTACGACGGCTACCACGGAGATGACCACGCTCTCACGAGCGCGGCTACGCGGTGCGACGGCTACCACGGAACGGCAATGGCTTTTCTACACTTCGGTTGCGTTCTTGAGTTGCGGATGCGTGTCTGGTCCTTCGACAAGCTCAGGATGACGGACTTTTTTACTGGGCGTCTCTTGGTGTTTGCGCGGCGGCGATTACACGAACCATTGTTCGGACTCAAAATCCCTGCCGGGCGCACTCCACTCGATGGCGCCGCGTTCGGGATAGCGTTCACGTTGCAGGCCGCCTTCGAGTAATTGCGCGAAGAAGGCGAATTCGTGGCCGGCTTCCACGTGAAGAAGTCGCCGGGGAATCGAAACGATGAGCGAATGGCCCCAATGGGCATTGAGGCCAGTGGCCGGAGCGGGGATGAAAATCACGCCGTCCATGCTGGTTTCAAAGACCACGGCGACCTCTTCCGGGCCCGGCTTTTGCAGGGTGACGCGCGCGGCGTGCGGGAGCAGGAAGTGGAGCGTGATCGCCTCCGGCTGGCGGCTCAGGTCGAGGCGGAGAAAAAGATCATGTTTGCCGAAGCCGAAGTAGAGCTTCTGCCCGATCCGGTCGCCTTGGAACATGGCAGTCTGTTGGCGGGTGAGGTCGAGTTCGCCCGCGCCGAGCCAGTCGAAGTAACGTTCGGTCACGCCGGAAATATCGGGCGAGAGCAGCCGAAGCGGCTTGGTGTAGCCGAGTTGCGAACTGGGCAGGCAGATGGGGACGTCGAGGTGCGCGGGCGGCTCGATGCCGAGGATGCGGTAGACGTTCTGGAGGTGGAGGCGGAAGAGTTCGTCGAAAAGGAAATCGGTGTCGATGGTGAAGTCGGGGCCGTACCACCAGAACCAGTCGCTGCCCTCGGCGGCGTAGATTTCCCACCAGGCTTTTTCGGCGGCCTCCGGGGTGACGTTGCCCTCGGCGATGCGTTGCACGAGAAAAGCGCGCGTTTCCTTGAGCCATTCCCAGCCCTTGTTTTCCTCCGGGTCGCCGATCCAGATATCGAAATCGCTGCGGATCCACGAGCCGGAATGGAGGTGGGAGACTTCGACTTGGGCGGGATGTGCGTCGAAGTAATCGCCGATGCGGCATGTTTCGAGTTCCGGTGTCTCGACCAACGCGCGATAGAAAGAGGAGAGAAAGGCCTCGCCGCTGTCGGGAAAAGCTTCCCACGCGTTTTCGCCGTCGAGGATAAGGGGAACCACGCCGCGTCCCTCGGGCGCGACTTTGGTGATATTCTTGAGGTGCTCGATAAGGTGCTCGACCGCCTTGGAAGTTTCGTTGCGCGCGGCATCGAAGCCGATGAAGTCGGAGAGGGGACGTTCGCGGAAGAGCGCCTGGATCGAGGTGTCGCCCGCATGGACGCGCCAGCCTTGGAAGAGTTCGAGGTGCTCGACGTGGCGATGGCTCCAGGCGGGATCGTGCTTGAGGCTCTTGAAGAGATTGCCTTCGTCGGAGCAGAAATAATCGATGCCGGCCTCGACCATCAACGGGATGATTTCCGGCGCGATCGATCCCTCCGAGGGCCAGAGACCGCGGGCACGGCTTCCGAAAACGTGCGCGTGTTGTTCCTGCGCGAGACGGAGCTGGGCGCGGACATCCTCGGGCGCGGAGAAGGAGGAGGGCAGGGGAGAATGGGGCTGGCAACGACGCGCGATGTGGGTGTCGTAGACCAGCGGCATGATGGGGTGGAAATAGGGCGTGGTGGTGAGCTCGATCTGGCCGCGCTCGGCGGCGGCGCGGTATTCGCCGAGGACGAGGCCCAGGATTTGGCGATGGATATCGAGGACGAGAATTTTTTCCTTCTCGGTGAAATCGCGACCCTTGGCCTTGAGTTCGGTCAGGACGGGAAACCGGCGCTCGGCGGAAAAGCCGCACCACTGGAGATTATAGAGGGTCTGGAGGTCGCGCAGGTCGGCCTCGGTGAAGGTGCGGACAATGGAGTCGAGCTTGGCGAGCGTGTAACCGGGGCCGCGCTTGGCGAGCAGTTCCGCATAGCGGGGAACGGGACGGACGAGCGTGTCCCAGTTGATCTTGAAAAAATTCTCGAGGAGATGGCGGCGTTCCTGTTCGTCGAGTTGGGCGGCGGGTTTGCGGCTGAGATTTTCCCAGTCGTCCTGCACTTCGTTGTGTACGAGCTCGAGAATCTGGCGGACGAGCACCGGGGTGAAATTGAAATTGACCCGCAGGCCGGGCTGGGCGGTGACGAGGTCGATCATGTCGAGATAACCCTTCGCCGCGTGCAGGCGCACCCAGGGCATCATCGCCTTTTTCGTCAACGGATTGACGTAGTAGGGCTGGTGCATGTGCCAGAGAAGAACGACGTTCATGCGCGCGCTTCTCCACGCAGGAATCGCGCGGCTTCCTCTGGATAAACGGTGTTGATGTACGCGCCGAGGCCGATCTCGAATCCGGCGAGGGAATTGAAGCGTGGGGCGATCTCGAGATGCCACGAGTAATCGTGACGCGCGCTGGCGAAGCGTTCCGTCGCCGGACGCCAGAGCGGGGCGGTATGGAGCAGCAGGTTGTAGCCGGGTTTTTCCAGGACGGCATTGAGGCGTTCCAGAGCGAAGCGGAGGATTTCGGCGAGGTCGTGCAACTCCAGCGTCGTGCAGGAAACAAAATCGGGATGATGACGCTTGGGGAAAATCGCCAGTTCAAAAGGAAAGCGGCTGGCGAAGGGACAGAAGAGGACGAAGGAATCGTTTTCCGCGACAAGCCGGGAACCATCGGCGTGCTCGGTGTGGAGGATGTCGCTGAAGAGGCTGCGCTGTTTCAGCAGGAAATGTTCGCGGGCACGGACGAGTTTGCCTTCGACGAAAGGCGGAATGAGTGGAAGGGCGACGAGTTGGGAGTGAGCGTGGGCGAGCGAGGCCCCGGCGCTGGGCCCGACGTTCTTGAAAATGTAGATGTGCTGGAAGCGCGTGTCCTTGTCGAGGTCGAGGATGCGTTCGCGATAGACGGAGAAAATGTCGGTAATGGCGGCGATGGGCAGTTCCTCCATGGCGACCTCGCCGTCGGGCGTTTCGATGATGACTTCATGCGCGCCGATGCCGGTGACGCGGTCGTAGAGCCCGGCGGGACTGGCCTCGAGCTTTCCTTCGATCCGCATCGCGGGATAACGATTCGGCACGACGCGCACGCGCCAGCCGGATTCGTTCGGCTTCGATTTTTCCTTGCGCAAGGCGTAGACCTCGGGCGGGGTGAGGCGCTCGCTGCCCTCGGCGAAGGGATCGAGCGTGCCGGTTTGCAGCACGGCCGGGGCGAAGTCCTGGGGACGGCGCTGGCGTTCCGGGGCGAAAACGACCCAGGTATTGTGCAGGGGATCACGGCGGAATTCAGGCGTGGTCATGGGACGAGCAGTAAAACACGGTCGACAGTTTATGCCAATCCTAGCAACTGACGTGCCGCTGCAACGGTGGGAGGGCGGTCGTGCGAATTGCGAGCGAGCAAGGATATTACCCAATCGCTGTGAGTCGCGGGAACGCCGGGGGCGGTCTGGCGGAGGGAAGGCGGCGGGAAACGGAGGCAACTGATGGCGACCTCCTGGGCGTTTCTTCCCGGATGCGGATACGTGCCGGAGGCCGCATAATAATAGAGGCAACCGAGCGAGTACAAATCGGAGTGGACGCTGGCGGCCTGGCCCTCGATTTGCTCTGGCGCGAGCGTGTGGATGCTGCCGAAAAGCGCGGTCCGGTTGGGCGGTGGATCAAAACGGAGGAAGGGGAGTTCGAGCAGTTTCCACGTGGAGTTCATGAGGAAAAAATTCCCAGCATTCAAATCACCGTGGACCCAGCCCGCATCGTGCAGTGCGGCGACGGCGTCGAGCGATTGCTCGACGAAAACGCGCCATCTCTCGGGATCGAGCGGGCCGGATTTAATCACGGCATCGAGCGTCGCGCCCTCAAGCAATTCAAAAATCTGGTAGGCGCCCTGTTGCGGATCGACGCCCCAATGGAAAAACTGCACCCAATTGGGATGAGCCGGTACGGCATCGGGGGCGGTGTAAGTCACCGGCTTCAACGCCACGCGCGCGGCAACATTATTTCCCGTCGTCGTATCGCGCGCGCGAAAGACTTGGGCCTCGCCGCCGGAGCCGATGGCTTCCAGCAGAAGGTAGCGTCCGTCGAGGAGGGTTTCGATCATGGGGAGGTTTTAGACGGAATTAACGGAATTTTTCCAAATTAACGAAATCATTGGGGAAGGAGTCGGAAGCGGCACTCCTCAAAACCCTCATGCCTTCATTTCGTTAATTTGGAAAAATTCCGTTAATTCCGTCTAAAAATTATTCGTCTTCAATTACAACTTCGATTCGACGTTGGTCAGGTCGACGCGGATGGGATTGGGGTGGTTCGGGTCGGCTTGCACCTGCTCCATTTCCTGGGCGGTCGTGAAATAGGAACTGAAGTGGGTCGTGGCGCCTGGATAATCGCGGGTCACTTCGAACCAGTTGACGTAATCGACCAGTTTCTGATGATTGGCCACTTCAGCGCCGCGAAGGATATGGGCCTCTTGGAGTAAATTCTGGGCCTCGGTCGGATTCTTGAGATTGATCAGCGTCGAGAGCCCGGAGCGATAAGATTCCAAAATCGGATGCCAACTGGGGTGGGCCCGAAGCTCGAGGGAAGTCAGGTCGAGAAGCTTCTCTTGGAGGATCGCTGCCAGCTTGGCGTCGTAGGGGACGGTCGTCACCGTATCGAGCGTGCAACTGTGCTGGTTGGAGCCCTTGGTGGCGGGAAGTGGGATGACGTCGAGTTTGGTGAGCTCAACCTGGGTTTCGTCCCAGGTAAAGACGATGGCACGGCTTCGATCGGTGGCTTCGATCAGTTCGCGCTGCCAGGCCATTTCCGTCGGGAAAAGTTGTTGCGCGGAACGGGGATTGGGGCCGGACAACGCGGTGAGCCATTGCTGGAAATCATCCCGTTTCGGGCCCGGAGGGACCAGGCTGTTGACGAGGTAATAACTGAAGGAGCGCTGGTAAAGTCCCATCAGCCGGTCCTTGTTGATGTGCGTCCAGCCCGCGATCTCGGCCAAGGTGGGCGCGCGCTGGGTATCGACGGCTTTTCTCACGATGCTTTCGCGATTGTGCTCGGGATCTTCGTTCAGCCATTCGCTCAAGCCCGCGACCAGCCAGATGGGGACGACATTGAGCGGTGTGTGTGCGTCGAACGTTTTGGTATTGGCAAAAAATTTCTCCCAAAGCAGCGCGGTCACAAATTGTCGTTGGATGAAGGCGCGCGCGTCCGGGTCGGTGGCGGGCAGCACGGCCTCGATGTGCATCCCCGAGTCGTCGGCGAAGACCGCCGCGGCCTCGCGGTTGACTTTCGCGAGGAGCGGATCGTCCGGCGTCATGACATGGATATGGACCGGGAAACGCCAGTGCGGCCCGAGCTGGAGAAGCGGCGTCAGTTGGAGGCGCGCGTCGTCGGCCATCTGCAACGTATCGGCGCAGGCCAGCGTGTCGGAGGTGGTGCAGGTGACTTCTGGAAAATGCTGCGAGGCGGAGGTGGTGATGGGGGACGGCGTGGACGACATCGTGTTTGACGCGTCGTCGTCGGCCTTGATCTGGGCGAGGCCGCAGACAAGCAGGGCCGCCAGGGCGAAGGGGAGCAATCGCCTTTTCACCGGGTTAGTCCGCTTTGGCCGCAGGCTTGGCAGCCGGTTTGGGCGACTCGGTCTTGGCGGAGTCGGATTTCGTCGAGGTTTCGCTGGCCTTGGTGGAATCGCTTTTGGATTTTTTGTAGCCCTCGCTCCGATAATCGGTGATGTAAAATCCGGAGCCCTTGAAAATGAAGCCCGCTCCCACGCCGAGTTTGCGTTTGACCTTCCCCTTGCCCCATTTTTTTTGGCGGCATTTCTCCTTGGGACAGACTTTCAGGGCGTCGTCCTTCATCGATTGGAAGAGATCAAAATCCTTGCGGCACTTGGTGCATTCATACTCGTAAGTCGGCATCCGTGGATTGTGCCTGAAAGTTACGCTTGAATCCAGCGGTGACTTTTGCGGTAGTCACAACATGCAGGGCGGACAATACATTCTCATGGGCGTGCCGGGCACGGAACTGGACGCGAAAACGGCGGCGATCATCCGCGAAGTCCAACCGGCGGGCTTTATTCTTTTCGGGCGCAACATCAAGGCCCCGGCGCAACTGCGCAAGTTGATCGACGATCTGCGCGGCGAGGTGAGGCATGTCCCGGTCGTGACGATCGACCAGGAGGGCGGGCGCGTATCGCGGCTCAAGGAGTGTGGTTCGGAACCGCCCAGTGCGAAGCAACTTCGGGAAAAAGGCGACCTCCGTTTGATCGAGCGGCATGGCGCGCTCACCGGGGAAATTCTGCGGCTGTTTGGCTTCAACTTGAATCTCGCGCCGGTTGTCGATGTCTCCTTTAACGGCGATCTCGATAATTCGCTCAAGAACCGGACGTGGGGCCTGACTTCCGACGAGGTGTCGCTCAACGCCGGGGCCTTCAACCGCACGATGCGGGAGCAGGGCATCCTCAGTTGTGGCAAACATTTTCCCGGCTATTCCTATGCGGCGGTGGATCCCCATCACGAATTGCCGGTCGTGGCGCGCAGCCGCCGCGAATTGGAGGAGACCGAGTGGAAGGCCTTCCAGGCGCTCGCGTCCGAACTGGACTCGATGATGGTTGGGCACGCGAATTATCCGTCGCTCGACGACAGCGGTTATCCCTCGTCGCTTTCGCGAAAAATCATCCACGATATTTTGCGCATCGAGTGGGGTTACCAGGGCGTCGTGATCAGTGACGACCTCGACATGGGCGCGATTGTTGGCCACTACGGCCTGGGCGAATCGGTCACGCGCGCGGTTGAGGCGGGCAACGATCTCGTCCTGCTTTGTCACCGGCCTGAGCTGATTCCGGAGGCCGCGAAGGCGCTCGAAACGATTTCAGCCTCGCGCGCGGCGGAAGTGGAAAAGCAGATCGCCCATTTCCGGGAAAAACTCGATCCGCCTCATGCGTTTTCCACCGAGGCCCACGCGGCGCTGGACAAGAAAATCTACCAGTTGCGCGTGGATACGCTCGGCGCGGAAGCGGCGGCGTCACGCTCCATCGATGATGGCAAACGCTCGCCGGTGGAGACATTCTGAGGCTGAATTTTGATAGGATTAATAAGATTAATAGGATTGGCAGAAGGACGGAGCATCTGTCTCCCCAATCATTTTAATCTTATTAATCCTATCTAAAAACTCAGTCCTTGAATTCGCGTTCCGTGAATTTGGCCAGCGCGAGGGAATCGGAATCGGTGGCCGTTTGCAGGATGGAGAGCATTTTCTTTTGGTCCTCCTTGGAACGATTCTGGCCGAGCTTGAATTTTCCCTCGACGCGGGTGATTTCAATTTCGAATCCGACGATGGCCTGATGAAGCTTGGCTTTGAGGTCGTCCGCCAAACGGCTCGTTGCCCAGGGCGCGGGCAATCCCGATTCATGCTTGTCCACGGTTTCGTCGAGAACGGCGTTCAATTCCGCCTCGGACGTCATCACCCGGGGTTTCCCGTAAACATGGACCGTAATATAATTCCACGTGGGCACGGCGATTTCGGTGGCGTACCAATTCGGTGAGATATAGGCGTGAGGCCCGTTGAAGATGACGAGAGCCTCCTCCTGTTCGTTGAAAAGCTCCCAATGACGATTGGCCTTGGCGAGATGACTCGTGAGCTTTCCGTGCGCGCCCAAGTCGGGCTTGTAGAGAAAGGGCAAATGACTGGCAAAAAGCGAATTGCCGTCTTTGGAGATCAGTGTGGCGAAATTATGGGACGAAATAACCTCGGCGATCTTGGCCGGGTCGGTCATCGCGAAGGCGCTGGGGATGTACATCAGGACTTCCCGCAATTGCCGCGCAGATTCTCCGCGTCGCGGTCCTGGAGGAAAAGATGGGCCTTGCGATAACTTTTTTGGTGCAGGTAATGGCGCAACTGCGCGGGATAGGTGGCATCGACTTCCGCTTCGAGCGCGTCGAGTCGCGCGAAAAGCGCCATGAGATCGGGCGGGTTGGGTTCCTTCTGGCGCGGCACGGCGGCCAGGTATTCGTCCAGGGTGCGGGCGAGACGTCCGAGCGTCTCTTCCTGTTGCTCGGTGACGTTCATTTATACTTTTTCGACGAGCCTTTTTCGAGCTGCTTGATCTCTTTTTCGTAAGCGGTCGGTTCCCCATGGACGGCCGCTTTTTTCTCCTCCCACTCGAGATGGATCCGCTTCAGTTCACGCGTGAGCTGGTCCTGGATCTGGGCGACGGCGGCCATGTCACCCTTCATCTTTTCCTTCACGATCTCGCCCTGGAGAAACGTCTCCTTCTCGGCGATTTTCGAGCCGTAGAGCGAATTGATTTCCGCGATCTGGGCCTTTTGCGCCTCGGTCAGTTTTTTCGTCGGAGCTTTTTTTTCCAGCCGCTCCATGGCCAGTTCGTAGGCGGATTTCATGTTTGGGTTGCTCCCTTGTCTTCGGTGTTGATCCAAATGGTGCCGTCCCGGACCTCGACCGCGTAGGCGGCGACGCGGACCCTTGGGATATTCAGGCAGACGCCGTCATCAAGTTGAAACTGCCACTGGTGCCAGGGGCAGGTGACCTGGCCATCGCTGACCATGCCGTCGTGCAGCGGCGCGCCGCGATGCGGACAAATATTATCGAGGGCAAAAAGGCCCTCCTTGCGGTGATAGACGCCGATTTGAAGGTCGCCAAGGGTGACGCAGCGGCCTTCGCCGACGGGGATTTGTTCCAGCTTGAGGGAGGAGTCGAGGTAGGGCATGGGAAAAAGGTTCTCCTAAAACTTTAGATTGATGACGCCCCTGAGCAAGAGGCAATCTTGGGTAATGACAAAACCCGGCGTCGAATTTGCCCCTGGGTGGGGGGTGTTTGAGACCGTGCGCGTGGTGAATGGCGTGCCTCTTTTCATGGCGGCCCACCTGCGGGAACTGGAGCGTTCCACCACGGCACTGGGCCTGGAGTCGGATTTTGATTTTGCAGCGGCCAGGGCGGAGCTTCCGCGGGCCTCCGGACGCTGGCGTTGGATCGTGACGCCCGACGACGCCTACACGCAGTTCGTCGAGGAGGAGTGGGTCGCGCCGGGTACGTTCGAGCTTTCCGTTTCCGCGGTGCGCGTCGGTTCGTGCAACTGGGACGCGCGGTTCAAGACCTTGAGTTACCTGTCGCACGCCCAGGCGTGGAAAGCGAAATCGACCGACGAGGTGATCCTGCTCAACGAGTACGGGCTCATGGCCAGCGCCTCGCGCGCGAATATTTTCTGGCGCCTGAAAGGGCAGCTTTTTACCCCGGCCCATGAGACCGGTTGTCGGCGCGGGGTCATGCGGGCGTTTGTTTCCAAGCATCATAACGTCCGGTCGGGGCACTATCCGCCCAGCGATTTGCTCGAGGCGGAGGAAATCTTTCTCACCAACAGCATGAAGGGAATCGTTTCCGTGCATGCGATCAAGGGGCGCACGTACAAAAGATTTCTCACGGCAGATGGACTGCGCGAATGCCTTGAGGATGAAATGGCCGAACAGATTTCGGGGAAGAAGAAAGAGGTTGAAGCGGAAGACGAGGAAGAATAGCCGCGTCTCTTGATCCGCGCGATCCGCCATCATTTTGCCCGCATGAACTTTTTCGATTGGCTTGGACTGACGGCGAATGGGGAGGCGGTGGCTGTCGGCGATGCCGCGCCTGATGTTGTCTCGCGTGACGAAGAGGGCCGAGAAGTGCGACTGGCCGATTTTTATCGTGACGGAATCACGCTGATTTATTTTTATCCGAAAGCGGACACGCCCGGTTGCACGGCACAGGCCTGCAGCCTGCGCGATGGCTTTGCGGAGTTACAGGCGCGAGGCGTCCGAGTTGTCGGCGTCAGCGCGGACAAGCCCGCCGCGCAACTTCGTTTCAAGGAGAAGTACAAGCTGCCATTCATCCTGCTCGCCGATTATGACGGCGTCGTGGCAAACGCCTTTGGCGTGCGGTTGATTTTAGGCATGACCCATCGCCAATCGTTTTTGATTAAGGACGGCAGGATTGTCTGGCGTGATCTTCATGCCTCCACTCGCGAGCAGGCCCAGGATATTTTGAAGGCCTTGGGAAACCTTGGCTGATTTTTAGACGGAATTAACGGGATTTTTCCAAATTTACGAAATTATTGGGGAAGGAATTGGAAGCAATGCATCCCCATCCCTCATGCCTTCATTCCGTTAATTTGGAAAAATTCCGTTAATTCCGTCTAAAAATTATTTCAGCGTCTCCACCGTCCAATGATGAGACACGGTATCGTTCGCCTCGTCGGCATTTTCACTGAACCAGAGCGAGGGATTCTGGATCCATTGGACGTGCGCGTTGGCCTTGCGCGGCAGGTCGAAATGAAAATCGGCATCGAAGTGCCAGGCGAAGAAGTAGCCGGGGTCGCGTCCAAAGAAATTGAGATCGGGATAGCCGGGCATTTTCAGGAACGTTGAGGAAATGTCTTCGGGGATCCAACCGATCTGCGGATCGAAAAACTCCGCGATGACGTGGGTCTGGCGTTCGCCGGTCAACTCGACTGAGCCGTCGGGTCCTTTTTTGGCCTTGAAGCATTGACCGACGAGCAGTCGTGCGGGGATTTTGTTGGCCCGGCAGGCGGCGACAAAAACGAGCGAGAAGCCGCCGCAATCGGTGTGCAATCGGTGACAGACGGCGGCGGCGTTCCAGGCGGTGGAGGGCGGATAATCGTAACGGCCATTGGCCTTGAAATAGGTGTAGACCCGTTGGCCGTACTGCACCGGAGACTCGCCCGCGTGACGGCGCAGGCCGGAGGAATCGAGCCAGGTTTGAAATGAATCGGTGTCCCAATTGATCGATTCCGTCGAGGCGAGAAATTCACCCGAGGCAGGGGGCACGATGGGAACGGTGGAGGTGGGAGGGCCGGCGACAAGCTGCCGCGTTTGGAATTGGCCGGTGATCTCGATCCGCCAATCCACGCGCCGGCTGTCCCCGCGTTCATGGTGCAGCGTGGCGGTGAGGATGCGATGTGGCGGATTGCCCTCGTCGGTCACAGTCGTGCCCTTGAGTGAGGAACTGAAACGCTCGATCTGTTGTGAGCCCGTGTTGGGCGGGATCGGCAATTTAAATACGGCGGTGGAATCTCCTCCCACAGGCCATGTAAAACTGAAATCGTAGATGAGATGCAACTCATGGCTGCCGGTGATTTCGAGATGCTGCTGCTGCGCCGATTCCTGGGCGCGAAGTCCGGTTTCGGCGACCATCAGCGTCCACGCCAAGGCCATGATCACCCGGGAAAATCGGGCAGATCGCATGGCGAAGGAAGATGGGTGGGGCAGATTCATTTCAACAAGCTCCAGACAGAAGGCAGATTAGGGTGTATCTTAAGGCGAGAGCAAGGTTGCCAAGCAGTTGATATCGATGGAGTGGAAAACTCTCCATTGGCAATTATTCGACAAAAATTGACGAGCCTCCTCTTAACGCGAGGCTCGCAGGGCAAGCTTTCACGCTTTTAAGTTGTGCCCCTAAGCAATTAGCTCATAATCAAGACTTCTATGCACCGAGACTTTCATATATCCCTTCCCGGGGTTCTTTTTGTCATGCTCCACCTGGCGTGCTTCGCCGTGTTTTGGACCGGGATCAACCTGGAGGCAGCCATGCTGTGCGCTTTCATGTTTTTCATTCGTAAATTCGGCATCACGGGCGCGTTTCATCGTTATTTTTCCCACCGCAGCTATAAAACGAGCCGTTTTTTCCAATTTTGCCTCGCGTTTCTCGGCGGCGCAGCGGCGCAAAAGGGCGCTCTTTGGTGGGCCGCGCATCACCGCCATCACCACAAGCATTCCGATACTGATCAGGACCTGCATTCGGCCAAGCTCGAGGGCTTCTATTGGTCGCACGTTGGCTGGGTCCTCTCCAAGGAATACGAGGAATATGATTCCAACGTCGTCCGCGACTTGGGCAAATTCCCGGAACTGGTCTGGCTCGACAAATACATCTTCATTCCGCCGATTTTTGCGGGCACGTTTTGCTTCGTGGTCGGCCATTATTGGTTCAACAACGCCTGGATGGGGCTCGTGGTCGGTTTCCTGATCAGCACCATCATTCTCTATCACACCACCTTCGCCATCAATTCGCTCTGCCACATGTTCGGCAAGCGCCGCTACGAGACCGGCGAGGAGAGCAAGAACAGCCTCTGGCTCGCCATCCTTACCATGGGCGAAGGCTGGCACAACAACCATCACCAGTATCCGCTTTCGGCCCGCCAGGGCTTCTTCTGGTACGAGATCGATATCACCTACTACATTCTTCTCGGCCTGGAAAAGTTGGGCATCGTCTGGGATCTCCAGGCTCCGCCGAAGCGCCTACTCCAACGTGAGGCGATGACGGCGATTTACAAATCCGAAGCCGAAGTGATTTTGCCTTCCGCGATTCCCACGCATCGGGCCGCGACGGAACTGGCTGAAGTCGGTTAAGCGTCAAGCTGTAGCGGCGACTATCCTGCGGCGAGGAGTTTCATGAGGCGTTTGCCGAACTCGACGTAGGTTTGGTATTTGCCTTCTTCCGGAGTGGCAGCGGCGCTGAACTTGGGAGCGACGCCCATGTGGGGCTCGATAGAGATGGCGCCGGGGTAGCCTCGAGCGAGGAGGTCCTTCACGATTCGTTTCACATCGGCCACGCCTTCGCCGGGGAAATGGTGGATGTGCTTACCGTCTGCATCAATGATGCCGTCCTTGACGTGGAGATGGGCGATGTGGTCGCGGATATGGGTGTAGAATTCCCAGGCCGACTGGCGCGGATAGGGCGGTTCCTTGCTGTAGTCGAGATCGTGGACGCAATTGCCCATGTCGAAGACGAGTTTGAGGCCGGGGACGTTTTCCAGAAGCTTGAGCGAGTGGCTCCAGCTCATGCCGCCGTAATTGCCGCAATTTTCATGGACGACGGTGACGCCGGCATTGCCGAGAATTTTCTGGATTTCGCGCAGGCGGCGGAACCGTTCCTCTTCCATCTGGTCCTTACCGGGCAGGATGGGATAGCTCATGATGCGGATGAACTTGCTGCCGAGCCGGGGCATCCGGGCGGCGGCGCGTTTGGCCTCCGCGAGGGTATCGTCGAAGGGCTTGTCGATGCCCTTGGACCAGTTGCCTATTCCAGAGCCGAAGCAATGGACGCGCACGCCTTCCTTGCCGAGCGTCTCGACGACGCGGTCGAAGGCCGCATCGGGGATATCGTGGAGGTTGCCGCCGGGAAAGCCGGGGACCTCGACGTTGCGCATCTCGACATCATACCAGCCGAGTTCACGCGTGGCGCGGATTTGAGTTTCGAGGCTGGTGCCCGCTTCGTCGGCGAAACCGGAAAGAATTGTGGTCATAGGTTGTTGTTCGTATCACGACTATCGTTAAAGTAAAATGCGGGAATCGTCGCTTAAGAATAAATCGAACAAAACTATTGCTGCTTATGGCTTCCCGTGTATATTGGCTGACTCACATGGCACTCGAAGTTACAAGCGACGTTATCGAAGTAGAAGGCAAGGTCATCACGATTTTGCCGGGCACGATGTTTCGTGTCGAGCTGGACAACAGCAAGCATGTGGTTCTCGCCCATATTTCGGGCAAGATGCGCAAGCGGTTCATCCGTCTGACCCCCGGCGACCGGGTGAAGATGGAGATGTCGCAACACGATTTCACCAAGGCGCGGATCGTTTACCGCCTTGATTCCAAGTCCTACCCCCGTCCGGCTGCTCCCCCGAGATAATCCCTCTTTGGGATTATCAGGACACGTTCTCCATCCATGCCCTCTTTCGACGTCGTTTCTGAAGTCGACCTGATGGAAGTTAAAAACGCCATCGAGCAGGCGCAGAAGGAACTGGCGAACCGCTTCGATTTTCGCGAGGCCAAGGCGGAAATCATCCTCGAAAAGGAATCGATCAAGCTGAGCGCGATCAATCAGTTCAAGATCCAGGCACTGGAGGAAATTGTTCTCGGCAAGCTGGCGCGACGCAATGTCAGCCTGAAGAATATCGAGCGCAAGGATGCCGATATCTCCCCGCTGGGCCATGCACGGCAGGAATTGAAATTGAAGCAGGGACTCGAGACCGATGTGGCGAAGATCATTTGCCAGGCGATCCGTGACACGAAGATCAAGGTGCAGACGCAGATTCAGGACCGGCAAATCCGCGTGACCGGGAAGGACCGCGACGCGCTGCAGGAAGTCATCGCGATGCTACGCGGCAAGGAATTTACGGTCGCGTTGAATTTCACCAATTTTCGCGCGTGAAATACTGGCTCGTCAAAAGCGAACCAGAGTCCTACTCCTTCGCGCAATTCCAGAAGGACAAGACGACGGCGTGGACCGGCGTGCGCAACTATACAGCTCGGATCAATCTCCGCGCGATGGCGAAGGGCGACGAGATTTTCGTTTATCACAGCGTCAGCGAGAAGGCGATTGTCGGCATGGCCACGGTGATCAAGACGGCTTATCCCGATCCGACGGTTGAGCCGGACGAGAAGGCGGAGTGGTTTTGCGTGGATCTCAAGGCCGGGAAGGCGCTTCCGAAGCCGGTGACGCTGGAAGCGGTCAAGACACATCCGCTGTTGAAGAACATGCTGCTGGTGAAGCAGTCGCGGCTATCGGTCGCGCCCGTGAGCGAAAAAGAAGCGGCGGAATTGCGGAAGCTGGGTGGACTTTAAGCCGGGGTCCTGCCAACCCGCCACTCTTGTCATGATCGCAACGTTTGTTTATAGATAGGCGACCATGTCCACACGTCTCCGTTATTTGTCATTGGCTGTTTGCGCGCTTCTCTCCTCGATAACCGTCCAAGCCCAGCAGATGGGTGGCGCGACGAATGCGGCTCCGGCCAAGACCGCGGCCCCGGCAGCCCCAGCTCCGGATGCGGCCTCCCAGGCGATTGCCGAGGCGGCGGTCAAGATGGATGCCAATGATTTGGACGGTGCCATCGCCAAGCTGACGGAGGCGATCGCGGCGAATCCCAAAATCAGCGGCCCGTACGTTTTTCGCGCGTCGGTCTATTGCCAAAAGAAAATGTGGCCGCAGGCCGAAGCGGATTTCAAGACCGCGTCGAAGATCGATCCCACGAATGTCGTCATCCAACTGAATCTGGTTGAGGTCAAGTTCAACCAGAAGCAGTACGATGTGGCCCGTGCCGGTTATGCCGCCCTGGTCAACGATCCGCAAATGGGCGATCTCGCAGCCTATAAGGTCTTTCTTTGCGATCTCGTCGCGGGACATGAGGCCCTCGCGCAAAAGGAACGCGATGCCTTCAATCAAATCGACTCCAAGCCCTCCTACTATTTTAGCAACGCCGCCTGGGACCTTTATCACAAAAATATCGCCAGCGCCCGGAACTGGCTCGTTTCGGCCGCCAATATCTATCCATCCGCGAAGATCAGCTATTATGCCCTTCCGTTGAAGGACCTGGGTTACCTGCCGCTGCCTCCCCCGGCTGCGCCATCGGGAATTTAATTTCCGCTTAGGCGGCGGTGGGTTCCGTGTGGGTATCGGGCGCGGGAGTCGACTCGGCTGCTGGCTCCGGAATGGCTGCATCCAGACCGCCGGCGAGTAGATGCGCGACTTCCTCCTGGACGGACTTGAGTTCGCCCAGCTTGAGGCCGGGGTCCTCGATCAACCAGACTTCGCCGGTGGGGATATGTTCGTAGACAAGGACGGAAAGGCCGTCGTTGCGCTGACGCTCGATCTGGCGCACGACTTTTTTGCGTTCCAGCATGAGCGCGAGGATGTAGCGGGCGTTGAGCGTGGCCGGGGCGTTCTCGGAAATGAGACGGCGCAGCAGGCTTTCGGCGTCGTCCTTGCGCAGGGCCTCGGGAGCGGGCGGCGGGGGTGGGACGAATTCAGTCTGCCAGGCGGAGAGCGGCTCGATGTTGTCGTTGCGGGCTTTCCACGCATCTTCGTTGAGATCGACCCGCGCGTATTGGCCGTCGCGCCAGTAGAGCGCGGAATAAATCGTTTCGCCCTTTTCAAAGGGCCGACCGGAGACCGCGCACTGCAACGCACGCGCCTGGATGTTCCATTCTTGCGTTAATAAACTCATGGGAAAAGGAAAGTTTACGGGCAACGCCGTACGCTGTCACGCGCGTTCAGTCCGGCTAATTACCTAGGGCGGCAGATGTCACCTTCATCCCAGTCAGCTCGACCTTATAGTAGCCATATTCACTTGTGTATTGAACCCACCAATCCGGATTACTTGAAAACTCAGCGTCGGGAACAGCCACCAGGATCGCAGGGGTTTTGGCAAGAAGGTCCCTGTCCTTGCCATCCCGGGAATCTTTGTCGATGGCACCGTAGATCGATGGCCAAAGTACGTCCCACTGTTTGACGATAATCGGTATGTTCTCGCGAGTCATCTCCGGAGCGACGCCCTCACTATCAAATGTCACTTGCACGCGACCTAACGGCGGGCAATCCAACGGCATCTGCAAGTTTGCCAGTTTGGCGTCAATAAACGCATCCATTTTAGCATTCTCTTCGTGAACAAAGTAGAGGTGCCGCATTACGGCCATCACGATTGCAAAAACAACACCGCCGATAAGATATTTTTTCATTTGTCGGTTTTAGTTTCGACCAAACCGAACATCGGACCGAAGGTGTGGGGGCTGTCGTCCTTCTGGCCTGAAACGTAAAAGGCGGAGATTTCGCCGTCGAGAAAGAGGGCGTTCGGGCACTTCATTTTGGTGAGGAAGAATGAAGCAAAATCGTAGAAGGTAACAGGCGCTTGCGACAGGGCCAAGACGACCAGTCCATCCTTGGTTACGCCGACGCCGCTGCGGATCTTTTTGCTTTGGGAGGCGGCGTTGAAGTCGGGATTGATATCGCCGCCGTGGACAAGCAGCGGGCCGGATTGCGTGGCCCACATAACCGGCGAGAGGAGCGCCGCGTAGGTGCTTGATTCGACCACGAGGGCTTCGTGCTTGTCGTTGATGACGAAAATACCGTTCGGCTTCATGTAGAAATTGCCGCCACCATCGCTGAGGTTGATCGGTGATTGCTCGGTGCCATTTAGCACCAGCAGACCGACCGGCTTCATGGTCGGCTCAAACATGCCGGCGTTGGCGGCAAAAGCGAGGTGGCCACCCTTGGAACTGACATATTTGTCCAAGGGTGCGAAGCCGTGTAGCAGTGTCCCTTGGTCATCGTTCAGGAAAAGACGCAGGTCTTCCTTACGAGGGTCGATCGTGCGGGTGAGGAATGACTGGCCGAGGAAGGTGACGACCGGCAGGCCGGGCGGCGCAGGGTTGTCGGCGCGTGAGGCTGTCGTCGCCAGCATCAGCGCCCCGAGGAAAAGACAGGCTCTTCGTGCCTTGCGGAGGAGAGGTTTATCGCGCACAAAGTTCTTCTGTAGCGGCGCGTCTATGACCGCCGAGGATTGCCCAAGTTTGTCGTTCATGCGTTCGGCGGTCATAGACGCGCCGCTACAGGGGAACGGAAGGCATCTAAGTTGTACTCCTTATTTGATATGGATCGGTTTGCCTTCGGCGGCGAGGGCGGCTTCGTGGATCATTTCGGAGAGCGTGGGGTGCGCGTGGATCGTCATGCTGAGTTCGTCGGTGGTGGCCTCGAGCGTCATGGCGAGGCCGACCTCGGCGATGAGTTCCGTGGCGTCGGCGCCGATGATGTGCGCGCCGAGGATTTCGCCGTGCGGCTCACCGATGATCAGCTTCACAAAGCCTTCGGGATCGCCCGCCGCGACGGCCTTGCCGCTGGCGGTGTAGGGGAACTTGCCGATCTTGAACTTGAGGTTCTGCTCCTTCGCTTTCTTTTCGGTGATGCCGATGCTGGCGACCTGCGGCTGGCAGTAGGTGCAGCCGGGGAAATTGACGACCTTGTGCGGCTTCTTGCCCTTCACAAAGAGGCCTTCCACCATCTCGACGGCTTCGTGCGAGGCAACGTGCGCGAGCCAGGGTGGCCCGATGATATCGCCCGCGCCGTAAATGCCCTTGATTGATGTCTCGTAGCGGTCGTTGGTCTTGAGGTAGCCGCGATCGACGTCGAGCTTCACGCCCGCGCCGAGCAGTCCGTCGAGATTCGCCTCGATGCCGATGGAGACAAGAAGATGGTCGGCCTCGAGGGTCTTGCCGCCCGAGATGGTGAGCTTGACGCCCTTGGCGGTAACCTCGGTCTTCTCCACCTTGGTATCAACGAGGACTTCGATGCCCTGCTTGGTGAAGCTTTTCTTGAGAAGTTCGGCGACCTCCGCGTCCTCGACCGGGAGGACTTGCGGGAGCATTTCGATGAGGGTGACCTTCGCGCCGAAAGCGTTGAAGAAATAGGCGAACTCGGCACCGATCGCGCCCGCACCGAGAATAAGAATCGACTTGGGCAGCGCCTTGACGGCGAGCGCCTCGCGGCTGGTCAGGACTTTTTCGCCATCGACGGGCACGCCGGGCAGATGACGCGCCTTCGCGCCGGTGGCGATGAGGATGGCCTTGCCGGTGAGCGTGGTTTCTTTGCCCTGCGCGTCCTTGACGACGACTTTCTTGATCGCGCCGTCGGCGGGGGCCTGGATTTGCGCCTTGCCGATGACGTAGTCGACTTTCTTGGCCTTGAAAAGGAACTCGATGCCCTTGGCCATCGTGTCGGAGACGGTGCGACTGCGGCCCATGATCTTGGCGAAATCGAATTTAACATCGCCTTCCAACGAGAGGCCGTAATCGCCGATATGCCCGAGGAGTTGCTTGATCTCGGCGCTCTTGAGCAGCGCCTTGGTCGGGATGCAGCCCCAGTTGAGGCAGGTGCCCCCGGCGCGTTCCAACTCGACGCACACCACTTTTTTGCCGAGCTGAGCCGCGCGAATCGCCCCGACATAGCCCGCCGGGCCGCCGCCAATCACAATGAGATCATAGTCCATAAAGGACTTACTCTAACACAAGTCCCGTGCCAGAAAAGGCTACAAAGGCAGAAGCGGACTTTTTTGTGGGAATTCGGGGATGTCGGGGTTGTCGGGGGACGAATTTTCCGAGGGAGCCGGAGAGTTTAATTCCAAGAGGCGACCGAGAAGAGCTTTCAGGTAGATCCAAAGCCCCAAAAAGACGAAGATCCACAGAGAGTCCCGATGAAGAAAGGACATCAGCAAACCTGAAGTGCCCGGGTCTACTTTGAAAGGTTTCGCAGGCATCAACTGATAAACGTCATGGGCCGCAAAGGCGGCAAAAATGAAGGCGAAGTTGCCGATGTTGTTTGCATTCACGTGCTGGAATTTCGCTTTCATCTCCTGGAAAGGCCGGAAGATCTTCGAGAAACGATCGGGCTCCTTTGCGATCCTCCAAGCCCCCACCAGCAGGAAACTGACCAGCACGATAAACACGAGAAAATGGTCTGCCCCGAAAATGATACCGAACCCGATCAACAAAACCACCAACAGGATGGGAACCATGATAAAAGCCTCGCCCGCGCGAATGAGGTAAATCAATGCGAGGTGCTTTTGGGCGGACTCGGATGAAACGGCAGCGACCGGCTCGTTCTGTCTTCGCATCACTCGAAAAACAGGGATCAGGAATAAGCCAAAGATCAAGATAGCCAGCAGGCAACCCACTATAGGAAACACTGATGACCAGGAAAGATCGGGAAAGGCGGACATCCTTCGGAGAGATTATTCCGCATACCTATAAAGACAAGGCGCAAGAGGCAGGGTTCGCACGGAGGGCGGAAGCGGTTGGGAAAAATGGGAACGAGGGGGAGGATTGGCCACAAAAGAACACAGAGAACACAAAGAGATGGGGAAAAAAGCCGACTGTCTCTCTTTTTCAGCCCTTTGTGATCTTTGTGTTCTTTCGTGGCTAAAAATTCGAAACCGCCAGTCCATTGAAGCACGCCTTATTTTCTGGAGGCTGATCCTTCGACAAGCTCAGGATGACGGAGGTCCTGTGTGAGCGGCAGGCGGATGACGATGGTGGTGCCTTTGCCGACTTCGCTTTCGGCGTGGACGGTGCCTTTATGGGACAGGATGATTTGCTGGACGATGGCGAGGCCGAGGCCGGTGCCGCCAGAGTTGCGGCTGCGACCCTTGTCGACCCGGTAGAAACGCTCGAAGATGTGGGGCAGGTCGCCGGGCGGGATGCCGACGCCGTTGTCGGCAACGCGAATCTCGGCATGGTCGCCGTCCACGGTCGCAGAAAGGACGATCTTCCGGGGCGGGGTCGAGTAAGCGACGGCATTTTCGAGGAGGTTGAGCATCACCTGCTCGAAACGGAGCACATCGACTTCCAGCGGCGGCATATCCTTGGGCGTTTTCAGTTCAAAGGCGACCTCTGCCAAGTCCCTCCGCTTTTCCCAATCGCGGACGAGTTGCTGGAAAAACGCATCAAGACGCAGGGAGCTATAGTTGGCCTTGACCTGTTTGGACTCCAGTCGCGTCAGGGAAAGCAAGTCTTCGACGAGGGCGTTGAGCCGGTTGGAGTGACGGCGCATCGCCTCGATCATCGGCTTCAGTTCCTCTCGAGACAGGCCGGGATTGTCGGCGAAGGTCTCGAGATATCCGCGAAAAATGGCCAGCGGGGTGCGCAGTTCGTGGGAGACGTTGGAGACAAATTCCTGCCGGACCACCTCCAATTGCTTGAGGCGCGTGATGTCGTGGAAGACCATGACGGCCCCGCGGATCTGCCCGTCGTGGGCCCGGATCGGCACGGCGCTGATGACGAGATGCCGCATCGCCACCGCTGTACTTTCCAGGGTCACCTCCCGCTCCTGCAACTGGCCGCCGAGGATGGTCTCGCGGACAATCATCTCGACGCGGGCCTCGCGCAACGACTCAAGCACGGTGCGTCCCAGCGGGTTTTGCTTGAGGTTAAAGAGATTAAGCAGTTCGTCGTTGACCAGCCGGACCACATGCCGCTGATCGACGACCATGACCCCCTCGACCATGTTGGCGAGAAGGACGTTGAGGTTGAAATCCTCCTCCTGCTGTTGGCGCTGGATTTCCTCGAGGCGCGTCCCGACCCTTTCAAGATTTTGCGTCACATGCCCAACGAGCGGCGGCCCGTTGATGTAGTAGGACTTGGGACGAAGCCCGGCGGCAAGCTGCTCGGTCAACCGCTTCAACTGCTGTAAGGAAAGTCCATAGCGATGGCGGATAAAGCCCCAAAACACAAGGAGTTGGATTAACTCGAAAATCACGAATAACGTGATCAGCAGATGGGCCGAAATATCCATGGATTGCCCATTTTACGCAAATCCTTGAGGATAAACATGACAAAAACGTAAGCGCCTCGTCTTCATGGCAGGGTTTGCTATTAGGGCAGGTGCGTGTTAGGCTTAACCGAATATGCCTACTCCGCCAGTCAAGTTCCCGAAGCCCAACCGCAGTTCCGGCAAGCCGCCCGTCCGGAAAGGTGATGGGAATGGCTCCGCTCCCGGGCCGAACGGGGAAAAGAATTGGATCGGACCTGCGCTGTTGTTCCTGACCCTGATGGCGGTGCTCGCCTTTTACTATGTGGCCTTCCACCCCATGATGGTGCAGCAGGACATGCAGCTCTCGAAACTGTTCGAGCTGATCAAGGACAACAAGGTCGTCACCATCGTCAATGAGCCGGATCCCTCCACGGGTCTCCGCGTGCTGACCGGCACTTATAAGACGCCTACGCCGCAAAACGCGGATGCGGTCACCGCCTTCAAGGTTCCGGTCGATCTCTCGCTCGACCAGTATCTCGCCTCGGAGATCAAGCAGGCCGGCTATACGAAGACCATCGAGACGGAAGCCAACACCAACTGGGCTTGGCCATTGATCATCAACGTCCTGCCCGTGCTCTTCGTTTTCGGCATCATCTATCTGCTTTTCCGCCAGCAAATCCGTATGGCGGGCAAGAGCGCGTTCAGCTTCGGCAAGAGCAAGGCCCGGATGATGACGCGTGATCGCAACAAGGTGACGTTTAAGGACGTTGCCGGGATCGACGAGGCGCGCGAAGAACTGAGCGAAATTGTCGAGTTCCTGAAGGACCCGCGCCGGTTCCAGCGGCTCGGCGGGCGCATCCCCAAGGGCGTTTTGATGATTGGGCCTCCCGGCACCGGTAAGACCCTCCTGGCCAAGGCCATCGCGGGCGAAGCGGACGTGCCGTTCTTCAGCATCAGCGGTTCGGATTTCGTGGAAATGTTTGTCGGCGTGGGCGCGTCCCGCGTGCGCGACATGTTCGAGCAGGGCAAAAAGAACGCCCCGTGTTTGATCTTCATCGATGAAATCGACGCGGTGGGTCGCAGTCGCGGCACAGGTATGGGCGGCGGTCACGATGAACGCGAACAGACGCTCAACGCGCTGCTGGTCGAGATGGACGGCATTGAGACGCAGGAAGGCGTCATCATCATCGCGGCGACCAATCGTAAAGATGTGCTTGATCCCGCGCTGCTGCGTCCCGGTCGTTTTGACCGCGAAGTGCGCGTGAATCTCCCCGACGTGCGTGGTCGCGAACAGATCCTGCATGTGCATACGCGCAACGTGAAGATCGCGAAGACGGTCGATCTCGGACTCATCGCCCGCGGCACGCCCGGTTATTCCGGTGCGGAACTGGCCAACGTGGTCAACGAGGCCGCGCTCCTTGCCGCCAAGCGGAACAAGGACGAAGTCACCCAGCACGAATTTGAAGAAGCGCGCGACAAGGTTCGTTGGGGCCGCGAGCGCCGCAGCATGGCGATGACCGAAGAGGAAAAGAAGGCGACCGCCTATCACGAGGCTGGGCACGCACTGCTCAACGTCCTGTTGCCTCATACCGATGCCCTGCACAAGGTTTCCATCATCCCGCGCGGGCCTTCGCTCGGCGTGACGATGTTCCTGCCGGAAAAGGACAAGATCAGCGCGTGGAAACGCGAGGAGCTCTCCGCACTGGTCGTGCTCATGGGCGGACGCGTGGCCGAGGAAATGTTCCTGGGCGACATCTGCAGCGGCGCCTCGATGGACATCCGGATGGCCACGAATACGGCCCGCGCGATGGTCTGCGACTGGGGCATGAGCGACACGCTTGGCATGATCCATTACGGCGACGACTCCTCCATGAATTTCTTCGGACGCGACATGGGCGGCTCGCGCGGTTACAGCGAAAAGACGGCCGAGGCGATCGACGCGGAAGTCCTGCGCCTCGTCACTAATGCTTATGATAAAGCGAAGGAACTGATCACGACCCACCGAGAAGCGATGGAAAAAATCACCGCCGCGCTGCTCGAATACGAGACGCTCGATGGCAAACACATCCGCGACATCATCGAGCACGGTCATATGCTGACCCCGCCGCCCGCGCCGCTTTCGCCGCCTTCCAACCCGACTCCGCAGGAACCGCTCCCGGTCAATCCTCCGGTGCGCCCGAAGGAAGACGACGGCGGGTTGCTGCCCGGATTGCCGGCGCCGGCGTAGACGCTGACCATTCGGCGTTCAGCTGTAGCGGCGGTCTATGACCGCCGATGGATTATAGGACATCTATCGCAAAGGCCTCGGCGGTCATAGACCGCCGCTACAGCTGAGGGAATACCGCAACCCAAAGTCGCGATTGCCTGAGACAAAACTCTGGGTAATCTGGATACTCGTCCTCGCGCCTTAAGACGGCAAGCCCATGACCAAAGACCAAATCTCTTCCTTCCTCTGGAAAAGGTTTCCGCGACTGGCGGCCAAGCTCCATTCCGTCACGAACAATACGGTCCTCAACAACGCGGAGTTCATGGAGGTCTATCGCGAAACGATCGACGAGGGAAAGGCGGTCCTCTCGCTGCGGGACATGTTCAATCTCTACCTTTATGTCTCGCGCGCCCGGTCGTTGGACGGAGACATGGCGGAAGTTGGCGTGTTTCAAGGAGGCGGCGCGAAAATCATTTGCCGCTTCAAGGGGGAGGCCGTCTTGCATCTCTTCGACACGTTCGAGGGCATGCCCGCGACCGACCAGGCTCGGGACTATCACCGGAAGGGTGACTTCAGTCAAACATCACTCGAGCTTGTCCAGTCCCGGCTCAAGGCTTTCGCCAATATCGTCTATCATAAGGGCTATTTTCCCGAAACCGCCCTTGCGTCGGATGTTGCCTCGAAGACCTTTTCCTTCGTCCATCTGGATATGGACATCTTTCAAAGCACGCTGGACGGCCTCGAGTTTTTCTATCCGCGCCTGGTGGAAGGTGGCTTCCTTCTCTCGCACGATTACGCGACCGCGTCCTGCCCGGGCGTGAAGGCCGCGTTTGATATCTTCTGCGAAAAGACCGGTGTCTTGCCGATTCCGTTATGGGACACGCATTGTTTGATCGTCAAACAGGCGAAAGGTTAGGCCAAAGCTACCGTTCCAGAAACAGATCAAAAATGGTTTCCTCGCTTGGGGCAACCAGTAGCTCTTCAAATCCGTGGAGGACACGAAGCGTTTCCCGATCCTGATCGATAAGCTGAATCGAGAATCCCAACGCCACCAATTCCTCGAGAAGTTCCTTGGGATTTGTTCCACAACGGCTCAGGCCGTAGGGCCAGAACTCCATGAAGATTTTGAGTTTTTTGGATTTCAAGATGGTCTGGGTCATTCCCTTGAGCGCCAATCCTTCGGCGCCTTGAACATCCATTTTCAAAACGTCGATCTCGGGAATGGCGTGGCCCCAGTATGAATCGAGCCTGCGGGTCGAAATGCGCACGGACTGCCTCTTTTCATCGGCCTGGCCAAGTCGATGATCGCCCATGTTCATGTCCGAAAGGTAAAGCTCCGCTTCTGCGTCGCGGTCCGATAAGGCCATGCGTTCAGGCTGCACGTTCGCAAGCTGATTGACCCGGATCGTTTCCGTGAGACAGGCGAAGTTCCGCGGTTCAGGCTCAATGGAGTAGACCTTGCCTTCAGGCCCAACCGCGCCCGAGGCCAGACAGGTGTAAATCCCGATATTGGCCCCACAATCGATGACCTTCATTCCGGGCGATAAATTTTCCAAAAAAAGTTTCGTTCCATAGGGCTCGTAACGGCCCCTGAGCAAGGCACTGCCGATGACATGATCTTCCTGGTTGACGACAAGTTGGTAACCGCGGAAGGGGATCGTCTTGGGCAAGATCAGTAAAACGAACCGTCTGAGAATAAGTCTCAACCATAGTGGTTTTCGGGCCTGGGCAAACCACCGCAAAGTACGCATCGATTTACAGTGGAAAACTTAACCTGAGGCCACAAGCCATTTATTGCATCGGTCGCAGGCTTTGGTTTCGCCATTAGAAAGAAAAGAAACTGAACTGTTCCTTCGACAAAATCAGGACGACCGGATATAGAATTGACCCTAGTGCGGCCCGTCCATTCTCGGTTTTCCTTTGAAAACCGACAGGGTAAAGCTTTGAAATCTCCTCCATGGACCTCTCTCTCCAGCGTGTTGTGTCCTATATTAAATGGCGCTGGAACCAACGGTTAAGACTCGATCCGGAACATCACGTTCCACTGCTGAGTCTGCTGGCCTTGCTTGCGCCCAAACAAGCGCAGGGAAAATGCAAAATGCGGGTTGGCTCAAGCCGTGACGGCGGTTATGTAATGCTCGACGATTTCAAGGGAATCGATGCGGCTTTATCATTAGGAATCGGGCCGGATGTTTCCTGGGACTATGCGATGGCCGAGAGGGGAATACCCGTCTGGCAATATGACCATACGATTATCAGCCTCCCGCAGGAACATCCCTTGTTCCATTTTGAACCCAAACAAATCGTGGCCCAAAACTCATCCTGTGAGAGCGTAACTCTCAACACGGTTTTGAGAAAATTGGCTGGAAAGCAGCTTGTGCTGAAAATGGATATCGATGGAGACGAGTGGGAGGTGCTGGCCCAACTGGAACCTGATCTTTTGAGCAACTGCCGTCAAATTGTCATCGAATTACACCATTTTCTTTCCATCGGAAACTCAGCGTGGCGTAGCCAGGCCCTGCAAGCCCTTAATCGACTATCCAGAGATTTTGGAGTTGTACATGTTCATGGCAATAACCTTTCCAAACATATCATTGTCGATAACTACTCTCTTCCAGACAGCTTGGAGGTGACCTTCGCCAATCACCGATTTTATAATCTGGAACCAACGGACGAAACCTTCCCAGGTCCTAGAGATCGGAAAAATAATTTGTTTTTCCCTGATTTCCACTTGGGTCGGTTCCAGTTTTCTCCCAAGGAAAAAGTTCGCTGAACTGATCCTTCGACAAGTTCAGCACCACTGAATATATAGATGGGACTTGGACGGTTTGATAGAAACCAAGCCCCTGCCTGCGCACGGGACTGCTTCGGCTTCTTTCGAAAGGAAGCTTAAAGTCGCGATTGCGTGAGACAGGACACTGGGTAATCTGGGCGCTTCATGGCAAGCCCCGCAAGCATCAAGAAGACTGTCGCGGGCATCTGGTTGACCGATAGCGTGATCCTCACCGCGGCGAACCTGCTGGCGGCGGTGGCCAATTACCTGTTCCAGGCGGTGATGCGGCGTCATTTGTCGTGGAGCGAATTCGGTTACCTGAACGCGACCATCGGCCTGATCATGTTCGCCGGTGTGCCGTTGACAGCGGCCAGCCAGACGGTGACGCATCATCTCGCGCTGATCGGCGCGACTGGCGACGCGGAGAAAATGCAGCGGCTCCAGGCGGCGAGCCTGAAGTTTTTGCGGCACCTTACCTGGGTGCTCTTTGCGGCCAGCCTGGTCCTGCTCTATCCCGTGGCGGATTTTCTTCGCTTTCCGCGGATGAGCCTCGCGTGGGTCGCGCTGCTCTGGGTCCCGGTCAATCTCTGGAGCACACTGGGCGGGGCGTGGTGCGCCGGGCTGAGCCGCTTTCGCCTCTATGCCTCGCTGCTGATTTTGGCCGGCGTTGTGCGCCTCGTCGCGGGAGCCATCATCGTGAAGCTTTATCCGTGGGCCGAGGCGGGCATCTTTGCCTGTATCCTTTCGGGGCTGGTCCTGGCCTTCGTCGTGGCGGTCAACCCCCATCACGGAACGGCGGCTCGCCTGCGCCAGACCTTGTTCGACCGGGACCTGATCATCTACGGAATGGCGGCGTTCGCGGTCTCGTTTGCCACGTTTGTGTTCCTGCAAGGGGACCAGATCATCGCCCAGCGCCATTTTCCAGGAGTCGAACTGGGCCGTTACAGCGGCGCCGGTTTGTTAGGGCGTGCGATCGTCTGGGCCAGCCTGCCGGTATTGATCGTTTATTTCACGCGGCGATCCGGCCACGATCCGGCGCATCGGTCTCCGTCCCATCTGCTTTGGGCCTATCTCGCGCTGATCGGGACTGGCGCGGTTTTCCTGATCGTCCTGAAGGTACCGCTGCTGTTCCTTTTGCTCGGCACGCATGACGATCCGGGGCTGTCCGCGATGACCACGCAATTTGCGCTGACCATGGTCCCCATCGGCATCCTGCAGGCCTTGGGCTACCATTATCTCGCGGCCCGCAAAATTCCAGAATGTCTCGTCTTCGGGGTTTGTGGCCTGGCTTACCTGGTGGTCATCGCCGTCTATGGCCGGACGCCGTCGCTCATGCTCGGGTGGATGGCGGAAGCAGCGGTGGCCTCGATCGTGGTCCTTGGTCTTCTCGCCCTGGTCCGCCGGACCGCACCTCCAAGCCGGTTATGAGCCGCGTCCTCGTCGTTTGCCGCCAACGCCTGGGAGATATCGTGGCCTGCTTTCCCGCCGCGTTGCTGCTGGCGGAGGACGGCAACGAGGTCGACTTCTGCTGCTTCCCGCAATATCACTCCATCTTTCGCGCGATCTCCTATTGCCACCCGGTGGGGCCGGAAGCGTCGAACCGTCGCAAGGACTATGATCGCGTCTACGATCTCGAAATCAGGCGTGGCGAGTATGACGCCTTCCGCGCGGCCAGGACGAAGATACGTCATTATATGTACGCGAAGTATGATGACCTCTGGCCGGCGCGAGACCAACGTCCCCGTTTCGACCGGATGGTCGACATCAGCGACTATGATCTCCCGGCCCATTATGCCCTGGCGTGTCCAACCGGAATCAGCCAGACCCCGCGGGTCAATGGCGAATGGTTCCGGCAACAGTGCCTGCCGCTTTCACAGGATCCGTGGTATGTCCTCTCTGATAATCCCGACCGGCGTCCGCGCTGGGGAATTCCGCTATATGCCCGATCGTTGGACCATCTACCGGCGTTGATTGCCAGGGCGTCCACGTTTGTTACGATCAATTCCGCGCCGAACATCATCGCGGCGGGTGTCCGAACGTCCTGGCATCAGGTCTACGAAGCCGGTTTCGGCGGCCAGAGCAATTACGACGTGCCCGGCCAGATTGTTCTCCATCAACCTCCGGAAGTGGCTCATTACAGCTGGCGTTTCTGGGTCCATTATTGGCGGCGTCGATGCATGGGCATCGACACGAGTGATGATTTTGGGAAATGATTTAAGCGGCCCGGAGAGATCTCTGCAAAACTCTCGATTTCAAAAATGCCGTCATCCTGAGCGGAGGCGAGCCAACCGATTTCTTTCTTCAAAAGACTCCCTCGAGCCGCAGTCGAAGGACCTACGCCCGATTCAAGCAAAACGCTCAACTGCGCCGAAGAGCTTACTCCTTGCGTGGCCGACCTGCCGCTCCACGAACCGGCGAGAGACTTGCCTTTCTTTTCCAGATCTTTTGACGCCATCCCCATCTTAAGCCTCATCCACACAGGTCCTTCGACTGCGGCTCGGGAAAATCCTCTGTTTAATGGAAGTCTATCGGCTCGCCTCCGCTCAGGATGACAGCTTGTTGGGCGAACGACTTTCGCAGAGGTCTCCAGAGGGAATATCCACGACATTTTCATGCGATCAAGCGTCCCTCCGGGACGCTCCCACCTCTGGCCCTGACCCGGCGATAAATCGCCGGGCTATTTTCGGCCATTCCTCTGGAATGATTCCAATCCATGGCAAATTAGGGGCCCTAAATCCGCTTTTCCCGTTCCCTCGTGACTTTTTCCTCAAGTTGGGGATAGTTCCTGCTACTCACGTAGCGGGAGCATCCTTCTCATGTCCATCCATGTCGCACTAAGTCACGTCACCCATTACCGTTACGCGAAGCCCGTTGACCTCGGGCCGCATGTCGTCCGCCTGCGACCCGCCGCCCATTGCCGCACGCCGATCCTCAGCTACTCGCTCAAGATCACGCCGGAGGACCATTTCATCAACTGGCAGCAGGACCCGCAGGGGAATTTCCAGGCCCGGCTCGTCTTCCCGAAAAAAACCGATGAATTCAAGGTCGAGGTGGAACTGACCGTCGAGATGTCGACGATCAACCCGTTCGATTTCTTTCTTGAGGAATCGGCGAAGGAATTTCCCTTCACCTACGACGCCATCATGGCGCACGAATTGAAGCCGTATCTCGAGCTCGAAACGCTCGGGCCGCGCCTGCGCTCTTTGCTGACCAAGGTCCCGCGCACCAAGCGCAACATGATCGACTTCATGGTCGACATCAACGGATTGGTGAAGAACGAGGTCAGCTATGTGGTCCGGATGGAACCGGGCGTACAGACGTGCGAGGAGACGTTGGGATTAAAGAGCGGTTCCTGCCGTGATTCGGCGTGGCTGCTGGTTCAGGTTTGCCGCCAACTCGGCTTGGCCGCGAGGTTCGTTTCCGGTTATCTGATCCAATTGACGGCGGACGAGAAGCCGATCGATGGCGGCGCGGCGGGACCCGAGGCCGATTTTACCGATCTCCACGCGTGGACCGAGGTTTACCTTCCCGGTGCGGGCTGGGTCGGGCTCGATCCCACTTCCGGATTGCTCGCGGGCGAAGGCCATATTCCGTTGGCATGCACTTCGGATCCGGTAACGGCGGCGGCGATCAGTGGCTCGATCATCAACGAGCAGGAAGAGATCAAGACGGAGTTCGATTTCCACATGTCGGTCACGCGCGTCTATGAATCGCCGCGCGTCACTCTCCCCTACCGCGACTCGCAATGGCGCGAGATCGAGGCGCTGGGCCGCAAGATCGACGAGGAACTCGTCGCGCAGGATGTCCGCTTGACCATGGGCGGCGAACCGACTTTTGTTTCGGTCACCAACCGCGACGGGCTCGAATGGAATTTCACCGCGCTGAGTCCCGAGAAGCAGGAAAAGGGCGAGAAACTTTTGAAGCGTCTGCGCGACCGTTATGCTTCCGGTGCGTTGCTTCATTATGGGCAGGGCAAGTGGTATCCGGGTGAGCCGTTGCCGCGCTGGGCCTATGGCTGCTACTGGCGCAAGGACGGTGAGCCGATCTGGAACGACTACGCTCTTTACGCGGAAACCGGCAAGAATTACAAGGTCACGCCGGAAGACTCGTCCCACTTTCTCCACAAGCTGGCGGACCGGTTGGACTTGGACAAACGATATATTCGCAACGCCTACGAGGACGTTTATCACTATCTTTTTGAGGAAGCCCGGCTGCCTTACAACGTCTCCTCCCTCGACGCGAAAATCAAAAACAAGGAAGACCGCGCGCGTCTCGCCAAAGTCTTTGCCAAGGGACTCGACTCCGTGGTCGGCCATGCGCTGCCGGTCTTGCGCGCGACGTGGCTGCCGGGCCATCCGTGGCAATCGACCATCTGGAAACTGCGCACGGAGCGGCTCATGCTCATTCCCGGAGATTCGCCGATGGGTTACCGGCTCCCGCTCGAATCGCTGCCGTGGGCCACGCAAAGCGATGCCGTCCAGATCGTCGAGCAGGACCCGACGGAACGCCGCAGCGCACTGCCTACTTTCGAACGTCATAAAAAGCGGATCGTCGATGGCAGGCTCGTGAGCTCCAGCGATTATCCGGAGGTTCCGACGGGCCAGCCGGACAGCAATGTCGTCCGCACCTCCATTTGCGTCGAGCCGCGTGATGGCATTCTCCATGTCTTCATGCCGCCCACGGCTTACACGGAGGATTACCTCGACCTGATCTCCGCCGTGGAAGATACCGCGGAGGAACTCGGCCTGCCGGTCCGCATCGAGGGCTATACGCCGCCCTCGGACTTCCGGATCCAGAATTTCAAGATCACTCCCGATCCGGGCGTAATCGAAGTCAACCTGCATCCCGCCGCGAATTGGCCGGAACTGGTCCGCAACACCGAGGTCCTTTACGAGGAAGCGCGTCATTGCGATCTCGGCGCGGAAAAATTCCTGCTCGATGGACGGCACGTCGGCACCGGCGGCGGCAACCACGTCATCCTCGGAGGCGCCACGCCGATGGACAGCCCGATCCTGCGCCGTCCCGACATGCTGCGCAGCCTCGTTGGCTACTGGCAGAATCACCCGGCGCTTTCCTATTTGTTCTCCGGCATGTTCCTGGGCCCGACCAGCCAGATGCCGCGCATCGACGAAGCGCGCAACGACGCCCTCTACGAATTGCAGCTCGCCTTCAGCCAGGTGCCCGAATTCGGCCATGTTCCGCCGTGGCTTGTGGACCGCATTTTCCGCAACATCCTCACCGATGTCACCGGCAACACGCACCGGGCCGAGTTCTGCATCGACAAGCTCTTTTCGCCCGATGGCGCATCAGGCCGACTCGGCCTACTGGAATTGCGCAGCTACGAAATGCCGCCTCACGCGCGGATGAGCCTGACGCAACAGCTCCTCTTGCGCGCCCTCGTCGCACGCTTTTGGGATGAGCCTTACAAGGGCCAGCCCGTACCGTGGGGCACGCAGTTGCACGACCGCTTTCTGCTGCCTCACTTCTGCGGGCAGGACTTCAATGATGTCATCAGCGACCTCAAGGTCTCCGGTTACCCGTTCAAGACGGAATGGTTCGCGCCGCACATGGAATTCCGTTTCCC
>Ga0206955_1009_pt2 | contig 47079 bp, 42 predicted proteins | sample Alteio_BWOrgHeat_34_FD_153247 | JGI IMG/M metagenome (GOLD analysis project Ga0206955, IMG submission 153247) | Enriched cells from forest soil in Barre Woods Harvard Forest LTER site, Petersham, Massachusetts, United States -... | ecosystem: Environmental > Terrestrial > Soil > Temperate forest >...
CGAGAGCGGATTGAACAGGCTCATCGACGAAGCCTTTGTGCGCAGCCAGTCCGATAAGGTTTGCCATTAGACTATAGGCTCTGTCGTTTACATATTTCCGGTATTTTTCTGTGAAGAATTCCGCCTGGCCGGTATTGATATATTTTTCGAAGAGATGAACGAAGACGGCGTCCTGTCCCATGTATTCGGGATTGATATATTTCTGCACAAAATGAACCAGGAGGTACTTGAACATTTCTTTGTTGGTACGGGAATACAGCAGCATCATATCCACTTCCCTGTTTATCGAATCCGCGTCCGGGGGAACAAGGTCCTTAAAATATTTATCTAGTTTAGGTTCGAAGATTGGTGTACGGATCATCCTGTCGTCTGTGAATGAAATTCCGTCCCAATAATGCGACTTGTAATAATGATAGGCAAAAAGGCTGTCGTATTTTCCATTGGGTTGTTTTGCTGTAGGAGGTATGACCGGATCTTTTAAAGCAAGCAATAATGTCGCAAGCAATGATCCGGGATATTTGCTAATGATATTCTCCCGGTAGTCTCTCACTTCGGTATTCAATTGTTTCAACCGGGCCGTGATGGCTGTTGAGTCATTTTTATCTTTTGCCTTTGGCAGCGCCGCCTGCTGATCGGCGATTTCCTTTCCTTCCTTTGCCATGAACAGACCATAAGCCTGAAAACGGGTATTCTCCGGCGAGCCCGTATATTCAATGCCCTTCGGCATTTTCGCAGTGTCCGCGGAAATAGAAAAATGCTGTTCCTTGTCGACCAGCACTTCAAACAAAATTTCTTTTTTCGGAGAAACAATGAAGTAGATACCGCCCGGAAGTGGATCCTTGCCCTGGAAAGAGCCTCTGGAATTTGCATCCAAAACAATAGAATCGGTAACGGCCTTCAGCTTTCCATAATGGTAGCCAAGAAAGATCCTGCTGTTTGCATAAGGCTTGAGTGTAATTTCAATTTTGTATCCTGATTGTGAAAATGCAGAACTAAAACAAAAAGCGGCGACGATCAGAATTAAACTTCTTTTCATATTTCGGGATAACGACAAATTACTAAATAAATGTATTCGCATAGATGCCTGAAGTGCCGCAAATTTAAGGTATGATTGGTTCTCCGGATAAGGTGTTGTACGAGTGGCCGGGCCACTGATTGAATTCGGCCTCCCCTCCTTACTTTTGCACCGTGCGATCAAAAAGAAAGAATATCGAACTCGAAAATGTACTGGTTTCCGATTATGCAGCTGAAGGAAAATCGCTGGCTAAGGTGGATGGTAAGGTCATTTTCGTAGAAAATGCCGTGCCGGGAGACCTGGTAAAACTGAGATTGACGAAAAACAAGAAAGACTGGGCTGAAGGGTATATTACCAGCATTCAGCAATTGTCGCCCGACAGGATCGAGCCTTTCTGCGAACATTTTGGGATCTGTGGCGGCTGTCAGTGGCAGATGCTGCCCTATCCAAAACAACTATTCTTCAAACAAAAGCAGGTTGAAGAGACCCTGAAAAGAATTGGGAAGGTGAGTCTTCCAACCACAAATCCGATCATCGGCGCCCATGATACCACCAGGTACCGGAACAAGATCGAATATACATTTTCAAACAGGCGATATCTTCCTTTTGAAATGCTGAAGGATCCCGGTATCAGTTCAAAAATGGATGTGGCCGGATTTCATGCCAAAGGCATTTTTGACAAAGTAGTTGATATCAACACATGTCACCTTCAGTCGGAGCCCACCAACGACATTCGAAAAGCAGTGAAGGAATGGGCCATTGCCAATAAGTGCAGTTTCTATGATATCCAGCAACACGAAGGCTTCCTACGGACAATGCAGGTGAGGCTTTGCACCACGGGCCAGCTGATGGTCAATATCGTCTTCGGTTATGATGACCAGGAAAAGATTGTCGGGCTGCTCGATCTTCTCCTTAAAAAATTCCCGGCAATTACTACACTGCTGTATACCATCAACAAAAAAAAGAATGACAGCATGCACGACCTCGAGCCGATCGTATATAGCGGTCAGGGTTGGGTGGTGGAAAAACTTGAAACATTTTCCTTTAAAATAGGGCCGAAATCATTTTTCCAGACCAATTCATCTCAGGCGACGAAATTGTACCAGGTCGCAAGGGAATTCGCCGGGTTAACCGGAAATGAAATCCTTTACGACCTTTACTGTGGAACCGGAAGTATTGGAATATTTTTGAGTCCCCTGGCCAGGAAAGTGATCGGTGTTGAATTGATCACCGAAGCGGTGAATGACGCCAGGGAAAATGCGGCCCTGAACGGAATTCATCATGCGGAGTTCCTTGCCGGAGATGTGACAGAAATATGCAATGGCGAATTTTTCGATCAGAACGGACGCCCCGATGTTATTATCACGGATCCACCACGGGCAGGGATGACCGAAAAATTGTGCAGGAAGATCCTTGAAATGGAAGCGTCGAAGATTGTTTATGTAAGCTGCAATCCCGCTACGCAGGCCCGCGACCTGAATATACTGGATGAAAAGTATTCCGTTGAGAAAGTGCAGCCTGTTGACATGTTTCCGCACACCCATCACATCGAGAATATTGTACAACTGATTCGTAGAAATTAATCAACATTTGAATCGCGCGAATTTGCACCATAATTATTTCCAACAGGGAAAACTACTACATAAGATTTGACTGGCGGATTCCGGCATTACAAGGGAATGTTATATTTGCCGCCCGATAAATATTGAAATCTTAACTTGCAACTCATAATTAAATAAGCGGTATGACAGAGTTTAGGCCAGGGGGTTTCCAAATGATTCCTCCGGTAATAAAGAATTTGATCATCGTCAATGTTTTAGTTTTTTTAGCGCAGCGGACATTCGGACAAGGCTCATCATTCAACATTGAGAATCTCTTTGCGCTGCACGATATTCATTCCGATTATTTCAAGCCGCACCAGCTGGTCACCTATATGTTCCTGCACGGCGGCTGGGATCATATTTTCTTTAACATGTTCGCACTTTGGATGTTCGGATCCATTCTTGAAAACGTATGGGGACCTAAGAGATTCCTGGTTTTTTACGTGGCCTGCGGTCTCGGATCTGCCGTTCTTCACCTGATCATACTGTACTATCAAAATGGCCAGCTGATCCAGCATTTCAACGGGCTTGATCCCCTTAGCCAGCAGCAGGAAGCCATCTCAACCTATGAGCAAATCAATGGAGCCACCCTCGGCGCCTCCGGCGCAGTTTTCGGCTGTCTTGCCGCATTTGGCTACCTCTTTCCAAACTCCCTGATCTATTTGTATTTTTTTGTACCTATCAAAGCTAAGTGGTTCGTCTTATTTTATGGCGGAATGGAACTCTACCTGGGCATCAGAAATTCGGCCGGCGATAACGTAGCGCACTGGGCGCATCTCGGCGGAGCAATAGTTGGCATACTGATGGTAGTATATTGGAAGAAGCGCGACAGGCGAAACTTTTATTAAACCATTCCTGCCTGCAGATGTTTATCAATGATGCAGGCAGGAACGCAGGATTTCCTGGCGCCGGTTTTTGAGCTATAATGACGGTTGGGACACTATTTCGCAAATCCATCCGTTTTATTTTTAATGTATTCATTCCCGTCGTATGAATGTAAAAGAGGATAGCTACCGGAAAAGAATGGACCTCGGTCAGGATGGCAATGCACTGATGCACCTCATGATCATCAATGCAGTCCTGTTTGTAATTCTGAAATTCATCTACGTCATTTATTTACTGGTGCCGCTGAAAGCGGAAGCTTACTACGCTAATGTTTTTACCTGGTTTGCATTGCCGGCGGGCATTGAGAGAATGCTATCCAGGCCCTGGACCTTCCTCACCTACATGTTTGCAGACTATAGAGTGTTCCGGTTCGTTTCCAACATGTTTTGGCTTTGGAGCTTCGGTTATATTCTTCAAGACCTCACAGGCAACAGAAAACTGGTGCCAATCTACATTTACGGCGGACTCGCGGGCGGATTGTTTTTTATTCTTGCACATTATGTATTTCCGGGCATGAAGGGACAGATTCCGCTGGCTTCGTTGTCGGGTGCAAATCCTGCCATCATCGCCGTTGCCCTGGCCACAACCACAGTGGCGCCGGATTACAGGATCTTCCCAATGATCAGCGGTGGCATACCCCTCTGGGTGTTAACGTTGATCTACATCCTGATCAACTTCTCGGGCATTTCCTATGGCGACTCAGCCTCATTTATCTGCAATATTGCAGGCGCGGGAATGGGATTCCTCTTTATCTACCAGATGCGCCGCGGCAGAGATTGGAGCACCTGGATGAACAATTTCTTCGACTGGTGCAACGATCTTTTCGATCCGACAAAGAAAAGGAATGGCAAATCCGGAAAAGATGAATTCTTCTACAATGTTTCCGGGACCCAACCTTATAAGAAAATTCCACATATCACTCAAAAGAGAATCGATGATATCCTTGACAAGATCAACCAGCAGGGGTACCGGTTCTTAACAAACGAAGAAAAAGAGATCCTTAAAAGGGCTGCGGAAGAAGAAGATTTGTAATTTACAGGCCCGCCATGGCATTCATCAGGAAATTTACCAAGCGCATAGTCATTATCGCGAATATTGGCGTGGTTCTTCTTTTTCTTTTAGCTTGCGCGAATTCCTTTATTCATCCCGATACATGGTGGTTTATTACGCTTCTGGGATTATTCTTTCCTCTACTCCTTCTTCTCGTCATTGGCTTTTTTATCTTCTGGCTCTTTTTTTATTCAAGAAGGCTTTCGCTGATCTCGCTGATTGCATTGATCATCGGCTGGGCCAATATTCATGCTTTCCTCTCATTTAGTTTCCCTGGCAGATACAAAACTGAAAAACCTGCAAATACGATTCGCATTCTGACTTGGAATGTGAGGAGATGGGATGATTTTACGACGCGAAAACCGGGAACTTCCGGCCATCGTCCGTTAATGATGCAATTTGTGCGGGAACAAAATGCAGACATCCTTTGCTTCCAGGAATTTTACGAATGGCATGGAGGAAAAGAAAACGAAAGCAACATAGCATTCATTCAAAATGAATTGCACTATCCTTATTATTTTTTCTCGAAGGATTACCGGAGCGGCAATGGCAAGTATGAAACCGGGGTGATCATCTTCTCCCGATTTCCTATCACGAACACGACGCAAATCAGGTATAATATCGATTCAACCAAAGCTTCGGAAAGTCTTATCTGCGCCGACCTCGACATTCATGGCCAGTCAATCAGGGTTTGCACAACGCATCTGCAGTCGGTGTTGTTCCGGAGCAAAGATTTCAGGGATGTGGAGATCATCCAAAATGTAGAAGACAGCATGCTGGAGGCTTCGAAGTCCATCATCAAAAAATTAAAAAGAGCCTTCACTTTGCGGGGCAGGCAGGCCGATGTGGTGAGAAAGGCGCTGGACGAATCCCCGGTTCCCGTCGTGATGTGCGGAGATTTCAACGACGTGCCCAACTCCTATACTTATTTTCGCATTCGCGGGAACAGACAGGATGCTTATCTGAAGAAAGGGTTCGGGATCGGGAGGACCTACATCCATCTTTCACCTACGCTTCGAATCGACTATATTCTTCCCGACGAGCGCTTTAAGGTGACCCAGTGCAGGAAATTCCCTCTTCCGTATTCCGATCACCACCCGGTGATTGCGGACATGCAATTGCAATAAATTGCCTTTTTTTGGGACCGACCATAGCGGACAGGCGCATATATTGTCATTAATCAGGGATAATATATTTTTGCGCTGATTTTGTGCGGGCAGACAGTCGAGGCCGGCATGATTGAATTCATTATGAGCTCATTAAAAGTCTATAATTCTTATACGAGGCAAAAGCAGGTTTTTGAACCGATCGTTCCCGGCCATGTCGGAATGTATGTCTGTGGTCCTACTGTAAGCGGTGAGAGCCATCTGGGACATGCCCGCCCTTACATTACATTCGATGTTGTGTTCCGCTACCTGATGCACCTGGGATTCAAAGTGCGCTATGTCCGCAATATTACCGACGCCGGGCATTTTGAAGAGGAAGGCAGGCAGGCCGAGGACAAGATCTCCAAAAAAGCTGTGATCGAAAAGCTCGAGCCCATGGAATTGGTTCAGAAATATACCAACCTCTTCCATTGGGCCATGCGCAGATTCAATACGCTTGAACCAAGTATCGAACCCACCGCGACGGGCCATATTGTCGAGCAGATCGACATGATCAATCAGCTGATCACGGAAGGCTACGCCTATGAAGTGAATGGTTCCGTATATTTTGATGTAAGGAAATATGCCGAAAAATATCCTTATGGAAAATTGAGTGGCCGCATTCTCGACGACCTTTTGGAAACTACGCGCGATCTCGAATCGCAGGAAGAAAAACACAACCGCCAGGATTTTGCGCTGTGGAAGGCGGCTCCGCCCGAGCATATCATGCGGTGGAAGAGTCCCTGGGGCGAGGGCTTCCCCGGCTGGCATATTGAGTGCTCGGCCATGAGCACGAAATACCTGGGAAAGGAATTCGATATTCACGGCGGTGGAATGGACCTGCTGTTTCCACATCACGAGAGTGAGATCGCACAGAGCACCATTTGCAACAAGCATATGCCTGCCCGTTATTGGATCCACAACAACATGATCACCATTAACGGCAAGAAGATGGGCAAGAGCTACAACAACGTAATCACGCTGACGGAGTTGTTCGCCGGGAACCACCCGCTGCTTGAGCAGGCTTATTCGCCGATGACCATCAGATTTTTTATCCTGCAGACGCACTACCGGAGCACGCTTGATTTTAGCAATGAAGCGCTCAAGGGAGCCGAAAAAGGCTTGAAAAGGCTCTGGGAAGCTTATAATGAATTGTTAAAAATGAATTTTGATCCCTCAAAACAGACGGATCAGGAACTTGAAAATCAATTTAACCGTTATTGCGAAGAATTTGATGAATTCATCAACGATGATTTTAACACAGCCAAAGTACTGGCTAATATGTTTTCGCTGGTGAATCATATTAATTCGTTCAAAAGTGGAACACTCGAAAAATTTACACTGACCGCAGAAACCCTGAATTTTGTAAAAACACAATTCAGAAATTACCTGGAAAAGATTTTGGGTTTGAAGGAAGAATCGGAGGGAGATCAGCTGAAATTGAGTGGTGTGATGAATTTGCTTATAGATATCAGGAAGGAAGCGCGGGCGAGAAAGGACTACGCAACCTCGGATAAGATCAGGAACCAGCTCATGGAGATGGGCATCCTGCTCAAAGATGAAAAGGATGGAAGGATGAGTTATAATTTTGAATAGCCGTCCGTTGACTGTTGGGACGCTATTGGCTACCTTTCAGCGATTCTTTTCGTATTAGAGATTATCGTAGCGCCTGAACAACGTTTTTATTGTTTTAATTGTCAAGGCGACTGTAGACCGCGGAGGTCTTGATCGGAAATATTTTGTCGTCAAAAAATTGTTCATATTAATAGACTTTATGAAAATGAATTTCATTGGAAAACTGGTTAGCGGATTATTAGCATTTGTTTTCGCGGGTATTGTCATCAGCAGTTGTCATAAGAGCACGCCGAGCAGCCCCTCAAGTGGCCCCAATACCATCACAACCGTGCTTCAAACTGCAAACGATGCCACATTATTTGCAGCATCGATGGCGAAATGCGGATTGGACACGACTTTCAACGGCACAGGACCTTTCACTGTTTTTGTTCCTACTGATAATGCATTCCTCACCTCGGGCGTGTCTGGAACAACGCTAAACAATCTTTCGGTGGATTCACTGAGAAAATTTTTGCTCTACCATACGATTGCGGCGAATCTTCCTTCGGCAAGTCTGCCTGCCGGCCCGAATGCCAAGCTCATTACCGCGAGTGGCGACTCGGTTTTTGTCACCACCACGGCCAGCGGCGTTTTTGTGAATGGAGTTCCTACGCTGGCAACAGATATCATGGCAAGTAACGGAGTGATCAACGCGATGTCAGCACCACTGTTCCCGCCCGTCGGAAACATCATGCAGACGATCCAGATCGATACTTCGTTCAGCTATCTGGTTGCAGCGATTGTGAGAGCGAGCCAGGGCACGCATGATCTGAATACCATGCTTACTTCCGGTGGGCCATATACGCTTTTTGCCCCGGTTAATTATGCGTTCCGCTCCGCTGGTTTTGCAACCACCGATGACATTATCAATGCGAGCCCGGATTCAATTGCGAATATTGTGATGTACAATATGCTCGATGGCCGCACTTTCACCTCTGATGTGACGATCGGACAAACCAAAACAACACTGAACGACAGCACCATATTATTTACAGCTTCCGGTTCAACCAAGCAGGTTACCGGCAAGGGTAATGACATTCCGGCGAGCGTGCTTGCCACCAATGTTATGGCAAGAAATGGAGTGATCCATGTGATCGACAAAGTATTGTTACCCTGACGACGAATGCGGCTCCCGGGAGCCGCATTTTTATTTTACCGCCCTTATAATTTCTTTCTTATGCGGAGGACCGGTCAATTTCGAAACACGAAGTCCTGCTTCTTCCATTGCTCTTCTTACACTTCCTTTTGAACTGTAGGTCACCAGGATTCCGCCATCTGACATGCTTCCATAAATTCTGTTGAATACTGCAGCAGTCCATGATTCCGGCTGAGATTCCGGATCGAAGGCGTCGAAATACACGAGGTCAAATTCACGTTCGAACCGGAATGTCCCTAGATCTGCATTCCATTTAAGCAGTGTAAAAAAATCCGTGAGTTGAACTTCTTTATCCCATGCACAATCATGAATCTGTGCAAACAGCGGCTGGGCTCCCGGGATTATCCGGTCATAATTCAAACCGTCTATTAATTCCTGTTCGAGTGGAAATGCTTCGATGGTTTCGTAAAAAATTTCAATCTTGCTTTCCTCCGCAAAAATGCCTGTCAGCAAAGCATTCAAACCGGTTCCGAATCCCATCTCAAATACACGAACACGATCCCGGTGTGTAAAGCATTTCAGTCCTGCATCAAGGAATACATGCAAAGATTCCTGCAATGCGCCGAACCTGGAGTGAAAACTTTGAGCGGTTCCCACAAGGTTCACCGTTGCAGAACCGTCGGCGGTGAAAATGATCTGCCTGTTCATGCAAATGCGAAATTAAACTTCATCCGGAAAAATCAGTCATACCGGGTCAAGGGGATATTTACAAAAGGTTAACCAAAAGATATATAATTTGCTGCATGGATTATCACAGCCATCTCAGCAAAGACAAAAAGCTGAAGAGAATCATTGAAGAACAGGAGCTGGTCAAATTAACGCGAAGAAAAAAGATTCATATTTATCTCTGTGGTTCCATCATGAGTCAGCAGTTGTCTACAAAAGTTGCTGCGATCATTCATAAAAGATTTCTCGATCTCTATGGAGGAGAGCCGACGGCCGAACAAATTCTCGATACACCCTACGAAACACTGAGAGGGATCGGCCTTTCGGGAGCAAAAGCGAATTATGTACAAAATGTTGCGCGTTTTGCCATCGAGAATGGAATGTCGTATGAGATGCTGGGGCTCATGACCAATGAAGACGCGATCAAATACCTGACGCAGATCAAAGGTGTTGGAAGATGGACCGTGGAAATGTTGCTGATGTTTGCGCTTGGCCGCGAAGATGTGTTTGCGTTAGACGATCTTGGCATTCAGCAGGCGATGGAAAAGATCTACAAACTGGACAAGAGCGACAAGAAAGCTTTCAGAGAAGAAATGATCAGGATCTCGGAGAAATGGTCGCCCTACCGCAGTTTTGCATGCCTTCATTTGTGGCAGTGGAAGGATAATGGACGAAAGAAAGAAGCTGTTCCTAAAAAGAAAAAAGCAACCCGGAAAAAAAGCGTTCGTACCTGATTATATGGGCGCGACCATTCCCGCTAGCCGCTACTCAAATTAAACTGTGCAGGAATCGCTTTAAGCATTAAATTGCGTTTTGAGTAGAATCTTCTGATTTTATAATATTTAAAAAAAAGTTATCATGAAAATTCTGAACCGAATTGCCATTCTGTTGTCAGTGATTGCAGTGGCTGCAATCGGATGTAAAAAAGGAGATGCTGGTCCAGCCGGTCCTGCGGGTCCCGCCGGTCCTGACAGTGTCATCTACTCAGCATGGATTCCCATCAGCACACAACTTGTCATCGGTACTGCCGGCGATTCCTCCTATCAGCAAACTATAACTGCCGCATCCATAACGCAGGACGTGCTGGATAAAGCAATGATCGTTAGCTACGTGGACATTCCCGACAATACGGGAGACCATATTTTCCCCACAGCTTCTATCGGACTATTTGCGAGTGAGACTTTCTCGGTGGGAAAAATTGATTTGTTTTCGCTTGTTGATCTCACCAACCTGCAATACCGTTATGTCATAATTTTTGGAACGGTCCAGGCCAATAAGATTATTTCCGGGCCGGCTAAAGGAATGACGAAAGAACAGCTGAAGACGATGAGCTATAAAGATATTCAACAACTGGTACTTGGTTCGCCTTATAAAGTGATCTCGAACTAGAGAAAATTCATTCTATAAAAAATCCGGTTCAGATGAACCGGATTTTTTTTTCGTGTACGCAATCTGTTTATCAGTCATATTTCTGCAAAACGTGTAACACAAAGGGATCGATTTGTTTGGCAGTATCCCTGAGCGGTTTGCCATAGAAATGAATTTCATATTCATTTTCATACACTCCCTTGGCCTGGGTCTTCGCAAATACTTTTTTGTTGAAAGTGGTGTAAACCATATACCCTGAGGCAAAACTGCCCAACGCAATGTATATGACTAAGAGTATCCTGGACAGCACAAGGACTGCCCGATTTTTTTCCTGGCTCAATAGCTGAAGCACCGCAGCTGCCATAATGGGCATAACGGGTACCCAAAAACGCGGATCGTTAAATGGCCAGTTGAACATTATAATGCAATAGAACAACAGGTAAGCTTTGATAAAGAAGGGAATTCCGTTCTTTTTGAAATATAAAGAAAGCATGAACCAGATAAATATTGCAATTCCCACCAATACAAATACTATCTCTCCTGCCCTGGCGACGTATTCCATCACCTTATTGGACGGTGTATTCAGAAAAATTTCTCCCCATTCTTTGAAACGCCAGCCTATCCTCTTGAAGAAAGGCGCTTCCTTAAAGTGCTCCGACAATACATTTCCATAATGGTTGATGCCAAGCGGCTTTGAGAAAATAATGAGTGCAGCCGTCAGGATTCCCAGGATAGCACCGACAAGGATCTTATTATTTTTCAGGAATGCCAGCTGCTGAACCCGGTATTCCCAAATAAGGCCGACCGCGATGGCGCCGATCAATGTAATGCCGACTGTCCTCGTCATGAATGCCAGCCAGCCCAGGATAAGGGAAAGCACGAGCATTTTGAATTGTTTCTGCAAAGTGAAATGATAGAAAAAATAAACACTGGCCAGAGAAAAGAAAATGTATTGCATTTCCGATAGCGGGTGCGTCACGAATTTCACAAACAACCAGTTGATTAGTACCAAAACAAAAAATAAATAGGCAGGAATTTTCTTTTCAAACACTTTGTACAGAAAATAAAGGCCGGCAAATAAATAGATACTGTTGATGAGTACTATCGAAAATGAACGAAGTATGCCAAGCTTTGAGAACAACAACAACAGTGCGGTATAGCCGTAGGGAAAATAATCGTGCGCTGCGTCAGAATCAGGGGGACATCCGAATTCAATGCAGTCTTTGATCGCGTAGTACCTGAGCGAATCCAGGTGCAATCGCAATGGCGTAAAACAATCCAGGAAATAAACGGCAACCATGGCAAGAAAAGCAAACCTTGCCAGGTTCCTGTATCTATCCCAGGTAAGGGAGGCGGTTTGGGTTAGCATGATGACTGTTTTAAAGTTTTTCCCCGACAGCAATGACAGACAGGCCCGCCTTATTCAGCAGCACCTTATCCGCAAGACGAATCATCGGAATCAGTTTGTTATATAAATTCAATTGATTTTTGGGAAGGATCTTTTTTTTCAGAACAGAACCCGAGAACCACCATCCCAAAATGCCAACAGCGTTAAAATATTTTTCATGAACCAGTTCGAAGCCTTCATCCATTAATAAACGGCCAAGATTCTTTCTATTGTACCTGCGGTAGTGACCCAGTTCACTATCGAAGCCATTATAGAGCCACTGGTATGCAGGGACCAGGATTACCAGTCTGCCCTTGCTTTTCAACAATTTACTACAATTTTGGACAGCCAGGTGGTCATCGCCGATATGCTCTACTACGTTGGAGGCGATTATCGTATCAAAGGAATTCAGAAGCGTTGGAAAACTTTTCCCGATCTCGCTGTCTCCAAGGTCCAATTGAATAACCTGTTGCAATCTTTGGTTGGTGGAAAAATGATCCCTGAGCTTCTGGCAATAGCTCGCGCGCAAATCGCTAAGCGTGACTTTTTGAAATCGTTCAAGCAGCAACTTCGAAATATTTCCGATTCCGCTGCCGATCTCGAGGATGTTGTCCTTACAATACGGCGCCAGGTTTTCAAAAAGCCAGCGGTTAAAGAGATCAGTGTCAGCAAATAATTCAAGCGTTTCCTGGCCCGCCGGATCTTCCGTTGCAAATTGTTCTTCGCTCATCTCGAAAAGACATTGTACTTGACGATACTGTAGAGGGCGCTGAAGCCATCCTTCCAGTTGATCTTTTTTCCTTCCGCGTAAGTTCTTCCGTAATAAGATATTCCCACTTCGTAAATCCGGATATTGGGTATCCGTGAAATTTTTGCGGTCAATTCCGGGTCAATGGCAAATCTTTTTTCCTTGAGTGGAATCTGTTGAAGCGTAGTTGTTTTGATGAGCTTATAACAGGTATGAACATCCGTAAGATTCAGGTTGGTGAACATATTGGTAAGGAAAGTCAAAAACTTATTACCGATGGAGTGCCAGAAAAAAAGAATGCGGTGTGCATTCCCTCCCAAAAATCTCGAACCGTATACTACGTCTGCGTCGCCACGCACCACCGGCCTGATCAGCAAATTATATTCTTCGGGATCATATTCGAGATCGGCGTCCTGGATAATGCTGTATTCACCTGTGGCCTTCGGGATGGCGGTGTGGATCGCTGCGCCCTTGCCCATATTTTTTTCGTGCTTGAAGTAGCGGATGCCGGCGCCGGGATGGTCCGACATATATTTCATCAACGCTTCTTCAGTTTGGTCGGTCGAGCAGTCATTTACCATGATAATTTCCTTTTCGATACCGTTCAGCAGCTTTACTTCGGCGATTCTGTCGAGGATCAGGTGAATGGTGTTGCCCTCGTTGTAAACAGGTATCAGAATAGAAAGCTTGGTAAATTTTTCCATATTTCGATAAGATTAAGAAGCGGGTTCTAGTGGTTAGTTAAGGACGGATCTTAAGGGCGGCGGCAGATTGAACTATTTGAAAATCAGAAATATAGATTATTCGCAGCCTGGCCGGAAATGAGCCGCTAAAATAGCTAACAGATTGCTATCCTGCAAGTGAAGCGGAAGATTATTTGAGAATAATTTGGGTGAATGATCGAATTCAGTACTTCTTTGAAATTCCTGCAGATTTTTTGAAATGCATATGCAATTTGTGTGCAAATCAAGACATACTATTTATTTGCCTATTGATAAGATATTGAATACTATGAGCCTCCCACGGGAGTTGAACCCGCGACCTGCTGATTACGAATCAGCCGCTCTGGCCAGCTGAGCTAAGGAGGCTGGTCAAACTGCGCAAAAATATACAATCGCCAAGTCTTTTGTAATTTGGAACAGCACTAATTCCCTCAACATGAAAAAATTGATGGCAGCGATTCTTTTCCTTTCAACGCTGGCAGCTCAGGGCCAGGATCTAAACATCACGCAGGGTTGGAAATTTAAAACCGGCGACGATGCGAAATGGTCATACCCAAATTTAAATGACAGCGATTGGGCGCCCATCCAGGTCGGAAAACCCTGGGAGGTTCAGGGATATGCGAACTACGATGGATTCGGCTGGTATCGACTGCATATCATCATTCCTTCCTCTATCAAAGAAAAATCATTCCTCAAAGAACAGATCCGCTTCGATCTTGGAAAAATTGACGACGGTGATGATGTTTACCTGAATGGTTCCCTCATCGGCCGGAATGCAGGCAAGAGCAGCGATATCAAAGCAGGTCAATGGGATGTCCAGAGATCTTATGTACTGTCCATTCGCGACAAGAGAATTCTCTGGGATAAGGAGAATGTAATTGCTGTCAGGGTTTGGGATCACGGCGGCGGGGGCGGCATGTATGCAGGCAACTATGGCATCAGCATTTTAGACGTCACCGATTATATCTTGATCGACAACGGCGAATATCCTTTTGAATTTCTTCCCGGAAACAAGATTTCAAAAAAAATTGAGCTTAAATCGCTCAGCGACCAATTTGATTTCACTGGTAAACTTAGAATCAACGTGATCGATGCCACAACGGGCGCCGTCGCTTATAAACAAACGATAGGGGTCGATTTCGCAAAAAATCGTCCATTTGAATATAACGTCAATGCGCAACTGCCGGAGGTCAAATCTTACCAGGTCGTCTATACTTTCACCGAAGACAGGACCAAAAAAGAGATCGAAGTAAGGGAAGGTATCCCCTATATCCTAACACCGAAGGCAAGGTCTTCACCTGCGATACATGGCGCATCGGTGTTCGGTTGCAGGGTCGGGTCCCCATTTCTTTATAGAATTGCAGCCAGCGGCGACAAACCGATGAGCTATGAAGCGGTTGGACTTCCCGGCGGACTTAAGCTGGACAAACAATCGGGCATCATCAGCGGCACGCTGTCGGGCAATGGAAATTTCAAAATAAAGTTGTCAGCGAAAAATAAAAATGGCGAAGCCAATAAAACGCTTGAAATTATTTGCGGCGATAATATTTGCCTCACGCCCGCATTGGGATGGAACAGTTGGAATTGCTGGGGACTCAGTGTGAATGATGAAAAGATCCGGAAATCGGCGGCAGTGATGTTAGATAAATTGGCCGATCATGGCTGGTCTTACATCAACATCGACGATGGTTGGGAAGATAAAAGAAATGAAAAAGGCGAAGTCGTTCCTAACCAAAAATTTCCCGACATGAAATCCCTCGGAGAATATGTGCATAGTCTTGGGCTGAAGCTGGGAATTTATTCCTCGCCCGGCACATTGACCTGTGGCGGATTCCTGGGAAGTTACCAGCACGAAGACCAGGATGCGGCCACATATGCAAAATGGGGCATCGACTATTTGAAATATGACTGGTGTTCCTATAACCAGATTGCCCCTGCAAATCCTTCGCTGGAGGACATGAAAAAGCCATATCTGGTCATGCGCGGATCTTTGAACAATTGCAAACGCGATATTGTATTCAGCCTTTGCCAGTACGGAATGGGAGATGTCTGGAATTGGGGAGCAGAAGTTGGCGGAAACAGCTGGCGCACCACCGGGGATATCGTCGACACCTGGGAAAGCCTGTCAGGCATTGGTTTCACGCAGGGTTTAGCCGCTCAAAAAACTTCGCCCGGACATTTCAATGATCCGGATATGTTGATCGTCGGAAAATTGGGTTGGGGACCTTCGCTGCATAATACCAGGCTCACTCCCGATGAGCAATATACGCATATCAGTCTCTGGTGTTTGTTATCGGCGCCATTGCTGATCGGATGTGACATGAGTCAGCTTGACGATTTCACACTAAATTTATTGACCAATGATGAAGTCATGGCTGTCGACCAGGATGCGATGGCAAAGCCGGCGCAAAAAGTTTTCAGTAAGGACAATATACAGATATGGACCAAAGCGCTACAGGACGGAACCCGGGCCATTGGCATATTTAACCTCAGCGACCAGGCGAATAAGCAGGAAATTCATTTTTCGGATATACAAGCAGGTAAGAAGGTAAGCCTGCGCGATCTATGGCGCCAGAAAGACCTTGGCGTGCACACAGATAAGTTCAGTGCAGAACTGCCACCGCATGGTGTATTGCTATTGAAAGTGAGGAATGTGCAATAGGACTCGCAATTCCCACTTGAATTACGACAAGTGTTTCGTCCCCCTCTAAACTGCCGCGAGTGTTTCGCCGCAGGCGAACAATAAACTGCCGCGAGTGTTTCGCCGCAGGCGAACAACTCGTGGCCAACTCGCAATTCCCATTTGAACTGCCTCGAGTGTTTCGACCCCCTCTAAACTGCCGCGAGTGTTTCGCCGCAGGCGAACAACTCGTGGCCACTCTAGTGAATTAAGGAACAACTCGCCGCTTTTCGAAGTGTAATTATTCTGCCACTCGCTACTGCCACGAGTCGTTCGACTACTTTGCTCTGATGCAACTTACTCTCGGTTCATCCGTTGAAACACTCGCGTGAGTTGGGTTAGGAGGTGACCACTCCGTGAATTAGGGCGGCCCCTCGCACTTTCTCGAACTGCAAATAGTCAACGTAATTTTCTCCCATTTAAAAGGTGATCTGCACTTTCGTAAAATGGCTGCATCAAATAGCTTGCATAAAAAAGTGAGCAGCAACTATAAATTCAGGGATGACGAACAAATCTATTTTGTGACTTATACGGTCGTCTATTGGATCGATTTATTCATCCGGAGATTATACAGAGACATCCTAATAGATAGCTGGAAATATTGCCAAAAGTAGAAGGGCCTGGAGATCTATGCCTGGTGCATCATGTCAAGTCATGTACATATGATTATAGGATCACACAAGAACAAATTGGAAGATATAATGCGGGATATGAAAAAATTTACCGCATTCGAGTTAAGAAAGGCTATTCTGAGTAACGAACGAGAGCGGCGCAAAGATTGGATGTTGAATTTGATGAAAAAAGCAGGGGAGCAAAATGCAAACCCGAGAAACTTTCAACTTTGGCTGGAAGGAAATCATCCTATAGAACTCAATTATCCCACTATAATGCATCAGAAACTGGATTATATTCACGACAATCCAGTCGAAGCGGGAATTGTCGAAGAGCCCGAGAAATATTTATATAGTAGCGCAAGAGATTATTACGGAGATAAAGGTCTGCTCGATATTATCATTTTAGACCCATTACAAAAGTAGATTTGCGCTCCCTCTCTAAACTGTCTATCCTTCAAACTGCCGCGAGTGTTTCGCCGCAGGCGAACAACTCGTGGCTACTACCAGCTGGAGTAAGTTAGGGTGCCGCTCGCCATCCCTAATATGCAAGTATTTAAAGAGTTTTCTTCCAACTAAAAAGATGAATTGTCTACAATCCGTGTGCTCGCTACTGCCACGAGTCGTTCGACTGGCATTGTCCCGGTGCAACTTACTCCCAACTCACCCGTCGAAACACTCGCGTGAGTTTTCCACTCGCTACTGCCACGAGTTGTTCGACTACTTTGCCCCGGTGCAACTTACTCTCGGTTCACCCGTCGAAACACTCGCGCGAGTTTCCCCCCTTCATCCTGCCGCGAGTGTTTCGCCGCAGGCGAACAACTCGTGGCCACTACCAGCTGGAGTAAGTTAGAGTGCCGCTCGCCATCCCTAATATGCAAGTATTTAAAGAGTTTTCTTCCAACTAAAAAGATGAATTGTCTACGATCCTTGTGCTCGCTACTGCCACGAGTCGTTCGACTGGCTTTGTCCCGGTGCAACTTACTCTCAACTCACCCGTCGAAACACTCGCGTGAGTTTTCCACTCGCTACTACCACGAGTTGTTCGACTACTTTGCTCTGGTGCAACTTACTCCCGGTTCACCCGTCGAAACACTCGCGTGAGTTTTCCACTCGCTACTGCCACGAGTTGTTCGACTGCTTTGCCCTGGTGCGACTTACTCCCGGTTCACCCGTCGAAACACTCGCGTAAGTTAGGCGTGAAGCTTCCTATGAATGCTTTTTCTCTTCATTATACTTCTTCTCGGCATCCTTGGCTTTTTCAAAGTCGAGGACAACACCGTTGATACAATATCTCAATCCCGTCGGAGGAGGACCATCATTAAACACATGCCCGAGATGTGACTTACACCTTCCGCACATCACTTCAGTTCTTTCCATCCCGAAAGCATTATCCTGTGCATAAATGATACTTTCCTTGCTGATCGGTTCATAAAAACTCGGCCAACCACAACCACTTTCGAATTTTGTATCACTCCTGAACAGAGCATTGCCGCAAACGGCGCAATAATATGTGCCGATCTCTTTTGAATTTTCAAAAGGACTGGTCCATGGCCGCTCCGTTCCTTTCTGCCTCGCTACATTGTAAATATCTTTCGGCAGAATCTTCTTCCATTCATCATCACTCAGATTAACCTTTGAATGATCGTCATGCGAATACACCGGGTTATTGGCTTTGTTAGTTGAATCCATATTCGTTTTGATTTTATTGGAAGTTTGGGAATATGTACAGTACTGCAAAGACAAGGCAATCATGCCGAAGAGGCAATTTTTAATGAATTTGTTCATAGTCTGAAAATATATAACAAATGTACGTAGCCAGGGTTCGGCCAGTTTGTCCTTTGCAGGACCAAATGGGGATTTCATGAGCTAAAAACAGAATTTTAACTATTTTTCAGCCAGGAACCAGATTGGGACAAAACAACGCCTATCATTGCAGCATTGCAATTTAAACAGGTATAAATTCTTAGAAACTAGTCACATTAAGCGGTTTTGATTCAAATAAATCATCATTCGCTGCTAAATGTTAAAGAATTTTAAATAGTCTATATTATATTTGTCCATTCACACTGTTAGTAAGTAAAACATGTTCAATATTATTCTATTCGGACCACCCGGGAGTGGCAAGGGTACGCAATCTGAAAAGCTGATCGCCAGATATGGCCTCAAGCATATCAGCACTGGTGACCTGCTGCGCAGCGAAATTGCCAGGGAAACTCCTCTCGGCCTTGCAGTAAAAAGCCTCATGGCAAAGGGAGAACTCGTTCCGGATGAAATCGTCATTGAAATGATCAATTCCGCTCTCGACAACAATCCTGCTGCCAACGGCTTCCTCTTTGATGGATTTCCAAGAACCAATGCGCAGGCAGAAGAACTCGATAAACTTCTTTCCCAAAAAAATACAGAAATTTCCGTCGTTTTGGCCCTCCAGGTCAGCGGAAAGGAATTAGTAAACCGGCTTTTGCAACGTGGACTTACTTCGGACCGCGTAGACGACAGAAATGAGGAAGTCATTGCTGCCAGGATCGCTGAATATGAAAAGAAGACAGCTGCTGTTGCAGAACATTACAAACAATACGACAAGGTAAAATACGTCAAGGGCGAAGGCACCATTGATGAGATCTTCGAACTGCTTTGCAATGAGATCGATAAGAAACACACAGTGGCCTGACCTGCCCGTTTCTGTGCTTATTTAATTTCCCCCGGCACTACATTTAACGTGGTTTTTCTTCCATTCCTCAATACATCGAGGGTTGATTCCAGGCCGATCACTTTTTCATTCAACTCACGGTGAAGGTCATCCACTGTTCCTACCGGTTTGTCACGGAAGGCCACGATTATATCTCCCACCCTGATCTGATTATTCTGAACAGGATGATCGGCCGGAATTTCAAAGACATAGACGCCGGTTCTTTTTTCAAGCCGGTTAGCCGCAATCATGCGTTCCGAAAGATTGACCAGTTGTCCTGCGATGCCAAGATAGGCGCGCTTCACCCGACCGTCCATGATCAATTTGCCGGCAACATAAGCTGCGAGGTTGGAAGAAACGGCGAAGCAAAGTCCCTGCGCCGAAGCAATAGTGGCGGTGTTGACGCCGATCACCTGGCCAAGCGAATTGACAAGCGGGCCTCCCGAATTTCCCGGGTTGAGTGAAGCATCCGTTTGGATGATATCGTCGATCATCCTTCCATTGGTTGCCCGCAAAGTTCTGCCGAGTGCGCTGACCACCCCGGCAGTTACCGTATGTTGCAATCCCAGGGGATTGCCAATAGCGATGGCAATCTGGCCAGGTTTCAATTCGTCAGAATCGGCCATAGCCAGGGGCCTCAGCCCGGTTTCATAAATTTTAAGTACTGCGATATCAGTGGAGGGATCGGCTCCTTTAAGTTCTGCATTGACAAGCCTTCCGTCTGCAAGCGCAACCCTGATTTCTTTTGATTTCTCGATCACATGGTTATTGGTGATCACAAAACCATCGGAGGAGATGATAAATCCGGAACCCGAGGCAGGAGCAAGCTCCTTCTTGTTAGTGCGGCGGTCAACCACCTCCTTTTTCACCTGGATGTGCACCACGGCCTCAGCGACGGAAGCCACGACTCCCGTAATGGTTTTCGAATAAGCATCGAGCAACTCCAGGTCGTTGGCGGGTCTATAGTCGATAAAAGAATAAGTATCTGTCATGCGATTGATGCAGCAAAATCATGACCAGTTGATTTTGCAGTGACATCATGGCACAAAACAGGATCCAGTCTGACTTTCCGTTCGGTTTTGTTGATCAGAATGCAAATGTTACATGTGCCATTCCCCGGAATTGCATCCTGGTTTGCCCCTCAGCATAATCCTGACTGAGCGGATGTTGAACGTTAAAACCGATTCCTACCTTGTTAAATGTAAATTCCACACCGGCAATTGCGCTCACCGCATATCCTCCCGTGTATTGAACTTTTTCATTCGAAAGCGTATTGCTTGCCGTATTCTCATAAATCACTCCGGTGTTAGGTGAAACAGCAATCCCTCTAACCCTGAGCCGGTAATAGGCGATACTGGTTGCCGTGAGCTTATTTCCGTATTTATAGTCGGAACGGTTGGCTGTATTTATTTTGTAAGTAAGACTGGTACTCACGCCGAATTGGTTGATCCGAATATTGTGCATGGCATTCAATAGAAAATCTGTACTGCCGGTGCCGATCTGTGCATTGATATCGGCAACCGTAGTGTTCGGATCATTGACATCAAGATGAAATGTTCCGGTCGGCAGCTTGATGCCCGCACCAATCCATAAAAATTGCTCCACGACATTGTTATGTGAATTCGAAGTGCGGGAATGCAGGAGCTGATAATTTCCTAATACAGTGATGTCGCCAAGACCGGATTTGGAAGAGCCTCCGTCGTCGTCCATCTGCTTATTATAATAGTAAGGAACGAATGCCAACACCTGCCATTTCTTTCCAAAATTAAAACCGGTCCAAACTTCGAAGGTGTTGTAATAATTGTGACTGTATTGGGTAGGATCATTGACGAGCTCAGTATGATATTGACTGTAATGATACCTTACACCTATAAATTTACTTTTGAAATTGGGTAACAGGCCCAGGTAAAGATTGCTGCCGCCACATCCACAGATATCACAGGCATAAATAAATTGAACGGATGCGAGCGCAATCGCAAATAGTAATATCTTTTTCATGATGAAGAATAGATGATGAAAGAATTTTGTTGCCTTTACCGATAGATAACAGTGAAGATGCAAGCGCATCAACAAGGTGGTCAATCAGCGAATAGGAAGGCAGTCGGTGCAGGCAAATCTGGGACGATCAACTTAAACAGGGCGGGCGAAATATGGAGGAAGAAGCTCCGAAACAGGTGTCATCCTGGAAAACATAGAAATCGGATTTGTAAGGATTGCGCACCAATTCGTTTCCGGATGCCGCTTTTTGAAAAAACCATTGCATTTCAAATTTCTCCCGGCTGGCCTGGGAATTTTTGTCGGACTCTTCTTTTTGCAGTTGCTTTTTGAGATAGCATTTTCCCTGGCAATGACAAGAAGGTTTATTTCGATTTTCGCAAAGCGTTGCAGCAATATAGTTTTTATTCACGCGGTAATCGATCAATGCAATAGCTTTGTTAAAGGTTGATCCCGCAACAATAATCAATAAAAATAATGCTGTTAGTTTTTGCATCTTACAACGAAGTTGCATTGATATTGCAAAAATACAGATTGTAATCCAAAATGCGGGCAACCCGGTTTGGGCTTTTGAAGTAATTTAGTTGTGTACAAATCTTTGCTGTATGAATAAACTGGCAAATTATGTTGAGGGCGGGTGGCACTTAGGCGATGGAGAGGGAGACCCCTTGTATAATGCCGTAACGGGCGATGAAATTTACCGCGCGAGCACAAAAGGAATCGATTTTGCCGCTGCATTGGATTATGGAAGAAAGGTGGGAAACCCTGCGCTGCGCAAAATGACATTTCATGAAAGAGGAAGAATGCTCAAGGCGCTGGCATTGCATCTGCGGACCAAACTTGAAAAATTCTATACAATCAGTTTCCAAACCGGTGCAACCCGCGCCGACAGTTGGATCGACATTGAGGGAGGAATCGGGAATCTGTTCTCCTATGCATCGTTGCGCAGGAAATTTCCCGACGAAACTTTTTGTGTAGACGGAGAAAATCTGAATCTAAGTAAGAACAATACTTTTATGGGACAGCATATCCTCGTTCCCAAGGAAGGTGTTGCCATTCATATCAACGCATTCAATTTTCCGATCTGGGGCATGCTGGAAAAAATTGCCGTTAACTTGTTGGCCGGAGTGCCCGCAATTGTGAAGCCGGCAACCCTTACTTCCTATCTGACAGAATCTGTGGTGAAAGAAATCGCAGATTCCGGGATCCTGCCCAAAGGCGCACTGCAGTTGATCTGCGGAAGCGCAGGTGATCTTCTTGACCATGTCACTGCGCAGGACATTATCACGTTCACGGGATCCGCCTCGACCGGACTAAAATTGAAAGCCAACCCGCACATCATGCAGGAAAATGTGCCATTCAATATGGAAGCCGATTCGCTCAACTGCATTGTACTGGGAAAAGATGTCGATCCCTCGATGCCGGAATGGGATATTTTTATCAAAGAAGTGAGAAAGGAGATGACAGTGAAGGCGGGACAAAAATGCACAGCCATCAGGAGAATTTTTGTGCCGGCAGATAAAATAGAGGATGTGTGGAAAGCCATCAGCAAAGCCCTGTCGCAAACAACAATAGGAAATCCGCTGAATGAAAAAGTCAGGATGGGTGCACTTGCCGGGAAAATCCAGCGCGTTGAGGTCCTTCAGCAGGTGCAGAAATTATTAGCGTCCTCGCAAATCGTATATGGATCGCTCGACAGTGTCGAGCTGATCGATGCCGACGCCAAAAAAGGAGCTTTCCTGAGTCCTTTGTTGCTGATGAGTGAAAAGCCTTTTGAAGCGGAACCGATACATAATGTGGAAGCTTTTGGTCCCGTCAGCACGATCATGCCTTATAAAACGATGGATGAAGCGATCGAGCTATCCAAAAAAGGTAAAGGATCGCTTTGCAGCACGATTGTTACTGCTGACCATCAAATCGCCCGCCAATATACACTCGGCGCTGCCACACATCACGGGCGGATTCTCATTCTCGATAGTGAGTGCGCTAAAGAAAGCACGGGTCATGGGTCGCCCCTGCCGATGCTGGTGCATGGAGGTCCTGGAAGGGCAGGCGGAGGCGAAGAAATGGGCGGCGTAAGAGGTGTTAAGCATTATATGCAAAGGGTTGCCATCCAGGGATCGCCATCAGCTATTACAGCACTGACAGGCATTTATCAACCTCACGCAGCCCAGCTGATCGAAGAAAAACATCCTTTCAGGAAATATTTTGAAGAACTGCAGATAGGCGATACCGTTATTACGCAGAAGCGTACGGTCACAGAAGCAGATATCGTGAATTTCGCCAATGTGAGTTGGGATCATTTTTATGCCCACACAGACCATACTTCGCTGGAAGGAACCATTTTTGAAAAACCAGTGGCCCATGGTTATTTTATCCTTAGTGCCGCTGCCGGATTATTCGTCGACGCTAAAAAAGGACCCGTATTGTTAAATTATGGTCTCGAAGAGTGTCGCTTTTTAAAACCTATTTATGCAGGTACCACAATCGGGGTTAAACTTACCTGCAAAGAAAAACTGCCGCAAGACAAAAAAGACGCAGCCGATATCGCTAAAGGCATTGTGAAATGGTATGTTGACGTGTACGATGAAACAGGCGAAAGCGTAGCTATTGCCACCATCCTGACAATGGTGAAAAAGAAGAATCAGGATTAAAAAATAGAATTAATATGTCACCGGGATATGTGAAATCTCAGACCAGAAGTGGAATTACCACGATAGAATTCTATCATCCACAAAGCAATTCCCTGCCGCGCGTTTTGCTGGAAGAACTTGCCAGGGAATTTCATAGTGCCGGCAACGAAGATGAGACCAGGGTGATCGTGTTGAGATCTGCCGGAGACAAGGCATTTTGTGCAGGTGCTTCATTTGAGGAGCTGGCCTCCATAAAGAACCATGCAGAAGGTCTTGAGTTTTTTAGTGGATTTGCCCACGTCATCAATGCCATGCGAAAATGTCCTCAATTTATCATCGCGCGCGTGCAGGGTAAATGTGTCGGCGGAGGCGTCGGGCTTGCTGCGGCTGCTGATTATGTTATTGCCATGGAAGATGCCGAAATCAGGTTGAGCGAGCTCGCGCTGGGCATCGGACCATTTGTTGTCGGGCCTGCAGTCGAACGCAAAATCGGTTTTTCCGCATTCACTCAACTGGCCATGGACGCTACACTATGGCGTAATGCCGATTGGGCGCGGCGAAGAGGCTTTTATGCCGAAACGCACAATACATTCGAAGCACTTGACGAATCCATTAACCGCCTGGCCACAAATCTTTCACACTACAGCCCGCAAGCAATGGCGGAAATGAAAAAAGTATTCTGGAAAGGAACGGAAGACTGGGACAAACTCCTGATAGAAAGAGCCGCCATCAGCGGAAAACTCATCGTCAGCGAATTTTCTAAAAATGCGATAGAAAATTTCAAAATGAAAAAAGCCAGGCAATAACCTGGCTCTTTTATATTCCTGTAAACGAATTCCTTTACAAATCGTCGTACATGTAAAGGGGATCAATATGCGATTTGGGCAACATCTCGAAAACGGGCTTGATCAGCCCATCCTTTAATCCGTACACCCAGCCATGCAAATGAGGACGCTTTTCGTGTACCCATGCCCGCTGGATGATCGAAGTTTTGGCGAGGTGCATTACCTGTTCCTTCACGTTCAGTTCGGTGAGCCTGTCTGTCCGATCTTCCATATCGGAGATCCCATCGAGCTCTTCCTTATGGAGGCGGTATACGTCTTTGATATTTCTAAGCCACATATTCAATACCTGTTTGTAATCGTGGTTGGTCATCGCGGCTTTGATACCGCCGCAACCGTAGTGGCCGCACACGATCACATGCCTGACTTTTAAATGTACAACTGCGTACTCCAGCACGCTCAGAAGGTTCACGTCGGTGTGGATCACGAGGTTGGCGATATTGCGATGCACAAATATCTCACCGGGCTGCGTACCCGTAATTTCATTGGCCGGAACGCGGCTGTCACTGCAGCCAATCCACAAAAACTCCGGTGTTTGTAAATGAGAGAGGCGTTCAAAATATTCGGGATCATCGGCCGTTTTTTCGGCGGCCCATGCCTTGTTTTCAAGCATTAATTTTTCGATCGAATACATGCTGCAATGCATTTAGGTTGTAAAAATAGTTAGTTATCTGATCGTTACGGTTCGAATTACGCAATTTGTTTTACCGCTTCAGCTTCCGAATTAACCAGTCGATGAAGGGCCTTATATTGGCTTTTCTTGATTTCAACCCGGATATTTTTAAGATGCGCGTGATGCAGGAACTCATTGATCACGTCGATAATATCCTTATCGATAAAATCTGCACGTGTAAGATCGATGATAATGGAGGAATATTCCGGCATTGATTCAAGCTTTTCCTTAATTATGGGCTTGTTCAGGAATGAAACGTCCTTGCGTAAGCGCAGCAAATACCGGTTGTGGTCGTTCACCACCATCACTGCCGATCTGAAATTGCTCCGGATCAGGAAAAAAAGCGCCAAACCTGTTCCTATCAGGATCCCGATCAGCAAATCTGTCAACAGGATAGCAAGGATAGTGACAACAAATGGTATGATCTGGTCCCATCCCTTCTGATGAAATTCCCGGAAGATAGAAGGCTTCGCGAGCTTATATCCCGTCATGATCAGGATCGCTGCCAGGGCACTCAGAGGAATCATGTTCAGCAGTCCCGGAATAAACACGACACTGGTAAGAAGCAATATTCCATGAAAGATAGCGGCGTTTTTTGATTTGGCTCCCGCATTTACGTTGGCGGAACTGCGTACGATCACAGAAGTAACCGGGAGCCCGCCCAGGAGACCACTGATGAGGTTCCCGATACCCTGCGCTTTTAATTCGCGGTTGGCCGGCGTTCTTCGATTGTAAGGATCGAGTTTGTCGACTGCTTCGATACTTAGCAAAGATTCGAGGCTTGCCACAACGCCGATGGTCAGGGCAGTAATCCAGACATCTTTGTTCAAAAGATATTGCCAGTCAGGAAATTTAAAAAAACCAAAAAAGGACTCAAAATCGCTGGCGACGGGCAAATTCACGAGATGATTTTTCTCAATCGCATAGTGAGAACCGGACTGCATCAAATAGGCATTGATTCCAATTCCGGCCGCGACCACCAGCAGTGGTGCAGGGATATACTGAAAGAATTTATTTTTTTTGAAGAACGGGCGATCCCACAATAAGAGGATTGCAACAGATATCAAACCGATCAAGACCGCTGCCGGCGAAAGATAATTGATCGAGTAGATCAGGTCGGAAAATGTGTTATGCTGGTCGATCTGGATAAATGCTTCATCGCCTGAAAAATCCTTATCATATCCGACCAGGTGTGGCAATTGTTTTAAGATGAGAATGATCCCGATCGCAGCGAGCATCCCCCGTATAACGGCATTGGGTATGTAATCTCCAAGTATCCCAGCCCGCAGGAATCCGAATAAGATTTGTAAAATGCCGGCGATACAGACGCAGAGTAGAAAGGCCTCATATGCCGGTAATTTGCCGATTCCGACAGCCACGACTGCAGTTAATCCAGCAGCCGGTCCGCTCACGCTCAATGCGGATCCGCTCAGCATTCCAACTACAATTCCGCCCACAACGCCTGCAATAATTCCTGAAAACAAAGGCGCATTCGACCCCAATGCGATACCAAGGCAAAGGGGTAGCGCAACAAGAAAGACGACTACAGAAGCAGGGAAATCTGCCGCTGTATTATTCAACAGCGTTTTCATTGAAATAATATTTTTGAGGATGACAAAATGATATGGCAGCAATCCTTATCGATTGTCAATAGCAATTATAAATAACGAGAGGTAAATTGACAGTTGGGGGGCGGTGTGGGTATATCGTCTGCATGCCTGCTGATCAGCGCTTCAGCATCGTGACGTATTGATCCGGAAGAAACAGTGGAGATCCCGGCAAGTGAGAGGTCCTGTTTCACCGGTAAGTGCTTGTTTATTTCATCAAAACCGGGATTCGACTTTCCTGAATCAGTGCCGTGCGCAAGTTCCTCCGTAACCTGGTTTGACACAAGCCAGCTGATCATTTGCTTTACAGGCAAAAGTTGAATGCTCAAGACGAGCACAAGGAAAATAGATATGAATTTTTTATTCTTCAAGGGAAAGCAAAAATAAAAAGAACAGCGGCAAAATAAAGAAACTAAACTGTTAAGGTTTTAGAAAAGGAATAAACATGAGAATCGGAAGATTGCGGGAGATTGTTAAATGTTGAGGCCACCGCAGACGCTTATCACCTGGCCTGTAACGTAAGAACTCAGATCACTGGCAAGAAACAGTGTCGTGTTGGCAATTTCCTCCGCGCTGCCAAAACGGTTCAACGGTATTTTTTCAAGAAATGCTTTTGATGTTTCGCCTTCCTTCAGATAATGTGTCATATCTGTTTCGACAAATCCCGGCGCAATTGCATTACACCTGATATTCCTGCTGCCTAATTCGTGCGCCACTGATTTTGTAAATCCGATAATTCCGGCCTTTGACGCTGCGTAGCTGGACTGGCCTGCATTTCCACGGATCCCAATAATTGAGCTCATATTGATGATCGATCCTCTTTTCGCTTTCATCATGGGCCGGATAACCTGTTTGGTCATATTGAACACACTCTTCAGATTGATGTCCATGACTTCGTCCCATTGTTCCGGCGAAAGGCGAAGAAGAAGATTATCTTTTGAAATGCCAGCATTGTTGACACAAATATCGACGGCCTGGAATTCCTTCAAGACATCATTGACAAGCGACTCACAATCCGCATATACGGCAGCGTTACTTTTATAAGCTTTGGCTTTTACACCCAGACCCTTCAGTTTTTCTTCAAGGACCTTCGCTTTTTCCTCACTATTCAGGTAGGTGAAGGCAATATTTGCTCCATGATCAGCCAGCTTCATAGCGATGGCTTCACCAATTCCGCGGGATGCACCCGTGACAATAGCCGTCTTGCCCTCCAGAATTTTCATATACGTTCAATTATCAGGTGTCAAATATATAAACTCATAGGTTTGCATTTAAATAAATATATTTAATTCTCGGTTTTAAAGATATGTTCCGGAAAAAACATATTAAAATCTGGCTGTTAGTCGCCTTTGCATTAGAAACAGCTTCTGCTACCTATGGCCTCAAGATCACAAACTGGACTGCGCTGACTTCGATTATTTATTTCATTGCGGGAATAGGCGTTGCAGTTTTGATCGTTTGTAGTCATGAGGCGTCCATCCAGCGCAATCAATCCCCCCGTTTTTCATTTTTCAGCTCACTAAAATTGCTGCTTTTTTTCGTAATGCTTATTGTGGCATTCCTGATCGCCCGGTATTGGTTCGACCGCATTCCCATCGACCCGGATTATGCCGACATGCTGCCCATTATCAAAGTAATGAATGAAAGATTTGTTGCGGGACAATGGCGGCATGTATACGATACGATCCCGGAGATCTGGAATGGAACAAAGCCCGTTTATATGCCGGCAATGTGGCTTCCTTACAGCCCCGCCGTTATGCTCAATATTGACATACGCTGGATAACGGTAATCTGCCTGCTCTTAATTTTCAGCGTCTTCCTCTATCTTTTGAATTTCGACCGATATAAAGCGCTGCCACTTTTCAATTTGCTGATCGCTGTTGCTTTGTTCTGGTGGATTTTTGCCGACGATGATTCCCATGGATTTATTACCCTCAGCGAAGAAGGCGTGGTTGCATTTTATTATGTGGTGTTGATCTTTGCCATCACCACTGGCGATGTAATTTTTATCGCCATCGCGGCGTCACTCTGTATGCTGAGCAGGTACGCCGTGATCGGCTGGCTTCCCGCTTTTCTTTACTACCTTATCAGGATCAAAAGAAAAAGAGCTGCCATTGCTTTTATCTTTACCGGTTTTTGTTGCCTGATGGTGATGTTTATTATTCCTTTCGGATGGCGGCCGTTTATGCAGCTCACACAACTACCCAATAATTATATTGAATTCGCAAGGACAGTTTGGAAAGACAGCAGGGAGTCATTCTGGCTCAGCCTCGGTTTCGCCAAGTTCTTCGGACCCGCGAAAACGGCCATTCTTCATACCACGCTGATCATCGTCAGCTTTGTCATCCCCGTCGTGTTTGTGTCCGTATGCCTGCGTTTAAAGAAGAGAATAAATCTGAATAATATTCCTTTGGGGGCTTTAAAGATCGCTGTGATTTTTTTTTACAATTTCATCGACGTTCCCTACCTGTATCTTTTCTACACTTCGTCGTTTATCAGCCTCATCTCGGTAGTCATTCTGACACAACCCAAAAAGCATTTTTAGGTCGATTCACGCAAAAATATAATTTGAAATTTCATGCGGGCCTGGGAAAGAGGGCGATGATCTCGTCTATGTATTGACGATTGTTGGCCAGCCTCGGCACTTTGTGCTGACCACCGAGTTTACCTTTGCTGCGCAACCATTCTGCAAAAAGTCCTTTTGGAATGCTCTTCAGTATGGGTAAGCGCAACGCGATATCCTTGTGGCGTTTCGCTTCATAGTCGCTATTTACCGACTGCAGTGCCTTATCCAGCTCGTGCGTAAAATGCTCTACGCTGTCCGGCTCTTTTTCAAATTCCACCAGCCATTCGTGCGCGCCATTGTTGGTCGCGCTGAAATAAACAGGCGCAGCTGTGTAATCATTGACCTTGGCTCCTGTTTTTTCGCTGGCAATGGCTACCGCGCGATCTGAATTATCTACGATTACTTCTTCTCCAAAAGCATTGATAAAATGTTTTAGCCGGCCGCTCACTTTGATCCGGAAAGGATGGAGCGAGGTAAATTGAACGGTATCTCCCAGCAAGTATCTCCAAAGCCCGGCGTTCGTATTGATTACCAGCGCATAATTTTTGCCCAATTCCACGTCATTCAGGCCAATAGTTTCCGGACAATCTTTGCCGTATTCTTCTATCGGCATAAATTCCATGAATATGCCATGGTCTACATACAGCAGCATTCCTTCTTCATATTGACTGTCCTGCGCAGCAAAAAATCCTTCGCTGGCATTATACATTTCGAGGTAGTTGATGGATTTGCCCACCAGGCGGTTGAATTGCTCCCGGTAAGGGGTAAACGAAACGCCTCCATGGATATAGAGCTCGAGCGAAGGCCAGACTTCCGCAAGATTTTCCCTTCCCGTTATTTCGAGAATGCGCCTGATCAAAACCAGTGTCCAGGTGGGAACGCCTGAAATGGATGTCACATTTTCCTGGATGGTGCCCTGGGCCAGCCGCTCGATCTTATCTTCCCATTCATCGAGCAACGCAATATTCAATTCCGGCGTCCGGATCCAATGACCCCAAAATGGCGAATTTTGCAGGAGCACGGCGCTCAGGTCGCCATATTGCACTGCTTCATTGACCTGGCTGATCGTATGACTTCCTCCTATGACCAAGCCCTTACCGGTCAGCAAATCGGATTCAGGGTTTGAATTATAATACATCGTCAGCACATCCTTGGCGCCTTTGTAATGGCAATCCTGCAGGCTTTCTTCGCTGACGGGAATGAATTTGCTTTTCTCGCTGGTCGTACCACTGCTCTTGGCAAACCAGTTGATCGGGGTGTTCCAGAGAATATTCTCTTCACCATTCATGATCCGCTGGATATAACCTTTCAGGTCATCATAGTCATGTATGGGGACGGCTTTCTTAAATTCTCTGATGGAAAACAATTTTGAAAAATCATGCTTGCGACCGAACTCGGTGTATTGCGCTGAAGTGACAAGATGCTGCAATACTTCGCGCTGGACGGCAACAGGATTCTGCACCCATTGCTCAATCTGCCATGAGCGAAGCCTTGCCAGTCTTGATATTGCGGGGCTCAGCAGTTTCACGTTGAGCAAAATAAGGATAAATGACCAATTGGCAAGAGGAAGCATCAGCGGCCGCTACGGGGAACTCAGGGAGTTAGAGGCAAATTTAAGATTGTCTAGCCGCTTCTTCGTGCAGATAATCTTTTCTTTTCAATTCGAAGTTCCTTCCGAGGTATAGTCTGCGTACCTGCTCGTCGGCAGCGAGTTCTTCTGCAGTACCATGCTTGAATATTTTTCCATCGATCAGCAGGTATGCCCTGTCGCAAATGGAAAGCGTTTCATTGACGTTATGATCGGTGATAAGTATCCCGATATTCCTGAATTTCAGTCGTGCTACGACAGTCTGGATGTCTTCTACCGCTATGGGGTCAACGCCGGCAAAGGGTTCATCCAGCAAAATAAATTTAGGATCGACGGCAAGCGCTCTTGCAATTTCAGTTCGTCGCCGTTCGCCGCCACTGAGTGAATCACCATTATTTTTCCGGACATGGTGGAGGCGGAATTCGTCCAGCAGCGCTTCGAGTTTGTCCTTTTGCTCCTGCTTCGGCTGGTCGGTCATCTCCAGGATCGCTTTGATATTATCTTCCACGCTCAGTTTACGAAACACTGAAGCTTCCTGGGGAAGATAGCCGATTCCCATTTGGGCCCTTTTGTACATCGGCAGTTTCGTGATATCAATATCATTCAAAAAAACATCGCCCTCATCGGGTTTAATAAGACCCACAACCATATAAAATGTGGTCGTTTTGCCGGCACCGTTGGGACCGAGCAAACCGACGATTTCGCCTTGTTTTACATTCACAGACACATGGTCTACAACCGTTCTGTTGCGATACGATTTGACGAGATCCTTTGTATGTATGGTCAGGCTCAATGTGTTCGATTTGAAGCAAAAATACCGGAAGAAACTTAAATGGCTGCCGGGCAAAAATACTTTAACAGCTGTTTGTGTTCTTGCAGTATTGATTTAAGTTTGCAATCCAATAAAAACAGCGGTCGAAATGATTGGAATTGATGTTGTACCCGACTCCGGAATTAGCATCAAAAAACAGAAGATTCAGCGGCCGGATCATTTTAACTGGATTTAAAGTATGAAGGTTATAGAACATATCACGCAAGCGAAAGGAACTTTGGTTTCGTTTGAAATTTTACCGCCCTTAAAGGGAAAGACGATAAACTCCATCTACGATCATCTCGATCCGATGATGGCTTTCCATCCGGCATTTATCAATGTCACATACCACCGGAGCGAGACCATGTTCAAGAAAAAGACTGATGGTACTTTTGAAAAAGTGGAAGTGCGCAAAAGACCCGGTACTGTGGGAATCTGTGCTGCGATCATGAACCACTACAAAATTGACGCAGTTCCACATTTAATTTGCGGAGGTTTTGGAAAGAGAGAAACTGAAGATGCATTGATCGATCTTCATTTTCTTGGCATTGACAATGTGCTTGTGCTGCGCGGCGATGCGGCAAGAAATGAATCTTCATTTGAACCTGAACCCGACGGTAACCGCTATGCGCTCGACCTGCTGAAACAAGTGGTAAATCTAAACAGCGGGATATATCTTGAAGAAGATATTAAGAATGGTGGAAAAACCAATTTTTGTATCGGTGTTGCCGGTTATCCTGAAAAACATTTCGAAGCGCCCAACATGACGACTGACCTTGAATATCTCAAGAAGAAGGTGGACGCAGGTGCAGAATATATCACCACACAAATGTTTTTCGACAATCAGAAATATTTTGACTTCGTAAAAGCATGCCGCAATCACGGTATTGAAATACCCATCATTCCCGGACTCAAGCCCATCACAAATAAGAAACAGCTTGGCATGCTTCCGAAAGTATTTCATGTAGATGTGCCTTCGGATCTATGCAACGAGATCATCAAGTGCAAAACAGATGACGAAGTGGAAGTCGTGGGTACAGAATGGCTCATTACGCAAAGCAGGGAATTGAAAAAAGCAGGAGTGCCCGTGCTCCACTACTATACGCTGGGTAAACCCAAGGTCATCTGCAACGTCGTCAAAGAAATTGTTTGACCGATTGGAATAATCAACAGCAACCTCAACGTATAAGCGTATCCCGGATTGAATGGTCGATATTCTCCAAGCCTTTCACAAATGATTCATGTTTCTCCCAACCGAATCCAAGACGGAAATGCCTTTTCGATTGTTCAAACCAATGTCCAGGTCCCACATAGGTATTGTATTGGTTCAGCAACGTGTCGTAAAATTTTTCAATATCTATATCAACTTCCTTTTTGAACCGGGGGAATGCAATGACTCCGCCGCCGGGCCTGACCCATTCAAGAAAACGATGGTTGTTGATCCAGCGATCCAAAGCAGAAAAATTCCGGGCAACGAGCTCTTTCCCATCAGCCGTGTATTTTTCCTTCCTGAGCAGGAACTGAAACGCAATTTCTTCGTCCACGACAGAATTGCAAATTTGGATCTGCTCCTTGGCCGCGAGGAAAGTGGTTTGGAACTCCTTTGATTTGGTAATGATCCAGCCGATCCTGATGCCGGGAATTCCATAGGCTTTGGAAAGTGAAGCAACACTGACAACATGCGGGCCCAGCGTTGCTGCAAGTGGAGGCGGATTTGAAAACGAAAGTTCGCGGTATGTTTCATCCACGAGAACCGAAATTTTTTTTTCTGCAGCCAGTTGTGCAATCGATCTTAAAACACTTTCTTCGATGATAGTGCCGGTAGGATTGTGCGGCACGGTTATGCTGATCATTTTTGTATTCGGCCTTAGTTGCTTTTTAATCGATTCAACGCTGAAGCGGTATTCTTCTTCAAACAATAGCTCCACGAAGCTGATTTCGCAACCGACGGCACGGGGTGTTTCAAGATTATTTGCATAATTGGGCCTGGTCACGATGAGATGATCTTTGTCCGAAAGTAAAGCCGTATGAAGAATGAATAAAGCACCTGCCGCACCCGCCGTTAACAAGACGTCATCGGCTTCGATGCCCGGATAGAAGGAAGAAATGAGCGATCGCAACTCCGGTTTACCGACATGATCGCCGTATGCGAGCGTAAGCTCGCTAAGTCTGAGGCCAATATCCTTAAATTGCAAGTCCCTGATCGAACTCTCCGCAAGATTCGACAGGATCTTTTCGTAGCCAATGCTTTCCGGGGATTCGATTTCAATTGGCATCCGGACGTATTTCATATTTCCAGTTTGAATCAAAATTACCCCGGGTGCGCCGAAATTGGACTTTATAGTAAATTTATCTTTTGAAAAGAAAGCGGAATGAAAATACTGTTAAAGAAGTTTTTGGGACAGTGATGATCGTTTTGCGCAAATGACTGGAAATGGCTTTTATCGACTATTATAAAGTATTGGGTCTGGATAAGAATGCTTCGCAGGAAGATATCAAGAAAGCATATCGTAAGCTGGCAAGAAAATATCATCCGGACCTGAATCCGAATGATAAGGAAGCCAACAAGAGATTTCAGCAGATCAACGAGGCTAATGAAGTACTGAGCGACCCTGCGAACAGAAAAAAATACGATCAATACGGCGAGAACTGGCAACACGCTGAACAGTTTGAAAAAGCGCAGCAACAACAACGGACGAACCAGGGCCAGTGGCAGCAGGATTTTTCGGGAGCCGACTTTGAAAGCGAAGGCTTCTCCGATTTCTTCCAATCCTTGTTTGGCGATTCAGGCCGGCGAGGAAGGTCCGGCCAGGCAAGATTCCGGGGTGAAGATTACCAGGCCGAACTGCATTTAAGTATGGCGAATGCTTATGAAACCCACCAGCAAACGCTTACCGTTAACCGAAAGAATATCCGCATTACAATTCCTGCAGGCGTTGAAAACGGACAGGTGATCAAATTGAAGGGTCATGGCGGTCCGGGCACGAATGGAGGTCCTGCCGGCGATTTGTATATCACCTTTGTCATTTCTGATCATCCCAAATTCAAGCGCGTCGGAAACGACCTCAATACAACTGTCGAATTGGACTTGTACACTGCACTACTGGGAGGCGAACTCACCATTGAAACGATCAATGGAACCAAACTGAAGCTTAAGGTAAATCCAGAAACGCAGAATGGCACCCGCATTCGGTTGAAGGGAAAGGGTTTCCCGGTATATAAGAAAGAAAACGAATTCGGGGATCTTTACGTCACCTACTCCGTCAGATTGCCCGTCAATCTTACGGCAAAGCAAAAAGAACTATTTGAGCAGTTATCAAAATTGAAATAACCGATCAATATGGAGAATGAAGAATTCCTTCCTGCTGATGAATGCTGTGTCCGGTATAATATAGAATTATCCTTTATTCAGTCGCTGCATGAATTCGGCCTGATTGAGATCAGTACGATAGAATCCAGATTTTTCATTGCAAAAGACAGACTCCCGGATCTCGAAAAATTTATTCATTTGCATTATGAACTCGACATCAATATGGCCGGGCTGGATGCCATCCATCATTTATTGGAAAAAGTAAAAGATTTACAACACGAGATCCTGGCTTTAAAAAACAAGCTCAACCAATTCGAATAATATCACTTGCAGCCAATTTTCATCAGACTCATCAGAAGACTTAATTTGCCTAACATGAAATATTCCTATCCCCGGATCCTTGTCTCCGCTCTTAGACCAGCATTACTCTGCACCATTTTCTTTTTTCTTTGCATAATTGTATTTGCACAAACGCCGGAAGCTGTTGTATATAAAAAGACAACCTACATGATCTCCATGCGTGATGGCATTAAGCTGAACACCGTTGTCATTGCGCCGGCACATATGGACAAACCGCTTCCTATAATATTGTTGAGAACTCCATACGGCGCAAACTCTGATCTTCCTCCCCAGGATGTCGAATTTCGAATTCTACCCATATTCAGGTATTATACAATGGCACAGGAAGGATATATTTTTGTATGGCAGGATATTCGGGGCAAATACCGCAGTGAAGGAAAAATGGAAATTCATCAACCGCTGATCCATGAAACGCAAAAAAATGCAGTAGATGAAAGCACCGACACCTGGGATGCGATTGACTGGCTCGTAAAAAATATTTCAAACAATAACGGAAGGGTGGGAATTACCGGAATCTCCTATCCCGGATGGCTGGCACTTGTTGGAGGCGTAGATCCGCATCCTGCACTAAAAGCCTCCTCGGAACAAGCCTGCATGGGCGATCTTTTTCTTGGTGATGACTTTCATCATAACGGCGCATTCCGCCTCAGCTATGGAATGGAATATACATATGAGGTGGAACACGATCATACGACAGACAGTGATTTTCCTTTTCCGCAATTTGATCTCTTCGAGTGGTACCTGCGTCTTGGATCTTTGAAAAATGTAAATGAAAAATATCTTCACGGCACCATTCCCACCTGGAATAATTTCGTAAAACATCCCAACTACGACAGCTTTTGGCAGAAGAATTCTCCCCTGAGTTATATCCATAAAGCACAGGTACCGCAGCTGAATGTGGGTGGATATTATGACCAGGAAGATATCAATGGTCCGCAGCTCATGTACGCGCACATGGAAAAAACTGACACCCTGCACCAAAATCATATCGTGCTTGGGCCCTGGTTCCATGGGCAATGGGCGATTAGCCCCGCCGACAGCATTGGAAAAATTGCCTTTGAAACCAATACGGGCGAATGGTTCCGTGCTTTGCAAAAAAATTGGTTTGATTATTATCTCAAAGGGATCGGAGATGGAAAATTTGAAGAAGCTTATGCTTTTCAAACCGGATCAAATCAATGGAAAACATATAACACCTGGCCGCCGAAGGAAGCAGCAAAAAAGAATCTCTACGCATCTGCGGGGCATGAAGCGTCTTTTGTTGCGCCCTCGGGTGATGGCAGCGTTAGTTTTGTCAGCGATCCCGCAACGCCGGTACCTTACAGGACTCAGCCCATCGAAGCGACCTATGGCCGGGGCAGCCGCTGGCGCACCTGGCATGTCGACGATCAGCGATTTGCAACTTCAAGACCTGATGTGATTAGTTTCAGCACACCGGTACTTACGGCGGACATAACAGTAACGGGCGCAATTATCGCGCACCTCTTTGCGAGCACTACCGGCACCGATGCCGACTGGATCGTCAAACTGATTGATGTTTATCCTCAGGAGGATTCAAAAAACCTGCTGATGAGCAATTACCAACTTCCTGTGGCGATGGAAGTTTTTCGGGGCAGATTCAGAAAAAGCTTTTCCAATCCCGAGGCCATCGTTCCCAACCAGCCCGAGGAATACATCATCAATTTGCACGAGATAAATCATGTATTCAAAAAAGACCATAAGATAATGATCCAGGTGCAGAGCAGTTGGTTTCCCGTAATCGACAGGAATCCGCAACAATTCATTCCGAATATTTTTGAAGCGAAGGAAACCGATTTTCTAAAGCAGACCCATACGATTTATTTCAGTTCGAAATATCCAACGCATATTGAATTGCCCGTAATGAATAATTAAAGGAGTTAACAAAACTTTCAATATCTGGAGTTTCATTCCGCAGGCATTTGTAGTAGTTTCATAGGCCGAAAACAAACCATTATGACATCAGGCCAGATTCTGCTTCTTTTCATTATCCAGTTATCAATTATCATGTTGCCCTCATTTGGCCTCAGCCGCCTGTTTCAAAAAGCGGGGGTTCAGGGCTGGAAGGCATTTGTGCCATTTTATAATACATGGATCATGATCCGGCTCAGCAAAGCGCCGAAGTATTTATTCTTCTGCCAGTTCATTCCCATTGTCGGCTGGTTTATTTCAATGCAGTTGTTCGTGAGTTTTATCAGGGGCTTCGGAAAATTCCGGTTGCATCAGCATGCGCTATCTGCACTGCTGCCTGTATTTTATTTTACATATTTGGGATATCAACCCAAACTCCAGTATGTGGGGCCATCTGCTGCAAAGTCGCACAAGAAAACAGCTTCACGTGAATGGATAGACGCAGGTTTATTTGCTGTAATTGCCGCGACCATCATCCGTATTTTCGTTTTCGAAGCATACGCCATACCTACGGGCTCCATGGAAAAATCCCTTCTTGTCAATGATTATCTCTTCGTCAACAAGATGAGTTACGGCCCCCGTATTCCCAACACGCCGCTGGCTGTTCCTTTCGTTCATAACCGCCTTCCCTTCACGCGAATTCCGTCCTATGTGCAATGGATAAAGATTCCTTACACGCGCTGGTTTGCAAGTCCGATAAAAAGAAACGACGTCGTTACCTTCAATCTTCCGGTAGGCGACACCGTTATAGACCGTGAAGATTATGACAGCAAGGTCCCTTACTATGATGTGATCCGCCAATTGGGCAATGGCAATTCGGACGAAGGAAGAAAGATTGTTCTCGCAGATCCCGACGAATATCCCATCCGCATCCGGCCTGTGGACAAGCAGGAGAACTATGTTAAACGTTGCGTGGGCATTCCCGGCGACACGCTCGAAATCAGGGATCAGCAGATATTTGTGAATGGCGATGCTTCGGCCCTGCCTCCCGCGTCCGAAACAACATACAAAGTGGAAACCTTTGGTCAGCCGCTGGATGAAAATGCCATGAAGGAGGATTACAATGTCGATATGAACAAGCCCGAAGAATTTCAGGGAACTTCAGGATCGAATATTTATATCATGTTGCTGACAGCTTCGGCCAAACAAAAGATGCTGGACAACAAACTGGCAAAGGCGATAGTACCGGTTTATGACGATCAACGCGTCGCGGGCAGAGTGTTTCCTTATGATCGCGACTTCCCATGGACCCTTGACTATTTCGGACCGATCTGGATCCCAAAAAAAGGTGCCACTATAACATTGACGCCAAAAAATATCGCCCTCTACGCAAGGATCATTCGCACTTACGAAGACAATACCCTCGAATTAAAAGATGGCCGGTATTATATCAATGGGGTAGCTACTGACCATTACACCTTTAAAATGGATTATTATTGGATGATGGGAGACAACCGCCACGATTCCCTTGACTCGAGGTATTGGGGATTTGTGCCCGAAGACCATATCGTCGGCAAAGCAGCCATCGTCTGGATGAGCTGGGAAAATGGCATCCGCTGGAATCGTCTTTTAAAACAAATACGATAGTCCGCTTTGGCGGTTTGCAAAAAGCAATTTTCGAGAAGTCATTACGGGCCGGATGAATTAACTTCAGTACTAAATTCTCGTATGCCCTTAACGCTTGCACAAAAACTGAGAATCAAGAAAGGCATGAAGCTAATGACCATCAACGCGCCGGCTTCATTTTCCGCCACAGTTTCTGCGTGGACCGAAAAGCCTGTTATTTCCCAAAAAGAACATCAGCAAATTCACTGGTTTGTCATGAGCAGGGCCCAGATGGAAAAAGAAGTTGGCAAGGTCATCAAACTACTGAAGGGAGATGTTGTCTGTTGGATATATTATCCCAAGGGAAGTTCCAAAATTCAAACAGATCTGACGAGAGATAAGGGTTGGGATGCTTTGCTGAAACATAAAGAACTGCAATGGCTGAGTCTTATTTCCTTTGATGATACCTGGTCGGCTTTTGGCATGCGCCTAAAAAATGAGGACGACAAAAAGAAAGAAGCCAATGCGCCAGCGACAAGGGTCATATTCGATTTTGTTGACCCGGTGTCCAAGACGGTAAAATTGCCCGCCGATTTTGCCGGAGCCCTGAAAAAAAGTAAAAAGGCCAACACTTTGTTTGACTCACTCTCCTTCACCAATAAGAAAGAATATCTCGAGTGGATCGTAACTGCAAAAAGTGAAGAGACGAGGAATGAGCGCGTCAGCGAATCCATCCTAAGGCTTGAAAAAGGCTGGAAAAATCCCCGGAACATGTAAGGAGCGCCTAATCGCTTCGCACACCATTTAACCGGCAACCCATGCCGCTTAAACATGGAATTCCCTGTAATAAAACAATATCGCTCCGCACTGCTATTTATTGCTGTAAATTCAATACACACCAACACATGGGAGGGCTTCGCTTCAACCAGCTAAATCATCCAAAATGCGCCGCCTTGCTCTCCTGTTTTTTGTTGCGTTGCAGGTTTCGTTTGTTCCTGCTGCCGAAACAGATTTTATCGATCCCACCGGAACTTATATCCTCAAGGGAACAATCCAAAAAAATAAGATTACCGGTCATACCGGCGAAATAAGAGTAAAGCTGATCGCGCACGATAAGATCGCCATATCTTTTCTGATGAGTAAAGGCTATCCGGACTACGAATTTTTTTCGTTTACGGATACACTTGCCTATGACGAAAACGCTGCCCGCTATTTTCCAGCTTCCCACTCCGATTGTGGTCTCGTGTTTTGCTTTAAGCCCCACGACGCAGAGCTTCAGCAGGTTTTTACTGACCCCGTCTCGGGCTGCGGTTTTGGCAATGGCGTGATCATCTCTACTTATTTTAAGAAGCATTCCGCTGATCAACCCATGATCCAGGACCTCGCCGTACATGGCCAGGTTCGCTGAGCGGACGGCCAAACCCGCGTCCATACTATATTCTGAGGTTTAGCGTTCTATGCATAATAGTTTCCCATATTTTCTTTAGATCAAACTGAAGAATATATGAGGAATGCTATATTCGCGTTTTGTCAACGCATCAAGAAAGTCGCCCAGCCATTGCTGAACTAAACCCTGACAGCCATGTATCAGATAGATTACGCCATCACGAGCTTTTTCGTCCGTCATTCCTTTCACTCCTACGTTGTTTACAGAACTATTGAATTTGTTGCCGATAATGACCTTTTCAAAGGATGTTTTTTTGCCGTGCTGCTCTGGTACCTGTGGTTCAAGGATATTCCAGGGGCCAAAAACAAGAGGGAACACCTTGTCGTAACCCTGATCACTACCCTGCTCGTCATTGGTATTGCGCTTGGAGTCGGAAATGCAATGCCACTCCGCCCAAGGCCATTCCTGAATTCGTCTTTCCGTTTTTCGTTCAGTGATGCTAATGATCCTTATATAGGCAACGTAAGTTCCTTCCCCAGCGATCATGCCGCACTCTTTATTTCGCTGGCAGTGGGCTTCTTGTTTATCTCACGGAAGGTGGGATGGCTCGCCATAGGATACACCATACTTTTTGTGATGCTTCCCCGTCTTTACCTGGGATATCATTATCTCACTGATCTTATGGGGGGAGCAGTCATTGGCGCCATAGTGTCGTATGTTGCAAACAGATCTAAATTCCTGCTCAACTATACGTCGAAGAGTGTTACGCCAATCATTGATAAGTATCCATTTTATTTCTTCCCGATACTTTTCCTGATCACGCACCAGATCGCTAATCTGTTTACTGAAGCCAGGGAAGTACTTTCATTTCTCCGGACCTTTCACAAATTCCTTTAGAAAGAATAAGCCCCGCAAGGAGCGGGACTTATCTATTTGCACGGGTGGATTACCGTCGCCTTTTTATTTGTTGCACTCCCGCGAGTGAAATGAGGCTGGCCAAACCTATGGTCGCAATCAACAGGCTCCGATCGCCATTTTGCATTTTCAAATTCGCGGCGTGGGCGGCGGCATAAGATTCTTCAACAGGAACAATTTTTTCTTCAGATGTTCTTGCTAACACATCCCAGTCTGCATAGGTCTTGCCGGTGAGCGTCGTCAACATCTGAAGTTCGTCGCGGCGCCTCTCCTGCAGGTTTTTCAAATATCTCTTTCCGGCTTCACAATTGAAACCACCTGTTGCCGGATGGGTGACGATATATCTTGCCTGAAAATTTTCTCTGTTGGGCGTTTCCTGGAATACCAAGTCCTGCGGAAATTCCCGGCGATTGTAACGGATATGCAAACGCGTAAAAAAAACTTTGCTGCTGTACTCGTCTTCCAGTGGTTTGTCCACGTCTGAATAATCATTCCAGTCGGGTTTCATCCACCATACCCCTGCCTGCAACAGATCTTTTTCTGCAGGTACAGTGGCAACACAGGGATCACATTTCAGGTAATTGGCCGGGCTCACATCCCAGGCATATTCCAACATTGCTACGGACTTGCCTTCACGTTCCCACTGGTGTTCAAAAAGATTACTATAAAAATTCTGGAAGTTATTCTGCACGAAGAGCGGAATGTTTTTCCCTGTGGGAAGAGAAACTGTGCGATAGTTCGTGCATTCAATTCTTCCCTTCTTACTAAATCCATAGACGATCATATCCTGGTCTCCTTCGGAATTTGCCATTCCAAGACGGATGGGCAGCATAAACTTATTCGATCTGAAAGAGATTTGGATCGGGCGCAGGAAATTTCCTCCCAGTTTCTTCAACTCGTTTTCATTCACTTTCACCACAAAAAATTTCAGGTTGCTTTTGATATAAGGTTCGAGGACTTCTTCAGCGCCCGCCGGGATCTTATAGCCATTTTCCGTAAGCCATGTCTGAAGACCTGAGGATTCTTTTGCGCTCAGGATCAGTATATCGTATTCACCAACGATATATTTGGCTTCTATCTTAACGTTATCGGACTTTCTTTTGGCTTTTTCATCACTCACCGCCGCACTCACGCCAGCGACCTTGCTCTCGAGTTTTTGCATGACACCGGCATACTCGCAGGGATCCTGGTCGAAATACTCCACGAGCCGTGGTTGGCTGTATTCATTGAGCAACGTGAAAATCTGCTGGTCGACCACTTTGATATCCGACTTTTTCAGTACCGCAGGAACGGGAACCACCATGGCAAAGTCTTTTATGTTGCCTTTGAAATCGTTGTACATAGTAATAACGCTTCTGTCGCCGTCGTGAACTACAATTATCTGCGAAGTTTTATTTTTCAAAGTACCATCCGCCTTGCTGACATAGAATCCGCAAAAGGCAGCAGCATCATGCGCAATGATTGCAATCAAACAAACCGTTGCAACCCATTTTTTCCTGGATGATTTCATAACCTTATTTTTAGTTTTTGAATGTGGGGTAAGGAAATAGTCGAAAGCTTCCAATCGAAACGATCGGATTTAAAAACCCTGTCGATAAATATTATTGACGGTGCCATGATTACCAATGACCAGAGCGCCGCATTATTGACATACCAAAACGTCGAAAGATAAAATGCAATGACCGCGATCATCAGCGCCCATAATATTCTGCCACCAGCATTGGAAGGAGAAGTCTTTGGATCACTGATCATAAAAAAACTGAATAGCATTAGCGCACCGGAACTTATGGAGTGAAAGAAAAAATCCAGTGGCCAGCCCAATACCAGCACCTGCCTGAAATATAGCAGCCCGCAATATCCGGCCAGAAAAGCCATGCTCGTATCCAGCTTCTGCACCCTTGTCACTACGATAATTCCTAAAATAATAATGAAGAATATCAGCGCTATTGCATTTCCCCACTGAGCAGGACTTAACCACGCATCGCGGGTAACCAGGATGGTCAAAGCAATTCCAAAAGCAGAAGGATTAAAAATATGTCTGCCTTTGATCCTGATAACATATTTAGAGGCGACGGCAAAAAACACTGCAAAAGCACTGGTGTACCAGTGATTGGTTTTCAAAAGCAGGCAAAGGCTCAAACCCGTGATCAGGCTGCTCAATCCCCAGTTCCGGATTTGCATCAATACGGCACCGCGTCTGATGTCATGATTTCTTTGCCATTCAAAAACAATATTGAATATGAGACAGCCTCCGATGCATATGGTATAGTGTAGCAGATCCGGGTTCCAGTGCAGGAAGATTATTCCATAGCCAAGGAACAGTATTAAGAAACAAATTTGAAAATACCGGGGATCGATTCTTATGGCAACTGGCATCACTTGCGTTTCAAAAAAAGATGCCATGCGAATTTTATTTACATAAAACCTCAAAAAAAGAAATACGCATATACGCTTATGGAAAATTAGTCTTCCTGCATCTGCGCGCGCATATTAATTTAGCAACCTGAATACATTTGCAAATGCTCAAACCCGCAGACAATTACTTTCTACATCTTCCCGAGCCTGACAGGAGTTGTTTACAATTTCTGCGTTCGCATATCTTAAGTTATAACGAAATGTTAAAGGAAGAATGGAAATACGGAATGCCATTCTACTGCATCGGAGGTAAGATGTGTTGTTATTTGTGGAGGCATAAAAAATACAATCAGCCTTATCTCGGCATTGTTGAGGGCGCTATGTTTCGCGATCCCGAACTCTTGCAGGAAAAAAGAGCAAGAATGAAAATATTATTGATCGATCCTTCGAAAAATATGCCATTAAAGAAAATCAACAACATATTAAAGAGCCTGGTAGCCCATTACACGCGAATGAAAAATTAGGGCCGAACACGCAAGCTGAAATTTCCAAAACAAGTGCAATCCTCTTTCATTAATTGCGTTATTATTATAATTTAGCCAAAATTCCCCCCATGCTGACAACCCCTAACAACCCCTTAGCAAGGCTTTTGTCTTCCCTTATTATATTGATTGTCATTTCATCCGGATGTTCTAAAAAATCCGTCGATAATCAAACTACAATAACCAGTATCAGGCCCAGTTCCGCCGGAGCAGGAGATACCGTAACGGTATACGGGAAAAATTTTTCTACCGACCTGACCAGACTTAAAATCACGGTCAATGGCAAACCGGTGCAACTGATCGCCTTGAGCCAGGACAGTTTGAAATTCATTGTGCCGCAAACGCTGGGTTCCGGCACGGTCGTGCTGTCTATGGACGGTTCAACTGTCGAAGGACCTGATCTCACTTATAAATATCAGGTCATTGTAACTACACTGGCAGGATCAGGCGCAGTGGGATCCACGGACGGAGCGTCGGGCCTTGCAAGCTTTAATTGCCCCTGGGGCATTACCGCAGACATTAACGGGGATCTTTATGTGGCGGATTGTTACAATCGTTTGATCAGAAAAATATCAGGAGTTGACAGCAGTGTTTCTTCCATAATTATCCCCAGCCCGATCAATGGCACAGACAATTTTTATTCGCCCTACAATATCGCATTGGATCAGCAAACACATAATCTCTTCCTGACCGACTTTAACCTGCATGTGATGAAAGTAACACCGGCACAACAATTTTCGGTGATATATTCTGACTCCATGCCGATGGCGGGGATCGGAGTAGCTCCCGATGGCTTCCTCTATGTCACAAATAATACCTCCGGAACTATTACGAAGATGGATAAGGATGGCCAGAACAGATCCATTTTTACCACCGGCCTGATTACGCCGCGCAATATTATTTTCGATAAAAATGGTGTTATGTATGTTTCTGCCTACGGGATTTACAAGATCGGCAGTAACGGTAACGTACTGGGTTATTCGCTGGATCAATCCTTCAAAGGATGGGAGATCGCTATGGACACATCAGGTGTATTTTATGAAGCCGACCATTTCAATAATGTGATCCGTCGGATCGACAAGAACGGAACAGCAACCACTATCGCCGGCAATGGAGCGGCGGCCGACATAGACGGCATCGGATTGGATGCCTCATTTAATGGTCCCCAGGGAATGACGATCGACCAAAACGGCAATCTCTATGTCACTACATACAATTACGATACGCAGGGAGGAAACAAGATCAGAAAGATCAGCTTCCGTTGATGGCATTCAAATGTTGCATGTGACGCAAAGGCTGCCTTTGAATTTTTGTATATTTGCATACCCGGAATTTAATCGAGGGAAATCGAAATGGGAAAATTTCATGAGTCGATATCGCCGGAGCATCAATCCTTCATCGAAAAGCAACATATTTTCTTCGTCGCAACAGCTCCACTAAGCAAAGAAGGGCACGTGAATCTTTCTCCGAAAGGATTGGAATGTTTTAAAGTGCTTTCTTCAACGCATGTGGCTTATATGGACCTGATCAGCAGTGGTAATGAAACCTCCGCACACACGATGGAGAATGGCCGCATCACTTTCATGTTCTGCTCTTTCGACAAAACGCCAAATATTCTTCGCCTTTACGGGAAAGGATACACGATATTACCCGAAAGCAAAGAGTGGGAATTTTATTCCAAATATTTCACCATCTATCCAAGCACAAGACAGATCATCGCGGCGGATATCACAAGCGTGCAAACTTCCTGTGGCTTTGGCGTGCCTTTGTACGAATTTATTGGCAATCGCGATATTCATTTTGAATGGGCAGAGAAGAAAGGGCCTGAAGGATTGGAAGAATATGTCAATGAAAAAAATTTGGTGAGCCTGGATGGCCTGCCGACTCCACTTCTGGAAAGCAAACGCGATATTTCAAACCAATAACGCGAAGATCCTGTTTCAATCAAAAAAATAATGATGCCAACAGCAGCCATTGAGTATTGGATGAGAGGTCCCATTGACGGAGTGCCTGCTCTCTTGCAACCCGTAGCACATGCCTTGCTTCAGGCCCGCGAAGAAATCAGGAATGCGATGGATGGATTTCCTGAAGCGCTTCTATACGAACGCCCGGGAGATGTTGCCTCCCCTGCCTTCCATCTCCAGCATATCGCCGGAGTACTGGACAGGTTGTTCACGTATGCAAATAACCAGGCGCTGAATCAACAACAGCTCAGCGATCTTGCTGCTGAAGGAAAACCCGGAAAAGGACTAACGCTCCAAAACATGCTGAGCGCCATTGACAGGCAGGTGGAAATTTCAATCGACCAGTTAAAAACGACAGACGAAAAATCATTGACGGCATTTCGTGGAGTTGGACGGAAGCAACTACCCTCCACTGTTGCCGGCCTGTATTTTCACGCGGCTGAACATTCCATGCGTCACTTGGGACAGCTACTCGTGACAGTGAGAATTATCAAGGCATCTGCTTAGTTGCCTATTCCACCCGGTAAGTGAGCTTCAGCGATTTTTTACACTCATCCGATAGTTTATATACTTTATCCTGGATCCTGTCTACGAGATCCTCCCATTGCTCCCGGTGTTTGTGAATCGACTTCACGCTGTCATAGTCGTTGATCATTGTGTAGAGCGAATCGGTGAGCTTTTCGATTGTCGGGCTCTGGTAAAGGTTAAGTTTTCCATAAT